>Ga0209350_1000194_pt1 | contig 39780 bp, 39 predicted proteins | sample GraSoi013_2_20cm_2_FD_185822 | JGI IMG/M metagenome (GOLD analysis project Ga0209350, IMG submission 185822) | Grasslands soil microbial communities from the Angelo Coastal Reserve, California, USA - Sample 09_27_2013_2_20cm (SPAdes) (version 2) | ecosystem: Environmental > Terrestrial > Soil >...
AAACCCGTGTTTTTATTCACTTGCAGCATTTTGTGAGGTGTTTTTCTTACTAAAATGCAGTGCCGCTCCTCTGTGGAAAACGTTGTGGAAACCGTAGTCACGAGACAGAGGTTTTTCTTGGCGTCTTGCAGCGTTCGCGTTCGAACTCAATAGACATTGTCTTGTATTCGCTTGAAAATAAAGTAGTTAGTTATGGCCCTGAAGCCTTCATGCTCCTCGTCTTGTCTACTGCAGCACAGAGGCGTCCGTTTCACATTTGCACAGATCTGCAGCAGCCGCATTACGAATGAGTATAGCTTTCTTTGCTAGTCTGCCTGCGGGGGTGTTAATCCCGAAGTCACTAAAAAATGCCAAAACCCTGGCGCATTCGCTCTCGCGTGATGAGCGCGAACCCACCTCTGGCGTGTTGACGCCTCCTCACTCCAAGTCTATAGTGAACCTGCGGTGGCTGATGCCACGGGGCGGCACCCCCGCCTCCATTCGCCATGAATCTTCCTAACTCACTGACGCTATTGCGGATCTTTTTCGTTCCCGTCCTCATCGTGATTCTCCTTACCCGCAGCCCCAACTTCGAATTCTGGGGTTTTTCCGTGCACTTCGAGGTTTGGGGCGTCCTGATCTTGCTTTTGGCGGCAGCGACGGATTGGGCGGATGGGTACTTGGCGCGGCGGCGCCTCCAGATAACGACTCTTGGCATTCTTCTCGACCCCATTGCCGACAAGCTCCTGATCTCCGCGGCATTCGTTTCGTTGGTAAGCATGCAGCTCGTTTCCGCGTGGATGGTGGTAATCATTATTGGCAGGGAATTCACGGTTCTTGGCTTGCGCAACATCGCTTCGGCCGAAGGCTTCACGATCGAAGCCTCCACTCTTGGAAAAACGAAAATGGTTTTGCAGGTTTGCGCCGTGGCGGTGCTTATCGCGGGAGCCGGAGTGGGTCACCCCTGGCTCAAGCTGCTGGGGCAGACCCTGCTTTGGCTCGTGGTCGTCAGCGCGCTGGTCTCCGCCGCGCAATACTTCAGGCGCTTTTGGAGCCACGTGGACGACAGCATCAAGCAGCGTCGCCGGCTCCGCATGCTCGAAGCGCGTAAGAAGCCCGAGGATGCCGTCCCTCTCTGAAGCGGACCAGCGCGCCGCCCTGCAACTGGCCAGGACGGCCGTGGTCGGTGCTGTCTCCCACCGCAAACTTCCTGATGTGTTCCCTCGCGAGGGAGCCTTCGCGGAACGTCGTGGTGTCTTCGTGACACTTCATGTCCGCAATCGTTTGCAGGGCTGCATCGGCGTCATTGAAGCCAAGGAGCCGTTGGGGGAGGCCATTATTCGATGCGCTGCCAGTGCGGCGCTGGAAGATCCGCGGTTCGCTCCCATGGAGCCGGACCAGCTTGCCGAACTTAGTGTAGAAATCTCATTGCTGTCAGCTATGCAACCGATCACCCCTGAGGCGGTCAAGATTGGGTATCACGGACTTTTTGTCCAGCTCCAAGCAAAACGCGGCCTTCTGCTTCCCCAGGTCGCAATCGAACATCGGCTGACGCCCGAGCAATTCCTCGAGGAGACCTGCCGGAAGGCCGGACTGCCTCGCGACGCTTGGCGCGATCCCGAAGCCCATCTCTTCGGATTCACCTGCGAAGTATTTTCCGAAAGTTCTTATCGCGGAGGTGTCTGAAGTATTTGGCCATTCGTGAAGATTGCCATCGAGCGACAATGCAAAAACAAAGGCCCGCGCGGGGAACCGCAGCGGGCCTGAACGTTTCAACCGTTTGCCGGACTTCTATTCGATTTCGACGTAGTCGCCGGCGTAGACTTCGGCTGAATTGAAAGTGATAAACATGGTTGACGAGTTCCGGCTGACATTGATGACTATTCCCTCGCCCAGAACTTCACGCGGCAGGTCATTCCATTCGTACCGCGCCGGGGCGCTCCCGAAACCGTACGTCGCGTACTGATAGCCTTTCTCTTGTGGTACGGTTTCCGCCCTCGAGCCTTGATAGCGGAAGATTCGGAAGTAATCGCCGACCTTGACTCCTTGATTGGTCCCAAGGTTTACATAGACCGCGTTGAGCCTGCCGTAGATTTGTCCGTAGTCTTTTCCGGCCACCACCATGGCTACCGGCTTGCCGCTCACAGGTGCGAAGTGATCGAAGCCGGCAGCATCCTTATACGGCGGCTCCGGGCGATCGGAATAAGGCACGAGGATATCCCCACGCTGCATGTAATCGCACGAGAAGATGACCTGCGCCACGGAAACCTTGGGCTGGACGTTGACTATCCTCACCTCCCCCGCGTCCAGGTAAGGCTGACCCATGGCTCTTATAAGCTTCGCCTGCCATTTGAACCAAGGCACATCTGTCGGATCCTTGTCAGGGCGCACCACGGAGAACCGGTCGCCCACGCGTACACCCTTGTCTTGGCCGCGATTAATGTGCACATAGTCGCCGCGCGCAAAGATGATCTTGTAGTTCGATTGTTCCCCAGAGACGAGCCGGACTTCGTCCGGAACCCTCTGGTCTGTAACGAATCCTGAGCAATGCACCGCGCTGTAGTCGACGGGAGGATTTTGCGGAGCAGCCTGAGGTGCGTTTTGTGCCGAGCTTATTGCCGCAGCCAGAGAAACTGATAGAGACAGGACAACGATTTTAGCGCGCATCCCATAACTCCTTCGAAAACACGCCCGACGGGCCGTGTATGTACTTTATCTTAGCGAAAGTATCAGGGCCTGCCCCATGCGTCAACCAAATGGCCGAGGTTGCTTTACACTTTTGATACGGCATACTACTAGCTGCATTTTCAATAGTTTGGTGGCACAAGGCGGGGTATGAGCCTCTTCGGCACGGGCTTACAGCGGATTTGTGCGGTCGTGGCGGCCTCCCAGGCGGCGGAAATGGCCAAGCTGTTGCGCTTCGCGCTACGGGAAACCAGCACCGTCGAATTGCGTCTCGACTGGCTCAGCAGCGACGCGGAACGCGGTCAATTCCTGCGCTGGCTGCGCAAGAGCCATCCTAGGAACGCCACCTTTCTCGCTACCTGCCGCCGTCGTGAGGGCGGAGGCAAACTCCCCGGCAGCGTTGACCGTGAACTCTACTGGTTGACTCAGGCCCGCGAAGCCGGATGCCAATGGTGTGATCTTGAAGTGGAAACGTTGCGCAAGCTTCCCGGCCAGTCCGTGCGGGAATATGCCGTGCCGCGGCGCGTCATGCTTTCCATGCACGACTTTGAGCGCACACCGGACTTGCCTCGCAGCGTGAATCCGCCGGCGCATGGCGGAGTCGACGCCGTGAAGATCGCCGCTGAGGCGCGGACCATCCGCGACAGCGTCCGGCTCCTCCGCTTGGCTCGTAATTCCAAAAGTTTCGTTGCCGTTCCGATGGGAGAAGCCGGCCTGCCCGCCAGAATTCTCGCCCTGCGCGAGGGAAGTGCGTTGGCTTATGCGCCCGTTGCCAGCGCTACCGCTCCGGGCCAGGTTTCTCTGCATGACATGAAGTATCTCTACCGCGCGCACGTCCTCACGCGCCGCACGCAAGTCTACGGAGTGATTGGCGATCCCGTCGGCCATTCCCTTTCTCCGCTGCTCCACAACACGGGATTCATAGCGCGTCGCATCGATGCCGTCTATCTCCCTTTCCTTGTGCATGACCTTCGCGATTTTCTGGCGGCTATCCCCGAATTTGGTGTCCGCGGATTCAGCGTCACTCATCCGCACAAGCAGGCCATTCTCAAGTATCTGAAGGAGTGCGATCCTCTCGCAGCGGAAATTGGCGCTGTTAACACCGTGGTCGTTCGCCGCAACGGGTCTCTCTACGGCGGCAACACGGACTACCTCGGCTTGCTCCGTGCGCTCGAGAAGAAACTCCGCATCAAAGGCAGCCGCATCCTGGTCTTCGGCGCGGGCGGTGCGGCGCGAGCAGCCGTTTTTGCGCTGGCTCGTTCCGGAGCATCCGTCGCTATTTGCGCCCGCCGTGAGAAAGCTGCACGGGAACTCGCCCGCGCCTTCGGCGCAGAGTCTCTGCCCCGCGCTGCTTTGCGCACGGAGTCCTTCGACGCCATTTTGAACGCCACCCCGGTCGGGATGCATCCCCACGACGGCGTTTCTCCGCTCGCTCCCAGCGAGTTGCATTGCCGGCTCGTCATGGACATGATCAATCGTCCTCGGGAGACACGGCTTTTGAAGATTGCCGCTCGGAAGGGCATCGCCACGGTCCCTGGCATCGAAATGCTGATCGCCCAAGGTGTCGCCCAGTGGCAAATCTGGATGGGAAAGCGAGCGCCCGAAGAGCCCATGCGCCGCGCCGTTCTCGCCGCCCTCCGCGCCGAAGACAACTCCATCACTCGCTAGCCGCAGAAGCGCGGTACCATCGAAAATATCAAGGACTGCAAAGTGAAACCCGACTTCGCCCAATATGGATTTGTCCATCAAGAAAATCTAATCATGGCGTGTATTGGCGGCTCACAAGCGCACGGTGCAAAACTGGGCGCGACTGACGATACCGACTGGTACGGACTGTACATTCCGCCACCGGGCTCGAACGCGAGGAGCATTTTGTTTTCACGACCGGAGGTAAGCTCGGCGGCAACGGGCCACTAGATGTGGATGTCTGCCTATATACCCTTATGAAGTGGGCAGGGCTAGCCGCCAAAGGCAATCCATCGGCTTTGCATTTCTTGTTTGCGCCACTTGAGTTCACGACAAAGACGTGGGACCACGTTTCCTCCCGGCCTGAACTTTTCCTTGCGAAGGGCCATGTCAAGCCATTCCTCGGATTCGCAGACGACCAGATGAAGCGATTGCTCGGTCAGAAGGGGCAGAAGAACGTTCACCGAGCTGAACTGGAAGATAAACATGGATACGACACGAAGTACGCCATGCATGTAATCCGTCTCTACGGAGAAGCGAAAGAGTTGATGGAGCACGGACGCATCACGCTGCCACGACCAAACCGGGACGAGTTGGTCGAAATCCGTAAGGGCAAGTATTCTCTTACCGAAATTCAGCAGCTCGGCGCGCAACTCGAATCAGAGGCGCTAGCTGCTCAAGCAACTTCGACGCTTCCAGATGCGGTGGACCGCGATGAGATCAGTCGGCTCCTCGCCGATGCTCACCTTCGATTCTGGAGTTCATCAGGAGCTTAAAACATCCGAGAGATGCCAGCCTCATTCCGTCAGAGCAGAAACTGCCCCAGCGGCTGACCAACGCGCTTACCGAAAAATGACCATTGCGTTGACTTTTCATTCGACAAACCGGTCACAATCTGTTATATTATCTTTGTGAAGTAGTTCGCTTTTCCGTAGAGAACCCCGCTTACAGTCTAGATGTCCTAGTTCTTTGAGGATTTCTGCGTGCGCCCGGTGCTCGGAGGACCGCTGTGGCATTCCTTCGCCTCTCCAGTTCACTGCCGGACTAACCCATTTAGAATCAACATTTATGGGAAGTGTCCGCAAGTGTTGATTCTAAACCACTTACGAAGATTCTAAGTCCTTTAGATACAACACTTATGAAAAACACAGGGAGGGGGGTACGAGTTATGGTTAACCAGAAATCCTTTCGGAGTGCGGCGGCTTGCCCCCGCTTTTCCTCCTGCTCCTTCCTAAATACTGTCGGGCTGAATAATCCGGGCCAACTGGAAGTAATGTAATAATAGGTCTCTTTTTTTGTGAACTGAAAACGATCGATCGAAGATTCCGACTCGGTCGGGACTGTCAGCTTATTCCTATGATCCAGCCGGACTTCCGCGAATTTCAGCGTCTCGCGAAACAGGGCAACCTTATCCCTGTCTATGACGTTTTTTCCGCGGATTTGCTGACTCCTGTCAGCGCCTACCTGCGCATCGCTCAGGGTGCGCGGTATTCGTTCCTTCTCGAAAGCGTCGAGGGCGGCGAAAAAATTGCGCGCTACACCTTTGCTGGAGCGCACCCCGAGGAAATCTTCCGTTACGCCAACGGCGCGTGTGTTCTCGAGAGCCGTGACCGCGTCGTCTGGGAGGAGCGCGATCCCATCTCGTTCCTGCGCGAGCGCATCGAGCGTTTTCGCCCCGTGCGGCTTCCCGGATTGCCGCCGCTGGTTGCCGGCGCCATCGGTTATTTCAGCTATGACATGGTGCGGCTGATCGAGCGCATTCCCAAACGCCTTCGCGATGAAATCGGCCTGTACGACGCGATGCTGATGTTCTATCACGGGCTGGTCGCGTTCGATCACGTGCAGCATCGCTTGTGGATCGTCCGCAATGTGTTCACCGAGGGCAGCGGCAGCCTCCGCGCGAAATACGATGACGCCGTGCGCGAAATCAAGAAGACACGCCGGTTGCTCGATGAGCCCGTAGCCGCCGAACGCCCGAAGAAGCCGTTGAAGTCAAAGAAACGTGGACCCCTGAAAGTGACTTCCAATTTTCGCCGGCCCGAATATCTCGCTGCGGTGCAAAAAGCGAAGCAGTACATTCGCGCCGGGGACATTTTTCAGGTTGTACTCAGCCAACGCTTCTCCGCCAAAACGCGGGCCGAGCCTTTCGAGATTTATCGTGAGCTGCGCGCGTTGAATCCGTCGCCCTATCTTTTCTACCTGCAGCTGAACGACGTCTCTGTCGTCGGCAGCTCGCCGGAAATGCTCGTCAAAGTCCAGGGACGGGATGTCTTTTACCGCCCCATCGCCGGCACGCGTTGGCGCGGCAAGGATGAAGCCGAAGACCAGCGACTTGAACGGGAAATGCTTGCCAGTGAAAAAGAGCGCGCCGAGCACATCATGCTCGTCGATCTTGGACGCAACGATCTCGGGCGCGTCTGTGATTACAGCACGGTGAAGCCCGAAAAGCTGCTCACCGTCGAGCGCTACTCGCACGTCATGCATCTGGTTTCCAGTCTCCGCGGACGCTTGCGCGAGGACGTGGATTGTTTCGACGCGCTGATGGCCTGTTTTCCGGCCGGCACCGTTTCCGGGGCACCGAAGGTCCGCGCCATGGAAATCATCGAAGAGCTGGAGCGCACGCGCCGCGGGATTTATGCCGGTGGCATTCTTTACCTCGATTTCGCGGGCAATCTCGATTCCTGCATCGCGCTTCGTACCATGGTGGTGAAAAATGGCGTAGCCTACGTGCAAGCAGGCGGCGGCATAGTTGCGGATTCCACTCCGGAGGGCGAATATGAGGAGAGCGTGAACAAGTCGAAAGCTTTGCTCGCAGCGCTGGAGAAGGCGCACCGACGTTGGTAGGACAGACTCTCAGTCTGTCTGCTTCAGCTTGGCCCGGGGTTGGTAGGACAGACTTTCAGTCTGTCTGCCTGAGCTTAGGCCAAATTGATCCGCCGACGTGAGTCTTGCGGGACTTCAACTCGGAAGAACGGTATTAGAATTTAAGGGCCATGATTCTGTTGCTCGACAACTACGATTCCTTTACCTACAACCTCGCGCAGTATCTCGGCGAGCTAGGTTGTCAGGTCGAAGTGCACCGCAACGACAAAATTACCGTGGAAGAAATTGTCCGCCGCAAGCCGGAACGCATCGTGATTTCTCCCGGCCCTTGCACGCCGCAGGAAGCTGGCATTTCCGTCGAGCTGGTCGAGCGACTGGCAGGAAAATTTCCTATTCTCGGTGTGTGCCTAGGCCATCAAGCCATTGGCGCCGCGTTCGGCGGGAAAATCGTCCGCGCTCCGAAACTCTTTCACGGCAAGACCAGCCAGATCCATCACGACGGCAAAAATATTTTCCGCAAGCTGCCGGATCCCTTCACCGCCACACGCTATCATTCGTTGATCGTCGAGAAAAAAACACTGCCGCGCGAATTGGCGATTACCGCGGAGACCGACGACGGGATCATCATGGGCTTCCGTCATCGCCGCCACAAAATTGAAGGTGTCCAGTTTCACCCCGAATCCGTCCTCACCGATTCCGGCAAGCAGCTCTTGCAGAATTTTTTGTCCCTCTGACTTTAGTGCGAGGTTCCTCTCGGTGTTTCTCTGTGGTCTCCCCTCTGTGTTAAATCTTTTCTCTTTCACCAGTTCAAATCCGCCAAGATCGCTCCGTAAATCTCCATCCCGCGCCAAAAATGTCCCAGCCGCAAATTTTCATCCGAGCTGTGCTGGTGATTGTCGTAGTTCACGATCGGCATGCCGATCCACGGCAGCCCGAGGTCTTCAAAAATGTACATCGGCACGCTGCCTCCCAGCGTCGGCGCGACGACCGTTGTACGTCCCGTCGCGCTCTGCACCACTTGCACCAGCGCTTTCGACACCGGCAAGCCCATCGGCGTCCGCGAGGCGCGGTATCCTCCTTCATTGATGACTTTGGCGATCCGCGGGTACGTGCGCCTCTCTTCCATCGTAGGCTCGCGATCGATCACGTAGAAGCCTTGCTTTCGTATAAACAAAGCGATCTGATCGAATTTCTGCTGCGGGTCCTCTCCTCTCACAAGGCGCGCATCGAGCGAAGCCTCTGCGCGATCGGGAACAATGTTCTGCGCCTGTTCGCCCACATATGCGCTGCGCAATCCGCGGATATTCAGCGAAGGCTCCATGATCAATTCAACCAGCTTTTTCCCGCCGCCTTCCGGTTTGGCGATGCCCAGTTCGCGTTCGAGATCGGCGTCGTTCACCGGCATTTCCGCAAGCGCCTTTTTCTCCGCGTCGCCCAGCGGCGTGACGTCGTCGTAATAGCCATCAATCAGCACGCGTCCGTCAGCATCCTTCATGGATGCCAGCAGTCGCGACAACTCCATCGCCGGATTCGACGCCCAGTTCCCATAATGCCCGCTGTGCAGCGCTCGCACCGGACCGAATACAGTGATGCCGATCCCGATGTCTCCGCGGTTGCCAAAGAAAACCAACGGCCGTCCGCTCTGGTGCACCGGGCCATCGGCGGTGATCAGCAAGTCCGCTCCCAGCAAATTCTTGTGCAGCTCCAGCGTTCGCTGCAGATTCGACGAGCCCGCCTCTTCTTCTCCCTCAAAGATGACCTTCAAGTTCACAGCCAACGGAATCTTCTTCGTTCGCAGCGCATCGATCGCTGCCAGCAGCGCCACGATCGGCGATTTGTCATCGGAGGACGAACGCGCGTAAATCCGCCAATTGTCGTTATAGACTGCCCGGTGTTGCGCGCTGTTTTCCGAAAGCGGAATGCGTTTTCCGCCGGCTTCGATGGCCGCATCGCGAAGCACCGGCTCGAATGGTTTCCCATCCGTCCAGGCTGCTGCGTCGACGGGCTGCCCGTCGTAATGCGCGTAGAAAATCACAGTGCGCTTCGCTTCGGGCGAAATCAATTTACCGTAGACGACCGGCCCGCGCCCGGTGATCGGCAGCAAATGCGTTTCGACCCCGCGCGCCTCCAACATCTCCACTAGGTGCGCTGCATTTTTCTGGATGTTCGGCGTGTCGCTCGCAATGTTGGGGATCGCAAGGAATTCGCTCAGCTCGCGCATAATGCGTTCCTCGTTATCCATCCGGTATTCGCGAATTTCCTGCGCCACCTGTGCAGGCGCCGGAGGAGGTTGTTTCTGCGCGACGGTGCGAGCTGGCAGAAGGGCAATCAACAGCGCGGCGACGATATTTCTCAAAGTTCTCTCCTCCAGCGTGTCGCGTTCCCGGCAGCTCGTAATTCCGAATTCTTTCTTGCAGTGCAATCCCGATTGCGATTCTAATTCTTATTGGTGAACGCGGCCAGAGCCGCGAGTTTCTCGCCCGCCGCCCCTGACGAAATCACAAAACTCGCCAGTCCCGCCCCTTCGCGAAAGTCAACCGCCGCGCCCGCAGCAACGAGCGTCGCCGCCGCGTTAACCACCACAATGTCGCGCGCCGGCCCGTCTTCGCCCTCCAGGACGCGCCGTATGAGTGCTGCATTCTCGGCCGGCGTACCTCCGCGAATGGATTCGAGCGGCGCACGCGCCACGCCAAAATCTTCCGGCGTCACCGTAAATCGCCGGCCGCCGCCGCCCCGCACCTCAGCCACTAGCGTCTCTCCTGAGAGCGAGATTTCATCCAATCCGCCCGCGCCGTGAACTACAAACGCGCGGTTGACACCCAGCTCGGCAAGCGTTGCTGCCACCACATCAATCACATCTCTTGAAAACACGCCCAGCAACTGCGCTTGAGCCCCCGCTGGATTTGTCAGCGGTCCAAGCAGATTAAACACAGTGCGCACGCCAATTTGTTTTCGCGCCGGAGCCGCATGCCGCGTCGCTGTATGCGCGGCCTGCGCGAACAGAAATCCAATGCCAATCTCCCGGATCGCCCGTCCATACCGTTCGAATGGCAGGTCGATTCGCACCCCCAGCTCCTCCAACACGTCCGCCGAGCCGCTCCGCGAGCTCGCCGCGCGATTCCCATGCTTGGCCACGCGCGCGCCTGCCGCCGCCGCAACAATCGCCGCCGCCGTCGAAATATTAAACGTGTTCGCGCCATCCCCTCCTGTTCCGCACGTATCTACCATGTTCGCAGGACTCGCTTCGCCGTCCGCAAACACGGGCGTCGCGTGTCTGCGCATCACGCGCGCAAATGCAGCGAGCTCTTGCACCTCAAGGGGCCGCCGGTTCAGCGCTTCCAGCAATCGCACAATCTTCGGCGTCTTGACGCGTCCCGAAAGCAGCTCCTCCATCGTCGCTTCCGCTTCCGCGCGCTCCAGGACGTGCCCGGCCTCGACTCTTTCGATCAGCGATTTCGTCATCGCAATGCCACCGCTCGATGGCATCTTGATTCGCGACGACACGCGTAAGCGTAACTATTCATCAATTCTTGTGCCATTTCGCGCGTCCTTGCTCCGTTTCTGCCTTCCGGGTAAACTTCTATGTTTCCATTGCCGTCAAAATTCTAACACTAGCAGACTGCTTCAAACTCAAACGGAAAACGGAACCGATGAAGATTCACGAGTATCAAGCAAAGGCGATTCTGTCTCGCTACGGCGTCACCACTCCCCGCGGCGAAGTCGCTTTCACCAAGGAAGAAGCGCGCGAGGCCGCGCACCGTCTGCGATCGCACGCCAACGTCATCGTCGTTAAGGCGCAGATTCACGCCGGTGGCCGCGGCAAAGCAGGCGGCGTCAAGCTGGCCCACTCCTCCGACGAAGCCGCCGACATCGCCAGCCACATTCTCGGCATGAAGCTCGTCACTCCGCAAACCGGCCCCGCGGGCCGCATCGTCAAGCGCCTGCTTGTCGAAGAAGGCCTCGACATCAAGCGCGAACTTTATCTTGGCCTGCTTGTCGATCGTGGCACCGGCTGCGTCGTCTTCATGGCCAGCGCCGCAGGCGGCATGGAAATTGAGGAAGTCGCAAAAGATGACCCTGGCGCCATTTTGCGCGAATCGATTCATCCGGCCGTGGGATTGCAGCCTTACCAGGCCCGCAAAATCGCCTTTGGCCTGGGATTGCCGAGCGAAGTAGCGAATTCTGCAATCCCGTTCCTCCAGTCGCTCCATCGCGCTTTCATTGACACGGATGCTTCCATGCTCGAAATCAATCCTTGCGTCCTCACCGGTGACGGCAAACTTGTCGCGCTGGACGCCAAAATGACCTTTGACGACAACGCGCTCTTCCGTCACAAGGATCTTCGCGAGCTCCGCGACCTCGATGAGGAAGATCCTCTCGAAGTCGAAGCCTCCAAATACGGCCTCAACTACATCAAGCTCGATGGCAGCGTCGCCTGCATGGTCAATGGCGCCGGTCTCGCCATGGCTACCATGGACATCATCAAGTACGCTGGCGGCTCTCCCGCGAACTTTCTCGATGTCGGCGGCGGCGCCTCTGCTGAACAAGTCAAGAATGCTTTCCGCATTCTCATGAGCGATCCGGAAGTCAAAGCCGTGTTCATCAATATTTTTGGCGGCATCTTACGCTGCGATGTTCTCGCTACCGGTGTCGTCTCCGCCGCGAAAGAATTGCATTTGCAAGTCCCCGTCGTCATTCGCATGGAAGGTACCAACGTCGAAGCCGGTCAGAAGATTCTCCGCGAAAGCGGATGGAACTTCACCATCGCCGACGGCATGAAGGACGGCGCCCAAAAAGTCGTCGCTCTCGCCGGAAGTGCGCGATGAGCGTCTTGGTGAACGAAAAAACGCGCCTCATCGTTCAGGGCTTCACCGGCCGCGAAGGAACTTTTCACGCGCAACAAATGCTCGAATACGGCACCAACGTGGTTGGCGGCGTCACACCCGGCAAAGGTGGAACGAAACATCTTGAACGCCCCGTCTTCAACACAGTCGCTGACGCCGCCAAAGCCACCGGCGCAAACGCCTCGGTCATTTTTGTTCCGCCTCCGTACGCCGCCGACGCCATCCTCGAAGCCGCGGACGCCCAACTCCCGCTCATCGTTTGCATCACCGAAGGCATTCCCGCCCTTGACATGGTGCGTGTCGCCTCCGTCGTCGATTTCAAGAAAACGCGTCTCATCGGTCCGAACTGCCCGGGCATCATCTCCCCCGGCAAATGCAAAATCGGCATCATGCCCGGCCGTATCCACAAGCAAGGCAACGTTGGCATCGTCAGCCGCAGCGGCACGCTCACCTACGAAGCCGTCCATCAATTGACGCAGCTCGGCATCGGCCAATCCACGTGCATTGGCATCGGCGGCGATCCCATCATTGGCACGACATTTCTCGACGCCATCCAGTTTTTCAACGACGATCCGGACACGCACGCCATTATTTTGATCGGCGAAATCGGCGGCAACGCCGAAGAGCGCGCCGCCGAATGGATCAAGGCCAACGTGAAGAAGCCGGTCGTCGGTTTCATCGCCGGGCAAACCGCTCCGCCGGGACGCCGCATGGGCCATGCGGGAGCCATCATCAGCGGCGGGCAAGGCACGGCCAAAGACAAATACGCCGCGATGGCCGCCGCAGGTATCCGCACCGTCGAAACTCCCGCGGACCTCGGCTCGACTCTCGCCGCGGCTTTGAAATGAAGTTTCTGGTACTTGGATTTTCAGACTCGAGGCTTTTCCTTATTTTGTAGCGCTGGGCTTCAGCTCGGCATCTTCGATTGATATTTCGGAGGAACTTTCTGGTGCCACTCGAACGCACATTCGCAATCATCAAACCCGACGCCGTCAGTCGCGGTCAGCAAGGCGAAATCCTCGCCAGGATTCACAAAGCCGGTTTCAAAATCATCGCCATTAAATCCCTGCGCCTGACAAAGGAAGAAGCCGGTGGCTTCTACGCCGTCCACAAAGCGCGCCCCTTCTTCGGCGAGCTTACGGACTTCATGAGTTCCGGCAAAATCTTCGCCATGGTTCTCGAAGCCGAAGGCGCCATTCTCAAGTGGCGCGACACTATGGGCGCCACCGATCCGAAAAAAGCTGCCCCCGGCACGATTCGCCACGACCTTGGCACTAGCATTGGCAACAATTGCACTCACGGCTCCGACGCACCGGAAACCGCCGCCTTCGAAATCGGCTATTTTTTCTCCGGCCTCGAACTTATTTAGCCGCGAGCGATTGGACGTAAGTAGGGTCACGATACATCGTGCCCCCCTTTCTTTCGCTCCCTCATTACTTCTTTGCTTCATTTCTTCTAGAATCTCTGTCGTGGACCCCCTCCGCGAACTCGGCCGCATGCTCCTCGTTCTCGGCGTCCTCCTGGTCTTCCTCGGCGCGCTCTTTTACTTTGGCGGCAAGCTCCCCTTGCGCCTTGGCCGCCTGCCTGGCGACATCGTCCACCGCGGCGAACACACCACCTTCTACTTTCCCATCGTCACCTGCCTCGTCCTCAGCGCCGCTTTCTCTCTGCTCCTTTGGCTCTTTGGACATCTCCGCAAGTAACTCCGTCTTTTCCCTAACTTCCTTTACCTCCTGAACGACCTTTACCTCATTTTTCTATCTTGAACTCCGCCCGTATAAACGCCTTGATCCCTTCTTCTCCCGTCAATCGCAAACACGCCAGTTTCCCTTGGTTTTCCAAGTCAATATGAAAATCAAAAAACGGACAGCACTTGCTTTCCGCGACCACCCACTCCGCCAATTCCGCCAGCGAGACGTCACCCGGGCGGTACTGAAACTCGTACCCTTTTTCCGTCTCCACAATCTCCTTCCGCGCCGCCATCAATTTTTCGCTCAATTGTTTGTGCCGCGCCCGCTCTTCTGCCGTCAGCGGCTTGATGTTGCAGTAGAACTTGCTTTGCACCGTGGCCACCTGCCTCTCGGGTTTTACGACGAACGTCGAGCCTTGCGCCGCCAGCCCCATCGCTCCGCCGCTTCCCATCAAAAGCGCCAGCGTCACGCCTGCGGCGCCCTTCTTACGCATTTTCATAAACCGTTCTTTCCCGTTCTTCATGGCTTTCCTCCAATTAGGATTTGCCACGTCCCATCCCCGGATGCTAAAACTTAAAGTCAGCTTTAAGTCAAGCGACATTTCGCACGATCGGCGCTACCAGGCGCCCCAATAGGAATGAACTCAGCTCACTGGAGCAACCATGAAAATCGGCCAACTCGCCCGCACCGCCGGCCTCAACGCTTCCGCCATCCGCTACTACGAAAAACGCGGCCTGCTCGCCGCGCCCCAGCGCACAGGCGGCCAGCGCCGTTACGCAAGCGATACCCTTTCGCGCGTGCTCTTGATCCGCTTCGCCACCGACATGGGGTTCAGCCTCGCCGAAATCAAGCTTTTCCTCGGCGGCCTCCGCGACAATACTCCCGTCGGCCCGCGCTGGAAAAAGCTCGCCACTCGCAAGCTCATCGAAGTCGAGCAAAACATCGCGCGCTCCCTCAAGCTCAAATCCCTTCTCCAGGGCCTCCTCCACTGCCGCTGCCCCTCACTCCAGTTCTGCGTCAATTGCCTCCGCCTCAGCCCCAAACTGCATCGCTTTGAGAACATGCGGATGAAGCGGCGTTAATCCGCAAAAGGGGCGAAGTTGCAAAAGCGCAAGCGCAACCTGCAAGCTGATAAGCATGCCGGAACTGCCGGATATCGCCGCGTACATTACTGCGCTCGAACCACGCATCGTCAGGCGGCCGCTCATTCGAGTACGGCTTGCTAGCCCTTTTCTGCTTCGAACCGCACAACCACCGGTTACAAGTGTGGAGGGTCGCGTCGTTCGCGAGCTGCGGCGAATCGGCAAGCGTATCGCGATTGGAGTAGAAGGCGATCTTTGGCTGGTGCTGCACTTGATGATTGCAGGCCGGTTGCACTGGCGGCTGCCAGGGGCAAAGTTGGCGGGCCGCAACAGTCTGGCAGCCTTCGATTTTCCCAACGGCTCTCTCGTTCTGACCGAAGCCGGCACAAAGCACCGCGCATCGCTGCATGTGCTCGCCGGCGAGGAAGGCTTGCGTTCCATTGACCCGGGAGGAATCGACATCTTTGCGAGCGATCTCAGCTCGTTTCGCGACGCGCTTACGTTCGAAAACCGCACACTCAAGAGAGCTCTTACCGATCCGCGCCTGCTCAGCGGGATCGGCAACGCGTATTCAGATGAGATCCTGCACGCGGCACAACTGTCGCCCATCACCCTGACGCGCAAGCTGGAGCCGCGCGAGTGGGAAAAGCTGTTCGCTGCGGCGCGCAATACCCTCAAAGTCTGGATAGACCGGTTGCGCGCAGAGGCTGAAGCTGACTTTCCCGAAAAGGTCACCGCGTTTCGCAAGGAAATGGCGGTTCACGGCCGCTATGGACAGCCTTGCCCGAGATGCGGAGCAAAGATTCAGCGGATTCGTTACGCCGAGAACGAAACGAACTACTGTGCGCGGTGCCAAACTGGTGGAAAAGTTCTCGCGGATCGCGCTTTGTCGCGGCTGTTGGGATCGGACTGGCCGCGCACCCTCGAGGAACTCGAAGCCCTCAAGCGCCGCTAATCCAGCTTACCTTTCCTTATGCATAGATGGCGCAACGATTTGCTTTCAAAAGACTTGTGATATACCATGATATATGACACTGACGGCCGTCTGCCCGGCGTTCCTATGGAGGCCTGCCATGCGCAAAATTGCCAAGCTTTTCAAAAACGGCCGCAGCCAGGCCGTCCGATTGCCTTCGGATTTCCGCTTCACCTCTCGAGAAGTCTTCATCCGCAAGGATCCCGAAACAGGTGACGTCATTCTCTCTCGCAAACCCGGCTCCTGGGACGATCTTTTTGCTCTCGCCGACTCCGTCGAAATTCCTGCCGACTTCCTCGCTTCTCGCGACCGCCGTCCGCCCAAAAAACGTCGGCTCTTCTGATCGGAAAAAAGCATGTTCCGTTTCATGCTCGATACCAATAGCGTGAGCTACGCCCTCAAAGGAAATCCCCCTTCTGTTCGCGAGCATTTGCGTCAGGTCCCAATGGCTCAGGTCTGCGTTTCTTCCATCACCGAAGCCGAACTTCTCTTCGGCTTGGCCCTGAAGCCTCAGGCCACAAAGCTCGCCGAACTCGTCAATCAATTCCTTCTCGGCGTTTCCGTTCTGCCCTGGGACTCCGCTGCCGCAAGGGCCTACGCCGACTTGTGCGCTGCCTCTTGGAAGCGGGGTCGTCCCCTCGCGGCCATGGACATGCTCGTCGCTGCCCATGCGTTCGCTACCGGCCTCACCCTCGTCACCAGTGATCGTTCCTTCCGTTCCCTCCGTCCCCGCCTTCGTCTCGTTGATTGGTCTAAGCCTGGTTAGATGAGTGCGCTTTACTTGTGCCTCGACCACGCTTCGTTCCTTTTCCGGCATTTGATTCGGCCATGTGACTCGCTATCTCGCACAACCAAAACCACTTACCAGTAATTTCTTGACAAACAGTACCTATGTGCTATAATGGTTTTTGAATTTCACGCCGCAAACTCGCCTTGCCTTCCAGCCGTTTTCTGAAGCTCGTCCGCTCAGAAAACTCCCACGTTCCACTAACTCTTTTGGAATCACATCGTTTGCAGACCCCCACCCGTTAACCCCAATCGAATCATATCGTTTCAAGCAGGATTATTCACTTGACTAAAGTAAGGGGAGAAGTCTACCCTAGCTTCTCAAGACGGGATGACCGTCCGAAGGAGCGGGGAGAAATGTCTATAGCTGTTGGATTTACCAATCGTGAGTGGGCGGTGTTGTGTGCCGACCGACAGATGACGGATGCGGATGCAGGGCTAAAATTCGAGGGTTCTAAGATTGGTTGGTATGAAACCGAGGAAGGCAAGAAAGGGAAGCCTCATATACCCGGATACCCGATGGCTTTCAGATTCGCATCTGCGTACTGCGGAAGTCCAGATTCGGCTAAGGCTATATGTGCAAATATTTTGGATATCTTGCACGAGGCTATGCAGGAAGCTACCGAATGTGATTTGGTTCATGAACCGAATTATTTCCGAGAGGCTCTGCTGCCAATTTTCAAATCTAAAGAGGCTAAGGGGTTGCAGACGCTTATCGCGCTAGAGACAGAATACCGCTGCTTTCTTTTCAGGACCAAAGGGGAGCAAGTGGTGATAGGCGAACGGGAATACATTGGTGGAGGAGATTCGTCGGTCCTTAGGTATTTCGCAGGTGTAGCGGCACAGCATCCATCACTTTCGTGCGAGCAGGCAACGAGGCTGGGGATTTACTTAGTTGACCTAGCTAGTCGCTATGTGGACGGTTGTGGATTGGGCGCGGACGCTGCGATCTTGGAGTGCGGGAAGCTGGTCAGATTGTTGGATAAAACAGACACAGAGAAATATTCGGAACGATTTGCTCAATTTGAGCGGCAGATGGAAAGGGAATTTTTCAGTCAATGAACTACTTGCCGGACGCTTTCACTACTTGTTTTACAATATTGTCGTACTCAGTTTTGGATATTTTGGAAACGCTTCCATGTTTCTTTAGGACCTCCAACTGCTCATCGACGTATTTCTTGGCGGCATCTTTAATGTTGCCGTTGTTCTGCGTTTGCGACATTTGCTTGTTCCCTCCTGGATTTTTCAATCAAAAACTCATGGACTATGTAGTCAGCGAATGCTTCTTTGTACTTTCTAGAGGATGCGCGATTTTCTTTTTGGTGCCTTCTAAGATCGTCATCCTTGTTAAGAATTGGCAGCAGCGCATCGGAAATATCATCCGGCAGTGGCTCACGGCCTTCCGTGATTGCATCCTTAGCATACGTATACGCTTTTTCTGCTATAACCATCCACTTCGGCTTATGGTTCCTGTGTTCAAAGAGCCTGTGAAAATTCTTGGCCTCAAGGTCCTTTTTCTTGGCCTCACTGTAACCCATTTTAACCTCCTCAGAGGTAAAAAAGAAATGCCGCAAGTCCGTAGAGGGCCGTCAATCCAATGCTCAGATAGAAACAATAGACGGTTGCAGAGAAGCATATTTCATTTTGGTACAGCATCCAGCGAAGGCCAAACAATGCACACAACAGGGAAGCCAGAAACGGAACCATTCCTATCTTGGCGACAAATTTATATTTCTTACGGTCATCCAATAGTTCCAGCGTTTCAGAATGCGCGTAGATGAATCCGATGACGACCAGCAAAATACCCGCGATTCCCACGGCCGCCCCGAAAAGGGCTATGACTATATCCTTTTTCTCCACGTTAACCAGCGTAAGGGAAGAGGCAGCTTAACTGGCGGACTTGTATCTTACTAGTTACGTATTAGCGGTCAGCTTTTCGAATGTCAACGCGGGTGCCATAACCATATGACGCAAAGTATCGACGAACAAATCGGAACGATTCCGGCGATTGAAGCGAAATTCCATCTCTTCAAGGTAGGCCGGAAGATGCTTGGCGCTAACCCTGTGCCACGTTCCCACGATGCCGCGCTTGAGAAGGGAGAATGCGGATTCAACGGTATTAGTGTGGGTGTCTCCCATGACATAGACGCCGGAACTGTGGTTAATCTTCTTGTGGTTCGTCCTCTTGGCTTTCCGCATTGCAGCATCGTTCGCGGAAGCGTCATCGGTGAAAATGACTTCCACGTCCTCGGAGATGTTCTCGCGGATATACTTTGCGAGCGTTCCACCTTTCGCATCGTGGGCATGGAAGAACCGGAGATCGCCGTTGCGCTTGCGGATGCCGACCACTACTTCTTTATTTTCCATCCCATAGGCGCGTCCCTTGCCGAGAGTCTTGCCACCGACATAGGTAACGTCCATCTCTACTTTGCCGTCAAGCATGGGCTTATCGGTTTGCGCCATTGCGTGACGGATGCGGTGACAGAGATACCATGCTGTTTTGTATCCGCCGATTCCCAAAGTGCGCTGAATCTGGCAGGCAGACATACCCTTTTTCGCTTCACAGAGGAGAAGAGTTGCGGCAAACCACGTTGCAAGCGGCAAGTGCGAGTCATTGAAAACAGTGCCAGCGGTGACGGAGAACTGATAGTCACAGTCTTTGCAGTAGAACAGTTGTTTTTCGGTTTCGAGTTCGACCACAGAGCCTTTGCAGCGCAGGCAACGCGGCCCTTCGGGGAAGCGCAGGCGCGTCATAAGTTCGCGGCACTTGGCATCGGTCGGGAAGAGCGTGTTTACGTCCATTAGGTTCATAGGAGGCTCCCATTGGATGAAGGGCGGAAGAAGCTATTGAAGCGAGTCCCCACGCGGAAGTTGCTGGCGAGCATCAAGAAAGACATCCGCCAAATCGTTGCATCCGCTAAGCGCAAGAAGAAGTGAGGCTTGCTGTCCATGAAGGAAGTGTCCCATGAAGCCTAACTTTTGTAAAGTGAATAATCTTGGTTTCAAGAATCCGGGGGAGGGGCAGGCCCAAATTACTCTCTCCTCATCAACGGCAATGGCTGCCCTTTCTTTTCATACACTTACGAATTGCAATTCTAGCAACTCCTTTGTTTTGATATTCATGCAAATTGATTGGGGGGTAGGGGGGTACGTCCGCCTTTCTTCGACCAACGTCATTCTTTCCCCTCTCGCAATTTTCAACCTTCAATCGAAGATCCCGAGCGGTTCGGGACTTTCAACTTTTGACTTTCGATCTGTTGTCGACCGCGCGTTTGCATCCTTACTTCCTTACTTCATTACTTCGTCTTTACGGGGTCTCTCCTCATGACCCAGCAGCTCACTTTCAACCTCATGCCCTCGCGCCACACCTTTACTGTCAGTGAGCTGACCGGAAAAATTCGCGATCTGCTCGCCAGGAATTTCACCGACATCAGCGTGCAAGGAGAAATCTCCAACTGCCGCGCCGCCCAATCCGGCCACATCTACTTCACTTTGAAAGACGATCGCACCCAGGTCCGTTGCGTTTATTTCAAACAGCAGCAGCGCGGCATCAAGTTCAGGCCCGAAGACGGATTGCAAATCACCGTGCGCGGTTCCATCAGCGTCTACGAGCAGCGCGGCGAATATCAAATTTACGTCGAGAAAATCGACCTGGTGGGGCAAGGCGCTCTGCAGCTCGCCTTCGAGCAATTGAAAAAACGTCTCGAAGCCGAGGGACTCTTCGATGCCGCGCGCAAAAAACCGCTGCCACTTCTTCCCAGCCGCATCGGTATCATCACTTCGCCTAAGGGCGCCGCTGTACGCGACGTCGCGCGCATCCTCACGCGCCGCTTTCCGAACGTCCATCTGATGGTTTTTCCCGTGCGCGTGCAGGGCGAAGGCGCCGCCGAAGAAATTGTCAAGGCGCTGAAGTTTTTCAATAAAGCGAAACTCGTTGACGTTCTCATCCTCGCGCGCGGCGGCGGCTCCATGGAAGATTTGTGGTCCTTCAACGAAGAAATCGTCGCGCGCGCTATCTTCGCTTCCGAAATTCCCGTCATCTCCGGCGTCGGCCACGAAACAGATTTCACCATCGCCGATTTCGTCGCCGATGTCCGCGCTTCCACGCCTTCCGCCGCCGCTGAACTCGTCGTGCAAACGCGCCGCGAATTTGACAAACACATCGCCGAACTTCGCGGCGCTCTCGCCGAACAAATGCGCTATCGCATCTTGGTTCTCAGCCGCCGCATTCACGAGATTTCCGCGCGCCGCGGCTTCCGCCGCCCGCTCGATCTGCTCCGCCAGCAGCGCCAGCGCGCCGATGAAATGACTTCGCGTCTCGCGCTCGGCCTTCGCGCCCGCCTAGAGCAAGCGCGCAAACGCTTCACCGCTGCGCACCTGCGCATCGCTTCCTTCGATTTTCGCGTGAAGATCGCCGCCTTCCGCTTGCGCCTCGAAAAGCGCACCGCCGAACTCGGCGTCCGCATCGAACGCCAACTCCGCGCCAAGCGCGAGCGCTGGCAGCGCCTCGCGCTGCAGCTCCAGGAACGCGGCCCCCTCAAAGTTTTGGAACGCGGCTACGCCATCGCCACCGACGCTTCCGGCAATCTCCTCCGCGACGCCGCCCAAGTCGCCCTCGGCGACTCCGTTGCCATCCAGCTCCACCGCGGCCGCTTGTCAGCGGAAGTTAAGAGGAAGGACTAGATTGTATCCAGCGAAATTGAATGTCACGCGATTCGATGACCCATCGACTCCCGCGGCTGAACAGGATTTCATGCAAGACGAGATTGCTATCAGACAGACGAATTTCATCAGCGAGCCAATCTCCATGACCGATCCCGGGTTTGCCCGTTAGGCCCACAGTTGAATAGGAACGAACACCAGCGTATGAGAGTTCCAGATAGCCGTCGTGATAAGCACCTAGTAGTCGAATCAAAATCTCGATTTCCCGCACTTCGTGCCTGTTTCCTGAAGACGGCTCGCGGATCAGAAAGGATTCCACCCACGAATCGTGTGGACATCTGTGGTCACTGTAGTCGTAGTGCCAGGGTGCTGAAGCGAATTCGTAGGCAGACGGAGGCAAGGATGTCCGCACGCATTCGAGATACGCGTGATAGTCGCGGAAGGCCTTCACCACTTCCTCTCGTGTGTTGCGTCGGTTTAGAACGTTCAAGAGGATGCTCATGGCGCAGAGAATCATTCGTCGTCGGAAGAAGAGGCAACTTTGAGGACGGCGAGGAAGGCTTCTTGCGGGATGTCCACCTGGCCGACGCGCTTCATGCGGCGCTTGCCTTCTTTTTGTTTTTCGAGGAGTTTGCGTTTGCGCGAAATGTCGCCGCCGTAGCACTTGGCAAGTACGTTCTTGCGAATCGCCGCAACGGTTTCGCGCGCAATCACGCGGCTGCCGATGGCAGCCTGGATCGGCACTTCAAACATTTGACGCGGAATCAGTTTTCGCAAACGCGTCACCAGTTCGCGCCCGCGCTCCGCTGCAAAGTCGCGATGGATGATCAACGCGAGCGCATCGACAGGTTCACCCGCGACCAGCACGTCGAGCTTGATCAGATCAGACTCGCTATAACCCGCAAGGTGGTAATCGAGCGAGGCGTAGCCGCGTGAAGTGGATTTTAGCCGGTCGTAGAAATCGAGCACGATTTCGTTCAGAGGCAGTTCGTAGGTGAGCATGACGCGCGTCGGTGAAAGGTACTCGAACTTTTTTTGTGTGCCGCGCTTTTCCTGGCAGAGCTGCAAGATTCCGCCGATGGAATCTTCGTTGGTGATGATCATGGCGGTGATGATGGGCTCTTCGATTTTTTCGATGTCGCTGGGATTCGGGAATTTCGCCGGGCTGTCGACTTCGATCACTTCGCCGGTCACGCGTGTGATGCGGTAGCGCACGCTCGGCGCCGTCGTAATTAAATTGAGGCCGAACTCGCGCTCCAGCCGCTCCTGCACGATTTCCATGTGCAGCAGGCCGAGGAAGCCGCAGCGGAAACCGAAGCCGAGCGCCACGGAATTTTCCGGCTCGTAAAAAAATGCCGCGTCGTTCAATTGCAGTTTTCCGAGCGCGTCGCGCAATGGTTCGTAGTCGTCGGCAAGCACGGGAAATAATCCGGCGAAAACCATCGGCTTGATGGCTTCGAATCCCGGAAGCGCCGGAGCCGGCCGCGCCACTTCGATCACTGTGTCGCCCATGCGCGCATCGGCCACGCGTTTGATGTTGGCGACGATGAAGCCGACGTCGCCGGCTTCGAGTTCCTCGAGCGCGACGGGTTTCGGAGTCAGCGTGCCGAGCTGCTCGACTTCGTAGGTTTCGTTTCCGGCGACCAGCTTGATTTTCTGGTGATTCGAAACGCGGCCTTCCATCACGCGCACCAGCACAACGGCACCGCGGTAAATGTCGAACCACGAATCGAAAATCAGCGCCTGCAGCGGATTTTCCGCGCTGCCTTTGGGCGGCGGAATGCGCGCGACAATCGCTTCAAGAACTTCTTCGACGCCGAGGCCGCTTTTTGCGCTGATCAGCAGCGCGTCTTCCGCGGGAATCGCGAGCACACTCTCGATTTGTTCTTTGGCGAAATCCGGCTGCGCTGCGGGCAAATCAATTTTATTGATCAACGGAATAATTGCGAGGTTGTGTCCGGCGGCAAGAAAAGTATTCGCGACAGTTTGCGCTTCCACGCCCTGCGAAGCGTCCACGACGAGGAGAGCGCCTTCGCAAGCGGAAAGCGCGCGCGAAACCTCGTAGGAGAAATCCACGTGGCCCGGCGTGTCGATCAAATTCAACCGATAGGTGTTTCCGTCTTTCGCTTTGTAGTGCAGGCGGATACTCTTTGCCTTGATGGTGATGCCGCGCTCGCGCTCGAGGTCCATGGAGTCGAGAACTTGCTCGTGCATTTCGCGCCGCGAGAGCGCACCGGTCATTTCGAGGAGACGGTCCGCAAGCGTGGATTTGCCGTGGTCGATATGAGCGATGATGCAGAAATTTCGAATGAACTTCGGGTCCATTGTTCTCGCTTACAAAATGTTCTCGCTTACCAATTTTCTCAATTGCGGGCAGGATTCGGATGGCCCGGCCGATTTTCGCGCTGGCCTGCTGCAGTCAAACGAGCGACACACGCAGCGCAAAAACCGTACCGTATAAGCAATCAGTTTGCCACAATTCGAGTAGCGCGTCAGCCTGCCGCTCATCCAAGCAAAACGCAAAGTTGCAACTCGCGAAGAGGAAGCGCGAGCTGCCTTCACACACGAGCCGGGATGGGCCCTGACGTGAACGTTATGGGGTTATCACAGGAGTGGGCTTGGAATTTTGCAGCCAGCGTTGCAGCTCTCCGCGAAGAACTTTGAAATCAATCGGTTTGGACACGCAGGCATTGCAACCCGCTTGCAAGAAACGGCTTTGTTCTGCCACCAAGGCATGCGCAGTCACGGCAATCACCGGAATGGAGCAGAGCTTTGGCTGCTTGCGCATCCAGGCAGCGAGGGAAAGTCCATCTTCATCACCGAGCTGGACGTCCAGCAACACGGCGTGCGGCGGGTGGTGTTCTATGGAACGCATCGCCGCGCTCAAATCGTCGACACTGAAAACCTCGTGATCCTCTGTTTCCAGCCAGTCACAAAGCAATTCGCGGTTAAGCGGGTTGTCTTCGACGACGAGGATTCTATGTTTCACACCTTCTCCGCCATACTCGGGGACAAGACGCGCTCGATTTGCTTGACCAGCGCGTCGTGCCAAGGTTCTTGTTTGCGAAGGAGCGCTTCCGCGTGCGTACGCAGATAGAGCTGCTCGTCATGGGTCAAATCCTTGCTAGTTAGAACGAATACGGGGAGACCGGCGGTGCGCATGCTCGAGCGCCATTCGCTGAGGAGCTCAAAGCCGCTTACCTCGGGCAACATCATATCGAGAATCACCAGTTCCGGGAGGGAAGCGGCCACTTGGGCCCGGGCCTGCGCACCATCCGCGGCTGTGGCGACAGCGAAACCATGTTTGGAGAGCATCTCTGCAATGAATTCGCGCGTCGGCGCGTCATCTTCGACGACAAGGATCGGCCGTCCTGGTTTTGGCTTTGGGTGGCTTCTGACGTGACGCGCAATCGCGCCAAGCAGAGTCAGTTTGTCGACGGGTTTCACCAGATATTCGTCGGCTCCGAGGAGCGCTCCCATACTGGGCTGATCGACGATCGAAACCACGATCAAAGGAATCTGACGGGTGCGCGGGTCTTGTTTTAACTGGATGAGAATTTCCCAGCCATTCTTCGGCCTCATCACAATGTCAAGGGTGATCGCGTCGGGCTGGAGTTGCGCCGCTATTTCCAGCGTGTTTTGAGGTTCTTCGCATAAGGTCACATGGTAGCCAGCCGAAGTAAGCTGGGAGTGAATGAGATGTGCGGTTGTGCGATCATCCTCAATTACCAGAATTCGCCGTGGGCCGAGGGCTCCCGAAGGAGTTTCCGCTCTGCGGCCGGATGCTTCTTGAACAAAGACGGCAGCAGGCAGAGAGAAATAGAAAGAGCTTCCTTGTCCTCCCTGACTGTTAAGACGCAACTTTCCGCCGTGTAGTTCGACAAGGCGCTGCGTGATGGCCAGGCCAAGCCCAGTCCCTTCTGCCTTTTTGCCGGAATCCCGGAGCCGGTAAAAAGCCTCGAAGATCCGCGTCTTTTCATCATCGGGAATACCCGGTCCGTTGTCCCGCACTTCCACGCGAACGCTGCCGTCCTCCAACCGTGCCGCGAGTTCGATTTGACCACCGTTAGGAGTGAATTTAATGGCGTTGCCGAGAAGGTTCAGGAGCACTTGCTTGAACCTGGTAGCGTCTGCCCGCACGGCCAATCCGGTTTCGGCCTTTGCGGACAATGCATGTGACTTCTTGTCAGCAAGCGGCACCATGGCACTGAGCACTTCGCTGAACGCACCTTGTACCGAGAGATTCTCGACAGCCAACTCCATGCGGCCCGCCTCAATCTTGGAGAGATCCAAGATGTCGCTGATCAAAGTCAGGAGGTGCTTTCCGCCCGTGTGAATGTGATCGATATAACGCCGCTGCTTTTCGTTCAAAGGCCCATAACGTTCATCGGCTAGAAGATCCGAGAATCCAAGGACGGCATTGAGCGGCGTGCGAAGTTCATGGCTCATGGTGGAGAGGAATTGGTCCTTGAACCTGCTGGTGCGCTCGGCTTGTTCTTTTGCGTGTAGCATCATTTCTTCGGCCCGTTTGCGCTCGGTAATATCCCGTGTGACCTTTCCGAATCCGCGGAGCCGTCCCGTCGCGTCACGCAATGCAGTAATTACCACATTGGCCCAGAAACGCGATCCATCCTTGCGCACGCGCCAGCCTTCGTCTTCGAATCGCCCTTGCTCCGTGGCCACCTTCAGTTCGTGGGTGGGCTTGCCTTGTTCCACATCCTCCGCTGGGTAAAAGAGGGAGAAATGCTGGCCAATGATTTCGTCACGTTTGTAGCCCTTGATGCGTTCGGCGCCCGCGTTCCAACTGGCGATGCGTCCTTCTGGATCCAGCATCAGAATCGCGTAGTCCGTCACTTCTGAAACGAGCAGACGGAACCGCTCTTCGCTTTGGCGCAAGGTCTCTTCGGCCCTCTTGCGCTCGGTGATGTCGTGGAGTACGACGGCCCCTCCCTTGAGGGAGCCATCCTCGCCCTTCAAAGGCCTGCCGGCAATGTTAAGCAGACGCCCCTCCGGTACATTCGGGTTACGAATGAAGAGCTCGACGTCGTCGACGTTCTCACCACGCATCGCGCGTACCAAAGGCAATTCGTTTGGGGGAAATAACGTAACACCGTCGGGCAGAAAGCTTCCGTACTGCTGCGACCACTGGTCCGGACTTAAGTCGATAGCACCGATGCCGACGAATCGCTCGGCGGCCGCATTGAATACCAGAAACTTGCCATTGGTGTCGGCCACGACGACGCCGTCTGCGACACTTGCCAGAATGAGCTGCAACAGATCTTTTTGGCGCCTGGTTTCCTCCTCGGCCAGCTTCTTGTCGGTGATGTCCCGGAAAACGAGCACGACTCCGAATGCTTCTCCTGAGTCCGTGAGAATAGGGGCCGCGCTATCCTCGATGTCGAATTCCTTGCCGTTTCTGGATCGCAGGATGGTGTGGTCGGCCAGACCCACTATTTTTCCCTTGCGGAAGACTTTCTTCACCGGATTTTCGACGGGGCGGCGCGTTTCCTTGTTGACGATGTCGAAAACAAGATCCATCGACTTTCCCTGAGCGTCTTCGAGGTTCCACCCGGTGAGAGACTGTGCGACGGTGTTCAGGAAAGTGACGGCGCCGTTCATATCTGTAGCAATTACCGCGTCGCCGATACTGGAGAGCGTGGTTGACCACAACTTTTCACTTCTCTCAGCGGCTTCCTGGGCTCGCTTGCGTTCGGACAGGGCGCGGAATAACAGCACGAAAACGACGAAGAGCAGCAATGCGCTCAAAAGATTGCCGGCGACGACAATCCGAGAAGTCCTCTGCAACGCATCGGTCATTTCCCGGCTTCTCAGTGTACGGATGTGATCCTCTTCCTCCTGCATCTCCGCGAGGACCCCGCGAATCTGATCCATCCATTGCTTTCCTTCGCCGCTCAGGACGATTTCATTGGCGGCTGCAAGGCCTTTCTTCTTGCGGAGGTCGATTGTCTTTTGCAACTCCGCTATTTTCTTTTCGACAAGGCCTCTGAGTAACTTAATGCGTCTTTGTTGGTTGGGATTGTCCGCTGTGGAGTTCTTCAGCTCACTTATAACGCGGTCGAGGTTGTTGATCGCGTTTCGATAAGGCTCAAGGTAAGCGTCGTCTCCCGTGAGCAAAAAGCCACGTTGTCCCGTTTCTGCGTCAACGAGCCGGGCGGTGGTGTCCCCAAGCAAGCCGCGAACCTCGAAGCTGTGCTTTCGCGCCGCGGCAGCAACGGCGACTCGAGTGGTATCTCTGTAGGATTCCCAACCGACGAACGCCATGATCGCCGCCGCTGCGATGAATCCCACGAGGATCAGGCGGCTTTCCTGCATCCAGGAGGCGTTTCGGGTTGCGTGCCAATGAGGGCTGAGAGGAGTCATTTACGACTGGCACCCACGGATTGCAGTGGCTCACGGGAATGAACAACGGCTTCAAACTCATCCAACACAGAACCATCCCACCAGCCGCGCTTAACTTCTTCCCTCATGATGGCAAAAGCCTTTTCCGCGGCGAGAGCCTTGCGATAAGGCCGATCCGTGGTTAGCGCGTCATAAATATCAGTGATTTGCAAAATGCGTGCAGTGAGGGGAACCTGGTCGCCCTTCAACCCGTCAGGATAACCGGAGCCATCTTGCTTTTCATGATGAGAACGAATAATCGGGAGGACATGGCGGAACGAACGCAGCGGAGCGCAGATTCGCTCACCAGCAACGGTATGCTGCTCCATGATCTTGCGCTCCTCGGGAGTGAGCGGTCCAGGTTTAAGAAGAATGCTTTCTGGGACGGCCAGCTTGCCAATGTCGTGAACGAGGCCGCCGCGACGGATAGCCACGCGAAGATCCTCAGGCAAGCCCAGCTTATCCGCCACGGCAACGGAGTATTTGGAGAGTCGTTCGCAGTGCCCCTCGGTATAAGGATCCTTGGCCTCGATGCTCAACGCCAGACTGAAGAGCACAGCTTCGGCGTTGTCCAGCTCGTCGGTGAACTGTTTCAATCGCAGCAAAGAATACATTCGAGCAAGCAGCTCGTGCTTATTCACCGGCTTGCATAGGAAATCATCGGCCCCGCACATGATTCCGCGAATGCGGTCATCGTTGCTGTTGAGGCTGGTCAGCAGCAAGACGGGGATCAGCCGCGTTTCCGGGTTTGACTTGATGGCCAGGCAAGCTTCGAAGCCTGTCTTGCGCGGCATGATCACATCCAGCACGGCAACGTCAATGGAATCGGCGCTTATTTTTTCCAGTACTTGCTCACCGTCCGAGACACAAATGACGTGATATCCCTCCTCGGTCAGCAAGCTGGAGAGCAGCTCCCGCGTGGACTCATTGTCGTCGGCCACAAGAATGATGCCGTGATGTCGTTCCCGAGGAAACATGGGGGTCCTCAAAAGCGTGTCTATCGCTTGAGGCGCTTGAGAGGGGTCGCGTCTCGACCGTAGCCGCGAGATTAAGCTGATTCATCCAGTCATCAATATTAAACAGCAATTGACGACTACTTACCAAAGATAGCAAGGACAGGCTAACCTGTTCTCAAATTCGCTCGGCTTGTGGCCAAGCGGTAAATAAGAACTAACTCGCTACCAAACGGCCGCGTACCTTGACGGGTGAACTTTCCCACCGTAGAGTCTCGGCAATCCTTACACGACGTGCCTTCGACTGGCGACGCGGGCCGAGGCGGGGGCTCTTCGATCGGGCAGACACGGACCGAGGTGATCGTGGCGAACGAAACAGAAACCGCCGTCATGCCCGACGAAGCCAGAATTGTTCGCAAAGTGCGAATGCGGATTGTCCCCTTCGTTTTTCTTCTGTATATCATTTCCTTTCTGGACCGGATCAACATCGGGTTTGCCGCGCTGACGATGAACAAGGAACTGGCCATTACAGCCAAGCAGTATGGGCTGGTGGCCGGGATCTTTTTTTTTGGGTACTTTCTGTTTGAAATTCCCAGCAACTTGCTGCTGCACAAGCTAGGAGCACGGATCTGGATTGCGCGGATCCTGATTACCTGGGGAATTCTGGCCACGCTGACGGGCCTGGTGAATTCGGTGCAGCAACTCTATGCGGTTCGTTTTTTGCTGGGGCTTGCGGAAGCGGGTTATTTTCCAGGAATCGCGTTGTACTTGACGTACTGGTTTCGGCAACGCGATCAGGCGCAGGCGATTGCTCTGTTCCTTGCGGGCATACCTGTCACAAGCATACTGGGCGCTCCGGTTTCCACTTTTATCATGGATCGTGTGCACTGGCTGAGCGTCAGCGGCTGGCGCTGGCTCCTGATTCTGGAAGGAATTCCGGCCGTAATTGGCGGCGTGCTGACGTACTTTTTGCTGCCCAGCCGCCCGGCGGAGGCTAAATTTCTCAGCAAGGAAGAAAAAGACTGGATTGAAGCGGGGCTGGCGAACGAAGAACGCGAGAAACTGGCGAGCCACGAAATTTCAGCGGTGCAGGCGATGATGAATAGGCGGATCTGGCACCTGGGATCGATCGGATTCACCTTGAATACCGCGATGTACGGGATGAACTTTTGGATGCCGCAACTGGTGAAATCGCTGTCGAGCGGAATATCCAACAGTTTGGTTGGCCTTGTCGTGATGATCCCTCATCTTGTCGGCTTGCCGGTGATGGTACTGGTGTCGCGAAGTTCCGATCGTAGGCGGGAGCGGAGATTTCATGCGGCGATTCCTGCGATTACCGCCGGAATCGCTTTGGCGTCACTGGGGGCGACACATTCCATTTTTGCAACAGTCGTTCTTCTGTCGTTTGCTGCGCTGGGCATCTACAGCGTCTATGGCCCTTTCTATTCGCTGCCGGGCGATTTCCTGACGGGATTTGCGGCAGCGTCCGGGATCGCCCTGGTGAGTTCGCTCGCGAATCTGGGCGGATTCGTGGGACCTTACGCGATCGGCTGGATCAGCCAGGAAACGGGAAGCCTGTACGGCGGCCTGGCGGTTGCGGGCGTTTCGTTGTTTGCGTCGGCAACGTTGATGTTGCTGCTTCCAAGAAGGCTGCGCGGGAACGCGGGTGAACGCGGCTGAGGGAACTAGGTAGGCGTTGCGGGTTTGCGGGACCAGGCGCCAACCATGGCCATCCAGGTGACAACCGAGTTTGATGCCGCAACCTCGGCTTGAAGTCGCTCTCGCAGGGTATCGAGGTCACCGAGCGGCTCAAGGGGAAGATTAAACTGCCGAACTTGCGGCAATAAACTGGCAAGAACGTCGGGGACCCAGCGTACGAATTCCGGATCATTGCCGAGCGGCATCTCCAGACTCATGGTTGGTGGAGGCAGTCCCGCCTGCTGGAAAATCTGGTAAAGAGCGAAACCCATCTCCGTGTTTGCGCTGGAACGCCGAAAAGTTTCGTGAATCAGCGAAGTGGCCGCAAACCAGAGCGGCAGGCGCGCGGCGAGCAAGAGAAAAGGAGCCCAAGAGAGTTCGTGGAAAGCAACCACTCCGCCCGGACGAACCAGTGGAGTTAAGGAGCGCAGGACGGCGAGGGGATCGGGAAGAAACATCAGGATGAAACGACCCACGATGGCGTCGAAGGGCTTGCTGCTTGAGATTTGAGAAACATCGGATTGAGTGAAGGTCACATTGGGCAAGCCGGCATCGGCGACGCGGGCACTGGCACGCGCGATCGAGCGCGGGTCGCGCTCAACGCCGACTACTTCACCTGAAGGACCAACCAGCTTGGTTGCAAGCATGGCTACATCACCGACGCCTGAGCCGAGGTCAAGCACACGCTGGCCGAGACCAATGCCCGCGCTACGGAAAAATCGTTCGGTGAACGGAGCAAGCAGCGCGGCTTGCCGGATGAGGCGCTGATGTTCGGCGTCGGAACTACCGAGGGCGTAGTGAAGAGCTGGGTCGGTCGTTGTCATGATGCTGGCCGATTGTAACACTGGGACACTCTGCGGCTGGCGCGGTTGATTCTGAGAAGATGGATTCGGGTGACGCATACTGCATCAGTGGATTTCGTGCGTTTTGCCGCTTCCCGATGGGGGTATATAGTTAATCAGGGGAGTTTGCGCCGGACGCAACGTGGGGCCCGGCCCCGTCATCTATTTGAAAATTGTTTAGCACGAGTTTGGCACCGGATCGACAGCTTTCAGTCACCGCAAAGGCAACCTGAACGGATGGCCGCAGACGTAAGCAAACATCTGGATCGCGCCAAGCGCTTCCTCGAGAAGAACCGCGTCGAGGACGCCATCGTGGCGTATCTCGCCGTGCTCGACGAGTCACCGCAGCACCAGGAAGCCACGCAGGCGCTCGGCGATCTCTACGCACGGATGGACCAGCCGGACCGAGCGGCTGTTTACTACGGCCTGCTGTTTGATTTGCTGGTCGATCCAAAGGACGAGACCAAGGCGCTGGCTATCTACAACCGCTTTCTGCGCGCTGGCCGGGGCCAGCCGCCCGAGCGCATCGCTCGATACGCCTTCCTGCAACAAAAACAGAATCATCCCGAGGAAGCCGTTGAGCAATACACGAAAGCCGCGGAGCTATTTGCGGCTGCGAACCGTGATGAGGACGCGCTCTTCTGCTGGGAGCGGCTCACGCAGCTCGACCCGGAAAATCTGTCGCGGCAGCTTCGTCTTGCGGAAGGAGCCGAACGCATCGGCAAGAATGCCCTGGCCGCGCGAGCTTTTTTGCGGGCCGGGCAGCTTGCTTCGGCGAGCGGCGCATCCGCGGATGCGCTGCAAATTCTTGGCCGCGCGTACAAACTTGCGCCGCAAGAACGCAGCGTGGCATTGCTGTACGCCCAGGCAAACATGCAGACGGGAAACGCCGTACGTGCTGCCACCCTGCTGGAACCCTTTGCCGCATCCGAAAGTGACGCGGCTTTTCTCGTCACCTATAGCGACGCACTGATGCGATCAGGAAGCCTCGAACGCGCGCGCGGGCTGCTCGAACGGCTTCTTCGAGAAAAAAATGAAGGCGTGACCCACCTGTTTGAACTCGCGGACCGTTACGTCGCCGCAGGTCAGGACCAGAAAGCCACGGAAATCCTGCTGCTGCTGAAACGGAGGATGTTTGCCGACAAAAAGCAAAATGAATTCGTGGCGTTGATGGAGGGTGTGGGCGCCAAATATCCGCATTCGCAGACGATTCTTGAGTTTTGGGCGTCTGTCCACAATGAATTGAACCGCGAATCACAATATTTCGAAGTGCTGATCAAGCTGTTCGATGTGTATCTGACGTCGGGAAACGTCAAAAAGGCGGCGGAGTCCCTCGAGAGGCTGGTGGACATCGACGCGTACGACTTTCGCAATCAGGAGCGCATGGAACTGCTGCGCGGCAAAGTGGATGATGCCCAGCTGAAACGGATTGCCAGCCGACTATTGAAGTCCGGCACTCCCACCCCGGGGCACGCTTCCCATGCGCATCACGCGCAGGCTCCCCCGGCTCACTCTCCCGGCAGTGAAGAAGGCCGGCAAGTGCAGGCGCTGGAAGATTTGATCGTGCAGACAGAGATTTTTTTGCAGTATTCGCTGCAGAACAAGGCGCTGGAGCGCCTGCAAAAAATCGCGGCGATGTTCCCGGGAGAAGAAGAGCGGAACGCACGGCTGTCCAATCTTTACCAAATGGCGAATTGGTGGCCCCAGGGAACGCCGCCCAAGCCTAAGACAAGTCCTGCCACCGTAGCGGCCGCACCGGTCGCACGCGTCGAAGAGGCGCCTTCGCCTATCACCACGAAAACCGGAGTGTATTCAGCGGAGACGTTGCGGGATCTTTCCAAGATTTCTGAGGTCAACCAAAAAATATTCCGCCAGCAGACGCCGCGAGCGATGCTGAACACAACTGTCAGCGAAGTGGGCACCTATCTGCGCGGAACTCGCGCGCTGGCCGTTGTCGGCGCACCAGGGAGGCCGCCGGAGATGGCAGCGGAGTTTTGCGCGCCTGGAGTCAAGCCCGCGCCCGGCGCGCAGGTCGTGTTGCTTCTCGCGCACATCGAGAAGGCGGAACCGGACGAACTCGGGGGGCTGGTGGTGCAGGCGACGGAAGGATCAATCCTGAGCGATTTGGGGCTGGCGACGGCGCTCGGAGTGATGATCATGGACAAAGAGACGCAGATGCCGGCGGGAATGCTGATCGTCGGGCACGCGGACGACCACAAGTGGAAGCCGAATGAGGCGTACTTCTTACAAGCGATTGGCGACCAGATGCTGATGAGCGTCAGCCACACGCGCCTGCGGTCGCTGGTGCGGCGAATGGGCGTTTCCGATGAGCGCTCAGGTTTGCTGAGCCGCAGTTCGTACCAGAGTTGTTTGCTGACGGAAGCGGACCGCGCGCGGACGCAGGGGACGCCGCTGGCGTTGACGATTTTGCAGATTGACCATGGTGCGGAATTGCTGAGGCAGCAAGGGGAGTCGCCGCTGGAGCGATTTTTGGAGCAATTGGCGCGGTCATTGCAGCCGATCGTGCGCCAGAACGACGTGGCGGTAAAATATACGTCGTGGTCACTAGCGTTTATTTTACCGGATACGACTTTGGCAGGCGCGCAGAACCTGGCGGATAAACTGCGGCGCGCGGCAAGCGGGCTGCGGCCGCCATGGGACTCGACTCAGATTACGCTGAGCGCTGGAATCGTCGAAGCGGTGCCGAAGCATGAGTTCGACAGCGAAGATATTGTGACGGACTTGATCAATCGCGCGGAGTTTTCGATCGAAGAGGCAAGGAAGCGCGGCGGGGATACAGTGGTGGCACTGGAAACGCCGAAGCTTTAGACCTCTTGAGGTCCGCGCGTGGTTGTGACGCTTGGTGGCCGAGGTTGTGATGAGCCTCACAATTTCGCAATAGCCAATGGCAAGGGAGGTGGCCAAACTCAATGGGTCATGGTAAAATGACTATGGACGTGAAGAGGGCACCATGAAACAGATGCGAGCAAGCGTTTTCAAGGCACGCTGCCTGGCGGTAATGGACGACGTACAAGCTACGGGAGAGCCGGTAGTCGTGACGAAGCGCGGGAAACCGGTCGTGAAAGTAGTGCCCGCGGCGAGGGATAACGGCGATCTCTTCGGATTCATGGTTGGCCGGATGAAGATTGTCGGCGACATCGAGTCGCCAGTCGTGCCGCTGAAAGAGTGGAAGGTCTTCAAGAAGTGATTCTTCTGGACACGCACGTAGTGGTCTGGATGGCAAGCGATCCCGGAAGGCTCTCGCGGACAGCCGGTGACGCGATTCGTAAAGCAAGCCGCGAAGGCGGAATTGGAATCTCTGCGATCACGCTGTGGGAATTGGCGTGGCTGATGACCAATGGACGATTGGATATCAGCGGAACCGCAGAGGCATTTGTGGAAGAAATTGCGGCGCGGACAGCAGTTCGCCTCGTCACTCCGAAGATTGCTGTGCTTGCAACTCAGTTTCCACCTAGTTATCCAAGCGATCCATGCGACCGGCTCATTGGAGCCACGGCCCTGGCCGAGGGCATCGCGCTTGTGACGAAAGACCGGAATATCCGCAGTTCCAAACAGCTCAAGACCATCTGGTAGGAGGAAACCGCTCGTGAGGTTTTACGCCGCAGCAGAGATGAACGTGCGTTTCTGCGTTTGGAGTAAAGCAGTAGACTAGGGATGGCGATTTTGAAGAAGTGAGGAACTTATGTTTCCGACAGATGTGGTGATTGTAGCGGGGGCGCGGACGCCGATGGCGCGGTACAACGGGGCGTTTTCGGACGTAAGCGCGATTGATTTGGCCGCGCACGCCTCGAAAGAGGCGATTCGACGTTCTGGAGTAGACCCAAGCGAGTTTGACCATGCGATTTTTGGCAATGTGATGCAGACGAGTGCGGACGCGCTGTACGGTGCGCGGCACGTGGGATTGAAGGCTGGGCTGAAAATCGAAACGCCGGCGGTGACGGTGAACCGGCTATGCGGGTCTGGGATTGAGGCGATTGCGCAAGCGGCGCAGCGCTTGCTGCTTGGCGAAGCGAACATGATGCTAGCGGGCGGCATGGAAAACATGACGCAGGCACCATTTGTGATTCGCGGGGCGCGGACTGGCTTGAAACTCGGCGGCGGAACACTGGAAGATTCGTTGATGGCCGGGCTGACGGATACCTATTGCGGATTGCCGATGGCGCTGACAGCCGAAAAACTGGCCGAGGAACAGGGCATCACGCGAAAAGATGCGGACGCGTATGCGCTGCGCAGCCAGCAGGCAGCGGATGCGGCTTACAAGGCGTGCCGCATCAAGGAAGAGCTGGTACCGGTCGAAGTGAAGCAGGGAAAGAAAACTACAGTCGTGAGCGAAGACGATCACCGGCGGCCGGAAACGACGATGGAGACGCTGGAAAAATTGCCGCCGTCGTTCAAGAAAGACGGGATTGTGACGGCGGGGAACGCCAGCGGGATTGTCGATGGCGCAGCGGCGGTGGTGGTGACGCGAGAGAAAACCGCAAAGGAGCACGGGCTGAAGCCGGTGGGTCGGATTGTTTCGTGGGCAGTGGCCGGGGTGGACCCGAGCATCATGGGGATTGGGCCGGTACCGTCTTCGCAGAAGGCGCTGAAGCTCGCGGGACTCACGCTAGACCAGATGGATCGCGTAGAAGTGAATGAGGCGTTCGCCGCGCAGTACCTTGCCGTGGAAAAGGTGCTCAGGCTGAAGCGCGATAAGACAAATGTGAACGGCGGAGCGATCGCGCTCGGGCATCCGCTGGGGGCTTCGGGGACACGGCTGGTGATTACAATTCTGAATGAGTTGCGGCGAGATGGATTGCGGTATGGGCTGGCGACGGCGTGCATCGGCGGAGGGCAGGGAATCGCGATGATTGTCGAGGCCCTGAACAACTAGCCGCACTATTTCTGTTACACTCTCGCATTCGGGATACGCGGTTCCTTGCCGGCCATATTGCCGATTGGGCGGCGAAATCATCTACGAGGAAAAAATGGCGATTCAGAGAGTGGGAGTCGTGGGGTGTGGGCTGATGGGCTCAGGAATCGCGCAGGTCGTGGCTGCGGCGGGATTCGAAACGACGGTGCGTGAAGTGAACGCGGAGCTGGTGGAAAAAGGGCTTAAGGGTATCGAGAAAAATCTGAATCGATTGGTGGAGAAGGGGACGATCACCGACGCGGCAAAGGGGCAAATCCGGAGCCGGCTGAAGGGTACGACTTCCATTGACGACCTGAAGGGTTGCGACGTCATCGTGGAAGCGATCATCGAGCAGTTGCCCGCGAAGCGAGAACTATTCAGCGCGCTGGATAAGATCTGCCCCCCAGCGACCATTTTTGCCAGCAACACGTCTTCGCTGACGATTACGGAAATTGCCACAGCGACAAAGCGGCCGGAGCGCTTTGTGGGGCTGCACTTCTTCAATCCTGTGCCGGTGATGAAGCTGGTCGAAGTGGTGCGGACGATCGCGACGGACCCCGCCGTGTATGAAGAGATGGTGGCGTTCGGCGTGAAACTGGGCAAAACGGCGGTGCGCGCGAATGACAGCACGGGTTTTATCGTGAATCGGCTGCTGGTGCCGTATCTGCTGGATGCGATTCGCGCGCTGGAAGAGGGCGTCGGTTCCATCGAGGACATCGATAATTCGATGAAGCTGGGGTGCGGGCATCCGATGGGACCCCTGACATTGCTGGATTTTGTGGGGCTGGACACGACGTATTACATTTCGCAGATTATGTTTGACGAATTCAAGGAGCGACGGTTTGCGGCGCCGCCGTTGCTGAAGCGCATGGTGCTGGCGGGGTGGAACGGAAGGAAATCAGGGCGAGGATTTTATGATTATTCGGACCCGGCGAATCCGAAGGCGCTGAAATTCTGAAAAAAAAAAGAATTGACGCAGAAGGGCACTGAGGACACAGAGTTGCGGAAGAAACGCTCCAGGAGCGCGAGGCCGGGAAGAGGGAAGAGATGGGTTACGAGAACATTTTGTACGAGAAGAAAGACGGGATTGCCTACATCACTTTCAACCGGCCGAAGGTGCTGAATGCTCTGAACCGCAAAACCGTCGAAGAACTGCGGCATGCGCTGCTCGACGCGCGCGATGACTCTGCGGTGCGCGTGCTTATCCTCACGGGCGCAGGAGAGAAAGCGTTCGTGGCGGGCGCGGACATCAGCGAACTGGCCCTACAAACAGCGGTCAATGGCAAGGAATTTTCGCTTTTCGGGCAGGGTGTTTTTCATTTGCTGGAGACGATGGGGAAGCCGTCGATCTGCGCGATCAACGGATTTGCGCTGGGCGGCGGGTGCGAGCTGGCACTTTCCTGCACCATTCGAATCGCCAGCAAGACCGCGAAGCTCGGGCAGCCGGAAGTGAAGCTGGGAATTTTGCCGGGATACGGCGGGTCACAACGGCTGGCGCGATTGTGCGGCAAAGGTGTGGCGCACGAACTGTGCTTGACAGGCGAAATGATTCCGGCGGAAGAAGCGCAGCGCATCGGGCTGGTCAATCACATCCATGAGCCGGCGGAGTTGATTCCGGCGGCAGAAGCGTTGGCAAAGAAAATTATCGCGAACGGGGCGCTTGCGGTGAAATTTACCATGGAAGCGATCGAGCGCGGCATGGAAATGCCGCTGGAAGAAGGATTGTTCCTGGAGGCGACGCTGTTTGGCGTAGCTTGCGCGACTGAAGATATGCGTGAGGGAACCAAAGCGTTTCTGGAGAAGAGGGCGCCGCAATTCAAAGGGAAGTAAGGGATGCGAGAAGGAACAGCATAGACTGGCGATGGCGGAAAAATTACATCCCGGGAAGATTAATGGCGCATTGAGCGCCGTGGGTGTTCGCTTTGGAATTATCGTGAGCCGGTTCAATAGTTTTATCACTGAGCGGCTTCTTGCGGCGGCTGTAGATGCGCTGGAACGCGCGGGCGCTACCAGCAAAAACGTTGATGTGGTGTACGTTCCGGGAGCGTTCGAATTGCCGCTGGCGGCAAAAAAACTGGCGGCGACCGGAAAGTACGACGCACTGATCGCCGTCGGATGCGTGCTTCGCGGCGAAACGACACACTATGATTACGTTTGCTCGGAGACGGCACGAGGATTGCAGCTCGCGCAGATGGACAGCGGCTTGCCCATCATATTTTGCGTGCTGACGTGCGAAACGCTGGAGCAAGCCATTGACCGCGCCGGGCTGAAGGGCGGGAACAAGGGATTCGAAGCGGGGCTCGCCGCCATCGAAATGGCACAACTGTCACGCAAGCTTCGCACTGCTGGTTCCATACCGGATGGCTCTGGAAAGCCTCGGCGCAAGTAACGTGTCTCTCCGCACAAAATCCCGCGAATTTGCGATGCAGATGTTGTTCCAGTGGGACATGAGCCAGCAGGATTTCACCAAACTGGAGGTGAAGTTCTGGAAAAGTGCGAAGGCGGCGGACAAAACGCGAGCGTTTGCGAACAAACTCTTTGAAGGCGCAGCGAAAGACATTACCGCGCTAGACGCGATCATCGTAAAGCACGCGGACAACTGGCGGTTCGAACGGCTGGCCGCCATCGATCGCGCCATCTTGCGCCTGGCAATTCATGAATTGAACGATACGGACACGCCCCCCAAGGTCATCCTGAATGAGGCCGTGGAATTGGCGAAAAAGTTCTCCTCGGAAGAGTCCGGGTCGTTTGTGAATGGTATTCTTGACTCCGTCCATAAATCATTGAAACTAAATTAGTTACGTCCACTTCACTCGCTCTTAGTTCTTCGTCAATACATCTTAAGCGTCCAACGGCGAAACTTTGGATCACCAACGGTGTTTGATTTCTGTAAGTGTGGTGGTAACGCCAGGAAGTATTCAATTCAATAGGAGACAACCATGAACGCAGAACATGTGGTCCGTCGAGGGGTGCTCGCGATTGCTTTTGCCGGTTTGCTCGCCGGCGGTGCGTATGCCAAGAGCCAGGATCCGGCTCCGCAGCAGCAGGACATCCAGAATGACAAGAAAGACATTCGAAGCGATAAGAAAGATCTGGCAAAGGATCGTGCGGATCGCAACGCCGATCAGCACGATATCAATCATGATAAGCGGGATCTGGCGAAGGATCGCGCCGACCGCAACGCCGACCAGCGGGACGTCAATCACGATAGGCGCGATTTGAACAAGGACCGCGCGGACCGCAATGCCGATCAGCGCGACATCAATCACGACAAGACGAAGCTTGCCCGCGACGACCAGAAGTTCGGCGCCAACAGCGCGCAGGCGCAGGCTGATCGCAAGGATCTTCGTGCGGATCGCGTCGACCGGAACAAGGATCAGCGGGACATTAATCATGATCGGCGTGATTTGAACAAGGACCGCGCGGACCGCAATGCCGATCAGCGCGATATCAACCACGACAAGAAGGACCTGGCCAAGGATCGCAATGACCGCAACAAGGACCAGAAGGACATCAACAAAGACAAGAAAGACCTGCACAAGGATCGCAAGGATCTGAGGCAGGACCGCAAGGGCCACAAGTAAGTATTTGTTTTGCAGAAGTGAACGGCCGCGCGCAAGAAGACGCGCGGCCTTTTCATTGTGTGCCGAGCATGTTTGACAGCTTGGAGGTGAAAGTCCTCTTCACAGCCTGATGGAGGCGAAGTGATAGCGAAGCGCAAGGGCTGAGCCGCGAGGCGAGGTCTGAAAGAAGCGCGGAGCAAAC
>Ga0209350_1000201_pt1 | contig 39004 bp, 30 predicted proteins | sample GraSoi013_2_20cm_2_FD_185822 | JGI IMG/M metagenome (GOLD analysis project Ga0209350, IMG submission 185822) | Grasslands soil microbial communities from the Angelo Coastal Reserve, California, USA - Sample 09_27_2013_2_20cm (SPAdes) (version 2) | ecosystem: Environmental > Terrestrial > Soil >...
CACGGACCCGCGGCTTCGTGTCCGGGCGTATTCCGCCGACGAGATCTACCGCCTCAAGGCTTATGTCGGCTACCAGATCGATCTCGAGTTCGAGCCGGGAGAGCGCTTCGTGGGGCTCGGTGCCGGAGACTTGCGCAGCGTCGGCTTCGCCGCCCAGGACAATCACCTGTTCCTCAAGCCCAAGGCCGCCTCGGTCGAGACCAATCTGACGGTGCTCACCACGCGCCGCACCTACCAGTTCGACTACAGCGCGAGCGCGCAGCGGCCGGATCCCGCGCTCGGTGACGTCATCTATGCGCTGCGCTTCAGCTACCCGCCGAGCGCGGCCGATCGGGCGGCGGATACGCTCGAGCGGCGCCTCGCGAGCGCCTCCGGGGAGCGCCCGCGCAACCTTGCCTACGCCTATCGCGGCAGCCCGCAGCTCAAGCCGGTATCCGCCTTCGACGACGGCGTGCAGACCCGGCTGCGATTCGATGCGCGCGGCGAACTGCCGGCGATCTTCGTGCGTAACGACGATGGCAGCGAGTCGCTCGTCAACTTCACCGTCGATGCGGACGAGCTCGTCGTGCATCGCGTGGCGCGTCAATTCACGGTCCGCCGGGGCGGACTCAAGGGGTGCATCGTGAACGAGGACTTCAGCGGCCTTGGGGAGCGGCTCGGGTCGGGCACGGTCGCACCCGCGGTCGAGCGTGCCGTGAAGGGAGTGCAGCCGTGACCGCTTCGGCAGGCGACGAGGGCGATTCGCGGACCGTGCGCGGGGAGCGCTCGACGGCGCTCGGTTCCGCGGCGCGCAGCGCGCAGTCGCGCCTTTCGAGCCTCCTCGCGGCGGGTCTCATGGTCGCGCTCGGGCTCTCGGCTCTCACCTGGTATTACGCCCATGCCTTCAGTCGCCAGAGCCACACGCGCGAGGCAGCCCAGTCGGGCGCCGCAACCCGCGCTCAGGGCGAGATGGCGCTGCCCGCACTCGGGCGGATCGAGCTGCCGCCAGCGCCGGACGCAACATCAGCGCCAGGCGCCGCATCGATCTCCGGCGCGGCATCGGTACCGGGTGGAGCGGCGCCGATTTCAGATCCCGCGGCTGCCGCGACGCCGCCCGCAGCGCCCGACCTGCCGCTCGAGCCGCACGGGCAGGGGGCGGGTACGAACTCGCCGAGCGGCACAGCGACTGCGCCCGCCGGAGCGCACCGCACGAGTGCGCTCGAGCGGCGGCTCTCGGGAATGGTGTTCGCGCGCGAGCGATCGGATGCGATGACACCGGGTGTTGCCGATCATGCGGGCACGCAGATGCAGCAGGCCGCTGCGGCGGAGCAGCCACGCCGCGCCCTCCAGGGAGGCGACAGCGCCCTCGCGACGCTGCTGCGCTCCAGTGCGACGTCCGCGGCGCCGGCGAGTCTTCTGCCGACGCAGCGTTTCCTCCTGCCGCGGGGCGCATTCATCGACTGCACGCTCGAGACCGCGATCGATTCGACGCTCCCGGGCATGACCACCTGCATCGTTGCCGCCGACACCTTCGGAGCAGACGGCAAGGTCGTGCTGCTCGAGCGCGGCACCAAGCTCGTGGGGGAGACCCGCGGGCAGGTGAGCCAAGGACAGGCGCGGGTGTTCGTGCTGTGGACCGAGGCACGCACCCCCTCGGGGGTCATCGTGCCGCTCGATTCACCCGGCACCGATGAGCTCGGGCGCTCGGGGCTTCCCGGCGAGGTGCAGCGCCATTTCTTCGAGCGCTTTGGCGCCGCCATGATGGTGTCGCTGATCGACGGTGCGGTGCAGGCGGGCGTGCAGGCGTCCGCACACTCCGGGGGCCCGGTGATTTATGCGCCCTCGGGCTCCCAGGAAGTGCTCACCGAGGTGCTCAAGGACACGCTGCGTATACCGCCCACCGTCGTCAAGCGCAACGGCGAGCGCATCCAGGTGCTGGTGGCGCGCGATATCGATTTCAGGCCGGTGTATGAGCTGCACGCCCCCGACACCGGCCGCTGAAGGTTTCTCCCGTGCGCCGATCGGGGCCCCGGCGGCAACAGCGCCAGCGGGCGGCGAGCTCTCCGCGCTCGATCTCACGCTTCGCGCGCTGCGCCCCCTGCTCGCGGATCCGGAGGTGACCGAGCTGTGTATCAATCGGCCACGGGAGATTTTCATCGAGACGCACGCAGGCTGGCGCCGCGAGGAGGTGCCGTTCGCCGACTTCGACTGGTGCCGGCGGCTCGCCAAGCTCATCGCCAACGTGACCCGACAACGCGTCGATGAGTCCGCACCGCTCCTGTCCGCCTCGCTCCCCTCCGGGGAGCGCGTGCAGATCGTGCTGCCGCCGGCGACCACGCTCGGATGCGTCGCCATCACCATCCGCCGCCCCGCTGACACCGTGTGGTCGATCGATGAGCTCGCCCGCAGGGGCGTGTTCGGAGCCACCCGGCGCGCTGGAGTGGCGGGCGATGAGGCCGAGGAGGAGCTGCGGCGCCTGCACGCCGCGCAGGCGTATGCGGCGTTCCTGCGCCTGGCGGTGCGCGCGCGCAAGAACGTCGTGGTCTCGGGTGCGACCGGATCCGGCAAGACCACCTGGACCAAGGCGCTGATCCGGGAGATCCCCCGCGATGAGCGACTCATCACCATCGAGGACGCCCGCGAGCTCGTGCTCGACGGGCATCCGAATCACGTGCGCTTGTTCTACAGCAAGGACGACCAGGGTCTCGCGCGCGTCACGCCGAAGCAGCTGCTCGAGTGCTGTCTCCGAATGCGGCCCGACCGCATCCTGCTCGCCGAGCTGCGGGCCGAGGAGGCGTTCGATTACCTGCGCAACGTCAACTCGGGTCATCCGGGATCCGTCACCAGCGTGCACGCGACCAGCGCCGAGCTCGCGTTCGAGCAGCTGGTGCTCCTGGTCAAGCAGAGTCGCGGCGGACGGAGCCTCGCGCGCCGCGACATCAAGAGCCTGTTGCACCTTCTCATCGACGTGATCATCCAGTGCGGCCTCGAGCGCCACCAGCGCGTCATCCGCGAGGTGTGGTTCGACCCCTCGCGCAAGCGCCGCTCGCCCGCAGGTCCGAGCAGAGGGGGCGTGTCGTGTCGGATGTCCTAGCGCAGCTGCCGGCGCTGCTGCACGGCACGGGGGGCTTGCTCGCCGCCTACGCGGCCGTCGAGGTGCCGCTCCTCGCCGGGCTGATCCGCGCGCGCTCGCCGCTGCGTGGCATCGTGTGTTCTCCGCTGCTGGCCGTGCCCCTGACGATTGCCGCTGGCGTCGGGATCGCCGCCCTCAGCCCGCTCCTGCGCGGCCTCGGTATCGCCGGGGAGAGCCTGCTGCAGTATTCGATCGGCACTTGCGTGTGCGCGGCGGTCGGCTACATCACCGGAAGAGCGGTGGTGCGGCCCGCCCGGCCGGTTCTCGCCCACCAACGAGGCGCGCTCGTCATCGACGTGCAACGGTCGGTGAAGGCCTCGCGCCGCGGCCCCGGCGTCCCGCACGCGATCTCGCGCGCGCGTCGCCCCGAGCGCGGTCGTCTGACGCTCGCGGGGTTCCCGGTCACACCCGAGGACGAGGTCAAGCACTTCAAGCTGATCGGCGCTACCGGCACCGGCAAGAGCACCGCCATCCGCGAGCTGCTCGGCACGGCACTCGCGCGCGGCGATCGTGCCGTCATTGCCGATCCGGACGGCGGCTATCTGCGCCAGTTCCACGACCGCGGGCGCGGCGATGTCATTCTCAACCCCTTCGAGCCGGGTTCCGCGCGCTGGGACCTGTTCGGCGAGATCGGCAACGACTACGACGTCGAGCAGCTCGCACGTTCGCTGATTCCCGACCACGAGGGAACGGATCGCAGCTGGCGCGGCTACGCCCGCACCTTCTTGAGCGCCGTGACTTCGCAAGCCCATGCCGCCGGCAGCCGCGACGTGCGCGAGCTGTATCGTTTGCTGGTGACGGCCGGCACCGCGGAGTTGAAGACGCTCGTGGCCGGCACACCGGCCCAGCCCTTCCTCGAAGAGCACAACGGGCGCATGTTCGACTCGATTCGCTCGGTGACCAGCTCCGCGGTCAGCGCACTCGATTACGTTTCCCGCCAGAGCGGGCCCCCGCTTTCGGTGCGCGGCTGGGTGCAGGGAGCGGCGCGCTCCGGCGGACCGGCGGAGCGATCCCGCGGCGTGCTCTTCATGCCGTACCGCGCCGGTCAGATCGCGGCGCTGCGCTCGACGATCTCGGCGTGGATGCGACTTGCGATCTTTGAGGCGATGAACCGCGAGGAGGGCGGGGAGCAGCCCCTCTGGTTCGTGATCGACGAGCTGGACGCCCTCGGGCAGATCGACGGGTTGAAGGATGCGCTCGCACGCCTGCGAAAATTCGGCGGGCGCTGCGTGCTCGGCTTTCAGTCGATTGCGCAGGTGTCCTCGACCTATGGGAGCGGCGAGGCGCAGACCCTCGTCGAGAATTGCGGGAATACGCTGATCCTGCGCTGCTCGGGCAGCGAGCATGGCGGCACCTCGCAGTTCGCCTCGCGCCTCATCGGTGAGCGCGAAGTCGTGCGCGTCACGCGCTCGCGCTCGCGGCGTGCGCTCGAGGTGCTGCCCGCGATCACGCACTCCGAGCACCTGGGGGTCGAGGCCGCGGTCATGGGCTCCGAGATCGAGCAGCTGCCCGACCTCGCCGGCTATCTGAAGCTCGCATCGAGCCCCGCGTGGTTGCGCGTCGGCTTGCAGCCCGCCGCGGCGGCGCGCCGCGCGGTTGCCGATGGGCAATCCACGAGCCGTGCGGCCGGCCTGGCTCGGGCGAACGACCACGGGCACGAAGGCTTCGAGCCCGACTCCTGGTGAGGCGCGCTCCCGTGGAAGACCTCTCCATGAAAGTCGGCCTCCTGATGGAGGCGGCGGAAACCCAGCAGGCGCTCGCTGCGGCGGCGCTCGAGCAGCTGCGCGAGCACGCCGCCGGCCTCGATGGAATCGTTCGGGAGGAGATCCGCAGCACGCTGATCGAGCAGCTGGGCGCGCTCGAGGAGGACAGCCGGCGTGCTGGAGAGAGCCTGCGTGCGCTCAAGCAGGCGGCGAGCCTGCGCCTCGCCGCATGGAGCGTCGGCGTCGCGGCGCTCTCGGCGGCAATCCCCTTGACGATCGGCGGGTGGCTCCTGCCCTCACACGCCGAGGTGGCGGCGCTGCGCGCCACTCGATCCGAGCTGAGCAGCCACGTCGCGCAGCTCATTCAGCAGGGCGGAAGGGTCGAGCTGCGGCACTGCGGAGCCGCCCGAAGGCTCTGCGTGCACGTCGACCGCGGCGCACCGACCTACGGCGAAGCCTCGGACTACCTGGTGGTCAAGGGTTATTGAGCCCCGGCGAAACGATGGACTGGATGACGAGCCAGTGGAGGGATTCGGTGCCGCTCGCGGCCGCGTTGCTGCTTGCGGGCGCTCTCGCGCTGCGCCGCGGATCCTCTGACGTCCACAAGCGTGGCGCACGGGTCCTGACCGGTGGGCAGGCCCGTCGTGCGATCGCGCGCCGCCGGCGGAGGAAGACCGCCGCCCTGACACTCGCGGGGGTTCGCCTGGACGCCTGCGAGGAGACCCGCCACTTCAAGCTCATCGGCACCACCGGTGCCGGCAAGTCCACGGCGATTGCGGGGCTGCTGCGTGACGTCCTCGCGCGCGGGGATCGCGCCGTCATCACCGATCCGGACGGCGGCTACCGCGCGCGCTTCCACGAGCCGCGCCGCGGCGATGTCATCCTCAACCCCTTCGACGCAGACTCGGTGAAGTGGGATCCCTTCGCCGAGATTCGTGCCCCCTGGGATGTCGATCAGCTCGCGAGTGGCCTGATTCCGGCGACCGAGGACCCCTCGGGGCGCGAGTGGCGGGGCTACGCACGCACCTTTCTGAGTGCGATCGCCCGTCGCTGCCACGAGTCCGGAAGGCGCGACAGCGGTGAGCTGTGGCGGCTGCTGACGGTCGCTCCGAGCGTCGAGCTGCGCCCGCTGGTGGCCGGATCTCCCGCGCAGCCATTTCTCGACCCCGAAAACGCGCGCATGTTCGGCTCGATCCGCTCCGTGGCGGGCTCCGCCGCCGCCGCCTTTCAGTACCTCGAGGGGCAGCGCGCGCGCAGCTTCTCGGTCCGCGACTGGGTGCGCGCCGGCCGCGGCGTGCTGTTCATCCCCTACGCCGCGCCGCAGATCGCGGCGCTGCGCTCGGTCATTGCGGCCTGGGTACGGCTCGCGATCTTCGAGGCGATGGCGGGTGCGGAAGGGGATCAGCGCCTCTGGTTCGTGGTGGACGAGCTCGATTCGCTCGGAGCGATCGACGGGCTCAAGGATGCGCTCGCGAGGTTGCGCAAGTTCGGCGGCCGCTGCGTACTCGCTTTCCAGTCGCTCGCGCAGGTCTCGCACACCTACGGGTCGGGCGAAGCGCAGACCCTCGTCGAGAATTGCGGGAACACGCTGATCCTGCGCTGCTCGGGCAGCGAGCACGGCGGCACCTCGCAGTTCGCCTCGCGCCTGATCGGCGAGCGCGAGGTGATCCGCCGGCAGGCCTCGCGCGGGCACGACCGCGCCGGCTTCCTCAGCGCGCGCGGCGCCCGGCGCACGAGCAGCATCAGCGAGCAGCACCTCATCGAGACGGCGGTGCTGCCCGCCGAGCTCGAGCAGCTGCCGAACCTCAGCGGATACCTGAAGACGGCCGTCTCGCCCGTATGGCTGCGAGTCAGCTTCCGCGGCGGGGCCTGACGGTGGCCATCTTCTTCATGCAGATCAGCTCCGTGACGCGCAGCGCCGGCCGGCGTGCGACTGCGGCTGCGGCCTACCGGGCGGGCGAGCGCATCCGCGACGAGCGCAGCGGGGAGGTGATCAACTGCGGACGCCGCCGCGACGTGCTGCACACCGAGATCTTCCTGCCGCCGCCGCTCGACGGCACTCGCGTGTCCTGGGCGCGTGATCGAGAGCGGCTGTGGAATACCGCCGAGCACGCCGAGAAGCGGCACAACGCGCGCGTCGCGCGCGAGTACCAGCTGAGCCTGCCGGCGGAGCTCGATGCGAGCCGGCGCATCGCGCTCTCGCGCGCTTTCGCCCGGGAGATTGCCGAGCGCTACAAGGTAGCCGTCGATCTCGCGGTTCACGAGCCGCGCGAGGGGGGCGACCCGCGCAACTTTCACGCCCACCTGCTGACCACCACGCGCGAGGTGACGCCCGCGGGGCTTGGCGCCAAAGCCGGTCTCGACATCCCCCCCGTCGAGCGGCGCCGCCGTGAGCTGCCCGATCATCGCCAGGAATACCTCGCCCTGCGCGAGCGCTGGGCGACGCTCACCAACGAGGCGCTTCGCGAGGCGAACGTCGAGGCACGCGTCGACCACCGCAGCCTCGCGGCGCAGGGCATCGACCGCGAGCCTCTGCCGCGGATTCCGCTGATGCAGCTGAAGATGGAGCAGCGCGGCGTGCGCAGCGAGCTCGCCGAGCGGCTGCGCGCCGAGTACCGCGAGCGCGTGCAGAGGCGTCTGCAGCGCTCGGCAGGCCGCTCGCCCCGGGAGTCTGCACCGGGGGTTGCACGAGAGCGCGCGGCTCAGGGCGCAGATCGAGAACCCCATCCGCCTGCTCAAATCCAGGACGCCGAAGAGATACGGCGTCAGGCGCGCGAGGCGTGGCTGCGTATTCGGCCCAAGGAGGCGGACAGTGCATCTCTCGCGCGTGCCACGCGCGAGCTCGAGTCGCAGCAGCCGACTCAGGAGGCGAAGGACGACCTGGCCTTGTGATGTGCCTGAGGGATTTCCGAGCGTTTCGTTTGCGGCCTGCTTTGTGTACTCGCCGCGGGGTGTCGAAGCGCTCTGCGAAGCCTCACGCCGGCTATGTGCGCGAGTGAAGGCGGTCGATCGGGAATGGTTCGCTCGATACGCAGGCCTGGCGTACCGGACCAGCTTCCACGATCCGCAGCTCCGGGGGTTATTCGCCCCCGACGTCGCACTGGTGCCGGTGCCGGGTTGCACACCCTCGAGGGAGAGCGCGTGGGCGGCGGGGCAGCTTGCCCGGGCGCTGAGCCTGGTCGGGCCGGCGGGCAGGGTATGGCCCGGACTCGAGCGTCGGGTTGCAGTACGCAAGTCCGCGACCTCGCTCACCGGCGAACGGCCGACGTTGCGCGAGCATTACGAGTCTTTCTCCGTGGCGCGCCTGCCTGCACCACCGCCGAGGATAGTACTGGTCGACGATGTGATCACGAAGGGCCGCACGCTTCTTGCCGCGGCGATACGGGTGCACGAGGCGTTTCCCCACGCCGACGTTCGGGCCTTTGCGCTCGTGCGAACGATGGGATTCAGGCGCCGGATCGAGCGGTTGATCGAGCCCTGCTCGGGGGTGATTCGGTGGGCCGGGGGAGATGCGCGGCGTGAGCCATAGAGCACGTTCGCCGACGCCAGAGCGTGAGCACTGTGGGCGTCAAAGCGGTCAACTCGGAAAGTTGTGGGCCTGACTCGTCAGCATCGCGCTCCCGGCCACCGCGAGGTTTTTAGGGTGGCAGATATGCACTGGCCCTCCAGGCAAAAGCAGGGTTTTCAGCGCTCAGCTTGGCAATTGCTAGGACATCTGAGCCTCGGAACCCTTATTTTCCTCGTTATTTTGTTCTTTGCGTGGGCTCTGTCCTTTGCTTTCAAGTACTTGAATTCCCTTAGTCCGTTTCCCCTTGAAATCGCTAAACTGTTCTCCAAGTTCGAGATTGGCTTGTTCTACGCCGATATCATTCTCAGCGGCGTAGTGCTGCTGGTGGGCGTTCTGCGATTCGTGTGGGACGTGATCGGGGAGAGGGACTGATGAGCAAGAGACGCATCGAATATTTGATAGTAAGCGAGGCTTCGCTGATTAGAACCTCTTTCATGGAGGGATTTAGCGAGGGTTGGCATCTATTTTGGGCTATCGTTTCTGCTCCGTTCCGAATACTTTGGGCTTTCGTGCGAGGCAAGCCGGAGATTTCATTTACTCTTCGGGTGCATTGAGCTCCAATAGCTTCGGGATATAACAAGGCCGCGCTGGTCGCGGCCTTTTTCGACGAGCGGCCGCTCGCGAGTTTTCCGCTGATCGCGAAGCGCCCGAAGACGCTCGGGGCGTGACGCCTTCCCCGAGACCGGTCTGATCCGAGCGGCAGAAAAACGCGGCGCCGTTTCGAGATTGATGCCGCTTGGCGTCTGTATTACAATGTGTAATACATCATCATGGCCATCCGCACAGTAAGACTCGACGCCGAAGCAGAGCACGTGCTCGACGAAGTGCGTGCGGCAACGGGTTGGCCAATCTCAGCAACGCTCAAGGCGGGCTTACGTTCGCTGCAGAAGAGCTTGAGGAGTGGGGAAAGCAGTCGGTCCGCGTACGAAATTTACCGGGAGCTGGACTTGGGCCCGGGAGGGTACGCCGTGGCTCCTTCCACTGACGTCCGGGCCGCACTGCGCAGGCGACTGAAGCAAAAGCGCCGTCGATGATTCTGGTCGACACCGGGCCGCTGGTCGCATTATTCGATCCCCGGGACCGACAGCATCGGCGAGCGGTGAACACACTCAGGAATCTGCGCGCGCCGCTCTCGAGCACCGTGGCGGTACTGACGGAGGCTTTCCATATGCTCGAGCCGCAGAGTATCGGTTCCGATCGCCTGCGCGCGTTCGCGTTGCAGGGTGGCTTGGCCATCTGGTTTTTTGATCGTGCGGCAGTCACGCGCGCCTTCGAACTCATGGAACAGTACGCGGACCGTCCTATGGATCTCGCCGACGCCTCGCTCATAGTGGCGGCCGAAGCGCTGGAAACACGCAAGGTTTTCACGCTTGACCGCGCAGATTTCAATACGTACCGGATTCGCCGCGGTCATCGATACCACACGGTTGAAGTGATCGCGTAGGGTTCAGCGGGCGCAGATTCATCCACCGTGGACGGTCCGCTTCGACAGAGTGATGGCCGCGGTCGTTTCGGCGGAGCATTTTCAAAACGCGTACGCCACTGCGGCGAGCGCCTCGCCCTGCAGGAAGGTCGATCCGTGTCCGTGGATCTGGCATAGGAGGCCGTCACCCCTCTGTCTCTCAGGCCTGCGCGCACGGGCTTGCGTGATCTGCGCTTAGCGCAGAGTCAGCGTGCAGCTCAGCATCGCGCCGCGCTCGAGCGGAACGACTCTCAGGCCGGTCTCTTCATCCGTCCGGTCACGGCGGTTCATGGCGAAGTGCGCGCTGGCGACTCCGAGCGCCGCCCCGGCGACGGTGTCGGACAGCCAGTGCGCATTGTGCTTGAGGCGCTCGTAACCGGTGGCGGCGCCCAGGCCGTAACCCAGCACGCGCCGCATCCACCGATAGTCGTCGCTCCCTGACTCGGCGAGCACCGTGCCCACCGCGAAGGCGGCGCTCGAATGCACCGACGGAAACGAATTTCCGCCGCCCTTGCGCCACTGGTTCGGGTCACTGGTGCGATCCGGTCCCTCGCGACCGACGGCGTACTTGAGCGCATAACCACTGACACTGGCCAGGCCCACGGCCTCCAGCATGGCCCACGCCTCGGCGCGGCCATTCCTGTCATCGATCAGGTTCGCGTACCCCCAGGTCGCCACGAACACCGCGGCGGCCGGAATCGCGTCCTGCACGTCCTTGGAGCTGGTCGTCGGCGCGGAAGTGAGGGTCTTGAGGAAATGCGTGCGCACCTGGCTGTCGTAGTGGTGAGTGGCGCCGACGGCGACCAGCGCACCGCCAAACCAGGCCCAGTCGCTGCGGTTCCAGTGCAGAGGTGCGGTGAAATAGCGCTTGATGTCGGACGCAAGGCCCGACCGGGAGGCTTGCGGCGCGGACGCCGCCGGCGGTGGCGGCGACGGCTGTTCAGAAGTCTGACACCAGGCGGCGCCACAGACGGTGAGAGTTCCTGCCGCGATGAGCAGGGCCAGCGGCTTCTGGACTCGCACGATGGAGCTAGCTCCGCACCGGGCTTGCCGCAGCCAGCAACTCATCCACGCGGAATATCGGATAGAGATTGAGATGCGAGTCCCAGGATGGGTGACGGCGCAGGAAGAATTCCCGCCGCGCGGCGGGGTTCGCGGCGAAGGCCGGATCCTCCTCGAGCTTGCGCGCGAATTCATCCTGCAGCTGCGGGTGCTGTGCGAGCACGGTGCGCGCGATCTGTTCCGCGACGTAGGGCTCCAGGTATTCCTTGTGCTCGAAGCACGCATTGAAGAGCCCCCAGGCGGCGAACGAGTCCGGCGCCTGCGGCTCGAGCAGATGCATCAGCAGGCGCGCGAGCGCTTGTGCGATCGGCACGAACAGGGCGCCGGCGGCGATGTCCTGGGTCTCGCGTCCCCAGGCGCCGCTCAGGCGCACGCGCATGCGGCCCTCGAAGGGTGCGGCGGCGAACCGCACCTCCGTGGCGCGGAAGGCTTCGACGCGCACGCCCTCGCTGCGCGCGCGCACCGGCTCGCAGGCGATGCCGTGCAGCGTGAGCCGCGCGCCGATATCCTGCGCCCACGCGCACGGCACGACGTAGCCGCCCAGCGGCGCCTTCACCACCAGGGAAGGCGAAACACGATCGCGAAACGGCACCCGCCACACCTGCGGCGTCTTCGGGTCGTAGACGGTCACCGGCTCGCCGGAGATGGGCGAGGGCTCGCGCGTGTAGGCGTAGCCCTGGAAGTCGATGAGCTCGGAGCCGGCGACACCGCCCGCATCCAAGGGCTCGCCGCTGCCGCTCTCGCGCCAGCCGGAGCTGTAGTCGAGCGCGACCTGCGCTCCGCCGAGGCGAGCGGCCGCGGCGTCCGCCTGCAGGGCGCGCTCGCGCCACTCTCCGCCGTGCGCGGCGAGGAGTTCTGCAAGGGCGACGATGGTGTTGCGCGTGACGCGCACGCGCGTCGCGTAGTCCTTCCAGGAGTGCGTCTCGATCAGCACCGTGAAGCGGTTACGCTGCGGAAAGTACCCGGTGGAGAAGCGCGGCGAGTACACAGTGAGCAGGAAACCGGAAGTCGGGTCGTCGGTCCTGGCCAGGTCCGGGTAGAAGGGCAGCGGCATCGAGCCTGAGCGCGCGAGCCGTGCGATCAGCGCATCGCGCAGCTCGCGGCCCAGCGGGTACAGGTGCGCATCTCCCTGGTTGAGGGGCTCCACCTGCAGTGAGATATCGGGCTGAAAGTCCGCGCCATCGGTGACGTGCAGGTCGGCGCACACCAGCGGGTCGAAGGTGCGGATCAGCCCCAGGAGCGAGCGCATTTCGGGTGTATCCGCCTTGGTGTGGTCGCGGTTGAGATTGAGGTTCTGCGCGGTGGTGCGCCAGCCGGTCTCTTCGGGGCCGTTCTGGTTCGGCCGGTTCCAGCGGCCGAAGCGCTCGTGCCCATCCACGTTGAAGGCCGGCACGAACAGAATCGCGATCCGCTCCAGCACCCCGGGAGCCGCGGTCTCGCCCAGCAGTTCGCGCAGCGCAATGAAGCCCGCGTCCTTGCCGTCGCTCTCGCCGGGATGGATACCCGCCTGCAGCATGAGCACGGGCACCTGGCGCGCATCGGCGCGGCAGGCGATGAGCGCGCGCATGGGTCGCCCCTCGGCGGAGCGCCCGAACTCCAGGCTGCGCACCGCGCGCGGCCAGGCCGCCGCGAACGCCGCGCACAACCGCGTCACTTCATCGGTGCGACCGGTTCTGCTGAAGCCCGACTCCTCGGCGACCGTGGTGAGCGTGTGATCTTGCACGATGCGGTCTTACGGTGCGCTAGCGCCAGCGCCCGGCGCGCCGCCATTGAAGACCGCCGGCGGCGGCACGGTGAGGGCTCTCGCGCCGTTGCTCTTCAGCGCATCGTTGAGGGCGGGCAACTGGGTGGAGATGAGGCGGTTGAATTCCCCCTCGATCTCGCCGAGCTCCGAGCGCAGCGCGGCGATGTTCTCCAGCTGGTATGCCGAGGGTGGGCCATCCCAGGCAGCGATCGCACCGTACAGCTGATCGGTGTGCTCCCGCAGCCGCTCCTCCCCGGTGATCGCTCCGCCTTCCTTGGTGGCGACGATCTTCTTCCTGATCGCATCGAGCTTGCCGTCGAAGTCCTCGAGCCGGCGCAGCAGCGCCTCACCCTTGGGCCGGCTCTTGCCTGCCTCGGCGACCTGTTGGCGCAGGCCGGCAATACGACCGAACAGTGCCGACTCGTCGTTGAACAGCGCGTACACCTTCATCGCCGCTTCATACTGTGCCTTGCGATCCGCCGGGGTCCACTTGACGCGCGTGTCCAGGCCGATGGCGACCTGGGTTTCGTAGACCTTATCGTTCTTGTGGAGGCGAATGGTATAGGTGCCCGGCAGCACACGCGGCCCCTGCGTGCCGGCGAACGCCAGCTGCGCGGCCGGCGGCACGTGCGGCGCTCGCCGGTGCATGCTCCACACCACGCGGTTGAGCCCGCGGCGGGGGCTCGCCGGCAGCTCGTCGATGAGCTCCCCGCTCGCGTCCCGCACTTCGATCCTGAGCTTGCCGAACAGGTGGCGGGTACGCTGGTAGTAGGTCATCACGGCGCCATGGGCCGGGTTGTCGCCCACGAACGCGGCGGCGCCGTTGGCCCAGCCACCGTTGGCCTCGATGCGCTGCTGCTCGGGGCGCGCGGACACGAAGGCCGCGTCCTGCGAGACCAGCTGTGGCGTCAGCTGGCGCAGCGGCGTGATGTCATCGACGATCCAGATGCCGCGGCCGTGGGTTGCGAGCACGAGGTCGTTGTCGCGAGGCTGGATCGCCAGATCACGCACCGCCACCGCCGGCAGGTGCCCGCCCTTGAACTGCGCCCAGTGCGCGCCGCCGTCGACCGAGATCCACAGACCGAACTCGGTGCCGAGAAACAGCAGCTGCGAATCGACGCTGTCTTCCTTGATGACGTGCGCGTAGCCGCGCACGCCCTTGGGATCCTGCGCACTGACCAGCGGCCTCCAGGACTTTCCCCAGTCGCTGGTGGCATAGACGTACGGCGCCATGTCACCGTACGTGTGCCGGTCGAGGGCGACATAGGCGCTGCCGGGCGCGAAGGCGCTGGCCTGCACCCAGCTCACCCAGGCGTTCCTGGCGACTCCCGGCACATGGCCGACGACATTGTCCCAGTGCTGCCCGCCATCACGGGTCAACTGCAGGTTGCCGTCATCGGTGCCGACCCAGATGACCCCGGCCGTAAGCGGCGACTCGCTGATCGAATAGACCGTGGTGTGCATCTCCGCCGAGGAATTGTCGACGGTGATGCCACCGGACTGTTCCTGCTTCTGCTTTTGCGGATCGTTGCTGGTCAGATCCGGCGAGATCCGCTCCCAGCTCTGGCCGTGATCGCGCGAGCGGAACAGGAACTGCGCGCCGATGTAGACCGTGCCCGGCTCGTGCGGGGACAGCGCGATCGGGGTGTTCCAGTTGAACCGCAGCTTGGTGTAGCGCTTGAGGTCGGCGGCGCCGAGCTTGGGCTGGATGTCCCGCGTCTCGTGGGTACGCATGTTGACACGGCCGATGTTGCCGCCCTGGTATTCGGCGAACACATAGTCAGGATCGGAAGTGTCGGCGAACATCCAGAAGCCGTCGCCGTTGAACATGTTTTCCCAGCGGGAGCTGGTGATGCCGCCCGGATAGGCGGAGTCGCCTACCCAGGAGCTGTTGTCCTGCAGGCCGCCGTAGACGTGGTAGGGGTCGGCGTCATCGAGGCTCACGTGGTAGAACTGCGAGATCGGCAGATTGTCGGTCTTCCACCACTTGTTCGCGCCGTCGTAGGAAATCCACAGTCCGCCGTCGTCCCCCGCGAACACGTGTTTGGGGTTGCCCGCCTCGATGAAGACGTCGTGCACATCCCCGTGCATGCCGCCGAACCCGCCGATGGTGCTGAAGCTCTTGCCGCCGTCCTCGCTCATGATGAGGTTGCCGTCGGTCTTGTAGAGGCGATTGGCGTCCTGCGGATCGACGATGAGGTTGGCGAAGTAGAACGGTCGCCAGACCATCCATTGGCTCTTGTCGCCGCGTTCCCAGCTGCTGCCGCCGTCGTGCGAGATCAGCAGCGCCGAGTCGGTCGACTCGACGAAGGCGTACACCCTCGTGGAATCGCTCGGCGCCACGGCGAGCGCGATGCGGCCGTAGGGCTTGGCGGGGAAGCCCTTGTTGGCCTGCGGGGTGATTTCGGTCCAGCTCTTGCCGCCATCCGCGCTGCGATACAGGCCGCTGCCGGAGAAGGCGGTCGGCCCGTCGCCCCCGGAGCGGAACGTCCAGCCCTTGCGCCGGAAGTCCCACAGGCTGGCGAACAGCACGTCCGGAGCGCGTGGGTCGAGCGCGACGCTGCCGCAGCCGGTCGAGAGATTCGCGCCCTTGAGCACCAGCTGCCAGGTGCGGCCGCCGTCGGCGGTCTTGTACAGACCGCGCTCGGCCGAGTCGCTCCACAGCTTGCCGGGCACGCAGGCATAGACGGTGTCGGCCGAGCGCGGGTCGACGATGATCCTGGAGATGCGCTCGGAGTCGGGCAGGCCGACGTGCGTCCAGGTCTCACCGGCGTCGGTGGACTTGTAGATGCCATCGCCGATCGACACGCTGTTGCGCGTCCAGCTCTCACCGCTGCCCACCCAGACGTTCTTCGGATTGGAGGGGTCGAGCGCGATCGCGCCGATCGACTGCACCGGCTGCTCGTCGAACACCGGTTTGAAGGTCGTGCCGCCGTCGGTCGACTTCCATACCCCGCCGCTCGCCGCGCCGACGAACAGCGTCACCTTGCCGGAGGCATCGGTGTAGCCGGCGAGAGCGGAAATCCGCCCGCTCATGGCGGCCGAACCGATGTTGCGCGCGCCGAGGCCGGAGATCGTGCCGGAATCGATCACCGTCGCGCCGCTCCCCGCGGCATCGGCGCCGACAGCGCAGCTCAGACCGGGCAGGAGCACGCACGTCAATGCCGCAAGCTCGATACGCATCGTTCTTCTCCTTGAACCTATCGGGTCGGGGCGGCGGGCGCGCTCGCGGCGGGAAAGTGGAACAGGGCATCGTCGGCGGTGAGGTTCGCTTCAGCCTTGTCGAACTGCACCTTCTGGCGCTCGCTCGAGCCGCGCGGGCCCGATTCCTGGGCAAACGGGAAGTAGACACCAGCCACCTTCTCGTAATCGCCGTAGTCGATGACCGTCTCGTTGGGCACACCGTGCTCGATGCGCCGGTTGATCGCGCGCACCTCGAGGAAGTAATCCGGATCGAGATAGACGTAGGTGATGTCGCCGTTTGGGCGCGTCACCCGCAGCTTGTGCGCCTCGGTGCCATCGACGTCCTCGGTACCCAGATAGTCGAGTGTGTAGCCCTTGGCCTTGTAGTCCACCAGGGTGCCGGCGAAATCCGCCGCATCCTCGCCCAGGCCCTTGGCGTCGTCGGCCGACAGCTTCTCCGGATCCTTGCGGCCCTGGAAGGGGTTGATCCGCCACGCCTGCGTGCCGTCGTAGGCTTCCACCTCGGTCAAGCCTTGCAGCGCGGCGTCGCAGCGGATCGATTGTGGGCGCTTCAGCACGCACAGGTACCCGAGCTCGAGCGTGCCGCCATTGACCAGTAGCTTGCCGGAGAGGCGCAGCGAGGAGATCGCGTGCAGTTTGTCGATCCCACCCCGGGCTGCCACGTTCCTGGCGGCGAGCTCCTCGGCGGTAGAGCCCAGCGCGAGCGGTGCTGCGAGCACCATCAGCATGGCCATGACTGAATGCATGAGACTCTCCCTGAGCGGTATCCCCGGCATGATGCACCGCCGAGGGCGCCGGTGTCGGGTCAGACAGCATCGGCGCGACGATTTCTTGATTCGGCTCGGCGCTTTTGCAGCGCGTATTTCACTGCGAATTGCCTGCGACTGCAATTTCAGCGCGGTTGGCTCTCCTCTAGACGCTCGACAGGAGCTAGACGCTCGACAGGAGCGCGGGGATCGCGCGCGCAGGGGCGACGTGCTCGAACCCGCAGGCGAGCCGCAGCAGCGTCGGTTCGCTGAATGCAGCACCAAAAAAAGACAGTCCCATGGGCAGACCCCGGTGCAGACCCGCCGGTACGCTGATGTGCGGATAGCCCGCGATCGCGGCGGGCGAGGAACAGCCGCCGGTATCGAAGTCGCCGTTCACCGGATCGATCAGCCATGCAGGTCCCGAGGTCAGCGTTACGATGGCATCCAGTCGATGGCGGGCGAGGACCGCATCGATGCCCCTGGCGCGCGTCGCGCGCAGGCAGGCGGCACGGGCCTTGAGGTAGGGCGCGTCTTGCAGGCCCGCTTTGGCTTCGGCTTGACGCAGCAGCTCCTGGTCGAAGAGCGGCAGCTCGCGAGGCGCCTGGGCCGTGTTGAAACGAATCAAGTCAGCCAGGGTACGGACCGGGAAGCCGGTCGGGAGCCTCGCCAGGTAGGCGTTCAAATCGCTCTTGAACTCGTACAGCAGAACCTCCTGCTCGGGCGCCACCCAGTCACCGTGCATCGGGAGATCCGCCGGATCGATGATCCGGGCGCCGGCCTGGGCGAGTGTGGCGACACACCGATCGAGGAAATCGTTCAGCGGCGCATTGTCGGCGAAGAACCGGCGCGCGATGCCGAGTCTTGCGCCGCGCAAGCCATCCGGATCCAGAAAGCGCTCATAGTCGGCCACGAACCGACCTGCCACCGCCGCACTCGCCGCATCGGAGGGGTCCGGACCGGATAGGGCGCCGAGCAGCAGCGCCGCATCGCGCACCGAGCGTGCCAGCGGACCTGCGGTGTCCTGGCTGTGTGAGATCGGCACGATACCGCGCCGGCTGACGAGTCCGACGGTCGGCTTCAGCCCCACGATGCCGTTGATCGAGGCTGGGCTGACGATCGATCCGTCGGTCTCGGTACCGACGGCGGCGGCACACAGATCCGCCGCGACTGCGACCGCTGAGCCCGAACTCGAGCCCGATGGCGTGCGGTTCAGCGCATGGGGATTCAGCGTCTGCCCACCACGCGCGCTCCAGCCGCTCGAGGAATGCGTCGAGCGGAAGTTCGCCCACTCGCTGAGGTTCGTCTTGCCCAGAATCACGGCGCCGGCGGCCCGCAGGCGTGCGACGAGCGGCGCGTCCTGCGGGGCATGCCAGCCCTCGAGGGCGAGGGAGCCTGCGGTCGTCATCATCGGATCGGAGGTCTCGACGTTATCCTTGATCAGAATCGGCACGCCGTGCAGTGGCCCGCGCGGTCCGTGCGTGCGGCGCTCCTCGTCCAATGCGGCGGCGATCTCCAGCGCACGCGGATTGGTCTCGAGCACGGCACGCAGCTGCGGGCCGTGACGATCCAGCGCCTCGATACGATCGAGGTAGATTTGCGTCAGGCCCCGCGCCGTGAGGCGCCCGTCGGTCATTGCCGCGGCGATGTTGGCGAGGTCCTGGGGTGAGTCCGCGGGTGCGCTCGGCTGCGCGCTCGGCGCACGCCCCGGAACGGTAAGGATGGCGGCAGTCGTCGCCATGAGAAAATCGCGGCGGTCCATCCAGGCCTCCTCGTAGCGGGCGTACGGGCCGCCGCGGCGGGCATAGACTCTGTGGACTATATAATAAGCACGGTGGTGAAAGACTCACCCGCGAGCCTTCAGTCCGTATAATGAATTGTCCCGAAGGGAGCCAGCTGAGATGTCGGAGCGAGCCACCATCACGTCGCTGTTCGAACAGGTTGCCCGCGAGCAGCAGAGGAAACTGTCGCCGCTGTCGGATGACCTCAGGCTTCTGGAGTCGGGCCTTGACTCGCTCAGTTTCGCTCTCATCGTCGCGCGGCTGGAGGACAAGCTCGGCTATGACCCGTTCGATACCGCCGAGAGCTTTCCGGTGACGTTCGGGGACTTCGTGAGACTGTACGAAAGCCACTCGCGCTAGCCCCATGTGGCTGTGGGGGTCGTTGACTGCCTCCGGCGCGCCGCCCTCGGGGTGCCTGCTTGGCGCGCTCGCACGCATCGACCTTGCCAACCTTGCCGGCGCATCGAGCCTCGGCGGGGGGTTGGAGGCGCTGCGTGGGCGCTCCGTCCTCCTCGCCGCCGGCGACCAGTTGACCGCCGCACTCGCGCTGATCGAGCTCGATGGGGTGGCGCGGCGCATGGTGCTCTGTCCGCCCGACCTGTCTGCCGAGCATGCGCCCGCCGTGATGCGCGATTCGGGAGCGGATGCGTACCTCACCGATGCGGGCGCCGCCGCCGTACCCGGCCTCGCGGGGCTGCACGTCAGCTCGGGACCTGCGTTGCAGGCGCTCGGCCTTACACGGCGGCGCTCGCACGACACGGAGTGGATCCTGCTCACTTCCGGCACCAGCGGGGCGCCGAAACTGGTGCAGCACACGCTCGCGAGCCTCAGCAGCGCATTCAACGCTCAGGAGCCTCCTCCGGGTCCCGTGGTATGGGCCACGTTCTATGACATCCGCCGCTATGGCGGTCTGCAGATCTTCCTGCGCGCGCTGCACCATGGGTCGCTGGTGCTTTCGAGCGCTGCGGAATCGACCGCCGATTTCCTCGCCCGCGCCGCCGCGGCCGGGGTTACCCACATCTCTGGAACCCCCTCGCACTGGCGCCGGGCGCTCATGAGCGGCGCCGCCGCGCGGATCTCGCCGCGCTATGTGCGCTTGTCCGGGGAGATCGCCGATCAGGGGATCCTCGACAGTCTGCACCGTGCCTTTCCGCGAGCCACCGTCGCGCATGCGTTCGCCTCCACCGAGGCGGGGGTGGGATTTGAGGTGCGCGACGGGCTCGCCGGCTTCCCGGCGGCTCTGGTTGGAGCCCCGGGGGCCGCCGTCGACATCGACGTGACAGGCGGTACGCTGCGGCTGCGGTCCGCCGGCAATGCGATGGGCTACCTCGGCGCGCACGCGCCGGCGCTGAAGGACAGCGACGGCTTCATCGAGACAGGGGACCGCGTCGAGCTGCGCGACGGACGCTACGTTTTCATCGGCCGCGGCGGCGGAGTCATCAACGTCGGGGGACTCAAGGTATATCCTGAGGAAGTGGAGGCGATCATCAATGCCCAGCCGGGCGTGCGCATGTCGCTCGTCAAGGCTCGCCGCAGCCCGATCACCGGGGCCGTCGTGACGGCGGAGGTGGTGCTGGTCGAGGGCGCGGCGACGGGAGCTCAGGCCGAGGAGCTGCTGAAGGGCGAGATGCTGCAGGCGTGCCGCCGTCACCTGGCGGCGCACAAGGTACCGATGAGCATTCGCATCGTGCCGGCACTGGAGGTTTCCGCGTCCGGCAAACTGGTGCGTCCCGATGCATAACGTCGTGGTCACCGGAGGCAGCCGCGGGATCGGGCTGGCGATTGCCACGACGCTCGCGGCCGCGGGCTATCGCGCGATTGCCATCGCGCGCACCGAGAGCGAGGAGCTGCGCTGCGCCATCGCGGCGCGGGATGGCCAGGGCGGCGCGGTGAGCTTTCGCGCCTTCGATCTGAGCGACATCGCCGCAATCGCGGGGCTCGTCGGCAGCCTGCGCGAGGAGTTCGGCCCTCTTTACGGGCTCGTCAACAATGCCGGCATCGGCACGAGCGGCATGCTCACGCTGATGCGCGATGAGCAGATCGAGGAGCTGGCGCGCCTCAACATGATCGCGCCGATCATCCTCACCAAGTACGTGCTGCGTGGGATGATGGTCGAGCGCGCGGGCCGCATCGTCAACATCGCCTCCATCGTCGGCGGCTCGACCGGCTATAGCGGGCTGTCGGCCTACGCGGCCACGAAGGCGTCCCTCATCGGATTCACCCGCTCGCTGGCGCGCGAGGTCGGGCAGCTCGGCATCACGGTCAATGCGGTCGCGCCCGGCTTCGTTGACACGCAGATGACGCGCGAATTGGGCGACAAACAGCGCGAGCAGATCGTGCGCCGCAGCGCCCTGCGGCGGCTCCCCGGCGTCGCTGACGTCGCCGGCAGCGTCGAGTTCCTGCTGAGCGAGCGCGCCCGCAACATCACCGGCATCACACTCACGGTGGACGCCGGCAACACGGTCTAGCCATGTGCGCGTGGGTGACTCGTAGCGCTGCGATCTCCTGCGTTGCGATCGGCATTGCCGCCTGCTCGCACCGGAGCGTACCCGCAGACCCCTGGGATCCGCAGGCCGCGGCCGCGTACCTTGACCACAGGATCGAATGGTGGATGGGATGGTCGGGCGCGGCCCGCGATCAGGGGACTTTCTGCTTCTCCTGCCATACGGCGGTGCCCTATGCGCTCGCGCGCCCGAGTCTTCGCACGGCGCTCGCCGAGGCGGCTCCCACCGCCGCCGAGCACCAGCTCATGGAGGACGTCAGACAGCGCGTACGGCTGTGGAGCGCGACCCGCCCCTTCTACACCGATCAGCGCAACGGGCCGGGCAAGAGCGCCCAATCCCGCGGCACAGAAGCGGTCCTGAGCGCGCTGATGCTCGCCTGGGATGACGAGCGCAGCGCTCGCCTCAGCGCCGAGACCCGCGCGGCGCTCGAGCACATGTGGGCCGTGCAGCTCTCGAGCGGGCCTGATAGCGGAGCGTGGGCGTGGCTCGACTTCGATCTGGCGCCCTGGGAAGTACCGGACGCGCAGTACTATGGAGCCGCCCTCGCTGCCCTGGCGGTGGGAGTCGCCCCGCAGGACTATCGATCGCTCCCGCAGATCCAGGATCATCTGCAGCTGTTGCGCGAATACCTGGCGCGCAATTACCCGGCGCAGTCCTTGCACCATCGCCTGGTGCTGCTGTGGGCCTCGACGAGACTCGAGGGGCTTCTGGCCTCCGAGCAACGTCAGGCGCTCATCGAAGCGGCGCTACGCGCGCAGAACCCGGATGGCGGCTGGAGTCTGTCCGCGCTCATTTCGCCCTCGAGCCGGCGCGGTGAGCTGCTGCGCGATGCGGTGAGCGACGGCTATGCGACGGGCCTGGTCACCCTTGTGCTGGAGCAGGCGGCCATGCCCCGCGCGCTCGAGGCCGTGCGACATGGCCGGTCCTGGCTGGTGCGCAATCAGCGCGGACACGGAGGGCTCTGGGTGCGTGGGCAGGAGGGCTTCTGGGTCACGCATTCCCTGAACAAGCGCCGCAATCCCTCGAGCAACGTGGGCCTGTTCATGAGTGATGCGGCGACGGCCTACGCGGTCCTCGCGCTGACCCGATAAGTCCCAACCGCGCTTTGGGCGCGCGGCGCGCTCGCTACAGGCGCAGGCTCCCGGCGCGAATGCGCTCGTACAGGGCCGCATCGACTCTCAGGTAAGCCTCGAGCGCGCGGTCGTCGAAATACACCGGGTCGCTGAAGCGCGCCGGATCGTATCCCTGCCGCGCCAGCTCGCTTTTCTTCAGCCTGAATGTGCCGGTGAGCTCGATCGAGGGCACGATCCGAATGAACAGCGGACGCGCGTACGCGGGTAGAGCCTGCAGGTGGCGTCGCAAGGCCGCCAGCTCGAACTGCGCTGCAACTACGACGGCCGCCATGCCTGCACGCCCCTCGGTCCCCGGCACGCTCACTCCGTAGACCACGGCATCGCTCACGCCCGGGCAGGCGGTGATGACGGCGGTGACCTCGCCGGTGGAGACGTTCTCGCCCTTCCAGCGGAAGGTGTCGCCAACGCGATCGACGAAATAGAAAAACCCTTGATCGTCCTGGCGCATCAGATCGCCGGTGCGGTACCAGGCATCTCCCTCGGCAAAGACATCGCGGAGGACTTTCTGCCTCGACGCCTCAGGATCCGCGTAGCCTTCGAAGCGGCCGCCGTCCCGAGCCTCCGGGCTCGACAGCGCGCCGATGGCCTCGCCGACTTCATCGGGCGCGCACCGCAGGCAGTGCCCGGCCTCGTCCCGCACGGGAGCGCCCGCTTCGGTGTCGAATTTGATGAGGGCCACCGGCACGCGATGCGCCAGGAACGCCGGGATCCGGCCGATCGCGCCGGCGCGCCCTTCGCAGTTGTACAAGGAGAAGCTGCCTTCGGTCGCGGCGTAATACTCCAGGATCTGCGGAATGCGGAAGCGTCGCTGGAACTCCTCCCAGACGTCCGCCCGCAAGCCGTTGCCGCAGCACAGCCTGAGCGCGTGCCGAGTCTCCTGCGCCTGCGGCGGGCTCGCCAGCAGATACCGGCACAGCTCACCGATGTACTGAAAGAGCGTGCAGCGCTCCTGCACGATGTCCTGCCAGAACTCGCGTGCCGAGAAGCGCTCGCGCAGCACCACGGCTGCTCCACCCACGAGCGGCGCGCCGCTCGCCACCACGCCGCCGATGCTGTGGTACATCGGCAGGCAGTTGTACATGCGATCGGAGGGTGCAGCGTGCATCAGGCCGGCAAACCAGTGAGTCCACTGCATGAGGCGAAAATGGCTGACGTTGGCCGCCTTGGGGAGCCCGGTCGTGCCCGAGGTGTAGATGAAGAGAGCGCGCTGCTCGAGCGAGGGCGCCGGCGCCTCCGCCTCGCTCAACCGATCTGCCGGCATGCGCGCGGCCTCGAGGTCAAGCCGCGGCAGACCCGCTTCCCCCGCGCCGTGTGCCCAGCAGGCGAGCGTGCTCGGCAGGCGCGCGCGCGCTCCCTGGAGCGCGCCGCTCAGAGCGGCCCCGACCAGCACGCAGCGAGGGGCCACGACCTGGATGGCGTGGGCCAGCAGCTCGCCGGTCAGGTTCGTGTTGAGAAGCGACACGGTGACGCCGATGCGGGTCAGGCCGAGCCAGATGGCCATGTAGTCGGGGCAGTTCCCCATCAGCAGGCACACGACGTCCCCGGCGGTCAGACCCTGCGCGAGGCCCCAGCGCGCGTAACGACTCACCGCCTGCGCGAGCGCGCGGTAGGTAAGAGAGCCCTCGTGCGCGAGCAGGGCCGGCGCCGCCTCGAACCGCTCGGCCAGAGTGTCGATGAGCAGCGGCAGGATCGGCGCCTGGCCGCGCTCGATGGGAGCTGTCGCCTCGAGCGCGCGTAGCCACGCCTTCGCAGGTGATCGCATGTTTTCAGGCCGGGGAGCGCTCATAATGCGGAAACGGTGCCGATGGCGTCAGCGCATGTGATTACGCAGGCGCGGCCTTGGCAGCGGATGTCGGACCAACAGGTGATGCGAGGCAATGAGACCAGAGACTATCGCTTTGCACAGCGGCTTCGACTGCGACCCGACCACCAAGTCCGTTGCCGTGCCCATCTACCAGACGGTTGCCTACGCCTTCGACAGCGCCGCGCATGGCGCGGCTCTGTTCGACCTCGAGGTCGAGGGCTACCGCTATTCGCGCATCGCCAACCCGACCAACACGGTGCTCGAGCGGCGCGTCGCCGATCTCGAGGGAGGTGCGGATGCCCTGAGCGTGAGCACCGGCCAGGCGGCGGTGCACTTCGCGGTGCTGGCCGTGACGGAAGCGGGCCGGACCCTCGTCTCGGTGCCGCAGCTCTACGGGACCACGCACACGCTGCTCGCGCACATTCTGCCCAAGCTCGGAGTCAGGACGAGGTTCGCCAGGTCCGACAAGCCCGAGGATCTCGCGGCCCTCATCGATGAGAGCACGAGTGCCGTGTTCTGCGAGACGGTCGGCAACCCGGCCGGCAATGTCTGCGACCTGGAGGCGATTGCCGAAGTGGCGCACCGGGCGGGGGTGCCGCTGATCGTCGATAACACGGTTCCAACCCCGATACTGATTCGCCCCATCGACTACGGCGCGGACGTCATCGTGCACTCGCTCACCAAGTTCCTCGGCGGCCACGGCACCACGCTCGGCGGCATCATCGTGGACGCCGGCAAGTTCCCCTGGCAGAAGTATGGTGCACGATTCCCGATGCTGACGCAGCCGGACGATTCCTACCATGGACTCGTCTACACCGAGCACTACGGGCCGCAAGCCTACATCGGCCGCTGTCGCAGCGTCTATCAAAGGACCATGGGCGCGGTGCTGCCGCCGCTCAGCGCCTTTCTGCTGCTGCAAGGCATCGAGACGGTGGCTCTGCGCGTGGAGCGTCACGTCGAGAATGCGCGGCGGGTCGCGGAATTCCTGCGTGCCGACCGGCGCGTCGCCTCGGTGAGCTACGCGGGCTTCCCGGAGAGCCCGTACTATGCACTGGTGCAGAAATATCTCGGCGGGCGCGCCTGCTCGCTGCTGACCTTCGCGATTCGCGGCGGCTACGATGCCGGCACCCGCTTCTACGACGCCTTGCGCCTGTTCAAGCGGCTGGTGAATCTGGGGGATGCGAAGTCTCTGGCGTGTCATCCCGCCTCGACCACGCACCGGCAGATGTCCCCGGAGGAGCAGCGCCTCGCGGGCATAGGGCCCGAGACCCTGCGCCTGAGCGTCGGCATCGAGCACATCGATGACATCATCGCCGACCTCGACCAGGCACTCAGCGCCGCCACGCGCGGCTGAGGGCTTGCGCGTGAGCGAGGAGCTGCCGCCGCCGGTGCCTGCGCTATTCCCCGCTCGCGGGCCGCGCGAGCGCCTGGATGATCATCTGACACGCGAGCTTGCGCTCGCCGGCGAGCGCATCGCCCGCGGGTCGGTCATGCCTACCCTGGACATGGCGAGATTTCGCCGCGAGCTCGCCGGCTTTGATTTCGAGAACCCCCGTCCCATCGAGCCGCTGCTCGAATGGGCGATCGCGCAACTCGAGCACGGCGTCACCCACATGACGCACCCGCGCTACTTCGGTCTGTTCAATCCGGCCGCCAACTTCCCCTCGCAGTGCGCCGATCGCATTGCCGGCGCCTTCAATCCGCAGCTGGCGAGCTCGGGCTCATCCCCGGCGCCGGTCGAGATCGAGGCACACGTCATCCGTGCCTTCGCACGGCGCGCCGGCCTGCCGGCGGAGGCGTCGGGACATTTCACCACCAGCGGCTCGGAGGCGAACTACACCGCGCTGGTGTGCGCGCTGACGCGCGCGGAACCGCGATTTGGCGAGGACGGGGTGCGGGCATTTGCCGCCCCGCTCGCCATGTACACCTCGTGCGAATGTCATCCCGCCTGGTTCAAGATCGTGCACCAGGCCGGTGTCGGGCGCGCCGCGCTGCGGCTCATTGCCACCGACGGCCATGGCCGCATGGACGCGCGCGCGCTCGCGCAGCGCGTGGCCCAGGATCGCCAGCAGGGGCTGGTGCCGGTGCTCATCTCGGCCACGGCCGGCACCACCGGCGGCGGCATGGTCGACCCGCTGGCGCAGTGTGCGCAGATCGCGCGCGAGCACGGCCTGTGGTGCCACGTCGATGCCGCATGGGGTGGGGCGGCGCTGTGCTCGGATCGGCTGCGCGGGATCCTCGCAGGTATCGAGCTGGCGGACTCGCTCACCATCGATGCGCACAAGTGGCTGGCCACGACCATGGGCTGCGGCATGTTCATCACCAGACACCCGGCGCTGTTGAGCGAGGCATTTCGCGTCAGAGCCGACTTCATGCCCTCCAATGCGCACAGCCTCGATCCCTACCTGAACAGCATGCAGTGGTCGCGGCGCTTCATGGGCCTGCGCCTGTTTCTGGCGCTCGCCGCGGCTGGCTGGCAGGGCTATGCCGCACACGTGGAGCGGGCCGTGGAGGTGGTCGAGCGGATCAGGGCGCGGCTGCTCACGCACGGTTGGTCCGTGGCCAATGACTCGCCGCTGGCGGTGCTGTGCGCCGTCCCGCCGCCCGGGCACCCCGGGGTCGGGGAGATCGTGCGCCGGGTGCGCGCCTCCGGGCGCGCCTGGGCCGCGTGCGCGACTTTCGAGGGGCGCGAGGTCTTGAGGGTGTGTGCAACGCACGGCGAGACGAGTCTCGCCGACGTGGATGAGCTCGTCGCCGCGCTAACCGCCGCCGCTTGAGGCGCCAAGCCGCCGCACCAGCTGCTCGACCGAGACAATGGACTCGAAATTTTCCGGGGTAATCTCGGCCTGCGGGATCGTGAGCTTGAACTCGACCTCGATGGCGAGCATGAGGTTCACCATCTTGATTGAGCTCATCCCGAGCTCGCTCAGGCGCGCGTCGATCGGCACTGGTCGGGAGGCGGCCGGGGGGCCGAGAATCTGCCTGATCAGACCGATCAGGCGCTCACGCGGCGTGCTGTCGGAGACCTGGGTTCTGAGCTCGCTCATATCCCGCAGCATCATACCTGCGCCTGGACGACCGTGCCTGCGGTGGCCTTCGCCTTCGCGACCCACGACAGCCAGTTGCGGTACATCGTGAGCGCCGCGGGCCGCCAGCTGCTGTGCGCGCCGGCTGCGGCTGCGGCCGGGAAGTCGGTGAGCAACTCGGGCGTGCGCTGCGACAGCGCGCGGCCCTGGAACTCGCGCAGCGCCGCCGCCGCCTCGGCGGAAAAGTAGCGGCAGGGGAGCGGGGGGTAACTCGACTGCTGCCCGCTCAGGAACCGGCCGACATCACGCCGGTACTCCTTGAACAGCGTGGTGCGCTCGTACTCCGGATGACCCTGGAAGAACAGGTGCAGGCTGCGGCGCTGCTTCACGAAGAAATCCGCACCCGACTCGGGTGAGTAGCTGAGGATCGCATATCCGGCGGCGCGCAGCTCTCCCACCGGCAGCTCGTTCCATCGTGAATGCGGCATCGAGAGCGGCGCCGAGACGCCACGCACGAGCGGGTGGCCGGCGAGGACGGTGTGCTCGAAGACGCCGAAGCGCTTCTGCCCCAGCCGCTGGCGGCGAACGCCGTCGAGCACCTCGACGGCGGCGTGCGCGGCGAGGCACGACCAGATGCTCGAGACGGTGTGGGCCTCGGCCCAGTGGAGCACCTCCACGAACTGCGCCCAATAGGGCTCATCGCTCAAGGAGGCCGCGCGCGGCTCCGTTCCGGTGACGATGAGGGCATCCGGCGCCTGCCGCAGCAGCTCCTCGAGGCTCCAATAAGTGCGCTCAATGCGCTCGCGGGCGGCCGGTCCGCGCGGCACTCCCGGGAGGCAGGAGAAGCGCAGCTGCACCGGATGGGAGCCCCCCGCCGCATCCAGTAAGGCAGTGAATTGGCCCTCGGTTGCCTCGAGGGCCGGGTCCGGCATATTGTTGAGCACGCCGATGACGATGCCGTGCGAGGCGGCGCGGCGATTGCAGCCGCCATGCGCGGGCTTTGCGGATCGCGCCGACTCGACATGCAGCGGCATCGGACCTCGCTTCTTACTGTGACCCGGTCAACAGCTAGGGTACTTGTCAGGGCCTGTTAACACTACGGGCGCACAGCTTCGATGATATGCGCCAAATAGACTACGCGATGAACATCGGGCTGAGCGTGTCGAAGCGGCTAAATAGCCGGCGACAGTCCTCAAGTTCTCTGGAGAGCCGTTCGAATTCATTGCGGCGTCGATAGAATGAACAGAGCCCCATCTGCCACCACGGCCCGCACGCCGGCCGACATCACGACCCGCGTGCAGGCTGTCAAAGCGGTCGCGGCGCAGCACGCGGCATCCGTCGACAGCGCCGCCCGCTTCCCGGAGGAAGCGTTCGCGGCCGTCAAGTCGCAGCGCCTGCTCGGTATCCTGGTGCCTGAGAGGCTCGGGGGCGAGGGCAAAGACCTCGCGCAGGTTGCGGACGTGTGCTACCAGCTGGCTCAGGCGTGCGCCTCGACCGGCATGATCTACGCGATGCATCAGATCAAGACTGCCTGCGTCCTGCGGCACATGCGCGACAGCCAGGCGCTCGAGCGTCTGCTGCGCCGTTTGTGCGCGGAACAGCTGCTGCTGGCCTCCTCGACGACCGAGGGCCAGGGCGGCGGGAACGTCCGCTCCAGCGAGGCGCCGGTCGAGCACCGCGATGGCCGCATCAGCCTGGAGCGGCGCGCGAGCGTCATCTCCTACGGCGCGTACGCCGACGGCATCGTGACGACCGCACGGCGCTCATCCGATGCAGCGGCATCCGATCAGGTGCTGGTCGCCTTCGTGAAGGCCGACTACACCCTCACGCGGCTGCAGGGCTGGAACACGTTAGGGATGCGCGGAACCTGCAGCGAGGGCTACACACTCAAGGCTTCGGGTGCGGCGGATCAGATCGTGCCGGAGCCGTACGAGATCATCCATCCGCAGACCATGGTGCCGTGCGCCCATCTGCTGTGGGGCTCGGTCTGGGCGGGTATCGCTGCGGATGCGACCGCGCGCGCCCAGGGGTTCATCCGCCAGGTAGTGCGCCAGAGTGGCGGGCAGACCCCGCCCGGGGCGCCGCAGTACACCCGCGCGCTCGCATCGCTGCGGACCCTGCGCGGCATGTTGGCGAGCTCGCTGCGCGCCTACCAGCGCTCGATGGACGATCCCAAGGCGCTGGCGTCGATCGAATTCCAGACCATGATCACCCTGACCAAGGTGGAGGCCTCCGAGCTCGCGGTGGCGATCGTCCTGTCGGCGATGCGGGCCTGCGGGCTGTCCGGATATCGCTGCGACAGTGAGTTCAGCATCGAGCGGCATCTGCGCGACGTACTCTCCGCGCCGATCATGATCAACAACGATCGGATACTGACCAACCTCGGGAGCTCCTCGCTGCTCGCGCCGATTGCGGCCTCGATCGGCGATTGACGACGCCCTTAGCTCACATGAGTTCCGCGGCGCCCGATCCCCTGCAGCACATCGGCGCTGCGCTGTTCAGGCCGCTCGGGGTCGAGGGCGTGTACGCGCGCACGGCTTTGTACGAGGACCTGGTGGAGCGGCTCACCGCCTTCATCTCGCTCCAGCGCGACCGGCGCGCGGAAATCCTGCGTTTCCCGCCGCTCATGAGCCGTGAGCAGCTGGAGAAGTCCGGGTATCTCAAGAGCTTTCCCAATCTGCTCGGCTGCGTGTGCGCGCTGCAGGGCACGGAGGCCGAGATCCGCGCGGCGGCCGAGCGGTACGAAGAGGGCGGAGACTGGACCCGAGCGCTCGCGCCCGCGGACTTGGTGCTCTCGCCCGCGGCGTGCTACCCGGTCTATCCTCTCGTCGCGCGCCGCGGAGCGGTTCCCCCCGATGGACTGCTGTTCGACGTGGCGGCCGACTGCTTTCGTCGCGAGCCGTCGCGCTCCCTGGACCGCCTGCAGTCATTTCGCATGCGCGAGTTCGTGCGCATCGGCCCGCCCGAGGAGGTCCTGGCGTTTCGGCAGCAGTGGATGGAGCGCGCGCAGGCTCTCGCCGCGCAGCTCGAGCTGCCATGCAGGCTCGATGCGGCCAGCGACCCTTTCTTCGGGCGCGTCGGGCAGGTGATGGCGGTGAGTCAGCTGCAGCAGTCACTGAAGTTCGAGCTGTTGATCCCGTACCACGCCGGCGCGAAGCCCACCGCCTGCATGAGCTTCAACTACCATCGCGACCAGTTCGGCGTGATCTGGGGCCTGAAGGACGCAGCCGGTGCCACCGCGCACACCGGCTGCGTCGCCTTTGGCATGGACCGCCTGGCCGTCGCGCTGTTCTGCGTCCACGGGCTCGAGCTCGCGCGCTGGCCGGGCTCGGTGCGCGCCGCGCTCGTGCTGTGATCGAGCGCTCGTTGCGCGCCCCTTGCTTGAAGCAACATGCCACTCGACCCCCACGCCAAGCGCCTGTTGGAGCGGCTCGCTGCCACCAATCCCCCGAGCGCTCGCAGCCTTACGATCGGCGCGCGCCGCAGCGCGCTGCAGCAGCTGCTCGCTTTCGCCGGCCTGCGCGAGGAAGTGGAGTGCGTGGAGAATCGCACCCTGCCCGCGAGAGAGGCCCCGCTGCCGGTGCGGGTGTACACGCCCACCGGCGCGCCGCGCGAGCCTTTGCCCGCGCTCATCTACTTCCACGGCGGAGGGCTCGTCGCCGGCAGTCTCGATTCGCACGACGCGATCTGCCGCTCCCTCACCAACGCCAGCGCCTGTCGGCTGATTTCCGTCGACTACCGCCTGGCCCCCGAGCATCCCTTTCCGACGGCCCTCGCGGACGGCTACGCGGCGCTGGCCTGGGTGGCTGCCCACCCGCGCGAGCTCGGCATCGACGCCGATCGGATCGTGCTGGGCGGAGACTCTGCCGGCGCCACGCTCGCCGCCGTCGTATGCCAGATGGCCGCCACGGCCGGCCGGCCGCGCCTGGCGGCGCAGCTGCTGATCTGTCCGATCATGGACGCCTGCGCCGTCACGGATTCGCGCCGCGCCTTTGCCGAAGGGCACCTGCTCGATCAGGCGACCCTGGATCATGATCTCGCGCACTACCTCGCTCCGGATGTCGATCGCACGGATGCGCGGGTGTCACCGCTGCGCGCGGCACAGCTGCAGAGGCTGCCACCGACTTGCATTCACACCGCGGAGTTCGATCCGCTGCGCGATGAGGGTGCGGCCTACGCCGAGCGGCTGCGGCTCGCCGGCGTGAAGAGCACCTACCGATGTCACTCCGGTATGATCCATCTGTTCTACGGGATGGGGAGACTGATTCCCTATGCAGCCACGGCCTACAGGCTCATCGGCGAGGACCTGCGCTCGCTGCTCGCCTGACACCTGACGCGAGCGACGCGCCCGATGGTGGATCGCCTTCAGGTGGAGCAGCTGCTGCAACAGCTGTATGCGGCGCGCGTCGGCGGGCGGCTGGACGAGCTGTGTGCGCTGTTTGCCGACGACGCGCACTTCAGGATCGCCGGCACCAGCGACGGCAAGCCGATCGCGGTGGCGGCCCGCGGGATCGGCGAGATACGTTCCTGGCTCGCGATGATGGTGAAGACGTTCAAGCTCAACCGCCGCGAAGAGCTGTGCAGCATGATCGACGGCGCCCGCAGCGCCGTGCATTGGCGCGCCGACATTCATTCCCGGATCACCGGCGCCGTCGTGTCCACCGAGCTCATCGATCTGATCGAAGTGCGTGCCGGCCGCATCGTCTCGTACATCGAGTACTTCGTGCCGTGTTGATCCTGAGCCGGTGAAACACGGGCGATGGAGGTTGCGACGTTCGACTGTGCATCGATCGGGCGACTGCCTGCAGCTCAGGCATAGCCGTCACGCGCACGCCCTGTGCGGCGCGGGGCGTCGTACGAGCGGTGGGTTTTTCGGTAGACTTCACCTTGGCGTTGCGCGTGCCGATGCTGCGGCTTCATGTCGGCCCCTCTGCAGAAAAGACTATGAGCGCTGAGCCGACCGATCTACCCCGCCTCGCGACTGGCGCCGGGTCGGCCGTGCCGCTGTATTTCGACTCGGCGGCGCACCGGCTGTTCGCCTGGTTGCATCAGCCCGCCGTCCCGGCAGCACCGGGGCTGGGGTTGGTGATCTGCAAGCCCTTCGGCTACGAGGCGCTGTGTGCGCACCGCTGCGTGCGTGCATTCGCCGAGGCGGCCGTGGAGCTCGGTGTGCCCACGCTGCGCTTCGACTACCGCGGCACCGGTGATTCCGCGGATATCGAGCCCGCGGCCGATCAGATCGATGTCTGGCGGCAGGACGTGGCGGCCGCGGTCCGCGAGCTGCGCCGCCAGACGCGCGTGCAGCGCGTGTGCCTGCTCGGATTTCGGCTGGGTGCACTGCTTGCCCTGCTGGCGGGCGCATCCGAGGCTGTAAATGGAGTGATGGTCGTCGCACCCGTGCTCAGCGGCCGCCGCTACCTGCGCGAGCTGCGCACCACACAGCTTGCCGCGGCCGAGCCGGGCACCGTCATCCGCAAGGACCCCCAGACGCCTGGCGTCGGCTCGATGGAAGTCAGCGGCTTCTCCCTGTCCGCAGCCAGCGTTGCGCACCTGTCGCAGCTGGATCTGTCGGTACCGGCGCAACCGCCGGCTTCCGACGTGCTCGTCATCGATCGCGATGATCTGCCGGGCGCCCGCGGCTGGAGCGAGTCGCTCGCCAGGCTCGGAGTCCGCACGCGCTATGTCGCGCTGCCCGGCTTCGTCGAGATGATCATGACGGCGCCGCATGCGGCGGTCACCCCGCAATCCATGCTCGCGGCGATGCGGGACTGGCTGCCCTCGCTCCCGGGCGCCAGCTCTGCGCCGCCGGCGGATGATGACGCAGCGCATCTCGGGCGAGCGCAGCCGCGGCTGCCCGCGCCGCTCCTACCGCTTGCGGGCAACGGGTACCCGTCCGATGTGGCGCCGAGTGAGCGCCCCGTCCTGCTCGGCGCGGAGCGCCGCCTGTTCGGCATCATCACCGAGCCGGCAGCGGACGAACCGCGTCGCCGCGCAGTGATTCTGCTCAACGCCGGGGCCACTTATCACATCGGCTCGGGGCGCGTGTACGTGTCGCTCGCGCGACGCTGGGCCCGCCGAGGGTATGTCGTGCTGCGCATGGATCTGGCCGGCCTGGGTGACAGCGCGACGCGGCCCGGACAGCCGGATAACGAAGTCTTTCCGCCGGCCGCGCTCGAGGACGTGCGTACCGCGCTGGACTTCGTGGCCCGCCACTACGACGCTCGCGAGGTCGCGCTGGGGGGGCTGTGCTCGGCCGCCTACCACGCCCTGCGCGCAGCGGTAGCGGGGCTGCCGGTGAACCGCCTCCTGATGGTGAATCCGCAGAATTTCGTCTGGGACGAGGACCAGATGAGCAGTGACCTGCCACCGGCAGAGGTGGTGCGCAACGTCGGCGGGTATCGCGAGCGCGTCTTCTCCGCGGCGGCCTGGAAGCGGTTGCTGGGGGGTCAGGTGAACGTCTGGCACATCGTGCGCGTCTACCTGCACCGGGTGCGTATCGCCGTGGAATCCGCCGCGCGCAATGCCGCGCGCGCCCTGCACATTCGGCTGCCGCACGATCTGGGCTCGGAGCTGGAGGAGATCGCCGCGCGCGGCATCAGAGTGGTATTTGTGTTCGCGCGCGGTGATCCGGGCGTCGAGCTGCTGAGGATCCAGGGTGGATCAGCGGTCAAGCGGCTCGGTGATCGCTGCCACGTGCACATCGTCGACAGCGCCGATCACACATTCACCCAGAGCCGCGCGCGGGCGGTCCTCGAGCAGACCCTCAGCGATGAGCTGTTCGTGCGTCACGACGAGGTCGCCGACACCGCGGGGGCGCGCCCGGTTGCGCGGGCCGGCAGTTGACCATGAGCACTCGGCAGGCGCTGAAGGACAGCGCCGCCCGGTCCCGCTGATCCATTGTGCGAGCCCGGTCCGGGTCGGGGACGCCGGTAACTGCTAGCATCACCCGTGTCCGGGGTACGCCGATGCAGTGGTGCGCACTGAAAGTTTCACGGGAGGCTCATGAGCGAAGCCGCCGATGACGGAGTCGCCGTACCCATACCTGCGTTCACTGAGTGGAAAGTCCGGGTCGGCTTCGGGTTTGCGCTCGCCTGTCTGGGCGTGATCGGGATAGTCTCTTATCTCAGTGTCGTGCGCCTGAACGAGAATGCGGCGCGGGTCGAGCACACCCACGAGGTGCTCAGCAGCCTCGAATTGCTGCTGGCCGCCGCAACCGACTCCGAGACCGCTGAGCGCGGCTACGTCATCACGGGCGATGAGAGCTATCTGGAACCCTACCGCGAGGCTGGCGCGGTCATTGACGGCCAGACGAGGCGACTGCGCGAGCTGACGGCGGACAACCGTGCCGAGCAGCAGCGGCTCGACTCGGTGGCGGCCCTCGTGACCGAGCGACTTGCCATTTTACGCGCGGGCATCGAATTGCGGAAAGACCAGGGCTTCGCAGCGGTACAAGGCGAGATTCTCACCGGAAAAGGTAAACAGTTGCACGATCGGATTCGCCGCCTCATCGGTCAGATGGAGGATACCGAGACGTCCTTGCTCAAGCAGCGCGAGCAACTGACCCGCCGTAGCTCCACCGTCGCTCAATTGGTCATCATCGGGGGCGGGTTACTCGCCTGCGGACTCGTCGCTCTGGCGCTGTGGGCGATCCACCGGGACTTTGCGGGCCGAACCCGAGCCGAGCGTGCATTGCGCGATGCGAGAGATCAGCTCGAATTGCGCGTCCGGCAGCGCACCGCAGAGCTTGCCCTGACCAATGAGCGCACGCGCGCAATCGTCGACACCGCCCTGGACGGCATCGTGACGATGGATCACGAGGGCAAAATCACCGAGTTCAACCCCGCAGCAGAGCGCATCTTCGGCTATAGCCGCAGCGAAGTGATCGGGCGGGCGCTGGCGCAGGTCATCATTCCCTCGAGGCTACGCGAGCGACATAGCGCCGGGCTCGCGCGCTATCTAGCCACCGGCGAGGCGCCACTACTCGGCAAAAGACTGGAACTGAGCGGTTTGCGGGCTGACGGCTCGGAAGTCGCTGTCGAGCTGAGCATCAAGCGGATGCCCGGTGACGGGCCGCCCTCCTTTGCCGGGTTCGTGCGGGACCTCACGGAGCGTGAGCAGGCGGCAGAGACGAATGCACGGCTCGCCGCGATTATCGCATCGTCGGACGATGCGATTGCCAGCAAGAATCTGGAAGGCATCATCACCAGCTGGAATCCCGGAGCGGAACGGCTGTTCGGCTATTCCGCGCAGGAGGCGCTCGGCAAGCCGATGGCGATGCTCATCCCGCCGGAGCGATCGAGCGAGGAGCCGGCCATCCTGGCGCGCATTGCGCGCGGTGAATCGACTGATCATTTCGAGACGGTGCGGATTGGCAAGGACGGACGCAAGATCGATGTTTCCGTCACCATCTCCCCCCTCCGGGACAGCCAGGGCCGCATCATCGGCGCGTCCAAGATCGCCCGGGACATCACGGACCGCAGGCTCGGGGAAGCCAAAGTACAGGCCCAGCTGGCGCGCCTCAACCTGCTGCAGCAGATCACCCGGGCGATCGGCGAGCGGCAGGACATCCAGAGCATCTTTCAGGTCGTCATCCGCACGCTCGAAGAGCATCTGCCGGTGGATTTCTGCTGCATCTGTCTGTATGACCCGGCCGAGAATTGCCTGATCGTCACGAGCGTCGGCTTGCACAGCCAAGCACTGTCGATGGAGCTTGCGATGACGGCGCAGGCTCGCATCGAGATCGATCAGAACGGCTTGTCGCATTGCGTGAACGGCCGGCTCGTTTACGAACCGGATATCACTCAAGTCCCATTCCCGTTTCCCCGGCGTCTGGCGAGAGGGGCCTTGCGCTCGATGGTCGCAGCTCCCCTGCTGGTCGAAAGCAAGGTGTTCGGCGTCCTGATCGCCGCCCGCCAGCAGGCGCACAGCTTCAGCAGCGGCGAATGCGAATTCCTGAAGCAAGCGAGCGAGCACGTCGCACTGGCAGCCCACCAGGCCCAGCTCTACGGCGCGCTGCAACAGGCGTACGACGACTTGCGGCAGACGCAGAAGGCGGTGCTGCAGCAGGAGCGTCTGCTTGCCCTGGGTCAAATGGCGAGCGGCATCGCGCACGATATCAACAATGCCATTTCCCCCGTGGCGCTCTATACCGAATCCCTGCTGGAGCGCGAGCCGGGCTTGAGTCCGGGCGCCCGCGGCCAGCTCCGAACCATCCAGCGTGCCATTGATGACGTCGCGCAGACCGTCGCGCGGATGCGCGAGTTCTATCGCCCACGTGAACCGCGGTTGACGCTGGTTCCCGTCGACATGAACGCCATAGTGCAGCAGGTCGTGGACCTGACGCGTGCCCGCTGGAGCGACATGGCGCAGCAGCGCGGCATTGCCATCGCGATGCGGACCGAGCTCGCCCCGGACCTGCCGGCGATCATGGGCGCCGACAATGAAATCCGCGAAGCGCTCACCAACCTGATCTTCAATGCCGTCGATGCCATGCCCAACGGCGGCCCGCTGACGGTGCGAACCCGAGTCGCACAGCAGCAAGGACCCCCTGCGGAGGAGGGGGCGGTCCCCCGATTCGTTCAAGTCGAGGTGATCGATAGCGGCATCGGGATGGATGAGGACACGCGACGCCGATGTCTGGAGCCATTCTTCAGCACCAAAGGCGAGCGTGGCACCGGCCTTGGACTTGCGATGGTCTATGGCGCCGTGCAACGCCACAGCGCGGATATCGAAATCGAGAGTGCAGTCGGCCAGGGCACCACCATGCGCTTGGCTTTTGCGATACCGGCCACGCCCGCGGTTGGTGCCGCACTGCCCACCGCGGTCAGTGCGGTGCCGCGGCTGCGTATCCTGGTCGTGGATGATGATCCACTGGTGCTCAAATCGCTGCGCGATGCCTTGGAGGGGGATGGCCACAGCGTGGCAACGGCGGATGGCGGTCAGGCCGGCATCGATGCTTTCCTGGCGGCGCGCGCACAAGGCGATCCGTTCCCCGTCGTGATCACCGATCTCGGTATGCCCTACGTCGATGGGCGCAAAGTGTCCAACGTCGTAAAGACCGCCGCTCCGGGGACGAGCGTCTTATTGTTGACCGGGTGGGGACAGCGACTGGTCGCCGAAGGGGACATCCCGCCGCATGTGGACCGTGTCCTGAGCAAGCCACCGAAGCTGCGCGAGCTGCGCGAGGCGTTGGCGCGATGCGCGGATGCCCGGGTTGCGTGATCGTCACGAGCATACCTACGGATCAATTCGATTGTCGCACCGTGGCCGTGGGCCCTCGTCTCAAAACCTGTACACGGCCTCGAGGCCTGCGGAAAACTGATTGTCGCTTATGCCGGCGCCGGGCGCTCCTGTAAAGAACGTCGTGTCTTTGACGAAGACGCTGGAGTCCGATTTATCACCGCGCACCTCAGCGCGCAGTTCGATGGATTTTGTTGGCAGGTATGCGAGCGTCAGCGTTGCCTCTTTCCACTTTTGAACGACGCCGGTGCGGTAGCCGTCCTTGTCGTCGAAGTACTCGGCGCGCACCGAGAGCCGCCATTGATCGTTGAGCTGATAATTGACGTAGCCCGCCGCGCCATCCCACTTCGCCTTGATCGAGGTTCCATCGACGAGAGAGGTAAAATTCTCCTGTTGGCCCCAATCGACGTTCAGAATGAACGTGAGCTGGCTGCTGGCGTTGTAAGTGCCCACCGCATCGACCAGGCTGCGCACTCCGTGTGTGCCGGCGCCGATGAACGTGCCCGCGGAGAGCTGCTCAACGCCGCTGTAGCCTTGCACTGCCAGGGAGAACACCTTGTTGGGGGTGAAGGATATGCCGAGCTCGGCAGTCTTCTGTTTATTCGCATCCTGCAACTGATCCCAGCCGTTGTTGACGCCGACGATAAGGGTTACTTGATCGGATGTGGCATAGGTGAGCCGGGCTCCGGTATGGGTGAAGGGAATCGCATAGCCGAACAGAATGGAACGGGAGTAGTTGGTGTCCTGGGTGGAGTTGATGACTTCCGCCCCTGCGAGCGTCACGAACTTGCCGCCGATGATCGTCAGTGGACCGCGGGCGTACTGCACGAAAGCCTGGGTGACGTCGAAATTGCTCGTCGCTTCGCCCGCCGCTGCGATGACGCGGGCGTCACGGCCTGCCGTGAGGTTGACGAGCCCGCCGAAACCTTCCTTCGGCTGATAGTCGATGATGAGCGCTGCCTGATGCAGGTTGAACGAGTTGGGCTCGGTGTCGAACACACGGTCCGCAACCCCACTGGTGAAAGTGCCCGTGCCCGAAAGATAGGAGTAAGCCGCGTCCACGTAGCCATGAAGGTCAATACCCGACGCCGTCAGCACGTCGGTCAGCGACGGCGCGGTGGGTTTGGCGGGCTCTGCAGGCTTTGCAGCGTCATCCGCATGCGCCCCGCGGGTACCCAGGGCCAAAAGACACAGCAATGCGCCCGCCAGAGCGAGGCGGAAACGGCTGATGTCGAAGACCTCCTCGAAGTGGAGGGACAAATCTCGAGTGACTGGCATGTGCATGACACAGAACTCCGTAAAAGAAGGCTGGCAGGGGTCTCCGCCTTGGGCGGCGGAGACCCTCAGGATCAGTGGAGGGGCGCTACTCGACGTGCTCGCCGTGCAGTGATACGTCGAGCCCTTCCCGTTCCTCGTCCTCGGTGACCCGCAATCCAATGGTCACATCGATGACTTTGAGGATGAGGTAGCTGACAACAAAGCCGTAGACCAAGGTGGCGAGCACGCCTTCGAGCTGCGTGACGACACTTCCGGCCTGTCCGCCATCGAGCGCCGTGCTGGCGAAAACACCCGTGAGCAATGCACCGACGATGCCGCCGATACAGTGCACGCCGAAGGCATCGAGCGAGTCGTCGTAACCGAGCGCCTTCTTCAGCGAGGTCGCGGCGAAGAAGCAGATGACCCCGGCGGCGATGCCGATGAGGACCGCAGGCGTCGGCATGACGAAGCCCGATGCAGGCGTGATGGCCACCAAGCCCGCGACCGCACCCGAGGCGATGCCCAGCACACTCGGTTTCCCCTTGACGGTCCATTCCATGAACATCCAGGCGAGCGCGGCCGCGGCGGTGGCGATCTGCGTGACCGCCATCGCCATACCGGCGCGGCCATCGGCGGCCACTGCGGAACCGGCATTGAAA
>Ga0209350_1000208_pt1 | contig 38406 bp, 57 predicted proteins | sample GraSoi013_2_20cm_2_FD_185822 | JGI IMG/M metagenome (GOLD analysis project Ga0209350, IMG submission 185822) | Grasslands soil microbial communities from the Angelo Coastal Reserve, California, USA - Sample 09_27_2013_2_20cm (SPAdes) (version 2) | ecosystem: Environmental > Terrestrial > Soil >...
AGTTGTTGTCCAACATGAACTCGAGCTCAAAGTTCCCAGCCGCGCTGATGGTCGAGGTAATGCGGAAGTTGCTGCTGGTAGTGAATGGGCCTGTAAGGTCAGGGGTAAGCGGCCAGTCGGTCAAGTCGATCGACGGACTTGCCGATTGGATGTTGGTGAACTCAGACTGCTCATCAGTGAAGATAGTCGCAACGAGAGTATCTTCAGCAGCTCCTGCGGGGACCCAGTACTCGGAACACGAGGTCCCGAGAGTTATGTCGCAGTGCGCAGGAAGTGCACGAGCGGGCTGAATTGCTGGAAGGTGGAAGTTGCTGGACATTGGGCCTGTGAGGCTTGCGAGAGAGAAGGCGACGGCGAAGACGATCAGTAGTTTGACAATTGGTATAGTTCTCAAATTTTTCCCGGAAAGGCTTTCGGGCATTTTAGCCTTAAAAGATTATCCCCGGGCTGGATTCAGGGTAAATCTGGAGCAAGATTGAGATATTCCTGGAATACCCCAACACTCTGCCCGTACACGACGCTATTCAGAGATTAAAGCGGCTCGCGCTCCCAGCTCGGCTTCTTACGGAAACGGGCCAAGCCGGCGGCGAGTCCGATCAGGACGATGAGACCAAGCCCCGTCGTCTGGAACAGGCTAAGACTCAAAGCTCCACCAGGCGGACTCACAATCAACTGAACAAAGGTTGACGCTGACTTGTCACTAGTAACGTTTTGCGGGACATTCGAATCAACCTTGATGTCTATACGATAAACTCTCGGGGAATAGCCGTTTGTGTCCCAAGGAACGAGGCTGAGTGTCCCAGTAGTTGCCCCTGCGCCACCTCTCTCAGACAGATTGAATGTCTCGTTGCCTAGAACCTTTCCAGTATCCAGAGTTATGGTAAGATTCGCTTTAACAGGCAGTGTGCTATTATTCCTAATTCCAGCCGTTACATGCACAATTGTTCCCACGTACACGCCGAACTGATGATCAACATCGATGCCACCATAAGTAACATCGACAAAAACATAGATCACCTTTACGTTCTTTGTGATCACCCAGGATATTCCCTGAGTATCGGTGACGGTCAGCGCTACAGGGTAGTTCTGCGCGTTGCAAAATGTATGCGGTATTATTGGGTCGGGAGTATCCTGCGTAGTTGCGACGGCATGACAAATTTCTCCCCAGAACCATCTGTAGTTTACTATCTGCGAGTTCGCGTTTGTGGCCTTGCTGGTTGACGCATTGAACGTCACCGTGGAGCCGAGGGAAGGCTCTATCGGCGAGAAGGTAAATTCGACGTGGGGAGGCTTGCAAAAAGTCGAGCCACAGTTCTTGTTGACGAAGAGGCCGTCGACGTTGGTTGATACATAATTTTCATTCTTCCCTCCATTGACCAGCACAACTTCAAGTAGGTGGATCTGTGAGAATCCAGCCTTGAGAACCGTTAGGGTCAAACGGTAGAGGAGTCCTCCGGGAACCGTGTTGGTCTTGTTACCTAGGTAGAACATGCCAAGGTTAACGACACCTTGTGCTCCGAGGGGATAGTCTTGACATTGGCCAACGACCGGTTGGTTGTTTATGCATTCCGACTGGACCTGCGCGTCTGAGCCTAGGATATTGCCCGAATAGTCGATTGAGCTGGTTGATGCACTGAGAACATTGGGATCGAACTGCACCCAAACGTTGAAGCCGCTGATCAAGGGGGAAGTTGTCAAGGTCACATTGTAGACAACTGTTGACCTTGGCCCCTTGGACAGATCAGTTACGTTCTGCATTGATACTACCGCGGTGCTGACTATCGACTCAGCGGTAACAGGCGATGGATATGGTAGAAACGGGTTCTGGTGCACAGTCGAAATAGCGCCGAGAAAAATGATGAGGGTCAACATGCACAATGCCATACTCCGGTTTCTTTCTGAAACCTTCGAGACTCTCACCCTTCTCGCGCGATCAGAGAAGCGGGGAGCCCTGCGCGTTTTAAAAGGTTATCCGGGAACTAGCTGAGCCGCGCACCGATCCTCAGCCGTCGTGGAAACAAGTCACAGTGGACTTCGTGTTAGCAGTCGTATCCGCCGGTCGGATAGGGCGAAGTACAGCCCACTAAGCTTGCAGGGTTCAGTGTAATGGTGTTCTCGTAGAGCACTGGCGCTAGTGGAATGATGCCCACAGGCGGACTGGAAGCCCAGTTGAAAGGCGCAACCCAGTTGAGTCCCACGAACCGGTTGACAATAGCAACCTGGCTGAGACCAACACTGATTGGCCCACCGTTGGCTCCAATACCACGCTGGAAGTGAGCACACGGACCTGTTGAGGTTACAGCAGCACCGAAACAGCTAGCAACAACACTGAAGTTCAAAAAGTCGTGAGTAATATCGCCCGTGTCCTGTGACCAGAGATAGGCTGCAAGGTTACCGTTGCTACGGAAGTAGATACCACTCACACTAGACGCAGGCGCTAAGCCCTTTCCGAAACGGCTCAACACATAGCTTCCGCCCACCGGAGGATTCATTGCCCCCGTAGACGAACAGCCTGATCCAACCGTTCCCGTGCCGCTCTTGCAAGTCCAGGGTCCTGATCCGATGAGAATCCCGTTTCCCAGCGGGTCGAAGCTCGCGGTTGTCTTGCTTGGGTTTGGCACCATACACGTATCAGGCACACGATTAATGGAGACATATCCGTCCCAAACGCTTCCAGAACACGTGGACCAGTAACGGCCAGGGAGAATGCTGGCGGACGTAAGGGACAGCTGGGTAAAGGGCCCCACAGCGTTTACGTTCACGTCAAACTGTTCAGTGCCAAGGATTGTTATGCCTGTGATCGGAGCTAAGGGGCCGCCTTGAAAGGCTCCGGTGGACAGGAGGCTAAGATAACTGAACTTCACGTCCCAAGGACTCACATGCCTTCCGTCTTGCCAGAACATGTCGCTACGGAGAGTGAACCGGAAGCTGGCCACCGTTCCAGCGGGAGGAGTATAGGTGAGAGAAGAATTGGAAAGCAACTGGGAGCTGACACTCATCCAGTTCATCAGTTGACTTCCGGACAACGGATCGACCAATGTCAGAGTGTCATAGATGTTGCTGATAATGTAAAAGTCCCACACAGTACTGGCAACGTAAGGGTTTACCGAGGTTGTCGACTGCTTGAATCCCTGACGAATGGTCCCTGACAGTGCCGGACTATGATTCCACGCGTTGAGCCAAGTGAAATAGTTAGGGAGACCGGCACCCGAGTTATTGATCACCCTTGTCCAGCCATTGTTGAGATAGCCGAACTGGGCGTTCTGTTCAAAGATTGGAAGAGTATAGACGTTCTTGCCGAACTGATCCTCGGCCTGAATCCCAGCACCTATAGCGGATAGAGTGCTGGTTGTAGCTGGGCAGTGGCCGGTTGAAATGTTACTAGTGGAGCCGACGACTGGATCGCCGGTGACCGTTAGACAGGGAGCAAACTCCATCTGGTTTGTTAGACTGTCGAAAGTTGTGTTGCACAAGTACATGTAGTCTGGAGCGCTGACAGTTGGAACAGCCGCGGCCGAGCAGGATCCGAAGGGAGACTGGATCGAAGAAATTCCTGAAACAAACCGGCTATTATAGGTCAAATAGTAAGTGGAGTCGAAGGGCGCTGGACCCGCGGGACTCGCGTAGGCGGCAGTGTACATCCCCCAGCTTAGATTGATACTTGTAGTGGACGTGGTGAATCCTGGAAAAGCAGTGATAGGTCCACTGGTCACGGTCAAGTAGGCGCAGGGGATGTTGTAGGAGCCTGTGAAGAGGTAGCAAATCTCCTCAGCCAGAGTATTCCCCAGGTCGAGCCGTGGAGGATTGTCGTTTCTAATGAAAAAGTTGGGCGGGTGAGCCGAGGCGGCGGAGCTGATACCTGTCAGCTGACAGCTCGCGTTTTTCCCGGTAGCAACTCCTGCGTTGATGAAGTGTTGGGCAGCCGCGCAGAGGTCAGGGCTACCAGGCCCCGGAAGCCAGCTAACACCATTTGCGCCTGTTGCTGCGGCCAAGTGATACGCGGTGGCTCCCGGGCTCCCCACCATGCAATTAGCACCGGACTGAGGGTAGGCGGGATCCCACGCGCATGGATTGGCAGATGGAAGGCCACCAATATTGTCTGAAGGTTCCGCGGTGTCAAGCGCGTTAGCAGTACCCGCGATGCTCGGCTCATTAGCGGCGAAGAGAGCCTTGTCGACAAGATGTGCTATTCCCTGTCTTATCTGGATACCGTTCGGATCATTGCCAAAGTTCATGTTGACACCCCAGAAGTTGCTGGCAAGCATGAACTGGATCTCATAGTAGCCCGCCTGACTGGTTGATGCTGTTATGCGAAAGTTAGAACTCGTCGTGAACGGACCGGTCAGGTCAGGAGTAAGAGGCCAGTCGGTGAAATCGATAGTTGGACTCGCAGATTGTATGCTAGTGAATTCGGCAGTCTCATCGGTGAAGATTGTCGCCAGCTCAGTATCCATAGCAGGACCCGCTGGAACCCAGAACTCAGAGCATGCGCCCGAAGAACCGACTGTCTGGCATGTCTGCGGAATCGCGTGAATAGCGGGAATGGATGGAAGGTGGAAATCTGCCGACATGGGACCAGTGAGACTGACGAGGGAAAACGCGACGGCGAAGATGACAAGGAGCCTGCTAACGAAAAGGGTCTTCAAAGATTACAAGCCCCTTCTCCAGTGCTATTCGGGTAAAAACCTATCTCAGAAGGGAGGGCTCGAGAGAAATCTGGAGCGCGACAGAGACAGTTACAGAATGCTTCAACATCCTTCATACTGACACTTTGATCCTAAAGTTCCATCCGGCTAGGTGAAAATGTCAAAGTTTCTGGAAACCACGCCGACGTCAACGATATCGATGATCCCGTTCCCGTTTGCATCGGCGAAAGGATTGTAGCGGGGACTACAGGTCGCTGGCGTGTAACACGAGAAGCCATAGTTATAGAAGACTACGCCGACATCGGTGATTGTTACCGATCCGTTCTGGTCAACATCACCCAAGGGCAACAGATGAACAACGTTGGTAACGGATAGTGAGTCGTCCCCCCTATTTCCTAGCGGCTCGACCGGAATACTAGCAGTGGCAGAAAGCCCGTAACGCGCGGGCCTCACTCCTGAAGTATTCCATTGAAAAGTGAAAATGCTTGAACCTCCTATCGGAATCAGAACCGTCTGAGTTCCCAGAGAATAGTTCGTAGTATTAGTCGCAGTCATACTCACCGAGGTGGACTCTGCGAAGTCTCCCAAATTACGAACAGTAGCGAAGAGGGTGACGACTGGACTCTGGTTGATCCCAGCATAGGGATTCTTGAAACCACCTGCATAAAGCAGAGAGGCGTTGGTTCCATAGGAACCTATCGTATTCGAAACGGTGATATCATGAATGGGCGATATCGGATTGAGAGTCACCAACGCCCATAGATCAAAGCCGGTGACGCCTGGGTTTGATGAGTAGAAGACATTGAGCTTCTTATCTCCACTTGACTGGACTGCGGCAGGATATTCGCTGTCCGCACAACTCGAACAAGCTGCGGTAAGCTGGGTTTCGCCACTCCACGTAGTCCCATTGTTCACCGAAGACTCACCCCTAATTGCAAAGTTGGTGTTCATGTTTCTGGCCCAGAAGACCCAGAGGGTCCCGTTACGATCCTGGACCAGAGAAGGGTTCTGATCATTCGCGGTCGAGTTTGAACTGACTATTGTCCTCGGCGTGCTCCAGCCCGAGCCCACCCGGTAGATGTAGTTTATCTGAAAATTGCTCGAGGAAGATTGACCCTTGGAAAAAGCGACTCTTAGTACCCCATCCTTCGCTACGACTGCGGATGGCTCAAAGTTCCAATTGATATCGCTAGCGGAGGTTATGCTCTGCTCTCTCCTTGACCAACCGGTAGAGTTCAAAGTCTCATACCATAACTGCCGCATCACCGGTGTAGTACCAGCGGCGGTGCTGTTGTCCCGTGTCCAGATTAACCAGAGCGTTCCATCTCTACCTACAGCTGTTGAAGGCTGAGTGTCATTCAGACCCGTTGGTGTCAGGAGAGGGACCTTCGTATAAGCCGACCAGACGCTTCCCTTGAGGTAGCGGTAGTAAATCTGGAAGTTTGGAGTGCCGACGGGCTTGTAGCTCCAAAAGAGGAATATTGTCCCATTGCTTGCTTGGACGAGAGAAGGAAACAGGTTTCGACCTCCAGCGTTGGTGATGCTAGAGTTACCAGTCCAAGTTCCATCTACCTGCCTGCTGCTGTAATAGATGCTCGAGGCACCTGTGGTAGAAATATGGGTCCAGCTCAGGTCGAGAGTCCCATCCTTGGCCTGGATAGCAGTCGACTGTTCGTTGATGCCGGTGAGCGCCTGAATTGGCCCACAAATCTGCCAAACAGGCGACTGGGATGAGACACATGGAGGAAGCCCAGACGCCGAGAATGGAGGCGCCAGAACTAGCACTGAGAGAAATAGGAGAAATGCGATTTGAGCAGCATTCCACAAACTACTGATGAACCTCATTCCGGACTCAAAGTACCTCGGCCTTTACTCAGCTCGATTCCGGCCGCTTCGCTGACTCTTGCGGTGCAGACGATATAAGTCTTGCAGAGATCGATAGCTTCATCAGGGTAGAGTCTGCCCTCTCCAGCCGTCTCTCTCAAGCCCAAGATTGGCCCAGCAACATCTGCGGGGCAACAGCTAGTTTCGCGAAAAAAGAAGAAGAGGGAGTTTGGATTTCGGAATGCTCTATGGCGATACTGTGAATGTGGCGCTTACAGCTTGTAGTGTGCTGGTTCCCGTTAGGGCACCGTTGTCGGTCGCGCTGACTGCAATGCTCGACGTGAAGACGAAGGTCTCACCGATCATGGCTGGTGTGAGGCTGAGGAACAGTGCAATTGTAGGTGAAATTGTGTTTGGCGCAATCTTCACAATCTTCGATACGAGTGTGAACGAGTCGCCTGTGCTGCCTGTTCCAGTGACAGTGACCTGTGCGTAGATGGTGGTTGGACTTGTGTTGGTTACTAGCAGGTTGAAGTGTCCTCCATGGGAGGCCGAGAAGGATACTGCGTGGGTATAGACGAACTGGCTAACGACTGGAGGTGTGACGATGATCAAAGTGACCATCTGGCAGTTGATGAGAGTACCGAAGAGACCGCAGACATTGACGAAGTATGTGCCCGGTAGCGTATTGCTGAGAGAGTTGGCAGTGACGGCGAAGAAGTCAGGATTGTTCGCAACGTACGGATCGGCTTCAACGTCGTTGGGGAAGGCTTCACCAAAGCCACGGCAGCCGCTGAACGGATCTGATCGGACGATGGGTCCATTCGCAATCAGGTACGCTGTGGGAACTTCGGTTCCGTTGGCAAAGAACGTCTGGAAGAAACAGACGTTTCTGTGTAGCTCTGGAACCGCTCTTCCACGGCCTGGACCTGATGGGTCACCACCCTGAATGCCGAATCCATCGCTACCGAACGTCTGTAGGTGTCCGAGAGCATTGACTTGCATCCATAGAGTGCCCTGAGCACCGCCCTGCGCGACTGTCTGAGTTGTCATGGTGAAGGTGTTGCACTGTTCGCCCACGAAGACCGGGCTATTCTCTGCGTCGGGGGTCGTGTCGATCTGAGTATTGCCCGAGCAGTAGCTTGGTCCGAGGACGAAGTCTTCCACGTTGAACGTCAGCGTTACACTGTGAGATATGCTGCCGCTTGTGGCGGTTATTGTTGCAACGTAGTCGCCTGTGGCCGTGTTACCAGGGTTTGGAGTTGCACCGATCTTGACTGTTCCACCCGAGAAGGCTGTTGATCCGCTGCCACCGGCTGTTAGGGTTACGGTGGCGGGTAGGAAGGAGCCAACGATATTGGCTACTCCTGTTCCAGGGTCAAGAGCTATCGGGGCGATGGAAGCTGTTAGAGTTACTGTGCCCGCGAAGGCTCCGAGACTCACCAAGTTGATGGTCGCTACTGCAGAGCCGCCTCTTGGAACACTCTCAACGCCTGGAACCGCAGTTATGCTGAAGTCTAGGCCTGGGACTGTGACGGGGAGGGTTGAGCCCCCGGTCACTGCGAGGCTGTAGACTCCGGTACCTACGGAACCTGCGACGTTCACGGTGAGTGTGGAGGTTGCTGTGCTGTAGCCTGAGCCGTCAGGGGTGAGAGTGACCATCGATGGGCTGGCCGAACCGGTGATGCCGGTGGGACCAGTCGCCGCGATGGAAACGCTGCCGCTAAAGCCGCTGACACCGGTCAACGTGACAATAGTCGTCGCGGAGTTTCCACGTGGAATGGTGACGCTGGCTGGGTTGAGAGTTGAGCTGAACCCAGCTGGACCAACGTGAAACGCGACATGAGCTGTGTGACTGATGCTGGTGCTGAAGCCCGTTGCGGTCACGGTGACAGGGAAGTCACCGTTGGTCGCGGAGCTACAGGTCAGCGTGTCGGAGCCAGTGGGGAAGCTGAGGTCGACTGAGCCGGTTGCTAGTGTGCAGGGACCGGTTACGGTCTCGGTGAGCGAGTCAGAGAATGCGCCTTTAGCAGTGTAGCTGATAACGTCAGAGATGGGGACTCCCGCGGGAGTGCTGAGACTGGCAAAAGCTGGAGTCATGTCAAAGTCGTTCAGGTTGGCGAATGTTGTTCCGAGATCTGTCTCAGGGACAGCAGTTGGGCTTCCGTTGGATATGGTGACACAGTCGCCGGACACGCTAGTGCCCGAGCATCCTGTGTTGAAGCTGATTGGTGTGCCAGCGCTATTTCCTACGACATTGTAGTTTATCGTGAAGAGAACACCCGAAGCACTTGTGAGAGATCCGATCTGTGCGGCGCCAAGATGTACGACACCGTTTGCGTCTTGTGGAGCACAGGTCGAGCCTACTACGAGGATTCCGTTGATACACTCAATCACTATTGAGGGTGAGACAAGAACGGAGCCTAGGCTGACACTGGCGGCGGATAGGATGGTTGGGTCGGCGAAGACTTGAATGTCGAAGCCGTTTAGCGGATCGGAGCCTGCGATGTTAATTGGGACACTGACGGTAGCAGGGGCTTGAGCAGAGAGTACTTCAGCACCACCGTTTATGTTAACTTGTCCGGTAAGTGCGTGAGCAACGTTGGGAACTAGTAGCAGTGAGCTGAGAAGCATTAGTGGTATTAGGAATAGTATCTTAGGGGTTTTCGTTTTTTATGCACCCGTTTTCCGAAGCAACATTCCGGGAGAGTCAATATAAGAGTTTTCGGAGTTGCGCTTCGCGCTTATAGCCACGAAACACTTGAGATTGAGAAAGACTTCTACGGTATTCCAGAAATATACGCAGACCAGGGCAGTCGAGAATAGCCAAAGACATTGGTGACAATCAGAGAGCAAACCGTCCGACGGGAGATATCTTGAACAGGATGTGGAATTGGAATTGAGAGACATTCTTTATCCTGTCCAAATCCGGCCTGCGACGCGGGGTTCAGCGAGGACTCATTGGACGGCGCGAGATCTGGCCCTTCGGTGGACTAGGAGACAGTTGTACACAAATGGGATAGTTATGCGGATGCAAGAACGGTTGCGGGGAAAGAAAGGTTTCGAAGAAGAGATTGACGTATCCGTTTGCGAGCTCTAAATAGATTTACGTGAGTAATTGGATTACTAGAACCGGGACACTAGATTTTCCAACGCTGAGAGTTCACGCGAGCTCTAGTATTTAGTCTTAGGTGAAAATGTCAAAGTTTCTGGAGACGACGCCAACGTCAATGATGTCGATGATTCCGTTGTTGTTGACGTCCGCGTAGGGATTCCAACGACTACAATTACACGCTGGCGTAAAGCCGTAATTGTAGAAGAATACGGAGACGTCGGTTATGGTTACTGAGCCATCGTGGTTAATATCTCCGACGGGAATTATGTGGACTTGGTTTGTCACGGAGAAGTTGTTGTCACCCATGTTCCCAAGACTTTCACCAGGCAAGGTAGCTATTGATGCTGTCAAGCCGTATCGTGCAGGCGTAACATTGGTCGTGTTCCAGTAGTAGTAGAAGTTTACAGCATTCCCGGGGCCCAGGAGATTACTCACCGTTCCAACCGTGATGTTCGTATTGTTCTTTGCAGTCAGAGTCATACTGACGGTCTCGAGATAGTCTCCAATGTTTTGAACCGTCACTGTCACAGTTTCGATGGCGCTCTGACCTACTGACTTGAGACCGCCGGGATATTCCCAGTTGGTCCCTAGATTGTTGAAGACGGATAGTCCCGACACAGTAACGTCGTGGACGGGTGAGACTCCCGTCGACATTAAAGCGAAGATATCATAATCGGGAACGTTGAAGTTCGAAGTATAGAAGATCCATAGTGCCTTGACTCCGAAGCTGGACTGGACCGCGCTAGGCAAGAAGCTGTCGACACTTGTGGAGGTATTAGTCAACGAGATCTCTGCTGACCAGTTTGAGCCCATGTTGTACGAGTATTTTCCAATGAGTGCATAGTACTGTACGAGTTGTGAAACGACGATTAGTCTTCCCCAGAAGAGCCAGAGGGTTCCATTACGATCCTGGATCATCGATGGGTGCTCATCTGTCGATGCGGACGAGACCATCTGAGTCTCAGGGCTCCAAACGCTTCCATTGTAGGTCTTGGAGTAGAGCTGGTAGCTACTGCCAGCAGCACCCTTAGACCAGGTCACGCGAAGGATACCATCCTTACCCATCATTACCCCTGAACCATAGTTCTGGTTCGAATCGGTCGTCAGCTGAATATCTGGCGACCATGATCCATTCTTCCAACTCTTGTAGTACAACTGTTTGATGGCTGGAACAGAATGATTGGTGGAGTTCACGCGGGTCCAGACGAGCCAGACCGTGCCGTCACGGCCTACCGCGGCAGACGGCGAGGTATCATTGAGACTGGTGCTGGTAATCTGGACAGGACTGGTCCATCCCGAAGATCGATACTGGGCGTAGAAGACATAGTAGCTGTGAACAGGCCTCGTCACCCAGAAAGCAGCGATAGTGCCGTTCATCAACTGCACCAAGGACGGACTCGCGTTCTGGCCCGAACTGGTCAGGTTATGATCAGAAGACCAGACTCCGTTAGCGTAGGTCTTGTAGAGAACGTCAAACCGTCCGGTTGTCTGTGCATACCGGTTCGACTGCCACGCTAACCAGAGAGTCCCGTTCCTAGCTTGGAGAGCAGTTGAAAGCATGTCGAAGCCCGAGTGAGTATCGATCAGGATGGGGCTAGACCATCCAAGGCTAGCGTGCGCGAACTGCAACGGTTGGACCATGCCCACGAGAGCAAGTCCGAAAAGGGAGACGGTCAACAGGAGTTTCCGCGTTAGCGACGCCAAACCTTTGCATCACACTCCGGAATGATGATGGTCTAAGTACGAGCTGATATCTTCGATTTCGGTTCTGGCCGCGCTTATGGTTGTTTGCAGGCCGGAGCTTGCTTCAGCTTTAGACAGCCTTCCCGAGCAACACATGTCTGCTATCATCTTGGTGTAGGGCATGTAGTGCCACCTGGCGCGGTGAGAGATAGTGATGAGTAAAGAGAGGAGGTTTGACCCGTTACCGTCCTACGCTAGGACGGTGAACGAGCCACTTGTCGGCGCACCGTTGCTCAAGGTGCTTGTGAACGGTAGTTGCGACGGGTCGTTTGTAGGCGTTGTGCCCCAGTGGATGACTGCGGTGAAGGTGAACGTGTCACCGATCTGTGACGAGTCGAACGTTTGGGTCAAGATCTGGTTGGCGATGTTCTTGTTCGGTGTGAGCGTGAATACTTGCGAGGTCAGTGTGAACCCGTTCACGCCAACTCCGTCGACGCCTGTGATTGTTACACTGGCGTAGATTGTGGTTGTGCTGTTGCTCTTGAAGCCGTACTTGAAGGTCTGTACGTTGTTGTACTTTGCGAGTGAGAAGCGGTGGTTCCAGGTTAGCTGGGTGAAGAACGGTGACTGAACAGCTGTTGTCAGTGTCACAGTTACGGTGACTGTGGCGCTGTGGGTTAGGCTGCCGCTGGTTCCGGTTACGGTCACTGTGTAGGTGCCTGGCGCGGTGGAACTCGTAGTGCTTATCGTCAGTGTCGAGGTGCCGGAGCCGGTGACTGATGTGGGGCTCAGGGCTGCGGTTATTCCTGATGGAGCGCTCGCTGTGAGTGCTACGGTTCCGCTGAAGCCTCCCAGGGAGTTCACCGTGATCATGCTAGTGCCGGATGTTCCTTGGACGACGGTTATGTTAGTCGGGTTGGCTGTCAATGTGAAGTCCTGTACGTTGACGGTTACCATTGCACTGTGGGATAGTGAGCTGCTGGTTCCGGTGACTGTGACAGTGTAGGTTCCGCCGGTCCCGTTGCACTGGAGTAGACTGGTTCCGGAGCCGGTTATGCTCGTGGTGCTGAGAGTGCATGTTAGTCCGCTGGATGGTGAGATTGACGTTGAGAGGGTAACGGTGCCGCTGAAGCCGTTGACTGCGGTTACGGTAATTGTGGAGTTGCCGTTGACGCCCGGCGTCGTGTTGACGGTTGTTGGGCTTGCGAATATCTGGAAGTCAACCACTCGGACGGATATCATGGCCGTGGTGTGAGATAGAGAGCCGCTTGTGCCAGTTACTGTTACGGTGTAATTGCCTGCCGTTGTGGAGCTGACCGTTAGAGTCGATATTCCAGACCCGCCGGTTATGCTGGCTGGGCTGACTGTCGCAGTTAGACCGGATGATGGACTAGTTGTTAGAGCAACAGTTCCGCTGAACCCGTTGACCGGTGCCACTGTTATAGTGACGGTTCCCGAAGCGCCGGCGTTAACAACAACGCTAGTTGGGCTGGCGGTTATCGTGAAGTCAACTACGTTGATTGTTATCGTTCCGGTTGTGTGGGAGAGAGTTCCGCTCATTCCGGTTACTGTGACGGTGTAGGTTCCTGCCGCAGCAGAACTTACGGTTAGGGTCGAGGTACCTGATCCTGTGACGCTTGTTGGACTAAGCGTGGCAGCCAGGCCGCTTGATGCACTTGCGGTTAGGGTTACGGTGCCACTGAATCCGTTTTGGGCTGTGACTGTTATGGTGGATGTTCCTTGGGTGCCCGCGTTGATCGTGAGGCTGGTTGGGCTGGCCGTGATGGTGAAGTCTTGGACTGTGAATGTGACTGTTGCTGATGCGGACTGAGATCCGTTGGTGCCGCTCACTGTTACTGTGTAGGTTCCCTGGCTTCCGCTGCAAGAGAGCGTGGATGTTCCGGAAGTTCCGGTAATGCTTGTTGGGCTAAGTGTGCATGTTAGGCCGGTGGCAGGTGACACGGAGCTTGTCAGAGTGACGGTGCCTCCAGCGGGGTTACTGACTGTTATCGTGGAGGTTCCTGTGGCTCCGGCGAGAATTGTGACGCTGTTCGGGCTGGCCGTTAGGCTCAGGACGCCGCCAACTGTGTAGGTTACCGTGGCGGAGTGAGACAGTGTGCCACTGGTTCCTGTCACCGTTACGGTGAAGGTTCCGGTTGTGGGTGATGAGCAGGATAGTGTTGATGTTTGGGATGCGCCGAGTACGATGCTGCTCGGGCTGAGAGTGCAGCTCAAGCCTGCGGGTGAGACTGTGAAGGTCAGCGTTACAGTTCCTGTGAAGCCTTGAACTGGGGCCACAGTTATCGTTGAAGTGCCACTAGATCCTGCATTGATTGCAAGGCTGGTCGGACTCGCGGCTACACTGAAGTCTTTGATGGTAAGTGTTACGGTTGCAGAGTGTGACAGGGAGCCGCTCGTGCCGGTCACTGTTACGGTGTAAACATTGGCAGTATTGCTTGTGCACGACAACGTGGATGTCTGAGCAGCACCTAGAACGACACTGGTCGGCGATAGGGTGCAGGTGAGTCCTGCTGGCGATGCTGACGAGGTCAGGGCGACTGTCCCAGTGAATCCGTTGACTGGAGCAACGGTAATTGTGGAGGCTGCTGCTGTGCCAGAGTTAACTGCGACACTAGTCGGGCTTGCAGTGACTGTGAAGTCGGTTACGGTGTAAGTGACTGTTGCGGTGTGGGAGATCGAGCCACTGGTTCCAGTGACAGTTACTGTGTAAGTTGCTGCGGATGTTGATGAGCAGGATAGAGTCGAGGTTTGTGATGGTCCTAGAGTGACGCTGCTCGGTGTAAGGGTGCACGTGAGACCCGACGGCGACACACTAGAGGTCAATGCGACTGATCCTGTGAATCCATTGACTGGTGATACAGTGATTGTAGAGGTTGCTGGCGTGCCCGCAGTAGTCGTGACTGCGGTCGGACTGGCTGCTATTGTGAAGTCGGTGGGTGTGAAGGTTACAGTTGCAGAGTGGGATAAGGTGCCGCTGGTTCCAGTTACCGTTGCTGTGAAGCTGATAGGCGTGCCGCTAGTGCAGGATAGGGTCGAGGTCTGGGAAGCACCCAGGACGATGCTGGCTGGGCTGAGAGTGCACGTGGGTCCAGCAGGAGATACTGACGACGTTAGCGCTACAGTTCCGGTGAAACCATTGACGGGGGCTACTGTTATCGTTGATGCGCCCGAGCTACCTGGGCCGTAGTTGACGTTGGTTGGACTTGCTGTTACGGTGAAGTCTGTGACGTTGAAGGTGACGGTTGCGGTGGCGGAGTTGGCGCCGTTGGTTCCGGTGACCGTTACGGTGTAGGTTGTAGCAGTTGGTGATGAGCAGGATAGTGTGGATGTTCCAGATGTTCCAGTGATACTTGTCGGGCTCAGAGTGCATGTTAGGCCCGCTGGAGTTACGCTGCTGGTTAGGGTGACTGTTCCGCCTGCTGGGTTGCTGATCGTGATTGTGGATGTGCCCGATACTCCGGCATTGACGGTGACGCTGGTTGGGCTAGCTGTTAGGCTCAGCGCTCCCTGAACAATTACAGTTACGGTTGCGGTGTGGGTTAGACTTCCACTCGTGCCAGTGACTGTTACTGTGTAGGTGCTCGGTGTTGTGCTTGTGCAGGACAGCGCAGAGGTCTGGGATGCGCCCAAGACGATGCTTGTTGGGCTAAGGGTGCAGGTCAAGCCTGCTGGTGAGACTGAGGAGGTGAGTGCTACTGTTCCTGTGAACCCGTTGACTGGAGCGACTGTAATCGTCGACGCCGCTGTTCCGCCGGAGGCGATTGTGACGCTAGTTGGGCTGGCGGTTACGGTGAAGTCACGGACGGTGTATGTTACGGTGGCGGTGTGTGAGAGGGAGCCGCTTGTGCCTGTGACGGTTACTGTGTAGTTCGTTGCCGTTGCAGATGAGCAGGAGAGCGTAGAGGTTTGTGACGCTCCGAGGATGATGCTGCTCGGCGTAAGGGTGCATGTCAAGCCTGCTGGGGCAACAGCGCTGGTCAGTGCAACTGTTCCGGTGAAGCCGTTTACAGGTGCTACTGTGATTGTAGAGGTGCCTGCGACTCCCGCGTTGACGGTAACGCTAGTTGGAGAGGCGGCTACAGTGAAGTCGGTTACCGTGTATGTTACGGTCGCGGAGTGGGTAAGTGAGCCGCTCGTTCCAGTTACCGTTACTGTGTAGGTTACCGCGGTTGTAGACGAGCAGGAGAGAGTAGATGTCTGAGAGGCGCCGAGTACGATGCTGCTCGGGGTAAGTGTGCAAGTGAGTCCGGCCGGAGAGACTCCGGATGTTAGTGCGACGGTTCCAGTGAACCCGTTAACTGGGGCTACTGTGATCGTCGAGGTAGCGGCAGTGCCAACGGTTGTCGTGACTGCGGTTGGACTTGCAGCCACTGTGAAGTCTGTGACGTTGAAGGTGACTGTTGCGGTTGCCGAGTTAGCACCGTTCGTTGCCGTTACTGTTACGGTGTAAGTTGTCGCGACTGTAGCTGAGCAGGATAGTGTGGAGGTTCCCGATGTTCCGGTAATGCTGGTGGGGCTGAGAGTGCATGTCAGGCCTGCTGGAGACACGCTACTCGTTAGGGTGACGGTTCCACCGGACGGGTTGCTAATTGTGCAGTTTGATGTTCCGGTCGAACCTGCGGGGACAGTTACAGGGGTTGTGCATGAGATGGACAAGCCTGTTCCGACGGTAACGGTTACTGTGGCGGTGTGAGCTAGGGAGCCGCTGGTCCCGGTTACTGTTACGGTGAAGCTGCCGCTAGCAGAAGCGGTGCATGAGAGGGTTGAGGTCTGAGACGCGCCGAGTACGATGCTGGTTGGGCTCAGTGTGCAGCTGAGACCTGTAGCGGGGGAGACTGTTGCGGTTAGAGCGACTGTTCCTGTGAACCCGTTGACTGGTGCAACGGTAATTGTGGAGGCTGCTGTTCCGCCCACGAATGTGTTGGCCGTGGTTGGACTGGCACTGACTGAGAAGTCTGTGACAGTGTAGGTGACTGTTGCGGTGTGGGTTATCGCGCCACTCGTTCCGGTTACTGTTACGGTGTAGGTTACGGCGGTTGTCGACGAGCAGGAGAGTGTCGAGGTCTGAGATGCTCCGAGGACGATGCTGGCCGGGGTCAGAGTGCAGGTCAAGCCCGCTGGAGATACGGAGCTGGTGAGTGCGACTGTTCCAGTAAAGCCCTGGACTGGGGCAACTGTGATCGTAGAAGTTGCTGCTGTTCCTACAGTCGTAGTGACTGCAGTTGGGCTTGCTGTGACGGTGAAGTCTTTCACTGTCACGGTTACGGTGGCAGAGTGTGATAGAGAGCCGCTGGTGCCGGTTACCGTTACCGTGTAGATGTTGGCGGTGTTGCTCGTGCATGATAGGGCAGAAGTCTGGCTGGCGCCTAGCACAATGCTGTTTGGAGTTAGGGTGCAGGTCAGGCCCGCAGGGGATACGGAAGAGGTCAGACCGACAGTGCCGGTGAATCCGTTGACTGGAGCGACTGTTATGGTGGAGGTGGCAGCGATGCCAACGTTGACGCTGGCTGTAGTGGGGCTAGCGCTCACCGAGAAGTCGGTGACGATGAACGTGACGGTTGCGGTGTGAGTAAGAGATCCACTGGTTCCAGTAACCGTCACGGTGTATGTGACCGCTGTTGCGGAAGAGCAGGAGAGCGTAGAGGTCTGAGATGCTCCGAGGACAATGCTGGCCGGGGTAAGAGTGCATGTGAGACCTGCCGGTGATACCGAGGAAGTCAACGCCACAGTTCCAGTGAATCCGTTGACCGGTGCGACGGTTATCGTCGAGGTCGCTGCAGTTCCGGCGGTGGTTGTGACTGAGGTCGGGCTCGCGGTGACTGTGAAGTCGGTCACGATGTAGGTTACCGTAGCAGAGTGAGACAACGAACCACTGGTTCCGGTTACAGTTACCGTGTAGGTCTGTGCAGTTGCTGATGAGCAGGAGAGCGTTGAGGTCTGGGAGGCGCCCAGGACAATACTGGCTGGGCTAAGGGTGCAGGTCAAGCCTGCTGGGGCTACGGAGCTGGTTAGTGCGACTGTCCCGGTAAACCCGTTCACTGGGGCGACGGTTATGGTCGATGTTCCTGCGATGTTAACGTTAGTTGTGATACTTACTGGTGATGCAGTCACGGTGAAGTCTGTTACAGTGTAAGTTACTGTTGCGGTATGAGCGAGTGATCCACTCGATCCGGTTACGGTCACGGTGTAGGTTGCTGCGGTTGCGGAAGAGCACGACAATGCAGAGGTCTGAGAAGCTCCCAGGACGATGCTGCTTGGTGTCAGAGTGCAAGTCAAGCCCGCTGGCGATATGGAGCTGGCGAGTGCTACTGTCCCGGTGAACCCGTTAACTGGAGCGACTGTAATCGTCGACGCCGCTGCAGTTCCGACAGTTGTCGTGACCGCAGTCGGGCTCGCTGCGACTGTGAAATCCTGGACGGCGAAGGTCACTGTCGCGGTGTGAGTCAGAGAACCGCTTGTGCCGGTGACGGTCACAGTGTAGGTAGCGGCGGTTGTTGAGGAGCACGAGAGAGTCGAAGTCTGAGATGCACCGAGGACGATACTAGTCGGGCTCAGCGTACAGGTTAGACCAGCTGGTGAAACTGACGAGGTCAGGGCAACTGTTCCAGTGAATCCCTGGAGAGGCGCAACGGTAATAGTCGAAGTTCCGCTAGCGCCGGCGAGCACGGTTACGCTGGTGGGACTCGCTGCTACTGAAAAGTCTCTAACGGTGAATGTTACAATCGCGGAGTGGGTTAGCGATCCGCTTGTGCCGGTTACTGTTACGGTGTAGACGTTTGCAGTGCTACTGTTGCAGGACAGAGTCGATGTTTGGGATGCGCCTAGAGTAACGCTAGAGGGGGTTAGGGTGCATGTGATTCCTGCTGGTGAGACGGAGGATGTGAGTGTGACGGTGCCAGTGAAGCCCTGGATGGGTGCTACAGTGATTGTAGAGGTGCCTGCGACTCCCGCGTTGACCGCGACCGCTGTTGGGCTTGCGGTGACGGAGAAGTCGGGGACGGCAACGCTGAAGGTTACGGTTGCAGTGTGAGACAGGGTCCCGCTGGTTCCTGTTACGGTTACTGTGAAGGTGTTACTTTGGGACGCGGTGCACGATAGCGTAGAAGTTCCAGATCCGGTTACGCTTGTTGGGGTAAGTGTGCACGTGAGTCCGGACGTGGGTGTGATGGCGCTAGTTAGGCTGACGACTCCGCCAAACCCGTTGAGGGCCGCGATAGTAATGGTGGAGCTGTTGGTTCCGCCAACATTCATGGTCCTGCTGGTCGGGTTCGCGGTTATCGTGAAGTCCTGGATCGTGTAGGTTACGGTTGCAGTGTGAGTTAGACTACCGCTTGTCCCAGTGACGGTTACAGTGTAGGTTGCTGCGGTTGCGGAAGAGCACGACAATGCAGAGGTCTGAGAAGCTCCCAGGACGATGCTGGTCGGGGTTAGAGTGCAAGTGAGTCCGGCTGGGGATACCGAGGATGTCAGAGCTACTGTTCCGGTGAACCCTTGCACAGGTGCAACTGTGATGGTCGAGGCGCCGGCTGCGTTGGCAAGCGCGGTGACACTTGTGGGGCTGGCGGTTACCGTGAAGTCTCTGACTGTTACGGTGACGGTCGCGGAGTGAGTTAGGGATCCGCTGGTTCCCGTTACAGTTACTGTGTAGACGTTTGCGGCGGTGCTTGTACAGGATAGGGTCGAGCCTTGGCTTGCGCCGAGGACGATACTTGTTGGAGCGAGGGTGCACGTCAATCCGGCTGGACTAACGCTCGATGTGAGTGCTACTGTTCCGGTGAATCCGTTTACCGGTGCGACGGTTATGGTGGAGGTCGCCGCAGTGCCCGCGTTGACTGCTACGGTCGTTGGGCTTGCAGTGACGGAGAAGTCTGTGACAGTGTAGGTCACTGTTGCAGTGTGAGTTAGACTGCCGCTAGTTCCTGTTACTGTTACGGTGTAGGTTACGGCGGTGGCGGAGGAGCATGACAGAGTAGATGTCTGGGATGCGCCTAGGACGATGCTGGCTGGGGTAAGAGTGCAGGTCAATCCAGCTGGGGATACTGCACTGGTTAGAGCTACAGTTCCAGTGAATCCATTGACTGGAGCGACTGTAATCGTAGATGTTGCGGCTGTGCCTACAGTGGTCGTAACCGCTGTTGGGCTCGCAGCTACTGTGAAGTCGGTTACCGTCACGGTGACGGTAGCGGTGTGGGTTAGACTACCGCTGGTTCCTGTTACGGTTACCGTGTAAGTTGCCGCGGTTGCCGAGGAGCATGACAGAGCAGAGGTCTGAGAAGCCCCAAGGACGATGCTTGCTGGTGTCAGAGTACATGTTAACCCCGCTGGCGAGACCGAGCTCGTCAGGGCTACTGTTCCGGTGAAGCCGTTGACTGGAGCGACTGTAATGGTGGAGGTTGCTGCAGTGTTGACGGTAGTTGTGACGGCGGTCGGAGCCACAGATAGCGTGAAGTCAGTTACTGCGACCGTTACAGTTGCAGTGTGAGTTATCGATCCACTCGTTCCGGTTACTGTGACCGTGTAGGTCGCAGCAGTAGTGGATGAGCAGGAGAGGGTCGAAGTCTGGGATGCGCCTAGAACAATACTAGCCGGAGTTAGAGTGCAAGTGAGGCCGGCAGGCGAGACTGATGATGTTAGCGCTACAGTACCGGTGAATCCTTGGACTGGAGCGACAGTGATGGTCGAGGCCGCGGCGGTTCCAGAGGTCGTAGTTACTGACGTTGGGCTGGCGGTGACGGTGAAGTCCTTCACTGTTACAGTTACGGTTGCTGTACGAGTTAGACCGCTGCTAGTACCCGTAACGGTTACGGTGTAAAGGTTCGCGGTGTTGCTGGTGCATGATAATGCAGAGGTCTGGCTAGCACCGAGAACGATGCTGGCTGGGGTGAGAGTGCAAGTTAGACCTGCAGGAGAGACTGAAGAAGTGAGGGCTACTGTTCCAGTGAAGCCATTCACTGGAGCGACTGTGATCGTGGAGGTGGCTGCGACGCCGACGTTGACGCTGGCAGTTGTTGGGCTTGCGGTCACGGTGAAGTCTTGTACGGTGAAGGTTACAGTTGCCGTGTGACTTAGACTGCCGCTAGTTCCTGTTACGATGACTGTGTAAGTTACTGCTGTGGTTGAAGAGCACGATAGTGTCGAGGTCTGGCTAGCGCCCAGCACGATGCTTGAGGGGGTTAGAGTGCAAGTGAGACCCGCAGGTGAAACAGACGAGGTCAGAGCGACTGTTCCGGTAAATCCGTTTACTGGGGCAACAGTGATGGTTGATGATCCGGAAACTCCAACGTTCACGGTGACTGCTGTTGGGGCCGCGGTGACGGAAAAGTCAGTTACAGCTACGTTGACTGCGGCAGAGTGGGATAGCGAACCACTGGTGCCGGTTACTGTCACGACGTAGTTCGTGGCGGTTGTTGAGGAGCATGATAAGCTAGAGGTCTGGCTCGCACCAAGAACAATGCTAGCCGGAGTCAGAGTGCATGTGAGACCCGCTGGAGCGACTGAAGAGGTCAGAGCAACTGTTCCAGTAAATCCGTTGACTGGAGCCACGGTGATCGTCGAAGTAGCCGCAGTGCCCGCGGTTGTCGTGACTGATGTTGGGCTCGCGGTGACGCTGAAGTCGACGATATTGTAGGTCACAGTCGCGGTATGAGTCAGACTGCCGCTTGTACCTGTGACTGTTACTGTGTAGGTTCCTCCGCTACCACTGCAGGACAGAGTAGAGGTCTGGGAAGCACCCAGAACGATACTTGCTGGTGTCAGAGTGCAGGTCAATCCGGTTGCTGGTGATACTGAGGAAGTGAGGGCAACCGTTCCGGTGAATCCCTGGAGCGGGGCTACAGTTATTGTCGAGGTCCCCGCGGTTCCAGCGTTAGCAGTTACACTGGTCGGAGAAGCAGTTACTGAAAAGTCCCTGATGGTCACTGTTACGGTGGCAGTGTGAGATAGGGATCCGCTTGTCCCAGTTACGGTCACTGTGTAGACGTTAGCCGTATTGCTGGTGCAGGATAACGTGGAGGTCTGGGATGCACCGAGAACAATGCTGGCCGGTGTTAGAGTGCAGGTGAGTCCGGCTGGAGAGACTGACGACGTGAGGGCGACTGTTCCGGTGAAACCGTTCACTGGCGCTACGGTTATGGTCGAAGTAGCGGCCACACCCGCATTTGCGGCGGCAGTGGTCGGGCTGGCGGTTACAGTGAAGTCAGTTACTGTGTAGGTTACAGTCGCGGTGTGAGTCAAGCTACCGCTTGTCCCAGTGACGGTTACTGTGTAAGTCGCGGCTGTTGTGGACGAACATGAAAGAGTAGAGGTCTGGCTAGCGCCTAGTACAATGCTTGACGGGGTCAGAGTGCACGTAAGGCCTGCTGGAGCGACGGACGATGTCAGAGCTACGGTTCCGGTGAAACCATTGACTGGAGCGACAGTGATCGTGGAAGTAGCTGCTGTACTTACAGTCGTCGTGACTGCTGTTGGGTTTGCTGTGACGCTGAAGTCTACGATATTGTATGTGACTATCGCGGTGTGAGTTATTGCACCACTTGTACCCGTGACTGTTACTGTGTAGGTTCCTCCGCTACCACTGCAGGACAGAGTAGAGGTCTGAGACGCACCAAGAACAATGCTAGAGGGAGTCAGAGTGCACGTCAGTCCGGTAGCCGGTGAGATCGAGGATGTTAGTGCGACTGTGCCAGTGAATCCCTGGACAGGGGCGACGGTAATTGTGGAGGTGCCCGCTGTTCCCGCGTTAGCAGTAACGGTCGTCGGAGCAGCGGTGACCGTGAAGTCTCGGATTGTAACTGTTACAGTTGCAGTGTGGGTCAGGGAACCGCTAGTTCCGGTCACTGTTACGGTGTAAACATTCGCGGTGTTGCTTGTGCACGAGAGAGCCGAGGTCTGAGAAGCACCGAGGACGATGCTGGCCGGGGTCAGAGTGCACGTAAGGCCTGCTGGAGCGACGGACGATGTCAGAGCCACGGTTCCGGTGAAACCGTTTACTGGAGCGACTGTAATTGTGGAGGTGGCTGCGACGCCAACGTTCGCTGCGGCACTTGTTGGGCTTGCTGATACGGTGAAGTCAGTAATGTTGACGGTGACTGCTGCAGTGTGAGTTAGACTGCCGCTTGTTCCGGTTACGGTTACTGTGTAGGTAGTTGCAGTTGCGGATGAGCATGAGAGGCTCGAGGTCTGAGAAGCACCAAGGACGATACTAGCCGGAGTTAGAGTGCAAGTGAGACCAGCTGGAGAAACTGCGGAGGTTAGGGCTACGGTTCCGGTGAATCCATTCACTGGAGCCACCGTGATTGTTGAGGTCGCGCTTGCGCCCACAACGGCAGTGACGCTCGTGGGGCTAGCAGTTACTGTGAAATCGGTTACGGTTACGATGACCGTTGCAGTGTGGGTTATCGTTCCGCTTGTTCCAGTTACAATTACAGTGTAAACATTCGCTGTTGTGGAGGAGCAAGAGAGAGTGGAGGTCTGAGAAGCTCCCAGAATAATACTTGTCGGCGATAGAGTGCAAGTAAGACCTGCAGGTGAGACTGAACTTGTCAGAGCTACAGTGCCAGTGAAACCCTGGACTGGAGCTACTGTTATGGTCGATGTTGCGGTTGCGCCAGCAGCGACGGTTGCGCTGGTCGGGCTAGCTGTAACTGTGAAGTCCTTCACTGTGACTGTCACAGTGGCAGAGTGGGATAGAGAGCCACTCGTGCCGGTTACTGTTACAGTGTAAACATTCGCAGCGTTGCTCGTGCAGGATAATGCAGATGTCTGAGAAGCGCCGAGCACGATACTTGCTGGGGTCAGAGTGCATGTCAGACCCGCAGGCGAAACGGATGATGTTAACGCAACAGTTCCTGTGAAACCGTTGACTGGAGCTACAGTAATGGTAGAGGTTGCAGCGGTGCCAACATTGACGCTGGCAGTAGTGGGACTGGCCGCGACCGTGAAGTCAGTCACGATAACGGTGACAGTTGCGGTGTGGGATATTGTTCCGCTGGTGCCCGTCACGGTAACAGTGTAGGTCGCCGCCGTTGCGGATGAGCATGACAGGGTGGAGGTTTGGGAAGCTCCGAGGACGATACTTGTCGGAGATAGAGTGCATGTCAAACCGGCCGGTGAAACCGCGCTTGTCAGCGCAACGGTTCCAGTGAATCCATTGACTGGCGCGACTGTTATTGCCGAGGTGCCAGCTGTTCCAACTGTCGTGGTTACTGAGGTTGGGCTGGCAGCGACTGTGAAGTCTTTCACAGTTACGGTTACAGTTGCGCTATGAGTTATCGATCCACTTGTGCCGGTAACAGTCACAGTGTAAACGTTCGCAGTATTACTAGTGCAAGACAGGGTGGAAGTCTGGCTTGCGCCAAGAACAATACTCGGTGGGGACAGAGTGCAGGTAAGTCCAGCAGGTGAGACTGTAGAGGTGAGAGCCACAGTGCCCGTGAATCCGTTCACTGGGGCAACAGTGATCGTCGAAGTTGCTGCAGTTCCAACGTTCACGCTAGCGCTTGTCGGGCTTGCAGTGACGCTGAAGTCGGTGACGGTGAATGTGGCGGTCGCAGAATGTGAGAGCGTACCGCTAGTGCCTGTTACTGTGAGAAGATAATTGCCAGCAACTGTTGAGCTACATGCAACAGTCGCAGTTCCGGAACCAGTGACGCTAGTCGGGGAGATTGCGCCACAAGTCAAGCCAGCCGGAACAGTATCAGTTAGAGACACAACACCAGCAAAGCCGTTCTGCCCCGTGACCGTAATCGTTGAGGTGGCGGAAACGCCAACCGTAACCGCTGCAGGCGAAGATGCAGCTATAGTGAAGTCCTGTACTGTGTAAGTTACTGTCGCAGTCTTTGTCGTAAAGCCAGTGCTTGTTCCAGTCACAGTCACAGTGTAGGTTCCCTGCGTACCACTACACGAAAGCGTAGAGGTGGCAGTGCCTCCCGCTGGAGGAGTGACACTTGCCGGAGTGAGAGAACATGTAAGACCAGCAGGACTGACCGAGGCGGTCAAGGCGACTGCCTGGCTGAATGTGCCGACCGAGGTTACTGTGATCGTAGATGTGCCGGCAACTCCAGCATTCACTGTCACGGAGGTTGGGCTTGCGGAGATCTGGAAGTCAGATCCTGAATTGATCGTTACCGTTATGACCGTCGAATTGGTCATGTCATTATTCGTTCCGCCAGTGCCCCTGATTGTGACGGTGTAAGTTCCAGCGGTTCCGGTGAAGGTAGCGTTCGCATTGCCAGAGCCCCCAGCTGTTAGAGTGATGGAGGGTTGGAGGAAGGTCGTGGTAACCGATCCCGTTCCTGTAAAGCCACTCGAAAGAGTCACAGCACCCGCGAAGCCGTTGGTCGCAGGAGGATTACCCAGACTGGTAGAAGATATCCTCACACTGGCCGAACCACCAGCGGTGAAACTGACACTGCTCGAGTTACTCGTAAGAGTGAAACCGCTGACCTTGATTGTGATGACTCCTGAGGCGTGGGCACCGACACTGGGGCTAGTGACTTGGTTCACCCTGAACGTTGCAGAGCCAAGGTTCGGAGCAGTCGCATTGATCGACTTGGTAATAGTCTGACCAGCCCCTAGGGTGAACGGAGCCGGATTTACAAAACTACTAGTTGTCATTCCGGTAGTTCCAGCGTTACCCAGCGTCTCCGTATACGAGATGGTTCCGGTGTATCCGCCCAAGCTTTGCGCAGTCACAAGGAAGAGAGGAGCACCCTGAGTCTTCGCCATAAACACTGTCTGAGTACCGGCAAAAGCTGCACCGTTTATTGTGTATCCGACATCCTGAATATTGACAGTAAATGACACTGGACCAACCAGCGTGATACCGGTCACGCCGTTGTCACCAACATACGTTCCGAAGATTGTGACAGAATACGTCCCACCAGTCCCAGTGTTGAACGTAGCAACGGTCGAACAAGATGGAGGAACGGTCTGGGTCGCACAAGACGGAACGCTAAAGGTCGGAGCAGTAAATCCAGGTGAAACTACTGCGCTGAACACAATATTGTCAATGCCGTTGAAACCTGGAAAACCGTTTTCAGCGGTTGCAGTAATCGTAGAAGTCGGGCCGACTGCTCCTTTCGTCGTGGTGAAGGGGCCGGTAGGGCTGGCGGTTATTGCGACCCAAGCAGGTTGCACCGAATTATCGAACAGTGTTCCAGTCTGTACAGTTGCTGGGTTCGGAGAACCTGCCCCTCCCGAGAGCGTAACACAAACTCCGCCAGGAACACTAGTCCCTGTACAGCCAGCTGGGTAGGTTATCGGAATCCCGCCAGCAGCGGTCGTTCCGACCACGTCATAAATCGCGGTGAAGAGCAGACCAGTCGTGGGCGGCGTCGTACTCTGTCCCAGAGCGCCTGTAGCCGCAAGATGAAGCGTGTCAACAGTATCAGTGGGAGCACACACTGGACCTGAGACCAGAACTCCCGACAAACACTCAACAATAATAGTGAAAGGAGAAATAAGGACTGAACCGGTCAGATCAACTCCAGCCGGCCTCAAAACCAAGTGATTCGTCTGAAGAGTGACATCAAAACCAATCAGGGCACCGGTGCCGTTAACATAGACTCCAACCCTAATCTTGGTTGGCGATATTTGCGGAGTCGACGGGAAAGGACCGCTAAAAGTAAAGGGCGTCGAAGGACATCCTTGTGGTAGCGTGATCGGATTGGACGCATCATTCATACAGATAAGCGCAGGACCATTCGGATAACCTGCAGCATGAGCCGATGGCAGGGACGATATTCCTGCAATAACAGCGAACAACAATAGTAACGGCAAACTAACCAATACGACTCGTTTATTCAACCGAATCTTGCACCTTAGAGAGTGAAAAGGGGCTAACCCTCAACAGTGTATATAATGGTTTTCGAATTAAAGCCAACTCCTTACTGCTCTGTAGCACTTTAGATAGCTACGGTATTCCAAGAATATCATAGAGACATGACGCCCACCAACCTATGCTCTGAAACAACCGGAAATCTGTCTCAATCACGATACCTACCCATGTTTTTGGCGATTCTGAGCTACGCATTGTACACCGGACCCTCCACTAACGCGATAATAGCCGATTAATCCCCAGTTCCAACCTCAATCCCGATTCCCGATCAGAGGGATTTTCAAAGTTCAACAGCAGGGACGGCCCGTCAAGGATACTGCCTGAACGCATCGACTCAAACGTAGGCCGCGGCACCACACTCGGCCATGCCGAACATCTACCAAAAACTCGAACGTTTTACCGACGCGGCCATCGAAAATTCTGCCATTAGAATTCGCCCAACTCTAAGAACCCTAAAGCTAGGAGTTGGAGCTCCACGCACTACAGATCGCAAACATGATGGCGTCCGGAAAATCTGCTCTTCTCATTCACCCTTCAATCCTTGTTTCATACATGTTCTTCTTTGAAGGACAGTCAGACGCAGCCATCAAACCTCACGGCGAGCAACATTCCACTGAGCATGTAATACTCTTCGAACCCCGAATTTTTCTAACATAACAGATCAGACAATTGATTCCTAGACTTAGGACACCGGCAGTTGCCCACAGTGCAGATTAAGAGACTAGTGAATGTCTCGAAAGAGCGAAAATGCTAGTCAGACTCCTCAGTTTGTCATAATTGTGGAGGCCAGCGCTCTCACGGAAAATATTCTTATGAGAAGACGGGCGCGTCAAAAGCTCCTGCAACTATTCCTGCATCGACAATACTGACCGTCCCGTTAGCATCGAGGTCCGCTGCAGGATCGTAGCCTGAAGCGCCCAAAACCGCGCCATAGTCGCGGAAGACCCCCCGACATCAACAATGTTAACCATTCCCGCATATCTCATATCCGGATTTCTCGCAAGGAAAAACGAGGCCTGGTCAACACTTGAGTTGACAGTACATACAGCGCCCAGAGCAAAAGGCACAACAGGTATGAGCAGAACGAATTTGAAATTTTGATTGGATCCGAAACTCATCAGAACGCTGAAGGTTTTCTAAAAGATCGTCTGCCCACTAGTACCATTGACCACAACGACCAATATCATGCCGGTCAGAGTCTCGGCCGTCGTGTCCAGCGTGAGATTTCCTGTCATCGTCGCGGTCACACGATCGAAACCAATCGTCTGCCTAATAGAAATCCGTATTTCCAGAGTTCGCAGCCGTAGCAAAGCTACCTCCCTGCACGTTCACATTGAGGCTCGTAGATCCGTTGAAGACTGACGCGCAGTTCTCAAGCCAGGGTCCAGAGGGCGAGGTGACACAGAAGATGCCCAGCCCGCCAGATCCCGACCCTGTCACGTTGAAGGAGACGCTGAACAGCAATCCCGTAGTCGGCGCTGTCGTCAGGTTTCCCGTCGCGTAGAGCGCGACTATTCCAGGCCCATTCCCCAGCCAGTAGCCACAAGAGGGAGAGCCCTTCCCATTGACACATTCAAACTGTACACTCGCGCGGGGGAGAACACTGCCTTGCAGACTCACACTCGTCGCGTTCAACACTCCGTAAGGATATTCGAACCAGATGTTGAACCCGTTAAACGTCTCCGAACCCTGGATGACAACATAGGCCGTGAACGTGCCACCTAGAGGCGCAGAAAACTGGACGGGCGACGACGAGCAACCGCTAGCCGTAGCGGAGAAACAGATGACACCTTGCGGAGGTGGCGGCGCAGTGCTCGCAGGGGGGACAACTGAACCCCGTAGATCCTCGGCAAATTGTAAAGGGGTAATATAGATGCAATAGCTAGGATAATGACAAGGAGGAGACTGGATCTCCTCAAACTTCGAACCTCGAATCAACGATCCTGAGACCGTCCCTATCAGGACTATCGGCCGTGACGACTCATGCCAACCTGCTCACTCTAAAACGAGCAGCTTCCTGATCTCAGGAAACGGTGATAGCCTGCCGAGCGGTTTGAAGATCCGACGTGCTCGCACCTCTAACCACGACCTTGGCATTGAACGTCCCGTGACCCTCGTAGTCGTGGGTCGTAGAGCAAGTCCCATTCGACCCCACAACGACCGCGCGGTCACCATCTCCAAAGGAGAAAATGCATGTGAAAGGTCCCGTTCCACCGGTAAAGGTCAACGTAAATGAGGTCACAGTCTGGCCGGGCGAGGTCAACGCAGCGAGATTTGCAACTGTCAACGGCTGAGAGGAAAACGTGTAGCTGAACGAAAGGGTCGGATGGACTCCGCGTGGACGGAGAACATGGAGAAGAAGCGAATTGTCTTGAACAATCGTAACGTTGCTCACAATCCCATAGTGATCGAATGGCGTAGGATCCCTGAAGAGGATCGAATTCTGACCGTCAACCACAAAACTGGTAATGTCGAAGGGTCCAAAGTTAACGACCGTACTCTCGTAAGGCCTGTAGTCACCAGTACCGGTGAGATGGTTGAGGCCCGCAGGAATATCCACCAACAATTGGCCGTTGACCAGGACATTCAGCTGGCCCACACCACTGTCGAAATCGTCAAAGTCGAAGCCCGTGAAAGTCAACAACACGGGCCCACCACGTGAAGATCTCACATTCACAGTGAAGTTATCCGAGCTTGTCAGGTGGCCTGAATCGCCACCGTACGCAGCCGTGATCAAATGGTGCCCCGGAACGGTCGGAGTATAGGATACGCTGCATGTAGCCATGTTTGGACCCTGGCCTGCTACCAGCGTACAAGCCGCAGATGGACTGAAGCTGCCCGTACTGTTCGTCGTGAATGATACAGTCCCCGTAGGAATGCTCGGACTCAATGAGCTGTCCATTACACGGGCCGTGCAACTGGTCGGCGTGTTAACCGTGACAGAGCCAGGCGAACATGTCACAGTTGTCCTTGTCGAATGAGCCGCTTGAGAAGTTACGTGGAAGACAACACTAACGGAGTGCGAAAGACCTTCATTCGCACCAGTCACGGTAGCGCTGTAGTTAGCCGCGGAGGCACTAGTGCAGGAGAGCGTCGAGGTTCCTGACCCACCTGAAATGCTTGTGGAGGACAAGCTGCATGAGAGGCTGGTGGAGTTGGTGGTGACTGATAGAGCCACAGTGCCGGCGAAACCGTTAACAGAGCTGATTGTGATTATCGATGTACCTGGAACACCCGTGTTTACGGTCACACTTGTCGGACTAGCTGAGATGGTAAAGTCCGGAGGCGCCGCGGTCGTCACGTGATATACGACGCTCGCTGAGTGGGAGAGGCCGGAGCTTGTTCCAGTCACAGTCGCAAGATAATTGCCAACAACGGAGCCCGAGCATGATAGGGTCGAGCTGCCAGAACCACCAGTGATACTAGTCGACGACAAAGTGCACGATAGGTTGGTAGAGTTCGTGGTGACTCCGAGGGCGACAGTTCCAGAGAACCCGTTCACAGATCCGACAGATATCGTGGACATGCCAGCAACGTTTACCGTTGTCGAGACGCTGGCAGGGTTGGCGGCTATGCTGAAGTCCTGAACATGGTAGGTAACTGCCGCCTCATGAGAGAGCGATCCGCTCATTCCTATTACTCTGGCAAGATAGTTGCCAGCGGCCGAACCGGTACACGATAGACTCGATGTTCCCCCGCCCGGAATCTGCGTGACGCTCAGAGTGCAAGTGAGGCTACTCGAGTTAGTTATGACGGACAGAGCGACTGTTCCAATGAATCCGTTCGTCGGACTAATGGTTATGGTAGATGTCCCAGCAACGCCAGCATTGAGAGTAAGGGTTGAAGGACTAGCGCTCATGTTGAAATCTGCAGCCGTAACATGAAAGACTATGCTTACGGAGTGGGACAAGGTGCCACTCGTACCTGTCACAGTTGCCAGATAGTTCGCAGCGATGGAGCTAGAACAAGACAGGGTGGAGAATCCAGAACCTCCAGTGAAACTCGTAGACGACAGGGTACACGAGAGATTAGTAGAGTTAGTCGCGACGCTAAGCGTGCCTGCTCCACCGAAACCATTCAGGGGTGAAACGTTGATCGACAAAACGCCCGAAAACCCGGTCGGGACGTCAACGCTGGAAGCGCTGGCAGAGATCGAAAAGTCCTGAGCATGATATCCTACGTCCGCTGCCCGAGTGAAGAACGTACCTGTTATCGTAGCCGCGACAGTCGCAAGATAGTTGCCTGCAACAGAGGCGCTACAAGATAGTGTAGAGCTACCTGAGCCTCCCGTAATAGTTGTAGAGCTAAGTGTACATGATAGACTAGTTGAGTTGGTTGTCACTACAAGTGTTACAGTGCTGGTGAAGCCGTTCAATGGGCTGATGGTGATCGTCGAGACCCCGGCAGCATTCACATTCATGGTCACATTCGTCGGATTTGCCACGATAGTGAAGTCGGGCTGCGCAACAGTTGCAACATGATAGACGACACTTACAGCGTGGGAGAGTGCGCTACTGGTTCCGGTTATCGTTGCGAGATAGTTGCCCGCAACTGAGGCTGAACATGACAGGGTCGAACTGCCAGAACCGCCGGTAAGGCTCGTCGATGAGAGTGTGCATGATAAGTTCGTCGAGTTAGTGGTCGCAGCTAAAGTCACAGTTCCTGTGAAGCCGTTAGCAGGAGCTACAGAAATTGTCGAGGTGCCGGCCACTCCGGTATTGACATTCACAACAGTTGGATTTGCTGAGACGGCGAAGTCTTGCACATGAAACGTAACAGAAGCCGAGTGAGACAATGCCCCACTTGTACCCGTCACGGTTGCGAGGTAATCGCCTGCTGGCGAACCGTGGCATGAAAGGGTCGACGCGCCTGAACCTCCGGGAATACTAGTCGAGCCCAACGTACAGACCAAGTTAGTCGAGTTCGTCGTCGCTGCAAGAGTGACGGTTCCTGTGAAGCCGTTAACAGCGGTGACTGTAATCGTCGAGGTACTCGTAGCACCCGCGTTCACATTAACGCTAGTCGGATTAGCAGCGATCGAAAAGTCCGGAGCATTAGTAACATGGTAAACTACGGACACCGAGTGAGACAATGTGCCGCTTGTTGCCGCCACAGTTGCAAGATAGTTGCCGGCTGGAGAGCCTGTGCATGAGAGTGTTGATGTGCCTGAGCCGCCTGTGATGGTTGTCGAGGACAGAGTGCATGATAGGTTTGTGGAATTCGTTGTCACTGCCAGAGTTACCGTGCCTCCGAATCCGTTTCGGGAGGAGACTGTGATGGCTGAAGTGCCCGCTACTCCAACGTTGGCGTTAACAGTTGTCGGATTAGCAGCGATCGCGAAGTCTTGCGAGTGATACGTGACTGTAGCAGAGTGGGATAGCGTACCACTCGTTCCAGTTACTGTGGCGAGATAGTTGCCCGAGGGCGATCCTGTGCACGACAGAGTAGACGTTCCAGACCCGCCAGCAATACTTGTTGAAGATAGACTGCAAGACAGGCTCGTCGAGTTGGTCGTAACGGCCAGATTAACGGTTCCAGTGAACCCATTGAGCGGAGCTATAGTTACCGTTGAAGTTGCTGCAACGCCAGCATTCGCAGTGACGCTTGTCGGGTTGGCGCTGATGGTGAAGTCTGGAGCGTTAGTCACATGATACGTAACCGTGGCAGAGTGTGAAAGCGTACCGCTTGCTCCAGTGATTGTCGCAAGATAGTTGCCAGCTACACTTCCAGTACACGAGAGATTGGATGATCCGGAACCACCGCTGATGCTAGTCGCGCTTAGAGTGCATGAGAGATTGGTAGAGTTGGTTGTTACTGTGAGCGTGACTGTTCCGCTGAAACCATTCAGCGGAGCGACAGTAATAGCGGAAGTTCCTGCGACGTTTACATTCGGACTAACGCTGGTTGGGTTAGCTGAGACATTAAAGTCCTGGACGTGGTAGGCAACGGTCGTGGAATGGGACAGTGTACCACTTGTGCCCGTCACCGTGGCAAGGTAGTTGCCGGCGGGAGATCCATGGCAAGATAGGGTCGATGTTCCTGAACCACCAGTAATGCTCGTCGATGAAAGCGTACAAACAAGATTGGTCGAGTTCGTTGTAACGGCTAGTGTAACTGTACCGATGAAACCACCCGATGGAGTAATTGTGATCGTCGAAGTGGCCGATGCACCTGCATCAACCGGAATGCTCGTCGGACTGGCTGAAATGCCAAAGTCCGGAGCAGACGTTACGTGATAGACTACCGTCGCCGAGTGCGAGAGACTCGCACTGGTGCCCGCAACTGTCGCAAGATAATTGCCTACACCACTCCCCGTGCACGAAAGGTTGGAACTGCCAGAACCGCCCGGAATACTAGTCGTTACAAGAGTACTGTTCCTGCGAATCCGTTTAGGGCAGAAACAGTAATTGTGGAGGTTCCTGCCACTCCAACGGTCGTCGTAACGGAGGTTGGGTTGCTTGAGACTGCAAAGTCCTGAACATGGAACGTCACAGTTGTTGAATGGGACAGAGACCCGCTAGCGCCGGTGATCGTGGCTAGGTAATTGCCTGCCGGAGATCCGTGGCAAGATAATGTAGAGGTTCCAGAGCCGCCAGTTATTGAGGTCGAACTCAAGGTACAAACCAAGTTGGTCGAATTGGTGATTACTGCGAGACTGACCGTACCCGTGAATCCTCCAAGGGGAGAGACTGCTATGGAGGAAGTGCCTGTGGCACCCGCACTGGTGCTCAGACTCGTAGGTGTGGCAACCACCGTAAAGTCTTGTACGATTACAGTCACGCTGGTCGAGTTGGTCGCTGCCCCGCTTGCAGCATTCACGGTTACAGTGTAGGTTCCCGGCGCGCCGTTGTTGCAGGATAGTGCAGAGGTAGTAGTCGGGGGGAGAGTAACGCTGCTCGGAGTTAGGGTACAGGCGAGGCCTCCCGTGGCGGGAGCGATGGTTGAGGAGAGGGTTACGGTTCCGCTGAATGTTCCTCTCGTGGCGACGGTTATTGTTGAAGTTGCGGCGGTACCCGTGTTCACCGTAACACTCGTCGGACTCGCGCTAAGATTGATGCCTGGGGGCGGACCCGTAGGCCTGATTGTGACATTGACGGTGGTGGAGTTGGTCATGTCGTTATTGGTTCCACCGGTTCCCCCGATTGCGACACTGTAGGTCCCCGCCAAGGTGCCGGTGAACGAGCAGGATCCAGTAACAGTACCGCCCGCAATAAGAGTCACAGACGAAGTGCACGTGGCCGTTAGTTGGCCCGTTCCAGTGGGACCCGTAATAGTAGTTGACAATGTAACCGCGCCAGCAAATCCGTTCGTCGCCGCAGGGTTACCCAAGCTCACAAGAGTCGCCGTTACACTTCGAGTATCCCCAGGATTATTCGTTACCGTAGAATTGTTTGTTGAAATGCTGAAACCGCTAACCTTGATTGTGATGACTCCTGAGGCATGGGCACCGACACTGGGGCTAGTGACTTGGTTCACCCTGAACGTTGCAGAGCCAAGGTTCGGAGCAGTCGCATTGATCGACTTGGTAATCGTCTGGCCTGGTCCGAGGGTGAAGAGGGAGGGATTTACGAAACTGCTAGTTGTCATTCCGGTAGTTCCTGCATTGCCCAAGGTTTCCGTATACGAAATGGTTCCAGAATATCCGCCCAAGCTTTGCGCAGTCACAAGGAAGAGAGGAGCACCCTGAGTCTTCGCCATGAACACCGTCTGAGTACCACTGAAAACGGCACCGTTTATTGTGAATCCGACATCCTGAATATTGACAGTAAACGATACTGGACCAACCAGCGTGATACCGGTAACGCCATTGTCACCAACATACGTTCCGAAGACTGTGGCAGTGTACGTCCCAGCAGTCGCAGTGTTAAACGTAACAACAGTGGTACAGCTCCCGGCTACTCCTGTTACGCATGAAGGCACGCTAACGGTCGGGGCAGTAAATCCGGTTGAAGCTACTGTGCTGAAGACAACATTGTCAATGCCGTTGAAACCCGGAAAACCGTTTTCAGCGGTCGCAGTAATCGTAGAAGTCGGGCCGGCTGATCCTCTAGTCGTGGTGCAGGCGGGGGTGCCGGTGCAAGCGCTGGCTGTTATCGCGACCCACGCAGGATTCACCGAATTATCAAACACTGTTCCAGTCTGTACAGTAGCTGGGTTCGGAGCACCAGCCCCTCCCGAGAGCGTAGCACAAGTTCCGCCAGGAACACTAGTCCCTACGCAACCAGTCTGGTAGGATATCGGAATCCCGCCAGCAGCAGTCGTTCCAACCACGTCATAAATCGCAGTAAAGAGCAACCCGGTCGTGGGGGGCGTCGTAAGCTGTCCTAGAGCGCCTGTAGCCGCAAAGTGAAGCGTGTCAACCGTATCAGTGGGAGCACACACTGGACCCGATACAAGAACTCCCGACAAACACTCAACGATAATAGTGAACGGAGAAATAAGGACTGAACCAGTCAGATCAACCCCAGACGGCCTCAAAACCAAGTGATTCGTGAGAAGAGTGACATCAAAACCGTTCAGAGCATTGGTGCCGTTAACATAGACTCCAACCCTAATCTGGGTTGGCGAGATTTGCGGACTCGACGGGAAAGGCCCACTGAAAGTAAAGGGCGTCGAGGGACATCCCTGTGGAAGCGTAATAGGATTAGACGCATCATTCATACAGACAAGCGCAGGGCCATCAGGATAACCCGGAGCGTGAGCCGTAGGCAGAGACGAAATTCCTGAGATAACGGCTACCAACAAGATTGCGGGAATTATCAGTAAAAGCATCCGCTTAGACAATAGAACCAAAAATGGGCCCACACTAATTCTCGATATTAATCTTTTCAAAACCCCCGGCTAGAACTATACCCAGGCTCAACCGGAGATTGACGAAGCAAGCCCCAGAATACTCGGAAAGGTAACAGAGAGACCCATCATTGGCCGAGAAAACGGCGACCCAGAAGCCATCTTTCCAAAAATTCGCAACATTGGAGTGCTCCCCCGTCCTCAGATGAACGACATGAAACGGCGCAAGAAATTCGGCCCAATATAGCAGAATAAGCAAACCTACACCAGAAAGACCGACTTCCAACGAACGCAAGACCCAGTCTTCATCCACTATCCTAAGGTATACCCGTGGGAATCGCTCAGAATAAGCTCGGATCGCCAATCTGAGAGGGGGGTTCCATATGGTGCCCAGTTCACACTGGCATCTATACAGATGAACGGTCATCGAGAAACGTGTGATTAGCGTGTTCTGCGCGTTAAACCTATGATCTCGCCAGAAAACGGTTCAGACGGCGAATAGTTCCATCCTAGAATTTAGAAAAAAAATATTTCCTGCGACAGAAAACCGGTCTTTGGGAATTCTGCGACCGGTTCTACTTCTTCGGCCGCTTCCCACGACGGGACAATGCAACAAGCCCGCCAACAATCGCAACGACTAGGACCCCGATAATCGAGTAGAAGACGGCTGGATCGACACCAAAAATATTCGACGTATTGCTAACAGAAGTCACACTAACAGTCACGGTGACAGTGTGAAAAGTCCCCCCACCAGTCGCGTTCACAACCACCGAATAATCACCAGCAACGCTAGAACTGACAGTCAGAGTAACAATACTCGATCCCCCAGTAATAGTCGAAGGACTAACAGACACAGCCAGCAAATTGCTACTGGGAACAACGGTAATAGTCACAGTTCCAGAATAGCCGTGCGCCCAAGTAACATTGATCGCCGCATGCGCCTGCTGATCCGTGTTTACGAGAATCCCAGTTGGAGTAGCGCTGATCGTAAAGTCCACTACCGAATAGCCAACGTTAGCATTGTGCGAAACTCCATTCGCATACGTCTCGACAGCAACCCCGCTAATTGTCACACCGTAAGATCCGACGGAGCCGTGACAGGATAGAGTTGTAGAGTTCGTGCCCCCAGAAACAAGAGAAGCGCTTGTCTTGCTGAAAGTGCAGGTCAATCCAGTGGCGGGAGAGACAACAGAGGAGAATGTCACAGAACCATTGAACCCATCCAAGCCAGCCAGGGCAAAGCTGGCCACACCAGTACCACCAGGAGCAATAACGATAGCCGAAGTATTCGCAGGCGGACCCACAGTAATGGAAAAGTCCGGCCTCGGAACAGTGAGAACGATCGAGAGCTGATCATGGAGCGTCCCACTGGTCGCATTAACCTTGATCAAATAACTAGACGGGTAAGCTCGCAAACCCACAGTAGCATTCAGCGTGGACACCCCGATACTTCCTGCACCTACGCCCGTCAACGTGATACTGTACTGCTCAAGAGACACTGAAGGCTGAAGAGAAGCAGGCACGTTCGTCGTCACGTTAAAGGAAAGGTCGACAGTGCCAGCGAAACCGTTGACGCTCTGAACAGTGATCAGAACAACACCGCTCTGACCCTCAGCCACTACCAGAGTCGCCGAAGAGTCTGACAGCGAAAAGTCGGTCACAACGTAGGCAACACCAGCAGAATGTGACAGGGACCCAACCACACCCGTCACCGTCACAGTAGTATCGCCGGGGACTGAGTAAGAGCAAGTTAGAACCGCTGACCCGGGCGCGACGTTCGCGGTAAGAGTAATGCTGTCAACGCTCAGCGAGCAGGACGCCCCACCATCTTGACTTAGACTCACAGTCCCTGCAAAACCGTTAACAGCGTCTATCGTAATGGTAGAGACTCCTGCCACGCCCACGTTGACGGTGGCGGTGGTCGGAGATGCAGCCACATTGAAATCGGTCACCGTGTAAGTAACCACAACCGAATGAGACAGCGAGCCGCTTGTGCCCGTAACGGTCACGGTGTAAGTTGCATGAGCACCGCTACATGATAGTGTTGAGGTCTGAGAAGCACCCAAGACAATGCTCGCTGGAGAGAGAGCACATGTTAGACCAGCCGGTGACACCTGTGAGGTTAGAGCAATCGTCCCCGCGAATCCGTTGACCGGCGCAACACTGATGACCGAGGTACCTGGAGTCCCTGCGGTCGTCGTAACCGCTGTCAAACTAGGACTGATGGTAAAGTCGCTGACAGTGTACGTTACAATCGCAGAGTGGCTTATTGATCCACTGGTCCCAGTCACAGTAACATCGTAGACTCCAGCACTGCCACCACACGACAGCGTCGACGTCTGAGAAGACCCGAGAACGATACTGGACGGCGTAAGCGTACAAGTCAAGCTGGTTGCAGGAGCGATCGAAGTTGCAAGTGCCACGGTTCCAGTAAACGCATTGACTGGACTGACGGTGATCAAAGCAGCTCCTTGGGCTCCAGCGTTAACTGAGACGGAGGTGGTGGAGGACGTGAGATCAAAGTCCGGAACCGCCGCAACAACATGCACAGTAATCGTGTGGACCAGCGAACCGCTAGTGCCAGTAACGTTCACCAGGAAAGAACCAGCAATCGAAGCGTTGACAGTTAGAGTCGAAACGGCAGTCCCGCCCTTCACAAGCGTGACACTGGGGGCGTTGAGAGACCCGGAAACGCCGGTCGGGAGAGAAACAGACAGTGTTATCGTTCCAGCAAAACTAGCCAGACTCGACAACGTAATCGTCGACGTGCCATCAGCATTCACTGCCACAGCTATCGTGGAGGGAGACGCAACAATCGTGAAGTCGTTCGGAGGCACAGTCACCAAGACCTCTACCATATGAGTCAGCGCACCGCTCACTCCAGTCACATTTACGCTGTAAGTCCCGGGAGCAATACTGTTGCTGGAGGTCACGTTGAGGACCGCAGTTGCCAGTCCAGAGATACTGGCCGGAAGAATTATCGGCGTGAGACCGGGCGAACCGACGACTGACAGAGAAACCGCGCTGGCAAAACCGTTCTGAGCTGTGATGGCAATACTAGATGTTTGGAAGTCTCCTTGGGGAATATTCAGTGTTGTGGGATTTGCAGTTAGCCCGAAATCGACAACTTTGACTTGGATGGGAAGAGTGGAATGAGATGTGGTGGAATTTGACGCGGTTACCGTGACGGTATAGTCCCCGGCTAGGCTCGCGGATACTGTGAGAATCGCGGTGCCATCTCCCGTGATACTTGTAGGACTAATGCTAGCGGTCAATCCAGACGAAGTGGTCGCAGATAGATCAACCGTTCCAGTAAAGCCTCTCAATGCATTAACGGTGATGTTAGATGTGCCAGACGCACCAGCGTCTATCGGACCGATGATCGTCGGGCTTGCTGTCACATTGAAATCGGGACCCTGGAGAATAGTGAAACCCACTACGACCGAGTGCGACGTCGATGGACCGGTGCCAGTGACGTTGGCAGTGTACGA
>Ga0209350_1000210_pt1 | contig 38053 bp, 36 predicted proteins | sample GraSoi013_2_20cm_2_FD_185822 | JGI IMG/M metagenome (GOLD analysis project Ga0209350, IMG submission 185822) | Grasslands soil microbial communities from the Angelo Coastal Reserve, California, USA - Sample 09_27_2013_2_20cm (SPAdes) (version 2) | ecosystem: Environmental > Terrestrial > Soil >...
TCGCGGCATGGCAGGCCGGGATTCCCGTGGTCGCCACCTTTCATTCGTGGTTCGCGCGCTCGCTCGGCTGCCGGGTGTTCCGGCGCCCGTTCCAGAAGATCCTCGACCGCCACGCCGCGACGATTGCGGTGAGTCAGCCCGTCGTCGAGGCAAACGCACGCTATTTCGACCTCCAGTGGGACATCATCCCGAACGGCGTGGACACGACCTTCTTCAAGCCCAACGGGCGCCGGCCCACAGACGCCCTCACCGACCATCCGCGGCTCTTGTTCCTCGGGCGGATCGAGCCCCGCAACGGCCTGGGCACGTTGCTCGAAGCCATGCCCCGGATCCTGGCGCGCTATCCGCGTGCAGTACTCACCGTGGCCGGTGACGGGCCGTGGCGGCGCTACTACGAGCGGCGCACGCGGGCCGAGGGGCTGCGCGCGAGCGTACGGTTCGCCGGACAGGTGTTCGAGGATCGCCCCGACTACTACGGCTCGGCCGACCTGTACCTGTGTCCGACCACGATCGCGTCGTTCGGCGTAACGCTGCTCGAGGCGATGGCGTGCGGCACTCCCATGGTCGTGTCGGACAACCACGGCTTCCGGTCGGTGATCGCGGGCGGCGCCGAAGCGGTGGTCATCCCCAAGGACGATCCCGCCGTGTGGGCGGAGACTACCATCGCGCTGCTGGGCGATCCCGCCCGGCGCGAGGCGATGGGGCGTGCCGGGATCGAGAAGGCGCAGCGCTTCGCGTGGCCGCGCATCGCGCGTCAGGAGCTCGCGGTGTACGAGCGCGTGCTGGGTCGCAGCGCCAAGCCGGCGCGGCGTGCGACCCACAGGACTTCGGAGCTGGCGCCGACGAGTCCCTGAGGACCCCGCGTCAGGTCGCCGCTGGATTCATCACGCAGGTTCGTTTCTTGCGCCACGACCCTTCTAGATTACCTCCGAGACCCCCTTACGAGGTCACAATGCGCGCTCGCGCCGCGGCGGTCGCCTGGTGTTGCCTGATCGCCACGCTGATCGTCGGTCGCGCCAGCGCGTGACGCAGCGTCCTGCCGCGCGCCCCTCGCGCCTGCGCCTCGGCCCGCTCGTCGCGGTGATGTTTTTCACCGTGTCGGGCGGGCCGTTCGGCTTGGAGGGGTTGGTGGGCTCGGTCGGGCCGGGCGTCGCCCTGCTGCTGCTTGTCGCCACGCCGTTGCTCTACAGCGTGCCCGAAACGTTGCTCGTGGGCGAGCTCGCCTCGATGCTCCCGGCCGAGGGTGGCTATTACCAGTGGGTGAAGCGGGCGTTCGGCCGGTTCTGGGGCTTCTGGAACGGCTGGCTGTCGTGGACCTACTCGCTGCTCGACATGGCGATCTATCCGGTGCTCCTGATCCAGTATCTCGCCTTTTTCCTGCCGGGGCTCGGCTGGCTCGAGCGCTGGATCGTGGCGCTGGCGATGATTTGGGTGGCGACGTGGCTGAACCTGCGCGGGACGCGCGTGGTCGGCACGGCGTCCGGGTGGTTCGTGGCGGCAGTGCTGGCGCCGTTTGCGGTGCTCGCCGCTGTGGCGGTCGCCCGCTGGCTAGGGGCTTCGGCAACGCCGTTGCCGGTAACGCCGTTTCACGCCGCGGGCACGTCCTTCCTGGGCGCCCTCGGCATTGGTGTGTCCCAAAGCATCTGGAACTACTCAGGCTGGGACAACGCGTCGACGATCGGTGGGGAGATCGAGCAGGCGTCGGCCACCTACCCGCGGGCCCTGGCGCGCGCGCTGCCGCTCGTGACCGTCGTTTACCTGCTCACGATCGTTCCCGTGCTGGCGCTCACCGACTGGACGACGTGGACCGACGGCGCCTGGCCCGGGCTCGCGCGTGCGGTGGTGGGCGGGTGGCTGGGGGTGTGGGTGGCGCTGGCGGGCATGCTCAGTGCCTTCGCGCTGTTCAACGCGCTGCTGCTCGTGTATTCGCGGATTCCGCTGGTGCTAGCGCAGGACGGGCTCTTGCCCGCGGCGCTGGCGCGCACCGATGCGCGGGGTACGCCGGCGAACGCCGTCCTCGTTTCGGCCGTGGTGTATTCGCTCTTCTCGCTGCTGCCGTTCGGCGGCCTGCTCGCGGGCGACGTACTGCTCTACACGGCGGCGCTCGGGCTCGAGTTCGCGGCGCTGATCCGGCTGCGGCGCGCGGAGCCGACGTTGCGCGGCGCGTTCCGCGTGCCGCTCGGTGTACCGTGGCTCGTGGCGCTCGCGTCGCTGCCGCTGGTGGTGCTCGTCGCGGGCCTGGTGCTCGAGGTCCGGAGCCGGGCGATCGGGTTGCCGGGCGTGGTGGTGGCGGTGCTGCTCGCGGTGGTGGGGCCGCCCGTGTATCTGGCGTTGCGGGCGCGCCAGGCGACTGCCTCGGCCGCCGCGCCCTGAGCCCCCCTCCTTGCGGACCTCGGAAATGGCGCGCAAGCTAGCCCCTCGATTCGCACAGCGGGTCCACGCTTTGAGGAGGGGTTCTATGGTCTGCGCTGGAAGCCGGTTCCTGGCCTTCGCCGCACTCGCCGCCGCTCTGTGTGCCGTTCCGGCGGTTGCCCAAACCGGTCGGATCAGCGGTGTGGTGCGCGACGCCGGCGGGGTCGCGATGTCGGGTGCTACGGTCCGAGCGACGAACGAGCGGACGGGCGCTTCCAGCCGTACGACGACGGCCGCCGACGGGGGTTACACCGTCGCGAGCCTCGCACCGGGCGCCTACACCGTCTCGGCGTCGCTGCCCGGCCTGCGAACGGTGTCCAAGGGCGTTCAGGTCGCGGCCGGTGCGGCGGTCTCGCTGGACCTGATCCTGCAGCCGGTGACACTCGAAGCGATCACGGTCACGGCCACGCTGCGCGAGCAGGAGATAAAGGACGTGCCCTTCTCGGTCGCCGCCCCCACCGCTCAGATCCTGCGCGCGCGCGGGGCGGACAATATCGAGGCGATCGCGGCCAACGTCGCGGGGTTCAGCGTCCAGAACCTGGGCCCCGGTCAAAGTCAGCCCGCCGTGCGCGGAGCGTCATCCGGCCAGATCGCCCGAGACCAGCCCGGAGTCAAGGAAGAGGTGGGCGCGTATCTGGACGAGGCGGTCATCTCGCTCTCGCTGTTCACGCCAGACCTGGACCTGTTCGATGTCTCCCGCGTGGAGGTACTGCGCGGTCCTCAGGGGACGCTGTTCGGCTCGGGCTCACTCGGCGGCACGGTGCGCTACATCAGCAACCAGCCCGAACTTGGCGTGAGCAGCACCTTTGGCGAAACGGGGATCAGCGCGATCGATGGCGGCGCCCCGGGCAACTACGCCAAGCTGGGCTTCAACGTGTCCCTCGGGAGCAAAGCCGCGTTCCGCGTCGCAGGCTACGGCAACCGGCTGGGCGGCTGGATGGACGCGGTGCAGCCCAATCTGAAGGTCAACAACGACGTCAACGGTGGCGAGCGCAGCGGCGTGCGGGCCGCCTTCCGGATCGCCCCAAGCGGGCGCTTCAGCTTCACCCCGCGGATTGTCTATCAAGACGTGAAGATGGACGGCTGGAACCGCATCGACGCTTTCAACATCCTGGCCAACCCATTCACGACCACGCGCCCTGCCGTGACGCTGGGCGAGCGCCAGCTCTTCACCCAGATCGAAGAGCCGTTCACGGACAAATTCCTGCTCACCGACCTGAACCTGAAATACGACCTCGGACCCCGGGTGAGCCTGACCTCGATCACAACCTACACCCACCGGGACGTCTTAGTGGTGCGCGACGCGGGCGCCCTGACCTCCAGCATCACCGGCGGCAGCCAGAGCCTCCCGGAGAACATCTATGCGCTCAACGCGCCGCTCGACGATTCCACCAACTCCAAGGTGTGGACCGAGGAGTTGCGCCTGTCCGGCGAACACGGTCGCATCAAGTGGCTCGTGGGTGGCTTCTACAGTAAGAACAAGCGCCACTACGCCCAGGATCTGTTCGTGGACGGGTATGACACACTCGCGGCGCCGATCCTTGGTGCTCCCTACGGCTTCACCAAGGGCCTGCTCGCGCCCAAGGATCACCTGTTCTGGTCCAGGCTCTCTTACGATCTCAAGCAGTACGCCGCCTTCGGCGAGGCCACGGTTTCGGCGACCGATCGGCTCGCCCTCACCGGGGGCCTGCGGTACTACAACTTCGACGAGAGTCGACAGCAGATCTTCGACGGCATTTTCGGGAACCCCTTCAATGGAGACTCCCTGGTGTCGCAGCCCGGCTCCACCAAGGCCCATGGCGTGGCGCCGCGGTTCATCGCCAGCTACAAGGCGTCCGACGCGGTCACCCTGAATGCTCAGGCATCACGAGGGTTCCGGTTGGGCGGGATCAACGATCCCCTCAATCTCCCGCTGTGCAGCGCCCAGGACTCGGTCACTTTCGGCGGCCGGAAATCTTGGAAGGACGAAAAGGCGTGGAATTACGAAGTGGGGGCGAAGTCCCAGGTGGCGGGCGGGCGCGGCTCCATCAACGTCTCCGCCTTCTACATGGACATCACTGATCTGCAACTGACGGTGACCGCGGGGACGTGCTCCTCCCGGCTGATTTTCAACGTCCCGAAGGCCCGCAGTCAGGGGATCGAGCTGGAAATCACGGCCAACCCGAACGACCACCTGGAATTCTCGGTTTCTGGGGCCTTCAACGACTCCAAGCTCAGGTCCACGATTCTTTCCGGGGGGCAGCCCGTGTCCGGCATGGCGGCGGGGAACCGCCTGCCCAGCGTCCCACGGGTGCAGGCGAACGCCGCCATCACCTACGGGTGGCCGGTGGGGCACGGGTCACGGGCCTTCGTCTCGGGGACTTGGCAGCACGTGGGGTCGCGTTTCACAGCGATCGACGACCACGGACGGGGCCAGTGTTGGCCGGCTGACCTGGCGAACTGTCCGTTCGGCACGGTCGCATTGACGACGTTCCAGCGCACCGGGGGAGGCACTATCGGCGGGCCCCTGACCGATACCCTGTTCACGTTCAATCCGGAGCTCCCGGCATACAACCTCGCCAGCGTGCGCGTCGGCCTGACCCGCCAGAGCTGGGAGCTTGCGGTCTTCGTCAACAACGTCTTCGACGAGCGGGCCCTGCTGGCTCTAGATCGGGAGCGTGGCACCCGTGCCCGCGTGGGCTACCTGACGAACCAGCCGAGAACGTTCGGGACGACGCTGCGATTCAATTACTGAGCATCACATGCAGATGAACCGCCGGGCGCGGCCTCCGTGCCCGGCGGTTTTCTTTGGTCGCTCCGCCCCTCACCCCTGCGCCACCTCGTACAGATACTCGACGTAGGAACGCGCCGCCCCGTCGATCCCCCGCACGCTGGCGTTCTGCGATTCGATCACGTAGTACTCGTCGGGCGCGTGCGCGCCGCTCCCATGGCCCAGCCCGAAATGGCCGGCCGGGAGCCGCAGCGGATCGCCCGTGAACACGTAGCCCGGCCAGGAGCCCGCGATGCGCGGCAGGATCACGGGATCGATCCCCGAGCGCCGGTACACGGCTACCTGCGCCTTGATCAGCGACGCGTCGCCCGGCGTGGTGGTGGGATCGTACCCGCCCGTCATATTCACCTCGATGTCGCCGAAGCCACGCTTCGCGAGATGCGCCTTGAGCGCCGCCAGCGACTCGGCCGCCGTCATGTCGGGCACGAGCCGCAGGTCGAGCTTCGCCACTGCGCGGTGGGGCAGGATGGTCTTGCCGCCCGGGCCGGTGTAGCCCCCGACCAGGCCTTCGATGTTGACCGTGGGGCGCGACACGAGCCGCTCCAGCGCCTCGACCCAGCTCACGTCGTGCACCCAGTGGTCCACGCCCATCTCCCGCTTGGCAACGGCCTCGTCGAGACGGCGCGCCGCAGTCGCCACCATCGCTTTATCACTCGCCGACAGCGGGCGGGCCTTAGCCGTGTAGCCGTCGATGGCCGGCTCGTTGCCGTCGGGCGAGACCAGCGTCGCCAGCGCCTCGACCAGGTGCCACGCCGGGCTGTCGACGCGTGCCTTGTTGCTCGAGTGAATGTCCTTCTTGGGCCCGCGACCCCAGCGCTCCCCGCTCGAGACCAGCTCGCACTCGATCACGCCCTTGGCGCCGAGCGTGATGGTGACCTGACCGTCGGACGCCTGCGCCGCCGAGGGCATGAAGATCCCGATGGTGCGGCGCAGCGCGGCCTGTACCTCGGGCCGGCGCACGATCTGGGGGAAGTGGGGCGACCCGATCTCCTCCTCGCCCTCGGCCACGAGCACGAAGTTGAGGGGCGGCTTCTTGCCCGCGGCGCGGATCGCGTGCAGCGCGGCGAGGAACGTCGCTTCGGGGCCCTTCTGGTTCACGGCCCCGCGGCCCATGATCACCTTGCCGAGCCCGGGCCGGTCGACCAGAGCGGCGTCCCAGGGCGGGGACGACCACTCGGCGGGATCGGCCTGCTTCACGTCGTACATGAAGTAGAGCCCGAGGGTGCGCGGGGCGCCGGCGTCGAGCGTGGCGACGATGCCGGGCTGGCCGTCGGTCGGGATCTTGGTCACCTGGTCGAAGCCGGCGTCCTTGAGCAGGCGCATGGTAAGGTCGCAGCCCTCGTTCACGCCGCGGTTCTCGGCGGCGATGGACGGCTGCCGGATCCACTCCTGCAGGCGCGACACGGCTTCGTCGTGGCGCTTTTCGATCTCCGTGAAGATCGGGGCGAGGTCGTCGGCGCGACGCGTCGAGGGGGGAGCGCTGGGCCAGGCGAGGGCGGCGGTGGCGGCGGCGGTGCGCTCGAGGAAAGTGCGGCGGTCCACGGTCATAAACGGCCTCCAGGTCGCGGTTCGGGGGTGGGGAGGGCGCGCTTCAAAAGTAGCCGCCGCGCGGCTCGTCCGGCACCTCGCGCGCCTGCTTGCGGGATTGGCGCTGGAGCGGCAGCATATGCCGTGCGCTTGTGCGGTTCCCCGTCGTGAACGTCGTGGTCGTGCTCCAAGGAGGCCTCGTGGGAAAAGGTTCGGCGTTCGCCGTCAGCGTGCTCCTCAGTTTGCTCGCCCCCGCCACCCGGCTGGCTGCGCAGGGAGGGGGAGCGGGAGGCACGATCCGCGGTCACGTCGCCGACAGCGCGGGAGCAGCGCTCGCGCGCGTGGCCGTGAGCGTCGACGCGATCGGTGCGAGGACGACCACCGACGTGCAGGGGAATTACGAAATCCGGGGCGTGCCCGCGGGCACCTATACCGTGCGCGTGCGGCTGCTCGGCTACGTCCCGCAGAGCGTCCAGGTCACCGTAAGTGACGTCCAGCCGACACGGCACGACTTTTCGATGCGGGTGCAACCCATCAGTCTCGCGCCGGTCGACGTCGTGGTCGGCTCGCGCGCGCGTCACACGGCCGCGCAGGAGCTGGCGGTGCCGGTGGACGTGTTCAACGCCGATGATATCAAGCGGCAGGGTACGACGGAGACGAGTCAGGTTCTCCAACAGCTCGCGCCGTCGGTGAACTTCCCACACCAGAGCGTCACGGACGCCGGCGACATCGTGCGACCGTTCACGCTGCGGGGCCTCTCCCCCGACCAGACGCTGGTGCTGGTGAACGGCTGGCGACAGCACCAGACCGCGCTGGTGAACAACTTCACGTACGGGATGGGCGCGGGTTCGAGCGGCGTGGACTTGAACACGATTCCTCAGAGCGCGATCGATCGTATGGAGGTGTTGCGTGACGGGGCCTCGGCGCAGTACGGCTCCGACGCGATCGCGGGCGTCGTGAACCTCGTTATGAAGGAAGGGCCGTTCACCCCGTACTTGAATGTGGACGCCGGTCGCTACACCCCCAGGGATTACCCGGACGACGGGACAACGGTGGACGTGAACAGCGGGTGGGGCGTCGGTCTCGGCCGTGGCTCGCTCGGGCTGTTCGGCGAGTTCCTCGACCGCCAACCGACGAACCGGGCCTGGGCCGATCCGGGCGACAACAGCGTGACCAGCCAGTTTGACTCGGTCAACAGCAAGGGCCAGGTCGTGCTGAAGCGGAACCCCGTCCCGCAGCCGAGCAGCCACTGGGGCGACGGGCTCGAGAAAGACATCCTGACCTTCGCGAACTTCCGGATGCCGTTGAACGAAACGAGGACGAGCGAAGTGTACGCCTTCGGTGGCTACAGCTTCCGTCTCGGCACCGGAAACGCCTACCGGCGCTATGGTAACAACTCGCGGAACTGGCCGGACATCTATCCACTGGGCTTCTTACCGGAATTCTCCCCCCACGTGACGGACTACTCCGCTGCGGGCGGATGGCGCGGCGCGGCTGGTGGTTGGTCGGTGGACTTGGGCGCGAGCTTCGGTCACAACCACTTCGACTACGACCTGACCAATACGCTCAACGCGTCGCTCGGTCCATGCCTCACGCTCAATCCCTGTGCCCAACCGGCGCCGGGCCCGGACGGGATAGCTGGCACGGGGGACGAGATCGCGAATCAGACGTCCTTCCATGCCGGGAGACTGCTGCGCGAAGAATTCATCACCCAGGCCAACGTGACCAAGTCCGTGAATCTGGGCATGCGGGCGCCCGTCAACTTGGCGCTGGGCGCCGCCTTCCGCCGGGAACGCTATCGGATCGAAGCGGGCGAGCTGGCCTCCTACATCAACGGCAGGGACAGCACGCAATCCGGGGGCGGCTTCGACGCTTCGGTGAGCGGCTCGCAGGGGTTCCCGGGCTTCACGCCGTCGGATACCTCCGACCGCCACCGCACGAATTTCGCCGGGTACCTGGACGCGGAGACCGAGCTCACTTCGCAGCTGCTGGCCGACGTGGCGGGGCGGTTCGAGCACTACAGCGATTTCGGCTCCCGCGTGACGGGCAAGCTGGCGCTGCGCTACCAACCGTCGAAGGAGTTCACGCTGCGCGGTGCGGCGAGCACGGGCTTCCGCGCTCCGGGAATCAGCCAAGAGTACTTCAGCAAGGTGGTGACGAACGTGATCGCTGGCGTACCCGTGCAGGTCGGGATCTTCCCGGTAAGTACTAGGGCGCCACAGGTGCTCGGCGCGAAGCCACTACGCGACGAGACGTCGCTGAACCTGAGCGGCGGATTCGCCTTCTCACCGATGGGCAACATTACGTTCACCGCCGACTACTTCTACATCAAGATCGACCACCGCATCATGCTCAGCGCCACCTTCCTCCAAGACAGCACGATCAGGATCCTGGTGGATAGCGGTATCACGGGCATCGGGGCGCTACAGTACTTCACCAATGGGCTGGACACCAAGACTCAGGGGGTGGACCTCACCGCCAACTGGCGAGTTCCGGAGGTGGGCGGGGGCGCGCTCGATTGGACGGCGGCCGTCAACTGGACCAAGAACGAGATCACCAAGGTGAACCCACTGCCGCCCATTTTCCAAGGCACGGGGGAGTCGGGCTTAATCGATTCGGTGACTTACATCGGCATCACGCAGGAGCGCCCCGACTGGCGAGGCACGTTGACCGCTCAGTATTCTCTGAGCCGGTTCCATGCGCTCGCCCGGGGGTCCTACTACGGCAAGTTCTCGTCGGCGCAGCCTGGGTATTGCGACCGGTGTCGCGACACGTACGGAAGCAAGACGTTATTCGACGCCGAAATGGGGTACCGCTTCAACGGCGTGGATCTGTCGGTGGGCGTCCGTAACCTATTCGACACCTATCCGGATCAGCCGACCGCCCAGACGCTAGTTGACCCCAATGACCCCAGTCAGGGGACAGCCCAGCAGTGGAATAACAACTACGGGGTCTTCCCCTGGGCGGCGGCATCGCCGTTCGGCTACAACGGACGCTACATCTACACACGGGCGTCGATTCCGTTAGGCCAGTAGCTGGCAAAAGGGCGGCAAGGCTCGATGCCCTGCCGCCCTTGCCGCCTGTTACCGCCCATGCCGCCTACATCTCCTTATACACGTACGCTCCCACCGCCCCCGCCACGGCGTACTGGACCAGCGCCACCACCGTTCCGACCGTGTACATCTTCTGCGGGAACAGTCCCATCGGCGCCTCGCCCAGCGCGTGCAGCAGGCCGACGAAAAACCACACGGCGACGCCCGCGATCACCGCCGTCTTCGCCCCCGCCCCGAAGCGCGGCCGGATCGCCGCATACACCCATAGCAATCCGATGCCGGTCACGAAGTCGAGCACCACGAACAACGGCACCAGACTGTCCATGGCCCCGGGCTGCCTGCCGAGCGCCTGCATCGCCGCGGCGATATCCTGCTTCATTATTACGCCGAAGAACACAGAGTCCACGATGTTCAGCACCACCCCCGCCAGGAGCCCGCCCACTACCACCCGACCCCAGTTGATCTTGCCCATAGCGCACCTCGTGAGAGGGACGCCCTACACTACGGTACGATGAGCACCGCCACCATCCCGCCCAGCCCGTCGGGGACCGTCGCCACGCCGTTGGGCACCACCCAATCCGAGCCGTCGACCAGCAGATTGAAGTGATAGACGCCGCGCGCGAGGCCCAGCACGCCCTCCCACACGGCGTCGTCCAGCGGGCGCAAAGGCACCTGCTGCCAGGAGTTCCAATCACCCGCGATGGCCACCGAGCGGGCCCCCGCCATGCGGAACCGTACCACCAGGCTGTCGCCCCGCCCCGCGGGCACGAGCGGCGCCGCCCGCGCGCGCCGTGCACGCGCCGGGTGGTGGAGCCGCAAGCCCACGCTGACGAAGCCCGCGCGGGGCAACCCCTGGTACGGGTCCGGAAGGTAACTGCCGCCGCCCAGCTCCAGCGCGACCCGGGGCGTCGCGAAGTACTGCACGAACGCGCCCCCGGCGCCCTCCGAGGCAAAGGCCGGCGACGTCCGTCCGGCGACCCAGAGCGACACGATCGCTCGCCCCCGCTCGAGCGTGGCCGCCAGGGTCGCGTCCGTGAACCAATAGTCGGGAAACCGAGTGGGCTCGACGCTGAACTGAACCTCCGGGGCCCCTGGCCCCGTTTCGGGATGCCACCAGACGCGCGCGCGGGTGTGCAGCGCCGTGACGGGAAGATCGCCTGCGATCGCGCCGCTGGATGGGCCGGCCCCGATCCCCAGCCCCCAAGTGGGGAAGGATCGGGAGAACTCCGCGACGCCGTGTGCCGCCGCGGTCGAGCCGCTGTCGCTGCGCCCGGTGCCTGCGAGCGTGAGATCGACGCTGAAGCGCACGGCGCGCACGAGCGGCGGGCTGACCAGCGAAAGGCCGGTCAATCCCTGGCCGGCCCACGCTCCTCCCGGAAGGGAAGCGAGCGAGCCGGCAAAATCCAGCGTCAGCGCCCCCGAGGTGTGACGGACGGCGGGCGAGAGCACCGCGGTGCCGATGCCCGCCCCAGCGGAATACCGCACTGTGCCGACGCCCAACCCGACCGACATCTCGGTCTGCGCGGCCGCCGGCGCGGGCAGTGTGATCACCGCCGCCAGCAGCGCAGGAAACCCCCGCTTCACGGCACCAAAGCTAATGACGCGCGGGGACGGAGGGATACGGTGGGTAAAAAGCGAGTAGGGGCGCAGCCTACTGCGCCCCTACGTCCCCTTTTGAACTGTGCTGTCGTTACGGCCGATGCGGGTTGCTCGGCTGGCCCTGTTTGTGAGCCGGCGTCGCTGGCATGGCCCGGTGCGCGGGCACCGTGGGCACGTCGCCATGCCCGGGCACGGCGGGCTTGGCGCGCGTCGCCGGTGTGGCGGCGTTGGGGTTGCGCGGCACGTCGACCACGTCCCCACGTCGGTGCGTCGCCCGGTGCGCGGCACCTTGCGAGTGCAGCGCGACCATCGCCGTGCCCCGGTCGGACGGGCGCTCGTTGGGAATCTGCGGCGTCTGCGCCGCCAACAGGGTGGGCACTGCGTAAACGGCGGCGAGCCCGAAGAGCTTACGAATCATGGAGTTCTCCTTCACCTCGTGAAGTCGGTCACCGGCTCGAGCGATCCTCCCGCCCACTCCCGCGACAACAACACCGCGCGGGCGCGGCTGCGGGTGATCTCACCGAGCCAGGTTGCAACCGACGTGTTGGCGGTCTCGACGAAGCGGGCGGCGCTGAGCCAGACGTACGCGAACGTCTCGGCGACTACGTCGTCCGCTTCTCCGGGGTCGATCACCATGCCATAGGCGAGCGCGTACACGCTGGTGCCGTGACGTTGCTCGAGCTCGCGCAGGGCCGCCGCGTCGCCGCTCGCCACCCAGTCGAGCAGGGTGCGATCTGGCACGGAGCGATTGTGCTGGGGCATGCTCGACCCTCCGGGGTTGCCATAGAAGAGTGCCGGCCCGCGAGCGAGGTAACGCGTTGTGTCGCAAGTTGCAGCAGAGTCCGGCGTTACTAACCCGGACCCGGGTGACTCTTTAGGGGCGGACGGGTTGCCCGCGTCGGCAGCGGCCCCTAGCATCACTGCACAACTTCGGGCAGCGGGGGCGACGGTTGGGTCTCGCGGGCGACGCAACGGACGGCGAGGTCGTGCACGCGGTACTGGGGGGCGAGGTGGAGCGGTACGCGGTGCTGGTGCACCGCTACCGCGACCGCTATGCGCGCTACGCGGCGCGCATGCTGGGCTCCCTCGACGCGGGCGAAGACGCGGTGCAGGACGCGCTAGTGCGGGCGTTCGATCGCCTGGCGGATTGCCGCGAGCCGGACAAGTTTGCGGGGTGGCTGTTCCTGATTCTGCGCAATCGCTGCTATGCGGAGCGGCGCCGGCAGCAGCGGGAAGGACGGCCGCTCGATGAGCGAGACGACGGCGTGGCGGCCGCGGACCGGCCGGATGGGACGTTCGAGCAGACGGAGCGGATGCGGGCACTGGAGCGGTCGCTCGTGCACCTCACGCCGGAGCAGCGCGAAGTCTTCGTGCTGAAGCATATCGAAGGCCTGGCGTACGACGAAATCGCGGGGCGGACGGGAGCGACGGTGGCGTCGCTCAAGATGCGGATGCATCGGGCGTACGACCGGCTGCGGGACCTGATGAAGGAGCACCTATGAGCCTCGGCTATCACCCTCTCGTGAAGCAGCTGCTGGATGGCGAGTTGTCGCTCGCCGAGCTCCCGCCCGAGCTGCGTGCGGAGGGCGCGGAGGCGCTGCGACTGATCGGCGCAGTGGATCGCGCCCCGGTCGCGGTGTCGCCGGCGCTGGACGACCGCGTGATGGCCGTGGTGCGGCGGCATGCCGCCTCTCGCACCCGCCGCGCGTGGCACTGGCTGACGGCGCCACGCGACGTGGAGCTGCGGCTGCGGCTGCGTCCGGTGGTGTGGGCCGGCGCTCTTGCCGTCGCGGCGGGCGTGGCGCTCCTGCTGCTGGCGCGGGCTCCGGGTACCACCCCCGCCCCGGCACCGGTGGCCCGCAGCGGGGCGCGCGACTCCGTGTTCGTGCGATTCGTGCTGTACGCTCCCGGGGCCCGGCACGTCGCGGTCGCGGGCACCTTCAATCAGTGGGATCTGAACGCGGCGCCGCTGGCGCGCGCGGGCACGAGCGGCGTGTGGACGACCACCCTCGCGCTTCCCGTCGGCCAGCACCAGTACGCCTTCGTCGTGGACGGCGAGCGCTGGGTCGCGGACCCGGCGGCGCCGGCGATCGACGACGGGTTCGGCCGCCGCAACAGCATGGTCGCCGTGACCAGCCGGGGAGCGCACACGCTGTGAAATCGTTCCTGGCGCTCACGTTCGCGCTGTCCACGGCGCTGCGGCTGATGGCACAGGATGTCGGGGCGCGCCTCGACGGACACGTCCAGCCGGAAGTACGGCGCGCCGTACAGGAGATCGCCGCGGACGCCGCGGCGCACGGCCTGCCCACCGAGCCGCTCGTCCAGAAGGCCATCGAGGGCGGCGCGAAGCGGGTCCCGGCCGAGCGGCTGATCGCGGCGGTGCGCGCGCTGGCCGGGCGGCTGGCGGGCGCTTGGGACGCGGTACGCGCGGGCGGTCTGGAAAGTCCCACCGCCGATGTGGTGGAAGGCGGGGCGGACGGGCTCAGCGCCGGGCTCACCGCCGGGTACGTGAGCGAACTGGTGCGCGCCAGCCGCGCCCCGTACGATCCGGCGCTCGTCCTGCGGGTCGCCGCCACGCTGGCGGCCCTCGGCGTTCCCCCGAAGCAGACGGTCCAGCTGGTCGAGGGCATGATCAAGGACGGTGGGTCGCCCAGCGACCTGCTGGGCCTGCCGGGCGAGGTGCAGGCCGGCGTCGCTGACGGAGCTACGCCCGAGCAGGCGGCCGAGCACGTCGGCCACGGGAATGGCAATGTCCCGCCTGGTCGCCCATCCGACTTCGTGCCGCCGGGTCAGGCGAAGCCCCACAAGCACCCCTCGAACCCCCACAAGCCCTAGGGCTGGTGCGGGCGGCAGGGGGGCGCGTTACCGTCCGGCCCCGGGTGTAGGTAGATTCCACTCCCTATGCCCCTTTCTCACAATCTCGGATTCCCGCACCTCGGCGCCGCCCGCGAGCTGAAGCGCGCCACCGAGGGCTATTGGAGTGGCAAGGTCTCGCAGGCCGACCTGCTCAAGACCGGCGCCGCGCTGCGCGAGCGGCACTGGCGCCTGCAGCAGGACGCCGGCATGGACCTCGTCCCGTCGAACGACTTCTCCTACTACGATCGCGTGCTCGACACGTGCGCGCTGGTGGGCGCCGTACCCAAACGGTACGGCTGGGCCGGCGGGCCCGTGGACCTGGACACCTACTTCGCGATGGCGCGCGGCGTCCAGACCGGCGGGCGCGATGTCACGGCGATGGAAATGACGAAGTGGTTCGACACCAACTACCACTACATCGTACCCGAGTTCGAGCCGGGCCAGGCGTTCCGGCTGTCGTCCTCGAAGCCGGTGGACGAGTTCCTCGAGGCGAAAGCGCTCGGCATCCGGGCCAAGCCGGTGCTGATCGGCCCGGTGACGTTCCTGCTGCTCGGCAAGACGAGAACCGCCCGGTTCGATCGCCTGGCGCTGCTGGACGCGCTGCTGCCGGCCTACGCCGAGGTGCTGTCGCGCCTCGCGGCGGCAGGCGCCACCTGGGTCCAGCTCGACGAGCCGTGCCTCGCTCTCGACCGCACCCCTGCCGAGCGCGAGACGTTCGCGCGGGCGTATCGCTTCCTCGCCGACCAGGCGCCCAAGGTGAAGCTCCTGATCGCGACGTATTTCGGCGCGCTGGACGACAACCTGACGACGGCGCTGGATCTGCCAGTGGCCGGGCTGCACGTGGATGCGGTGCGTACCGGGGCACGGTTGGCATCGCTGCTCCAGGCGTGGCCGGCGGGTGGAGGGAGGGAAGGCAAAATCCTGTCGCTCGGCGTGATCGACGGGCGCAACATCTGGAAGGCCGATCTCGCCGCGGCGCTGCGCCAACTCGAGGACGCGCTGGAGCGGGCCGGAGCCGCCCAGCTGTGGGTGGCGCCATCGTGCTCGCTGCTCCACGTCCCGATCGACCTCGATCTCGAGCGGCGGCTCGACAGCGAGCTCAAGGGATGGCTGGCGTTCGCGAAGCAGAAGCTGGTTGAAGTGGCGACGCTGACGCGCGCGCTGCGCGACGGACGGGAGTCCGCGGCGGCCGCGCTCGAGACGAACGAGCGCGTGCTTGCCGGACGCCGCATCTCCCGGCGCATCCACAACCCGGCGGTGAAGCAACGGGCGCGGGGCGTGACGGAGCACGACATGCGCCGTGTGTCGCCGTTCGCCGAGCGCCGGCGCAAGCAGTTGCGGCTGCCGCTGTTCCCGACGACGACCATCGGGTCGTTCCCCCAAACGGCCGAAGTCCGCGCCGCGCGCAAACAGCTGCACGACGGCAAGCTGACGGGGCCCGAGTACGACGCCTTCATCGCGGAGCAGATCACCCGCACGTTGAAGCTCCAGGAAGAGCTGGGGCTGGACGTGCTGGTCCACGGTGAGTTCGAGCGCAACGACATGGTGGAGTACTTCGGCGAGCAGCTCGAGGGATTCGCCTTCACGGAGCACGGCTGGGTGCAGTCGTACGGGACGCGCTACGTGAAGCCGCCCATCATCTACGGCGACGTGTCCCGGCCCAAGGCGATGACGGTGCGCTGGAGCACCTTCGCCCAGTCCAAGACGGCCCGCCCGGTGAAGGGCATGCTGACCGGCCCGGTGACGATCTTGCAGTGGTCGTTCGTGCGCGACGATCAGCCGCGCGCCGAGACGGCGAAGCAGCTGGCGCTGGCGATCCGCGACGAGGTCAAGGACCTCGAAGCGGCCGGGATCCGGGTGATCCAGATCGACGAGCCGGCGCTGCGCGAAGGCCTGCCGCTACGGCGCGCGGATTGGGCAGGGTACGTCGAGTGGGCGGTGAACGCCTTCCGGCTCGCCACCGCGGGCGTGTCGGACGCGACCCAGATCCACACGCACATGTGTTACAGCGAGTTCAACGACGTGATCCGGGTGATCGAGAAGATGGACGCCGACGTAATCTCGATCGAGAACGCGCGCTCAGGGTCGGAGCTGCTCGAGGGCTTCAAGGAATACCGCTATCCCAACGAGATCGGGCCGGGCGTCTACGACATCCATTCTCCCCGCGTGCCGAGCACTGCGGAGATCGTGCAGGCGTTGAAGCGCATGCAGGAGGTGCTCGCGGACCGCCAGATCTGGGTCAACCCCGACTGCGGGCTCAAGACGCGCGGCTGGCAGGAGACGCTGGCGGCGCTGCGCAACCTGGTGCATGCGGCGCGCCAGCTGCGGCCGGTGCCGGCCGTCGCAGGACCGGCCGGCGAGGTTACCCCAGGCTCGCGCCCGGGGTTAGTTTAGACGCATGAGCCTCGCCGAGATTCGCATCACCGCTGAGCCAATCGACACCGGCCGCTGCAAGTTCATGGTGAGCGAGCCGGTGCACGCGGGTGGCGTGCGGCGGTTCGCGTCGCCCGGCGAGGCCAACGGCTCGCCGCTCGCCGAGGCGATTTTCGCGATTCCGGACGCGGACGTGGCCGAGGTGATCGTGTCCGGGAACCTGGTGACGGTGGTGAAGCGCGGCCCGGCGCCGTGGCAGACGGTGGGGAAGGCGGTGGGGCAGGCGATCCGGGCTGCCCTCGCCGGGGCGGGGCCGGCTGTGGCGCCCAAGCCGACCGCGTCCGCGACGCCCGGTGCGGACGACGACGCGCTGTACGAGCGCGTCGCCGACCTGTTCGAGAGCCAGGTGAATCCCATGGTCGCGCGGCACGGCGGCCGGGTTGAGCTGATCGATGTGCAAGACGCCGTCGTGATGGTCCGCCTGGCGGGCGGGTGCCAGGGATGCGGCATGGCCGACGTGACGCTGCGCCAGGGGATCGAGGCGATGCTGCAGCAGCACGTTCCCGATGTGAAGGGCGTGGTCGACATCACGGATCACGCCGCCGGCTCGAACCCGTACTTCGCGGCGGCCAAGAAGTAAGGGCGCAGCATGCTGCGCCCCGGCACGCCTCGGCTCCTCCTCCTCCTCCCCACAGCTACCTACCGCACGGCCGCGTTCGTCGAGGCCGCGCGGCGAGTGGGAGTCGACCTCACCGTCGCCTCCGAGCGCCCCAGCACCTTTCAGGACGCCAATCCCGGCGGCCTCCTCACCCTCGACCTGTCCGATCCGGACCGTGCCGCCGCGGAAGCACTGGCGTTCGCGCAGGAGCACCCGCTGCAGGGGGTCGTGGGCGTGGACGACGACACGGCGGTCGTGGCCGCCGCCATCGCCGGCACGCTCGGCCTGCGCGGCAACGGCGTCGCCGCGGCGCGCGTGGCGCGCGACAAGCACGAGCAGCGAACCCTGCTCGCCGCGGCGGGAGTGCCCGTGCCGCGCTTCACGCGATATGGCGTGGACGACGATCCGCGGCGTCTCGCCGCGGGGGTGTCCTATCCGTGCGTGCTCAAGCCGCTGCGCCTGGCCGCGAGCCGTGGGGTGATCCGCGCCGACACTCCGGAAGCGTTCGTTGCCGCCTTCGAGCGCGTCAAGCGAATCCTCGAGGACGCGGGATACGGGATGCGGGATGCGAGATGCGTGGGGGCGGAGGCATCCCGCATCCCGGATCTCGCATCCCGCTCGCTTCTGGTCGAGGATTTCATTCCGGGTCGCGAGTACGCGCTCGAGGGGCTGCTCGTGGCGGGCGAGCTCCACACGTTGGCGCTGTTCGATAAGCCCGACCCGCTCGACGGCCCTTACTTCGAGGAGACGATTTACGTCACACCGTCGCGCCTTCCGGCGGATGGGCGGCGCGCGGTGGCCGTGTGCGCGGCGCGGGCGGTCGCGGCGCTCGGCCTGCGGGAAGGACCGGTGCACGCCGAGCTGCGGGTGAACGCCAACGGACCCTGGCTGATCGAGCTCGCGGCACGGCCGATCGGGGGACGGTGCAGCGCGGCGTTGCGCTTCGAAATCGGGGAAACGGGAAAGGGGAAACGGGAAACGTTGTCCCTCGAGGAGGTCGTCATCCGGCATGCGCTGGGGATGGATCTGCCCGCGCTCGAGCGGGAGCAACGGGCTTCCGGCGTGATGATGATCCCTGTGCCGGGCGCGGGAGTGTTACGGGAAGTGCGGGGCGTGGACGCGGCGCGGCGCGGGCCGCTGGTCGAGGAGGTCGTGATCACCGCGCATCCGGGCCAGGAGCTCGTGCCGTGGCCCGAGGGCGCGCGCTATCCGGGATTCATCTTCGCGCGCGGCGGGACGCCCGACGCGGTGGAGGCTGCGCTGCGTGCCGCGCACGCGCGGCTTCACTTCGTGCTGACGTCGTAGGGGCGCAGCATGCTGCGCCCCTACCGTGCCCCTACGCCGCCGTGGCCACGCACTCGAGCCAGTTGCGCGGCACATTGTTCATGCCCGTCTCGTCGATGGTGCGGCGCAGCCCCTCACTCAGGGCGCTCGAGCCCTCCTCGAGCGGGACCCCGGGGAGCGCGCCCTCGATGAACAGGGAGAAGCGCCCGATGTCTTCCAGCGCCTCGGGGGTCAGCTCGATGCGCACCAGGTCGACGGCCGGGCGCGTGAAGCCGGCCTGAACGCACAGCTCGCCGTACTCCTCGGCCGAGAGGAACTGGCGCGCGACCGCATGGGCCTTGTGTTGGACTTCGAGGCCGCGCTCGCGCAGCACCTGCACCGCGCGCACCACCCAGCGGCGCCAGAATCCCGCCGTCCCCTCGACGTAGGCGCCGTTGAAGAACGTCGTATTGAACGCGAACACGCCGTCCGGTTTCAGCGCCTTGCGGATTTCGGCGAGCACCTGGGCCTTGTCGGGCACGAGGTGGATGGCGTTCAAGAACACGACCGCATCGGCCGACGAGACGAGGCGCGATACCCACTCGGCGCTGCCCTCGATGAACTCGACGACTTTGGAGTGGATGGCGGCTCGGGCTTTGGAGAGAGCTGATGCGGAGGGATCGATGCCGATCACTTTGACGTTGCGGGCGTCGTCCAGGCGCTCCAGAATGAGCTTGGTGACGGCTCCCGGGCCGCAACCCAGGTCGACGACCTTGCGCCGACCGGGGCAGATGACCCGCTCGACGATCCACCGATTGACCTCGGTGAAGAACGGGTGCTGGGTGAACGCCTCAAACGAATAGCGTTCGTCACCACCCTGTTCGTGAGCTGCCATGGGCCCTCCCGCTCTCAGACTTGTGAATCGCCCTGTGTCGATTCCCAAGGTTCCAAGATACACGCTTGGGGCTGGCTTCGCGCCCATGCGGCATCTAGTATGCGCATCTAAGTGACCCCCCCAAGACGTCTCAGTCAAGAGGAAGAGCGCTCATTGGTGCGTCGCCTCAAGGCGCGAGACGAGCACGCGCTCCGGGAGTTATACGACGCGCTCGCACCATGGGTTCTTGGCCTCGCATATCGCATCTTGCACGACGAGGACGAGGCAGAGGAAGTGGTAGGTGACGTCTTCGTGAAGGTGTGGCGTCACATCCACAGGCACGACCCGCGGCGCGGTCCGCTGGTGCCGTGGGTTCTGTCGATCACGCGTAACCGGGCGCTCGACGAGTTGCGGCGGCGCCAGCGCTGGTGGCGGAAGGCGCACCGTTTGGAGCAGGCGCAGGACTCCGGCGAGGAGCTCGAGAACCCCGCTCCGCACGAAGCCACGGTTCCCGGGTGGCCGCTGCACCGCGAAGTGCACGCCGCGCTCGCAACCCTGCCGGACGAGCTGCGGCGCGTCGTGACGCTGGCGTATTTCGAAGGGCTGTCGCACAGCCAGATCGCGCGCCGGCTGCAGCAGCCGTTGGGTACCGTCAAGACGCGCCTGCGGGCCGCGCATCACAAGCTCACGGACCGGCTGGCGCATCTCAAGGATTGGCTGGAATGACTGACTGGTTGGGCATGTCGGTGCCACCGCGGACGCCGCGCCCCGAGCTCAAGGGGCGGGTGCTGGCGCGCGCCCTGGCGCGCCGGCGGCGCTGGCCGCTCGCGGTAGCGGCGGCGCTCGTGGTGGTGGCGGCGGGAGTGGGGAGCGCATGGTGGGCCCAGCGCACGATCGCCGCGCTCGCGGCGGAGCGCGATCGGCTCACGGCACGCGTCGCGGCCCTCGAGGACACGGTCTCGAGTTTCATCCACGACCCCGCGACCCGACTCATCCAGGTGCCCGTCTCGACGGGAGGCCGTGTCGGGTCGGTGACCTTTTTTGCCGACAGCGCGCGGCATCGCTGGCTGGTGCGCTGCGACGGCCTGTCCCCGAATGCGGGGGACCAGGCGTATCAGCTGTGGTTCGTCACCGACCAGGGCATGCGGTCCGCGGCGGTGATGGCGATGGATCGGGACCAGCCCATGGTGATGGGGCTACCGCTGCCGCGGACGGGGGAGCGGGTGACGGGCGCCGCGATGAGCATCGAGCCGCGGGCCGGTTCGGCGAGTCCGAGCGGGCCCATCGTGTTCCATCTCGATCTATGAGGTAGGGGCGCAGCATGCTGCGCCCCTACTTTTTCCCCGTAAGGTCGTGGACGGTCTCGAGCTCCACGATCTTGAGGCGCCGTTGCCCAGTAGGAAGGGCGGTGGTGACTGATTGTCCGACCTTGGCGCCCAGCAGGGCCTTGCCGAGCGGAGACGCCATCGAGACCGGCGTTTCGTTCCCGTCGTCGTCACCCTCGATGAACTCGCCCAGCGTGAGCGCGTACGTTTCCCGCCGCTTGGTGTCGACGTCCTGGACCGTCACGCGGGAGCCGAACCCGACGCGGTCGCGCGGGATGTCGGCTTCCTGGACGCTCGAGAGCTTGGACAGGCGCAGCCGCAGATGGCTCAAGCGCGACGTGACGAACTGCTGGCGCTCGAGCGCCGCCTTGTACTCGGAATTTTCCCGCAGGTCGCCGTGCGCGCGCGCCCGCTCGATCTCCTTCGGCAGCACGAAGTTGATCTCGTGGTTCAGGCGCTCGACCTCGGCCTGGAGCTTCTCTCGGAGTTCGGCGAGCATGGAAGCGAAAAATAGCGTTGTACGACGCCACGACGCTACGTTCCACGAACTGCCTTGCAACGTGGCGTCCTGGCGTCGTACGACGCATTTTTCGGCGTGGCCCTCAACATTCGGACCTATCACGACCTGACCGAGCCGGACCGCTCAGGGCTGCCCGGCCAGATCGCGGCCCAGCGGCGCCGGGTGGCGGCGCGGCTCGCGGGCGTGGGCCGGGTGGTCGCCGTGATGAGCGGCAAGGGCGGTGTGGGAAAAAGCTTCGCGACAGCCGGCCTCGGTCGGGCTCTGGCGCGCGCCGGTCGGACCGCGGGCGTGCTCGACGCCGACTTCAACGGCCCGACGATTCCCGCCCTCCTCCACATCCCGGTTGCCCGGTGCGCGCTGCGCAACGATGCGATCGAACCCGCCGTGAGCTCGGACGGCGTGCGCTGCTTCTCGATGGCGCTGTTGCTGCAAGATGGCCGGCCGCTGGGGTTCCGGGGCCCCGAGGCCGAGAGCCATGTATGGCGCGAGACGCTCGAGGCGGCGACTCTGCGGGAGTTCCTGGCCGATGTCGCCTGGGGCACCCTCGACCGCCTGCTGGTCGACCTGCCGCCGGGGATCCAGCGGTTCCAGGAGCTCGTCGACCTGTTGCCGGCGCCGCCGGCCGTGCTCACGGTGACGATTCCCACGGCCGAGTCGCGGGATGCGGTGCGCCGGGCGATGCAGTTCGCCCAGGAGCGCGGCGCGCAGCTGCTCGGCGTCGTGGAGAACATGGTGGACGGCCCGTTCGCCGGCGACGCGGGCGAAGCGCTCGCTCGCGAGTTCGCCACCCCTCTCGTCGCCCGAGTGCCGTTCAATCCCGACCTTCGGGTCTGGGACGGGCTCGCACAACGGATGATGCGCTCGTCATGACGCATTCCGCATTCCGCACTCCGCATTCCGCATTATGAAGTTCCTCTGCGTCGAATGCGACCGGCAGATGCTGTTCGAGGAGCGGCGGCTCCCCGGCGACGGCACGCTCGCGGCGGCGTTCCGGTGCCCCCAATGCGGCCGCGCCGTCGGACTGTTGACGAATCCGATGGAGACGCAGCTGGTCGCGTCGCTGGGCGTGAAGATCGGCGGGACGACGATCGAGCCGCAGCCGCTCGAAATGGTGCGAGGCATGATCACGACGGGGCGGGACGACGCGTTCGCAGAGGGGACGGGGGACGGGGGACGGGGGACGGGTGTCGCCTGGTCGGCCGAGGCTCAGGAGCGCCTGGCCCGGGTCCCCAACTTCGTGCGCGGGATGGTGAAGAAGATCTACGCCGACTATGCCAAGGACCGCGGCATCGTCGAGATCACGCCGACCGTGATGGACAGCGCGCGCAGCGAGCTCGGGCTCGAGGGCATGTGAGCCTGGACGAGCGAATGGTCCACGGGCTGCGGATCGTGATCGACCGCGACCAATGCGTCGGGTTCGGCGATTGTGCGACGGCGGCACCCGAAGGTTTCAAATTGGACGCCGACACGATCGCCACGTTCTCCGAGCCGGAGCGGGTGGAGCGGGAGCGGCTGCTGCGCGCGTGTGACGCCTGTCCGGTGGATGCCATAACCGTTTGGGACTCAGAGGGTAGGCAGCTGGTGCCCCCGCTTACTTGACAGCCTGTCTCGTCGTTCACATACTCGCCCGCCCAAAGGGAGGTGCTGGTGTACCGCGAGATCTTCGTTCCGGTCGACAACTCGAGCCCGTCGGACTGGGCGGTGGACCGGGCCATCGAGTTGTGCGGCAAGACGGACGGCCGCATCACCGGAAATCACGTCTACGCCGCCCGCCTCCACGACGTCCGCTTTCGCCAGCTCGAGACCGGACTCCCCGCCCGGTTCCAGACTCCCGACGAGATCAAGAAGCAGCGCAAGATCCACGACAAGCTGATCGAAAAAGGCCTGCAGCTGATCGCGGACAGCTTTCTCGACCAGCTGGGAAAGCGTTGCGAGGCGGCGGGCGTGCGACTGACCCGCCAGCTGCTGGAAGGCATCAACTACGAAGAGATCGTCAACGAAGTGAACCGTGGCGCCGGCCGGCTCCCGGGGCTGATCGGCTTCGACCCCGATCGGGCCGCCGGCTACGACGGGGGCGATAAGACCCGCTCGGACGTGAAGGTGGGCGAGAACGGGCGGCTCATCGCGGAAGACGAGGACACCGCCGCACGGCTCGCCGGCTCGTCGGGCCGCGAGTACGACCTGCTCGCGATCGGCGCGCACGGCCTGGGCCGGCAGCCCTACTCGCAGCTCGGCGGCGTCGTGTCGCGCGTGCTGCGCGGCATCGAGAAGGACGTGCTGCTGGTGCGCGACGACCGGCCCTTCGAGGGTGGGCGCTTCCTGGTGTGTGTGGACGGGTCGTCGTACGGCTATCGCGCTATGCGGCTGGCGCTCGAGCTGGCCCAGGCGTTCGGTGGGTCGCTGTTCGTGTGCAGCGCGTTCGACGTCGAGTACCACCACGTCGTGTTCCACAACATCAAGGATGTGCTCTCGTATCAGGCTTCCAAAGTCTTCAAGTTCGAGGAGCAGGAGGAGCTGCACAACAACATCATCGACAAGGGACTCCTCAAGCTGTGCCAGGCGAACCTGAAGCGCGCCGAGGTGATGGCGCAGGAGTTCCCCGGCGTTCCGCTCAAGACGCAGATCCTGGTGGGCAAGCCGTTCCAGGTGATCATGCAGTGGGCCGAGGAGATCAAGCCGTCGCTGCTGGTGCTGGCGCGGCACGGCGCGCACCGCATCGAAGGCACGGAGCTCGGCAGCCAGGCCGAGAACCTCGTGAGACTTGCAACGTGCAACGTGTTGCTTGCCGGCACCGGCGGCGTGAAGCCAGAAGACATCCCCTGGATCGAGGAGGACGGCGTCGCGGGGCTGCCCTGGGCGCCCGAAGCCGAGGTGCGGATTCTGCGCGTGCCGCCGTTCGCGCAGGGGATCGCGCGCCGGGCCGTCGAGGAGTATCTGCTCGAGCAGACGAAGGGCGAGCCGGCGACGGTCACGACCCGCTGGCTGGACGAGGCGATCCGGAAGCTGCTCCCTACGCACATGCAGCTGATCATGGGGATCGGCACGGCGGAGGAGATCGCGCTCGCGGAAGTGAAGGCGCAGGAGCAGATGAAGGGGACGAAGGTGCAGGGGCACGACTCCGACCCCCAGCCCCTGACCCCTGACGTGGAGGTCCGGTGTCCGGTGACCGGGGCGGTGAGCACGCGCCCGCGCGTCGCAACCGATCCCATCGTCTGGACGGAGGAAGCCTGGCAGCGGCTGCAGCTGGTGCCGCTCATCGCCCGGCCGCTGGCGCGCAACACGGTCGAGCGGTTCGCGCGCGGGCACGCCATCTGGCGCGTGAGCACTCGCGTGATGGACGAGAACAAGCAGGCGATGATCGCGGCCGACGAGTTCGACGTGGACACGATGATGGTCATGTTTCAGGAGCTGCGCGCCAAGCAGATCCGCGCCGAGGCGGAAGGCGGGGGCCGGGACGGGCTCTCCGCCGAGATGCGGGCGTTCATCGAGGAGGCCAAGGCGCAAGGGATCACGCGCTGCCCCATCCGGGACATCGAAGCGCAAATGGGGAAATGCCCGGTCGACCTGAAGACGATGAAGCCCGAGCAGGCGAAGGCCGCCATGGAGCGGCTGCTGGCCGAGCAAGCCGGGGACTGACGTGGATTACGTCCCCCACGTGGTCGCGTGGAATCTGACGCGACGCTGCAACCTGGAGTGCGCGCACTGCTACATCGCGGCGGGGCCGAGCGAGAGCGCCGCCGCGGAGCTCGACACGGCGGACTGCCTCGCGATCGTGGATCAGGTGCTGGCCGTGAACCCCGCCCCGCTGCTCATTCTGTCGGGTGGCGAGCCGCTGCTGCGGCAGGACCTGGGGGAGATCGCCGGCTACGCGTCCGCCAACGGAGCGACGGTCGTGGTCGGGACCAACGGGACGCTGCTCACCGATGAGCGCATCGCGGCGCTCGTGGACGCAGGCGTGCGGGGCGTCGCGGTCAGCGTCGACTCGCTGCGTCCCTCCTATCACGACAACTTCCGCCGCGGCCGGGGCGCGCTCGCCGAGGTGCAGGACGCGCTCGCGCGGCTGCGGGCGGCACGGCTCGACTTCATCGTGCAGACGACGGTCACCAAGGGGAACCGCGCGGAGCTCGGAGCCCTGGTGGCGTGGTCGGCGGACGAGGGGGCGGTGTCCTTCAACTGCTACTTCCTGGTCGCGACGGGCCGCGGCGCCGCGCTGTCGGATCTGGCGCCCGCGGACTACGAGGCGGTGCTCGCCGACCTGGCCCGCTGGGAGCGCAGCTACCGTGGCCGCATGCTGGTGCGGGCGAAATGCGCGCCGCACTTCATGCGCTTGGTGCATCAGACCGACCCCGACTCCCCGGTCCTGAACTACGAGACCCGCTGTCCCTGCGGGACGCAGTACTGCCGCATCACGCCGGACGGCAAGGTCACGCCGTGCCCGTACCTGCCCGAGGTGGCCGGCGATCTCACGTCGCAGCGCTTCGCCGACGTGTGGCGGTCGTCGCTCCTGTTCCGGCGCCTGCGGGAAGGGCCGCTGCAGGGGAAGTGCGGGGCATGCGAGTATCGCGCGTTGTGCGGCGGCTGCCGGGCGCGCGGGTTCGCGCTCGAAGGGGACGTGCTCGCCGCCGATCCGTCGTGCGTGTACGAGCCGACGGGCGACACGGCCCCCATCGAGCCGGCCCGCGCGGTGCGCTACGGGGGCGACTTTCAGCCGGCGCTCGCGTGGACCCCCGCGGCGCGCGAGCGGGTGACCCGCATCCCCTCGTTCGTGCGCGGCGTGGTGATGCAGCGCGTGGAGGCCTGGGCGCGCCGCCAGGGGCGCCGGGAGGTGACGCCGGAGCTGCTCGCCGAAGTGCGGAGCGCGATGCCGATCGACTTCTCGAAGCGGCGACCGTTCTTCGTAACGGATAACGGATGACCGATAACGCCTTCGTGTTGCTCCAAGCCGCCGCCGACACCACGCGCGCCTACGGGGAATTCCCCGTCATCGGGGCCCGGCAGTTCGTGTGGATCACCGCCGAGCTGCATCTGATGTTCGCGGCGTTCGTGCTTGGGGTACCGATGTTCGCCGTCGTCACCGAGGCGATCGGGATCTTCGGCGGCGACGACCGCTACGACCGCCTGAGCAAGGAGTTCACCCGCCTCTTGCTGGTGGCCTACAGCGCGACGGCGATCTGGGGCGCCCTGCTGGTGTTCGGTCTCTCGACCCTGTATCCGCGCTTCTGGGCGTACCTGACCGCGATCTTCGCGCCCTCGATGTGGGTGTATGCGGGATTGTTCTTCGTCGAGTCGTTCACGCTGTACCTCTACTATTACGGCTGGGATCGCTGGAAGAAGGGCCGGGCCAAGCTGGGGCATTGGACGCTCGGGATTCTCCTGAACGTGTGGGGCACGACGGTGATGTTCATCGCGAACTCGTGGCTCACCTACATGATGTCGCCGCCGCGGGACATTACGCCGACCACCGATCCTACCAGCATCAAGCTGTGGCACGCGATCGCCAACGCGACGTGGATGCCGATCAACGTGCACCGCGTGATCGCCAACGTGGTGTTCGGCGGGGCGATCGTGGGCGCGTACGCGAGCTATCGCTTCCTCGCGGCGACGAGCGACGAGGAGCGGGCCCACTACGACTGGATGGGGTACGTCGGGAATTTCATCGCCATGTCGGCCCTGATCGTGCTGCCGTTCGCCGGCTACTGGTTGGGGCGGGAGATCTATCAGTACGACCAGTCGATGGGCATCACGATGATGGGCGGCTTCATGAGCTGGCTGTGGGTGATCCAGGCGTTTCTCATCGCGGTGCTGTTCCTCACCGGCAACTACTATCTGTGGATCGGGATGGGCCGGATTCCCGGCGCCGAGCGGTTCCGGCCGTATACGAAATACCTGTTGATGGTGCTCGTGCTGGGGGCGATCGTCTGGGGGACGCCCCACACGATGATCGCCGACTCGAAGGAGCTGGCGGCGATGGGCGGCTCGCACCACCCGTTCCTAGGGGCGCTGGGCGTGATGAGCGCCAAGAACACCGCGGTGAACCTGATGATCCTCACCACGTTCCTGTCGTTCCTCCTGTACCGTCGCGCCAACACCCGGCCGGTCGTGCCGTGGGCGAAGAGCGGGACCATCATCCAGGGAGCGATGTTCGCCCTCGCGGCCGGGGTCGTGCTGTTTTACGGGATTCGGGGCTACTTCGTCGAAGCCATCGTGCGGATCGGGTTCAGCGTCTATCAGGTCTTGGCGGTACTCTCGTGCATCGTCTTCGTTACGCTGATCGACATCCTCATGGCGCGCGGCGCGCAGTCGCTCGGCACCATCCAATGGGGGAAGATGCCGCCGCGGTCGCAGTATGCCCTGTTCATCCTCGCCGTGACGTTCACCTGGCTCATGGGCCTGATGGGATTCGCCCGCTCGGGCATCCGCCAGTACTGGCACGTGTGGCAGGTGATGCAGGACACGAGCAAGTACGCCGCCACCCCGGCGCTCGGCTACGCGTCCAAGATGATCAGCCTGTGCGTGCTGATCTTCCTTACGCTCGTCGCGTTCGTGTTCTGGCTCGGCGGGCTGGCGGAAAAGTCGACCTTCGTCCCGCTGACCCCGGGCGCAAGCCCGGGGACACGGGGAGCCTCCCATGTGGGCCACTAACCTCAAGGTCGTCGCGATTGTGCTCGGCACCCTGGCGCTCTATACCCTCATCGCCAACAAGATCCCGCAGGTCCAGTCCGAGGTGCCCCAGACCCTGACCCTGGGCGCCAACGTCACGCCAGAGCAGCTGGTGGCGGCGGGAGAGAAGGTCTTCAACGGCATCGGCGGGTGCACCACCTGCCATGGACTCGGCACGCGCGCGCCCAATCTCCTCACCGACGAGAAGGGCGCCGGGACGATCGGCGCCCGCTGCGGCAAGCGCGAAGCCGGGAAGGACTGCAAGCAGTACCTGTACGAGTCGCTCGACGACCCCAAGGCCTACGTCGTGGCGGGCTACCAGCCCATCATGCCGACGATGACCAAGCAACTCTCGCCGCCGCAAATCTGGGCCGTGATCGCCTACCTGGAGTCGCAAGGTGGCACCGTCGACGTGACCGCCTCGGACATTCCAGCTGCCTCTGCCGCCCCGGCGGGAGGGGGAGGAGGAGGGGGACTGGCGGGCGGCAGCACCGACCCGAAAGCCATCATCCAGGCCGCGGGGTGCCTCGCCTGTCACAAGCTCGACGGCCAGGGCCAGGTGATCGCCCCCGATCTGACCCATGTCGGCTCGCGCCGCGACGCCGAATCGATTCGCAAGAAGATCCTCGATCCCATGTCGTCGATCGCCAAGGGCTACGAAAAGCTCGCCGGCATCATGCCCAAGACGTTTGGAAGCATGATGACCGCCTCGCAGCTCGAGGCCTTGGCGCAATTCCTGGCGGCGCACAAGTGAGCCCACTCGCTCCGGCCGGCGTGCGGCGTTATACCGCCCACCCGTTCTGGCAGGCCGTGGCGATCATGGTCGCCGCCTATGTCGTGGTCGAGTGGATCATTCCGATCCTGCCTGGAAGCGCCATCGTTCCGAAAAGCGTCGTGCTCCAGTACATGGTGACCGTGCTCGTCGGCGTGCTCATCTACGTGAGCGACAACGAGCAGCGGTGGACCACCTTCAAGGACCCGATCAACGCGGTGCTGGTCGAGCCGCGGCTGCGGGTGGTCCGCAGCGTATTGCTCGTGGTGGTGACGGTGCTCGTCGGGCTCGTCGCGTACGGACAGGTGACCACGACCGTCGCGGCGCCGCCCAATCTTCGCTCCATTCATCCGGCGCCTCCCACCGAGATCACGGTCCGCGGCAAATCGATCACGCTCACGGGTCTCGAGAACCCGCTGCGCGCCCACCCCGACTCGCTCGCGACCTACCTCGCGCTGGGCAAGAGCGTCTACTATCGGAACTGCCTGCCGTGTCACGGGGACCACCTCGACGGTCAGGGGCACTTCGCCTCCGGCTTCAATCCCCTCCCGGCCAACTTCCAGGACAACGGCACCATCGCGCAGCTCACGGAGAGCTTCGTGTTCTGGCGCGTGGCCAAGGGCGGCCCCGGGCTACCGCGCGAGGGCACGCCGTGGAACTCGGCGATGCCCAAGTGGGAGGATTTCCTCACCGAGCGCGAGATCTGGTCGGTGATCCTGTTCCTGTACGATCAAACTGGGTGGACGCCGAGGACGTGGGAGAAAACGGGGACGGGGGACGCGGGACGGGGGACGGGGCATGATTGACGCTCTGCTGGCGCTCGCGCTCTTCGTACCCGTCCCCCGTCCCCCGTCTCTCGTCCCCATGCAGGACACGACGAAAGGGAAGGCTGTGTACGTGAAATGGTGCGCCGGGTGCCACGGCGACGGCGGCGCGGGCGACGGGCCGGCCGCGGCGCACATGCTGCCCCGGCCGCGCAACTTCACGGGTGCTGTCTACAAGATCCGCACGACGGCTTCCGGTCAGCTACCGACCGACGCCGACCTTATGCGGGCGATCGACGACGGGCTGCCCGGGAGCGCGATGCCGGCGTGGAAGGGGCGCCTGTCGGACGCGGAGCGACGCGATGTGGCCGCATACATCAAGACGTTCTCGTCGTTCTTCGCGGACACGAGCCAGCACGTGGCGGCGCTCAAGTTCTCGAGCGAGCCGAGCGGCGGCACCGGGGCGACGGCCTTCAAGACGGGACGGCAGTTCTACGATTCCATCGGGTGCCGCAAGTGTCACGGCGACCAGGGACGGGGCGACGGGCCGTCCGCGCCCACGCTCAAGGACGACGCCGGGTTTCCCATCTTTGCCGCCGACCTGCACCAGAGCTGGCGCTTCCGCGGCGGCGGCAGCACGGGCGACATCTATCACCGGCTGCGCACGGGGCTCGACGGGACGCCGATGCCCTCGTTCTCGGACCTGATCGACCAGAAGTTCCTCACCGACGAGCAGCTATGGCGGCTGGCCCAGTACGTGCGCTCGCTCTCGCCGCCGCAGCCGCCCGAGGTGCAGGACGTCATCCACGCACCGCAGATCGCCGGCCCGGTGCCGGCCTCGCCCGACGATTCGGTGTGGGGGCGGGTGGGCCGGTACTGGTTCCCGCTCGTGGGGCAGGTGATCAGAAAGTCCCGCTGGTTCGCGCCGGCGGTGTCGGGCGTATGGGTGCAGGCGCTGCACGACGGCCACACCCTCGCGCTGCGGGTGAGCTGGGACGACCGCACCCAGAGTCCCGACAGCGCGTGGCTCGGGTTCGAGCAGCGCGTGCTCGAGACGGTCGCCAGCGACGACTCGGCCTCGCCCCCCCCCAAAGCGGAGCCCCGGCCCGACCAGCTGGCGGTGCAGTTCCCCCGCCATATCCCCGAGGGCATGGAACGGCCCTACTTCCTGATGGGAAGCGAGACCGACCCGGTGTACCAGTGGCGCTGGACGAGTAGCCCGCGCAAGAGCGTCGTGGGCCTGGCCCGGGGCATCGAGCGGTTCGACACGCTCCCCGGCGTGGTGGCGGGGCAGGCGCGCTTCGATCACGGGGAATGGCGGCTGGTGTTCACGCGCGCCCTTGCCACGCCCGATACCGCCAACGAAGTTCAGCTTGAGGCCGGCCGGGCGATTCCGGTGGCCTTCTTCGCCTGGGACGGTTCCAGCGGGGAACACGGCTCGCGCGTGGCCGTGAGCACCTGGTACTTCCTGGCGCTCGACCGGCCCACGCCGCCGGGCGTGTTCATTTCTCCGGTGCTGGCGATGCTCGTCACGCTCGGGCTCGGGCTCGTGGTCATTCGCCGCGCCCAGCGACGCGGCACGGCGCGTGTGGGACGGTAGGTCGAGGACTTTCATCGAGGAGGCGGGATGCGGAAGCTCGGAGCGGTGGTGGGCGTAGCGGTGCTGGGGGTGGCTCTGGCCGGCTGGATGCGCGCGACGGTCCCGGGAGCGCAGGGCGGGGGGACGATCAGCGGCAAGGTGAAGTTCACCGGGGCCAAGCCTGCCATGCCCAAGATCGACATGAGCGAGGAGCCGAAGTGCAAGGCGAAATACACGGCCGCGCCGCCCACCGAGGAGGCCGTGGTCGTGAACGCCAACGGCACGCTCGCGAACGTGTTCGTCTACGTGAAGTCGGGCCTGCCGGCGAGCTACCAGGCGCCCGCGCCCGCCGGGCCGGTGACGCTCGACCAGGACGGCTGCCGCTACCATCCGCACGTGTTCGGCATCCTGGTCGGCCAGCCCCTCGCCATCAAGAACTCCGACGGCATCCTGCACAACATCAAGGCCAAAGGCACCAAGAACCGCCCCTTCAACATCAGCCAGCCCGCCGTCATGACGTCGGACCGGACGTTCAGCGCTCCCGAAGTGATGGTGCCGCTCGAGTGCAACGTGCACGGCTGGATGCACGCGTGGCTGGGCGTGCTGCCGCATCCCTTCTTCGGCGTGAGCGGCAGCGACGGCTCGTTCACCATCAAGGGGCTGCCGCCGGGGACGTACACGATCGAGGCCTGGCACGAGAAGTACGGCACGCAGACGGCGACGGTGACGGTGGCGGGGAGCGAGACGAAGACGGCGGATTTCAGCTTCGCCGCCAAGTGAACTAACCGAGGAGCGCCTCATGCGTTGGTGGCTGCCGCTCAAGGCTTCGACATTCGCCGGGCCGATCGACGGCCTCTTTTTGGCGATCCTGATCATCACCGGCATCGCGTTCGTGCTGGTCGAGGTCGGGTTGATCTGGTTCGTCATCCGATACCGACAGCGTCCGGGTCGCAAGGCATTTTACACGCACGGCAACACACGCGCGGAAGTGATCTGGACCGCGATCCCCGCGGTCACCATGGTGGCGCTCGGCCTGATCAGCAACCGTTACTGGGTCGAGATCAAGGGCCGCAACAGCGTTCCCGCGAACGCCTATCCGATCGCGATCCACGCAAAGCAGTTCGAGTGGCAGATCACCTATCCGGGACCCGACGGCAAGCTCGGCACGCCCGACGATTTCACGGTCCGCAATCAGCTGCACGTGCCGGTGGGCCGGCCGATCGTGGTGGCGTTGTCGTCGGAAGACGTCATCCACTCGTTCTACGTGCCGCAGTTTCGGGTCCGGCAGGACGCCGTACCCGGGATGGACATCAAAGCCTGGTTCCAGGCGACCGTGCCGGGCACCTATGAGCTCGGCTGCTCGCAGCTGTGCGGACTCGGGCATTACCGCATGCGGGCGCAAGTGTTCGTGCAGACCCAGGAAGACTACGATGCCTGGATGAAGCAGGCTGCTCAGGAGGCCTCGTCATGACCACCGTGGCCGCGACGTCCCATCCCGCTCCCGCGCATCACGACGACCGGAGCTTCATCCGGAAGTACGTGTTCTCGACCGATCACAAGATCATCGGCATCCAGTTCCTGTTCGTGAGCCTGTTCTTCCTGCTGGTCGGCGGGCTCCTGGCGATGCAGATGCGCTGGCAGCTCGGCTTTCCGGGGAAGCCGATGCCGGGGGGCGGGATCCTGCCCGAGACCATGGCGCCGGGCGGCGTGATCCTGCCGGAGTACTACATCCAGCTCCTGACGATGCACGGCACGTTCATGGTGTTCTTCGCCATCATGCCGCTGCTCGTGGGCGTATACGCCAACTTTCTGATCCCGCTCAAGATCGGGACGCACGACATGGCGTTCCCCCGCATCAACATGTGGTCGTTCTGGTCGTTCTTCGCGGCGGGCCTGGTGATGCTGTCGAGCCTGTTCGTGCCGGACGGCGCGGCGCGGGCCGGGTGGACGATGTACGCGCCGCTGTCGGCGCGGCACGACCTGTCGGGCGCCTCGTTCGGCCAGGAGCTGTGGTCGGTCTCGATCATTCTGGTCGGTCTGTCCTCGATTCTCGGCTCGCTCAACTACATCACGACGATCATCAACAACCGCGCCCCCGGCATGACCTGGTTCCGCATGCCGCTGTCGGTGTGGTCGCTGTTCATCACGGCCATCCTCGGGCTGCTCGCCCTGCCGGTGCTGTCCGGCGCGGCGATCATGCTCCTGTTCGATCAGATCATCGGCACGCATTTCTTCGATCCCGCGGCGGGCGGCCAGGCCCTGCTGTGGCAGCATCTGTTCTGGTTTTTCGGCCATCCCGAGGTGTACATCCTGATCCTGCCGGCGATGGGCATGGTGTCGGACATCATCGCGAACGGGAGCCGCAAGCCGATCTTTGGCTACCACTCGATGGTGTTCGCGATCGTCGCGATCGCGTTCCTGGGCTGGATCGTGTGGGGCCACCATATGTTCGTGAGCGGCATGAACCCGACGTTGGGATCGTCGTTCATGGTGTCGACGCTGGTGATCGCGGTCCCCTCGGCGGTGAAGACGTTCAACTGGATGGGGACGATGTGGCGCGGCAACATCAAGTTCACGGTGCCGATGCTCAACGCGATCGCCTTCGTGGCGATGTTCGTGATCGGGGGGCTGTCGGGGATCTTCATGGCCGCGACACCGGTGGACATGCAAATCCACGACACCTACTTCATCGTGGCCCACCTGCACTACGTGCTGTTCGGCGGCAGCCTGTTCGCGTTGTTCGCCGCGATCCCGTACTGGTATCCCAAGATGTTCGGCCGGATGATGAGCGAGCGGTGGGGCAAGGTGCATTTTTGGCTCACATTCATCTTCTATAATTGCACGTTTTTCCCGATGCACATCACGGGGATGGCTGGCGAGATGCGCCGGCTTTACGACCCGAACCAGTACACCTTCTTGCAGCCCTACCAGCCGATTCGGGTGTTCATCTCGATCAGCGCGTTCCTCCTGTTCGCGACGCAGATCATCTTCTTCGTGAATTTCTGGTGGAGCCTCAAGAAGGGGAAACCAGCGGGCCTGAATCCGTGGCAGGACAACGGGCTCGAGTGGACGCTGCCGAGTCCTGCGCCGCACGGCAACTGGGAGCGGGTGCCGACGGTGTACCGCGGGCCGTACGAGTTCAGCTCGCCGCAGGTGCCCGAGGACTACCTGCCGCAGACCCGCAAGCTGCCGGGCGACCGGGAGCCGGCCGTCGCGTCGGCCGCACGCCACTGACCGAGGGAGAGGGACGACCGATGACGCACGCAGCGGCCACCGTCGACCAGATGCGGCCCCCGTACCCGGCCGAGCGAGGGCTCGACGTCTACAACACGAAGCTCGGGATGTGGGTGTTCCTCGCGTCGGAAGTGATGTTCTTCGCCGCGCTGATCGGGACCTACGTCATCCTGCGGTTCGGCGCGCCCGGCGAGTGGGCGAGGCCGGGGATCGTGCTCAACATCAAGATCACTGCCTTCAACACGTTCCTGCTGATCTGCTCGAGCGTGTCGATGGTCAAGGCCTACGCGGCCATCCAGGACGGCGACCCCAAGAACATGCGCTTCTGGCTGCTGCTGACCATCCTGGGCGGCGCCAGCTTCGTGGGGATTCAGGTCTACGAGTACATCCACCTGGTCGAGCACGGCTTCGTGCCGAGCGGCGTGCGTGAGGGAAGCGAGCTGGCGGAGCTGGTCGCGAAGGGAACGCTGCCCGCGGCGACGATGGGCCTATACGGCTCCACGTTCTTCACGATGACGGGGTTTCACGGCTTCCACGTCACCTGCGGCGTGATCTCGATGACGTATCTGTATTTCACGAAGGCGCTGCCGGGCAAGTACTCGAAGGCGGACTACGGCGGGATCGAGACGGTGGGCCTGTACTGGCACTTCGTCGACCTGGTGTGGATCATCCTGTTCACGATCGTCTACCTCATTTGAGGGCGGGGGGCCATGGAGACCGCGCACAAGCGTCCCAACTACATCCTGATCTGGGTGTACCTGGCGGTCCTCACGGCCGCCGAGCTGGCGCTCGCCTTCGAGCTGCCCATCACGCGCAACTTGAAGCTGCTGCTGCTCCTGTTCCTGGCGATCTGGAAGGCGGCGCTGGTCGGGCTGTTCTTCATGCACTTGAAGTTCGAGCGCTGGAACCTGCGGATCATGGCGGTGATCCCGTTGCCGCTCGCCGTGATCTTCATTCTGGCCGGCATGTCGGAGCACATCTGGTAGCGTTTCTCGAGCTGACGAAGCCACGCATCACGCAGCTGGTGGTGCTCACCGCCGCGGCCGGGTTCTACCTCGGCTCGGGGGCCGGCGTGGATGTCCGGCTGCTGCTGCAGACGCTGATCGGCGTGGCTCTCGTCGCCGCGGGGACCAACGCGTTCAACCAGTGGCGCGAGCGCGACGTCGACGCGCGCATGCGACGTACCCAGGGCCGCCCGCTGCCGTCAGGGCGTGTGAGCCCGCGGGCGGCCGCCGCGTTCGCGGCGGTCATCTCGGTGGCGGGCGTGGGCTACCTCGCCCTGCGGGTGAACCTGCTCACCGCGGGACTCGCGGCGCTCACGCTCGCGAGCTACGTGCTGCTCTACACGCCGCTCAAGCGCACCACGACGCTCAATACGCTCATCGGCGCGGTGCCGGGCGCGCTGCCCATCGTGGGCGGATGGACCGCCGCCGGCGGGGCCTTGGGGCCGGCCGTGGCGGCGTTGTTCTGGATCCTGTTCCTGTGGCAGCTGCCCCACTTCCTCGCGCTCGCCTGGATCTACCGGGAGGACTACCGGCGCGGCGGCCTGGCGATGCTGTCGGTCGCGGACGCGGACGGGCGGCACACCGGTCGCATGGTGCTGCTGTACGCGACGGCGCTCCTTCCCGTGAGCCTGTTGCCCACGCTGCTTGGCGTCACCGGGGCATTGTATTTCTTCGGGGCGCTGGCGCTGGGGCTCGCCTACACGGGGGCGTCGGTCGCGATGACGCGCGCCACCACCACGGTGCGCGCCAGGCGCCTCTTCCTCGTGTCCATCGTGTACCTTCCGGGCCTGTTGACTCTGATGGTCCTGGACAAGGTGGCCACGTAGGATTTCGCGAGTCCCGAGCCCCCAGCCCCGAGCCCCTATGATCCCCTTCCACCGCCTGCTCATCTCCACCGCGGTCGTCTTCTGCGCGGGCTTCGCGCTGTGGGCGGGCTGGAGCTACCGGGAATCGGGGGACGGCGTCACGCTCGTCATGGCCGTCGCCTCCGCGGCGGCGGCCGCGGCGCTCAGCTACTACCTGCGCCACCTGAAGCGGTTCCTCGGCCGATGACGCTCGCCGCGCTGGTCCTCGTGCAGCACGGGGGAGACGACCCGCACATGAACCTGCTGTACTTCTGGGCGGCGGTGCTGCTCGCGCTCACGCCGGTGCTGATCTTCGGTGGGATCGGCGTGTGGATCGTGCGGAAGGTGATAAAAGAGCGACGCGAAGACGAAGTGCGGAATGCGGAGTTGGGAATGCGGAATTGACCGGACCACGGTCGAGGCGGCCGTCGGGCATTGCTGATCGAACCATCCCTTCAATTCCGCATTCCGCATTCCGCACTCCGCATTAGATTGCCCCCATGACCGCCAAGTCTCCCGAACGCCGCCAGGTCGTCCGCTTCGCCTTCTACAAGCTCGACAGCGCGTGGCGCCGGCTCCCGGCCGAGCGACAGGCCAGTGCCAAGCTCGAGTTCGGCGAGGCGATCGAGAGCTTCGCGGGCCGGCTGCTGCTGCGCCCCTACGGCCTCGTCGGCATCCGCGGCGACTGCGATTTCCTGCTGTGGCAGGTGGCGGAAGACCTGGATTCCCTGGTGGCGCTGCAGACCGCGCTCAACCGCACCGACCTGGGCGCCTACCTCGCGGTTCCCTACAGCTACCTCGCGATGACGCGCCGCTCGATCTATGAGTTCCCCGAGGCTCCCGGTGCGGGACAGCCCTCCCGGCTCGTGATCCGGCCGAGCGATGCCCGTTACCTCTTCGTGTATCCGTTCATCAAGACGCGCGCGTGGTACATGCTGCCCAAGGCGGAGCGGCAGCTGATGATGGACGAGCACGTGCGCGTCGGGCGGCAATACCCCTCGATCCGGCTCAACACGACCTATTCCTACGGCCTCGACGACCAGGAGTTCATCGTCGCCTTCGAGGGCGACAATCCGGCCGACTTCCTCGACCTGGTGATGGAGCTGCGCGAGAGCAAGGCGTCGTCCTACACGCTGCGCGACACCCCGACGTTGACCTGCGTCCAGATGTCGCTGTGGGACATGCTGGACACGCTGGGGGGCGCCGGTGCGGCGCAGGCGGTATCGCGCCGGCCCACGCGGGCGGACGGGTATACGCCGGTGGCCACGCTCGCCGATCTGCCCGCCGGCACGAGCCGACGGGTGTACGTAGGCGGCGATGCCGTCGCGCTCTTCAACGTGAACGGCACCGTGCACGCCATCGCCAACCGCTGCACTCACGCGCGCGCCAGCCTCTCCGAAGGGACCGTCGACCCGGCCCGCTGCGCGGTGACGTGCCCCTGGCACGAAGGCGTCTTTTCGCTGGAGACGGGGCAGGTGCTGAGCGGGCCGCCGTCGCTGCCGGTCGCCACTTATCGCGTGAAGGTCGAGGGCGACACGGTCCTCGTCGCTCCCCCGGGTTTGATCGACGCGGGCGAGCCGACCGTTGCCCGCCGCTCCTGACGACAGCCGTTTCCTCAAGGCGTGCCGCTCGGAGCCCACCGATGTGACGCCGGTGTGGTTCATGCGGCAGGCGGGGCGCTACCTGCCGGAATACCGCGCGCTGCGGCAGAAGCACTCGCTGCTGGAGCTGTGCCATAAGCCGGAGCTCGCGGCCCAGGTGACCCTGCAGCCGATCGAGCGCCTGGGGGTGGACGCGGCGATCCTGTTCGCCGACATCCTGCTGCCGTTCGAGCCGCTGGGGCTGGGGCTCACGTTTTCTGCGGGCGAGGGTCCGCAGATCACCCGCCCGGTGCGCGAGGCGGGCCAGGTAATGGAGCTGCCGCCGGTGGACCCCGCGACCGACCTCGCCTATGTGCTGGAAGCC
>Ga0209350_1000218_pt1 | contig 37087 bp, 38 predicted proteins | sample GraSoi013_2_20cm_2_FD_185822 | JGI IMG/M metagenome (GOLD analysis project Ga0209350, IMG submission 185822) | Grasslands soil microbial communities from the Angelo Coastal Reserve, California, USA - Sample 09_27_2013_2_20cm (SPAdes) (version 2) | ecosystem: Environmental > Terrestrial > Soil >...
CGGACAGCGAATCAAGCGCCGTGCGCCCCGCGATGTCGACGGTGTCGAGCGTCGGCCCGGCGGGGAACACCGTATCCGCGGCGGCGAGCGTGCGAATCGCGAGGGGGTTCGAGACGAGGCCGCCGCCCATCGCCACCAGGCGTCCGGTCTGCCCGGTGTGGATCACCACGGTCCGCCCGGTCGTGCTGTCCAGCACGGCGATCGCGCTGTCGGGCGAGAACCAGAAGACCGCGGTCGCGGACGAGTCGCCGTGACCCGTCAGGACCCGTGCCTTAGGCGTGAGCGTGTCGTACTCCTCGAGGCTGTCGGCGGCGGTGACCTCGATGGCGATGTTGCGCGAGAGATCGGTGCTGACTTTGCACGTCGCGGCCGCCGCGAGCACGAGGATCAGAACGCCAGCCCTCAGGGCCCCTCCGCCGCGGCGGCCTGGGTCGGTCCCGAGGCGCCCCCCCCCCCTCCCAGGTCGCGCAGCGCCTGGGTGGCGTGCTCGATCCAGCGTTGGGCATCCGGTCCCTTCGGGGGGTGCGCGAGGAACGCCCGCAGGTGCTGGGTGGCCCCGTCAGGATCGCCACGTTTGAGCAGCAGGAACGCGAGTCCGTAGTGCGCCCCCGCGAGGTCGCGCTCGAGCTCGAGCGCGCGGCGGTAGTGCCGGATCGCCTCGTCGATGCGACGCGTTTTGGTGAACGCGATGGCCATGTTCTGGAGAATGCGCGCGTCGTTGGGGTGATCGCGCAGGGCCAGCCGGTACGACGTGAGCGCCGCCTCGAAATCGCCCTGGCGTTCGAGGGCGAGCGCCTCGTTGAGATAGTCGAGGCGCTGCGGTGCGATGTCGTCGGCGCCCAAGCCGCCGAGCAGGCGGCGCCAGAAACCCATGGGCCGAAAATAGCTTGCGGCCGCGTGACTGTGCAATGTAGCTTCTCCCCCCATGCCGCCCCCGCCGCGCACTCCACCACCCCGCAACTCGCGCGGCACCGTCCGCAAGGCGCCGCACGGCGTGCTCGAGGTGGATTGGCCGTTCTTCGGTGAAATGTGCCGCGCGCTCGCGCTCAAGATCTTCCGGGAGTACGATCCCGACGTCGTGATCGGCATCGCGCGCGCGGGCGTCATCCCGGGGGCGGTGGTGGCGACCATCCTGCAGCGTGATTTCGCGTCGATGGCCATCACGCGTACGGAGAGTGGCGGCCGGCCCGTGGTGATCGCCGGCCCGCCGCGCATCGTGGTCGGTCGCCGCGTGCTGATCGTGGACGAAACGTGCGACACCGGCGCCACCATGAAGCTCGGCCTCAACGCCGTGCGCGAGCTCAAGCCGGCCGCCGTCAAGACGGCCGTCTCGTTCCGCACCGGCGAGTACCGGCCCGACTTCTACGCCCTGCAGACGGACAACTTCATCATCCTCCCCTGGGACCGCGAGGTGATCATCGACGGGGAGATCGTGATGCGGCCCGACTACGCGGCGAAGCTCAAGGAACTCGGGGGTTGATCGACCGGCTCACCGCGGCGCTGGGTCGCTCCCGCGCCGACTACACCGAAATCCGCGTCGAACGTAGCTGGAGCACCGCGGTGACTTTCCGCGGGCGGCGGCTCGAGTCCGCCACCGCGAGCGAGGACCAGGGCGGCTTTGTGCGCGCCCTCACGCCGGGCGGCGGCTGGGGTGTCGCGTCGTTCACGTCACTGGATCGGCTCGAGGCCATGGTCGCCCGCGCCGTGGAGTTGTCGCGCGCCGTGCGCGTCACGCCGCCGATCCGCCTCGCCGACGTCGCGCCTCATCGGGCGGAGGCGATCCTCGATCTCGACGGCGACGTGCGCGGTGTTCCCATCGCCGAGAAGAAACGCCTGCTCGAGGCGTACAACGGCGAGCTGCTCGCGGTGAGTGACCGCGTCGTCGACACGCTCGCGAGCTACCGCGACGAGGTCAGCGACTACTGGTACGTCAACTCCGAAGGCAGCGCGCTGCACGAGCTCCGACCCGAAGTGACGCTCTCCGGCACGGCGGTGGCGCGGCGCGACGGCACGATCGAGAAGGGGCTCGAGTCCATCGGCTTGCGTCGGGGCTGGAGCTCCGTCCAGGACAAGGCCGTCGGGTTCCGGGAGGCCGCCGAGCGCGCCGTCCAGCTGCTCGACGCCCCGATGGTCACCGGCGGCGCGTACCCCGTCATCCTCGACCCCGAGCTCGCGGGCGTGTTCATCCACGAGGCGTTCGGCCACCTCTCCGAGGCCGACTTCGTCTACGAGAATCCGCAGGCCCGCGAGATGATGACGCTGGGCCGGCGCTTCGGGAAACCGGGCTTGAACGTGGGCGACAATGGCGCCGCCCCCGGCCTGCGCGGCACGCTCCCCTTCGACGACGAAGGCACCCCCACGCAGGACACCCCGCTGATCAAGGAAGGCATCCTCGTGGGCCGGCTGCACTCGCGCGAGACGGCGGCCACCATGGGCGAGCGGGCCACGGGGAACGCGCGCGCCATTTCGTTCCGCCACCCGCCGATCGTCCGCATGACCAACACCTACATCGCGAACGGGCGCGGCAGCTTCGAGGACCTGATCCGCGACGTGAAACTCGGCGTATACGCCTGCGGCGCCTTCGGTGGCCAGACGCTGCTCGAAAACTTCTCCTTCACGGCCGCCTACGGCCGCATGATCCGGGACGGGCAGCTGGCCGAGCTCGTGAAGGACGTGGTGCTCGCCGGCAACCTGTTCCAGACGCTCGATCGGATCGACCACATCGCCGGGGACTTCCGCTGGAACCAGATGGGCGGCGGTTGCGGCAAGGGAGGGCAGGCGCCCCTGCCCGTGACCGAAGGGGCGCCGCACGTGCGCATCGAGGAGGCGCTCGTCGGAGGCGACGTGCCCTCCGGCTCCGCCAGGTGATCGAGCGGCTGCTCGAGCGGGCGCGCCGTCGGGCCGACGGTGGGGCGGACGCGTTGTGGCGGCGGGGGGAGCGCACGTCGGTGGCGTTCGAATGGGGTCGTCTCAAGGCGGCCGGTGTCGCGGAAGAAGCGGGCGTGAATGTCCGCGTGCGCCACCGGGGACGGGTCGGTGTGGCGGGGACGACGGCGGTGGCGGAGACGACGGGGGTCGCGACGGACGACGTAGGGGCGCAGCATGCTGCGCCCCTCCTGGATCGCGCCCTCGCGTCCGCGGCGCTGGGCGAAGAGCTGGACCTGGCGTTTCCGGCGCAGGCACCGCTGCCGGCTGTGGCCACCTTTTTCGACCGTGCGGCCGACGCGTCCTTGGACGACCTGATCGGAATCGGGCGCTCGCTGCTCGAGCAGCTCGAGCGCGAGGGGTGTCGGGTCAACGTCACGATCGAGCGTGAAGCCGCCGAAACGCGAGTCGCGAACACGGCCGGTGCTGCCGGGGCGTATCGCTCTACCGCGATCGGGGTGAGCGCCGAGCTGTGGCGTATCGCGGGCGACGACGTGCTGGCGATCGGCGACACCTACGAAGGGGCCGACCTGCCCTCCGACGCCGCCCTCGCCGCCCTGGTCCGCTCGGTCAACCGGCGACTCGAGCACGCGCTCCGTGTCGTGGCTCCGCCGGAAGGGGCGCTGCCGGTGATCTTCACGCCGCTCGGCCTCTCCGCGCTCACGCTCCCCGTCACTCAGGCGCTCTCCGGCAAGGCGGTGTTGCAGGGCATCTCGCCGCTGGCCGCGCGTGTCGGCGAGCAGGTGTTCGACCGCCGGTTCTCGCTCACCGACGATCCGTTGGTGGTCGGCCGCGCCGCGTCCCGTCCTCTGGACGATGAGTGTGTGCCTTCGCGCACGACGCGCCTCGTGGAACGTGGCGTCGTGCAACAGTTCATCTACGATCTCGAGACGGCGACCCGCGCCCGCACCCACAGCACGGGCCATGGCCAGCGCACGGTTTTCGGCAAGCCGGTGCCGGGATACACGAACATCGTCTTGGGGGACGGGGGACGGGGGACGGGGGAAGGGGGCGACGATCTCGGTGGAGGTCTGCTGCGCGACGTCAAGGACGGCCTCCTGGTCGACGAGTTGATCGGCGTCGGCCAGGGCAACGTGATTGGCGGGGCATTCAGTCATCCGGTCGCGCTCGCCTACCGGGTGGAGCGCGGCGCGATCAGCGGCCGGGTGAAGGACGCTGCCGTCGCGGGGAACGCCTACGACCTATGGAAGCGCGTGGGGGACTTCGGAAACGACGGGCGCTGGGCGGGCGCGCGCTACACCGCGTCGGTCCTGCTCGACGGGGTGAGCGTGGCCCGGCGCTGATGCTACGCCGCTCGCTGCACCGACACCAGCTGGGCGAGCACGTCGCGCAGGAGCGGCTGCTCCTGCTGGAGCCGCGTCACCAGGTCGCTCCGACTGCCGTCCGCGGCCGCGCGCTTGAGCTCGGCCGCGTATACATCGAGAATCCGCGTGAGCAACGCGGCTTCGTCGCGATTGAGATTCAAGGCGAGCATCTCGACCTCCTCGTTCGATGCCCGCTTGTGCAACAGCCGTGCCGATGTGGGCGTTCCCTCGCCGTTGCAGCCTGAAGCCCGCCGCCACGGCGGAGGGTCCGCTGTGGCTCAGAAACCACGCGTCACCGCCGCTGCAGTCTGGTGCTAGTGTCCCGCGCCCAACACCTCGGCGTAGTCCCGCCCTTCGGTCATCTGAGCATATACGGCGTTGAGCGTATCAGGGGACGCCGACAGGAAGCGACACCGCAGGTCGTTGCGGGACCGGCACTCCACTTCCATCACGGCGACCGGCTCGCCCGACAGACGACCGAGGAAGTCCGCCAGCATTCCGGACGAAAAGAAGCACATCGGTGTCTGGGCACTGCCGGGATCGGCTTCCGCCCAATCCACGGAATCCACCACCAGCGCCGCGTTGCCCATCGGGACGACGCTGACGGCGCCCCAGCCGATCGCCTGAAAAAAGGCGGACAGCACGTCGTTCAGCCGGCCGGCATCCAGATCGCCGGGATGCGGCACGCCCCCCTCCCGGGGAAGCCAGGCGCAAAACGCCTGGTAGATGCCCTCGCCAGCGGCGAAGCCGACTTCCTGGAGAATCGGGATGGCGGCGTCGGCCGCGTCGCGGAGCAGGCTGCGGTGGAGTTGTTGCAGGGCGCCACGACCGATGGTGAGGCCATCGGTCGCGGCGGTGGGGTGGACCGGGGCGCTCATATGGGACGCCAACTTAGGGTTTGGCGCGGGCGCGGCGCAAGAGTTCCGCTTCGTCGATGAGCGGGATGCCGAGCGTCTTGGCCTTGTCGCGCTTCGAGCCGGCATCGGCGCCCACGACCAGCGCCGTCGTCTTCTTCGAGATGCTGTCGGTCACGTGGCCGCCGGCCGCCTCGATCAGTTCGGCCGCTCTGGTGCGGGAGAGGGAGGGCAGGGTTCCGGTCACGACGTACGTCTGACCGGCCAGCGGGCCCTCGCGCTCGGACGTGGCCGGCTCCTGCATATTGAGCCCCAGTTTCTCCAGCCGCTGGATCAACTCCTGGTTCCGGGGTTCGGCGAAGAATCCGGCCACAGCCTCGGCGATGGCGGGGCCGATGCCGCGGATCTCGCTGATGTCGGCCGCTTTAGCCTTCTTGAGGCGCTCCATCCTCCCGAAGTGGCGCGCCAGCAGCCGCGCTCCCTCCGCACCGACGTGCCGGATGCCGAGCGCGAAGAGCAGCGTGGACAGCGGTCGCTGTTTCGAGTCCTCGATGGCCGCGAGCAGCTGGTCCACCGACTTCTCTGCGAACCCTTCTAGTGCGAGCAGCTCGAGCTTCTTGTGCTGGAGCTCGTACAGGTCCGCGACGTTGGCGATGAGCTTCGCCTCGAGCAGCGCCCGCACCCGCTCGTACCCGAGACCGCGGATGTCCATCGCCCCGCGACTCGCGAAGTGCCCGATGCCCTCGAGGATCCGCCCCGGGCACGACACGTTCGGGCAATAGACCATCACCTCGTCCTTCGGACGCTCCACCTTCGAACTACACACTGGACACTTGTCCGGCGGCTCGAAGCTCTTCCGGTGCTTCCGCGGAGGACGACCTTTGGCAGTGGGGGCGCGGCCCAGAACCTGCGGGATGACCTCGCCGGCGCGCGTGACTTCGACAAGGTCACCAGGCAAGATGTCTTTCGCCGCGATCAGCTCGAAGTTGTGGAGGGTGGCCGTCGAGACCGTGACGCCGCCGATCTCGACCGGCTCGAGCACGGCGTACGGGTTGAGCGCTCCGGTGCGGCCCACGTTGATGCGGATCTCCTTGAGTTTGGTGATCCGCACCTCGGGCGCGAACTTGCGGGCCACGGCCCAGCGCGGCTCGCGGTCTCCGACCGTCCCGAGCTCGGCGTGCAGCCGGAGCGGGTTCACCTTCACGACGACGCCGTCCGCGCCGTAGTCGAGCTCGGGCAGCAATGCCTCGAGCTTCGCCACTTCCGCATGCGCGTGCGCCAGGTCGGGCACCAGCGTGTGGTGCGGCTCCACCGAAAAGCCCCACGCGGCCAGGCGCTCGAGCAGCGCATGCTGCGTCTCCACCGTCAGCTTCTGACCGGGTGCCTCGATGTGGAAGCAGAAGATGCGCAGACCGCGGCTGCGCGTGATCTTGGGATCGAGCTGGCGCAGCGATCCGGCGGCGGCGTTGCGCGGATTGGCGAACGTGGGCTCGCCGGCCTGCTCGCGCTCCCGGTTGAGCTCGGCGAACCGGGACTTGGAGAAGTAGACCTCCCCGCGGACCTCCATCAGCTTGGGCCAGCTCTTTCCCTTGAGCCGCAGCGGGACCGCGCCGATGGTGCGCAGATTGGCGGTGATGTCCTCGCCCTCGATGCCGTTGCCGCGCGTCGCCCCGACCGTGAACACGCCATCGCCGTACGTGAGGCTCACCGCCGCGCCGTCGATCTTCACCTCGAGCGTATAGCCCGCCGTCCGGACCTCGGGCACGAGCCGCCCGTTCCGGTCCTCCCAGTCGGCGAGCTCCGCTTCGGTGAACGCGTTGGCGAGCGACAGCATGGGCACGAGGTGGCGATGCTTACGGAACTTGTCGGCCGGCTCGGCGCCCACGCGGTGGGTGGGGCTGTCGGTCGTCCGCAGCTCCGGGTGCTGGGCCTCGAGCTCCTGCAGTTCGCGGAACAGCCGGTCGTACTCCGCGTCCGAAATCTCCGGCTTGTCGAGTACGTAGTAGGCGTGGTTGGCGCGCTCGAGGAGTCGCCGCAGCTCGGCGGCTCGTGCGGCGGAGCCCTTCACCGTCCTTTGGCTTCTTCTTGAATCACGGCCATGGCCACACCCACCAGCCGGTCGAGCTCCTCCGCGCTCGCGCGCGGGAGCAGCCCTTCCGCCCACGCGCCCTCGCGCTCGCCGAACGCGGCGAGCAGACGCCGCAAGAAGGAGAGCAAGGCCACCCGCTCCAGCTCCATGCGGCGCATCACCTCGCCGGTCTCCTGCTGCCGTTGCGCCAGGCGCTCGTAGCGGTGCGCGTTGCGCAGGGCCTGCGAGGTGAGCGACGCGACCACCTGCACGAACCGGACGTCATCGTCGGAAAACGTGGGTCCGTCGCGGAACGTCCGTAGGAAGATCGCGCCGATCGACACGCCTCGCCACGTGATGGGTACCACGGTGATGGACTTCACGCGGCGGTTGATCAGCTCGCTCTTCACGTGCTTCAGGCTGGGATCGGTCGCCGCATCGGGGATGAAGACCGTCTCGCCGCCCTGCATGGCGCGCTTCAGCTCCGGATAGCGGTCCAGGTCCACCACGTAGTTGCGGATCGTCGGGTCCTCGTAGGACGCCACGAGTCGCACGGACCTGCCGCCGCGGTCGGCCAGGAAGATGGAGCAGCGATCGAGGCCGAATGCCTCGCCCAGCTTGCGCGCGATCGCCTGCAGGATGTCGATGAAGTGGAGCGAGGTGGAGACTTCCTTGAGGATCTCGATGACGGCGAGCAGATGCGTCCGCTCGCGCTCGAGCTCGGCCACGCGTGCCGCGAGGCGGTCACTGTCGGCAGCCGCGGCCGCGCTGGACGAAGGCATGGCATAGTTTGCGTCCGCGGCGGAGGCGGCGTCAAGTTGCCGCGTCACATCGGGCGCGGTAGCTTCCGGGCCCATGCGACCCCTCGCATTCGTCGTCGTCGCCGTCACGTGCACCGCCGGCGCCCGCGCGCAGGGTCGCTCGAATCCGCCGCCGCTCCCGCCGGTCCAGCCGATAGGGGCCTGGACTCCCGTCCCGGAGTTGCCCGGCATGGGCCGCCCGGTCGACACGGCGGCCGTCGCGCTGCGGCGGCGTGCGCTCGCGGCCCGCATCGGCCGCGGGGTCGCGCTCATCCCCGCCGCGCACGAGCGGGACGTCGAGCGTGACTACGTCCAAGACAACGATTTCCGTCAGACCAATACCTTCTTCTACCTGACGGAGCTCGAGACCCAGGATGCGTGGCTGCTGATCGTGGCGGGCGGCGAGGCGGCGACGACGGTGCTCTTCCTGCCGCCGCGTGCCCCTTCGCAGGAGCGCTGGACCGGCCTCCGACTCGGGCCCGACAGCACGGCGGCGCGGCTCTCCGGCATCGGCCGCGTGCTCCCCACCGACTCGCTCGACCGGATGCTTGCGGCGGCCCTGTTCCGCGCGTCCGGGCCCATCTATGCGCCGCTCGACGTCACCACGCGGGACGAACCACGCCTCAAGGAGCTGGTGTTCTCCGGGCGCGACGTCCGCAACCTGCGCCCGCTGGTCGACTCCATGCGGCTCGTCAAGGACGGCGACGAGATCGCGCGGATGCGCAAGGCGATCGACATCTCGGCGGCGGGACATGTCGCCGCGATGCAGGCGGCGCGCCCCGGCGTGTGGGAGTACGAGCTCGAGGCCGTCCTGGAGGCCGCCTTCCGCCGCAACGGCGCGGACCGCCTCGGCTATCCGTCGATCGTGGGGAGCGGCCCTAACAGCACCACGCTGCACTACGACGTGAACCGGCGCCAGACACGAGACGGCGACCTGGTCGTCGTGGATGCGGGGGCCGAGTGGGGACAGTACACGGCCGACGTGACCCGCACGTTTCCCGTCAACGGGAAGTTCACCCCGCGCCAGAAGGCGATTTACGACCTGGTGCTGGCGACGCAGCAGACGGCGTTCGATTCCACGCGTCCCGGCGCCACGGTCGCCCAGCTGAACCGGATCGCACGCGAATACCTGCGCGCCCACTCGGGGACGCTGTGCGGCGCGCAATCGTGCGACGGGTACTTCATTCACGGCTTGGGGCATTGGCTCGGGATGGATGTGCACGACGTCGGGGACTACGGCACGCCCCTCAAGCCGGGGATGGTGCTCACGCTCGAGCCCGGGATCTACCTGCCGGCGGAGTCGCTGGGGGTGCGGATCGAAGACGACGTGCTCGTCACGGCAACGGGCGGGGAGTGGCTCTCCGCCAAGGCGCCGAAGACGACGGTCGAGATCGAGCGTCTCATGTCTCGTCCTTCTCGCCCTTGATGTCTTTGAGGAGCTGCTTGGCTTCCTGCTTGTAGGCGTGGTCGAGCACGTCGCCGATCGGAAGCGACTCGATCGCGGTGAATTGCTCGCGCGCCTTGGAGTAATGCCCGAGATCGACGTACACTTCGCCGAGGTCGAGCCGGTGAAAAATGTTGTTCGGCTTCAACGCGACGGCCTTCGCCAGGTACTTCTGCGCATCGTCCCAGTTGCCCTTGTCGAGGAAGCCACCGCCGAAGAGCGCTTTGGCGAAGAACTTCTCGAACCCCGACAGCCGTTTGACCTCGGCATGCCAGGCGCCGATCAGGTGACACGCGCCGTCGTGGGTGGAGTCGAGCTCGATCGCCTTCATCCCTTCATCATAGATGATCTTGGCGAAGCGCACGCGCTCCTTGCCGCCCTTGGTGCGCGACAGCCTGCCGAGCGCCTGCCCGATCGTGAAATGGCCGTCGGCCCCGTTGGGGTTCACGCGCACGGCGGCCTCGCCGAAGGCGCGCGCCTCGGTGTAGAGACTGTCTCGCAAGTGCTTGGACGAGTCGTCCGTGCCCGTGATCTGCTTGGCGATGTCCACGAGCTCGCGACCCGATTTCCACAGCGCCTGATAGTTGAGCGAGTCGAGCGCGAGGGCCGCGCGGTAGTGGCCCAGGGCCTGCTGCGGGGCGAGCGCGGCGTAGGCGCTGTCGCCCAGCGCGATGTGCTCGGCCAGAGTGGGCCGCGCCTGGCCCGCGACCAGGGCGGGACCGGCGACCCACACGAGCACCAGCGACGTGACAGCGCGCATCAGCGACTCCGGACGGGAGCGGGGCGGTAATGTTGGTGGTCCCGCTCATCGAGCGCAAGCGCGACGGCGGCGCCCTGACCCCGGAGGAATGGTCCGCCCTGGTCGTCGCCTACACCGACGGGCGCATTCCCGACTACCAGATGTCGGCGCTGCTGATGGCGGTGCTGCTGCGCGGACTGGAGCGTCAGGAGCTCGCCGCCCTCACCGACGCGATGCTCGCCTCGGGCCAGCGCCTCTCCTTCGATTCGTGGTCGACACCCCGTGTCGACAAGCACTCGACCGGGGGCGTGGGCGACAAGGTCTCGCTCGTGCTGGCGCCGCTGGTCGCGGCGTGCGGCGTCGCGGTGCCGATGATGTCGGGGCGGGGCCTCGGCCACACCGGCGGCACGCTCGACAAGCTGGAAGCGATCCCCGGCTTTCGCACCGGCCTGTCGCTCGCCGAGGTCCGGGCCCAGGTCATGAAGATCGGGTGCGCGATGATCGGCCAGACGCCCGAGATCGCCCCCGCCGACCGTCGCATCTACGCGCTGCGCGACGTGACGGGGACCGTCGAGGCCATCCCCCTCATTGCCGCCAGCATCATGTCGAAGAAGCTGGCCGAGGGACTGAACGCCCTCGTGCTGGACGTGAAACGGGGCAGCGGTGCGTTCCTCCCCGCGCTCGAGCAGAGTCTCGAGCTCGCGCAGACGATGATCGCTCTGGGCGAGGACCGCGGCTGCCCCACCGTCGCGCTGCTCACCGCCATGGACCGCCCGCTGGGTCGCGCCTGCGGTAACGCGCTCGAGACCGAGGAGGCGATCCTCGCGCTGCGGGGTGAGGGGCCCCTGGATTTGATGGAGGTGACTTACGCGTTGGGCGTCGAGATGCTGCTCGCCGCGCGTGTGGAAAAGACCTCCAAGAAGGCGCGGCAGCGGCTCGAGAACGCCCTCGGCTCCGGCCTCGCGGCCGAGAAGTTCGAGCGCATGATCGAGGCGCAGGGCGGCAATCCCGGCGTCGTCGAGGACGCGTCGGTGCTCCCCCAGGCCAAGGAAGTCGAGGTGTACAAGGCGCCCCGCACCGGCGTCGTCGTCCGAGTCGAGCCGAAGGTGGTGGGGCGGGCCGTCGTGGCGATGGGCGGCGGGCGCCTCAAGGTCGACGACCCGGTGGATCCCACTGTCGGCTTCGTGATCACGGTGAACCCCGGGGACAAGGTGCTCGCCGGCGAGCCGATCGCGTCGGTATTCGCGCGCGATCCGGCAGGCATCAAGCTCGGGTTCGAAGCGCTGGGTCAGGCGATCGTGGTGGCGGACAAGCTCACCGAAAAACCACTCCCGTTGGTCTCACATCGCGTATCGAAGGCCGGCGTCGAGCAACTCACACATCCAGATTCCGCACGAACTTCGCGTTCTCCTCGATGAACCTGCGGCGCGGCTCCACTTCGTCTCCCATCAGGGTCTCGAACAGCTGCGACGCCTCGAACGCGTCTTCCATCGTGACCTGGAGCAACGTGCGGCGCTCCGGATCCATGGTGGTATTGCGCAGCTGATCGGGATTCATTTCCCCGAGTCCCTTGTACCGCTGAATCATGAGGCTGCCGTGCGCAGCCTCGCCGTTGGTCAGCCGCTTCACGTACGCGTCCCGCTCCTTTTCGTCGTACGCGTAGAACTCCTCTTTGCCCTTGGCGACGCGATAGAGGGGGGGCTGCGCGATGTAGATGTACCCCGCGTCGATCAGGAATTTCATTTCCTTATAGAAGAAGGTGAGCAGCAGGGTGCGGATGTGGGCCCCGTCCACGTCCGCGTCGGTCATGATGATGATCTTGTGATAGCGGGCGTCGTCGACCTTGAAGCCCTCGCCCACGCCGGTGCCGATCGCCGTAATGATGGTCCGGATCTCCTCGTTGGAGAGGATCTTGTCGATGCGCGCCTTCTGCACGTTGAGAATCTTGCCGCGCAGCGGCAGGATCGCCTGGAAGCTGCGATCCCGTCCCTGTTTGGCGGAGCCGCCGGCCGAGTCGCCTTCGACGAGATACAGCTCGGTCAGCTTCGGATCGCTCACGCTGCAATCGGCGAGCTTGCCGGGGAGCAGGCCGCCCTCGAGCCCGCTCTTCTTGCGGACCAGCTCGCGCGCCTTGCGCGCCGCCTCGCGCGCGCGCGCCGCGCTCACCGCCTTGGCGATGATGATACGCGCCACGCTCGGGCTCTTGTCGAAAAAGTCGCCCAGGGCGTCGTTGACGACGGTCTTCACGATCCCCTCGACTTCGGAGTTGCCGAGCTTGGTCTTGGTCTGCCCTTCGAACTGCGGATCCTTGACCTTGACGTGCAGCACCGCGGTCAGGCCTTCGCGGATGTCGTCCCCCGTGAGGGTGAACTCCTCCTTCTTGAGGATGCCATCCTTCTTGGCCCACTCGTTGATCGTGCGCGTCAGTGCGGCCCGGAAGCCGGTGAGGTGCGTGCCGCCTTCGTGCGTGTTGATGTTGTTCACGAAGGAGAGCGTGTTGTCGTTGTAGCCGTCGTCGTACTGGATCGCGCCTTCCACGACGACACCTTCTCGTGTGGTCTCGAACACGATCGGCTTGGGGTGCAGCGACTTGCGGTTGCCGAGCAGATGCTTCACGAACTCGGCGAGCCCGCCCTTGTAGAAGAACGTCTCCTCCTTCTGCTGCCCTTTGCGCTCGTCTTTGAGCGTGATCGTAAGGGCCTTGTTCAGGAAGGCGAGCTCGCGCAGCCGGGTGGCGATGGTGGCGTAGTCGAACCGCGTCTCCGTGAAGATGTCCGTGTCGGGCTTGAACCAGACGGTTGTCCCGGTGGCTTTGGCCTTCCCGATGACCTCCAGTTTCTTTTTGGTCTCGCCGCGCTCGAACGACATGTGGTGCCGCTTGCCGTCGCGGTCGACCCACACCTCCAGCTTTTCCGATAGCGCGTTCACCACCGAGACGCCGACCCCGTGCAGGCCGCCCGACACCTTGTACGTGCTCTTGTCGAACTTGCCGCCGGCGTGCAGCACCGTGAGCGCCACCTCGACGCCCGGCTTTTTCTCCGTCTTATGGATGTCCACCGGGATCCCCCGGCCGTTGTCCACGACGGTGATCGAGTTGTCGGCATGGATGGTGACGTCGATCTGCGTGCTGTAGCCGGCGAGCGCCTCGTCGACCGAGTTGTCGACCACTTCGTAGACGAGGTGGTGCAGCCCGCGGCCCGACACCGACCCGATGTACATCGCCGGCCGGCGCCGCACGGCTTCCAGGCCCTTCAGGACCTGGATCGAGTCGGCCTGGTAGTCGCCGTTACCCTTTTCTTTTGGTTTCGAGGCTCGGGGTTTCGCCTTCGCCATAGCGCTCTATCGTGAGAGAAGCCAGCGGACCGTCTTGATCCGTCCGGCGCCGCGGCCGCCATTGATCGCCGCCATGATCTGGGGGCCCTGGAGCTGCAGCTCCGTCATCCAACCGCTCGTCGCCACGCGCACGAACAGCGTGCCGTCAGGAGTCACGCTCTCGGGAGTGGTCACCGCCGCGATTTGCGGCCCCACGAGCCGAGGCCAATCGGGGATCACCTGCGCCTGCGCCACCCGCTGCACCAGCCCCGACTTGGCCAGGTAGCTGTGCAGCGCCTCGCCGACCGCCGTGGGCCGGCCCCGTCTACGCTCCGCCATTGTACCCCCTACCCCCCTACGAACAGCGCCACGGGGCTTCCCGTGGCGCAGCGCGGTGGTCCCGCGAGAGCCCCAGATAAGCAGCTAAAAATACTCAGAAGTTATTGTCGTGGCAAGACTTACTCATTCTCCCCGGAACCGCGGAGGGCGCTTTTCCAGGAACGCCGTCAGCCCCTCTTTCATATCCTCGGTGGCCGCGAGCAACCCGAAATGGTTGGCCTCGAGCAGCAGCCCCTGCTCGAGCGTCATCTCCAGCCCCTGGTCCACCGCCTCGAGGGCGAGGCGCACGGCCAGGGGGCCCATCGCGAGTATACCCCGCAGCGTTTTCTCCGCCGCGGCCAACAGCTCCGCGCCCGGCACCACCTGGTTCACGAGGCCGATCCGAAGCGCCTCCCGGGCGTCGATCATGTCGCCCGTCAGAATGAGGTGCAGCGCGTTTCCCTTGCCCACGAGACGCGGCAGGCGCTGCGTGCCGCCGTAGCCGGGTGCGATGCCGAGCTTCACCTCCGGCTGGCCGAACTTTGCGGTCTCACTCGCGATCCGCAGATGGCACGCCATGGCGAGCTCGCAGCCGCCGCCCAAGGCGTAGCCGTTCACCGCGGCGATGACCGGCTTGCCGCAGGTTTCGAAGCGGCGCAGCATGGCCTGGCCGCGCAGCGCCCGCGCCTTGCCGTCGAATGGGCCCTGCTTCGCGAGATCCGCGATGTCGGCGCCGGCGACGAACGCCTTGGTGCCGGAGCCCGTGAGGAGGGCACCGCGGATCGCTGCCTCCGTCGCCACGCGCCCGGCCGCGTCGGCCAGCTCGTCCACCACCTGGTCGTTCAGCGCGTTGAGCTTGTCAGGCCGGTTGATGGTGATGCGCGCGATGGCGTCGCGGATCTCGAAGAGGAGGGTGTCGTAGCTCATGGCGGGAATGCTATCACGACAATGCGGAATGGGGAATGCGGAGTGCGGAATGTCAGGGGAGGGTCAGTGCGTGAGCGACCTCTCCCTGCAATTCCGCATTCCGCATTCCGCACTCCGCATTCGAAACTACCGCACGATCAAACTCCCCGACCCGCTCTTCCCCTCGCTTACTGCGGTGACGAGCGTCGATCCCGCCCGTAGCGCTCGGAGGGAAACCGCCTGCCCGGACGCGCTCATGATCGCCGCGACGCTCGAGTCGCTGACAGTCCACGACACTTGTCGCCCGGAAAGGACGTTTCCCTGCGCGTCGTGCAGCGTGGCGAAGAACGTCGCGCTGTCGCCGGCGGCGACGGTGTCGGTCGCCGGCGTCACGGTGACGGTGGCCACCGAATCGGGGGGTGGCGGCGGGGCCGAGTCCCTCACGATGAGCTGCGCCGAGCCGCTCTTGCCCTCGCTCGTCGCGGTGATGAGCGCGAATCCCGCTCCCGAGGTGCGGATCACCACCGTTTGACCGAATGCCGCTTCCACGTGCGCCACCGTGGAATCGCTCACCGACCACGTCACCGCGCGCCCGGAAAGCGTGTCGCCCCGGGCGGTTCGCAACAGGGCAAAGAAGATCGCGCTGTCGCCTCGGACGACGGTGTCGGCCGCCGGCATCACGGTGACGCTCGCGACGGAATCGGCGGGTGGAGGAGGCGGCAGCGACTCCACGACGACGAGCTCCGCCGAGCCGCGCTTGCCATGACTCTTGGCAGTGACCAGGGTCGAGCCGGACCGCAGCGCGCGCAGGATCACGGACTGCCCGAACTCCCCTTCGATGCGTGCCACGGTCGGGTCGGCGACGCTCCACTTCACGTGCGAGTCGCTGATGACATTCCCCTGGGCATCGCGCAGGGTGGCGAAGAACCCGGCGCTGTCTCGGACGGCGACAGTGTCGCCCGATGGAGTGACGGTGACGGACGCGACCGGCCCTGGGTTCCCGGGGGGCGTCGAGTCTACCGATGAGTCGCCCGCCAGCGTGGGGGACAGGCGGCGGTTTGGTCCGGTTTCGTCACTGCAGGCGGCGGCGGTGATCGCCACGGCGGCCATGAAAGCCGCGAGCATCTGTCTCATCGTCCCTCCGGTGAGTAGTGAACGACGGCAAAAACGGATACCCACCGAGCTAGGGGCCACGTCACAACTCGAGTCCACGTCTTGCTTGCAGTCCACATCGCGCGCCGATACGTTGGCCGGATGAGTGTTCAGGCGATCGCGTGGAGTGCGAGCGGCGCGGTGCGCATCGTCGACCAGCGCGCCCTGCCCGAGGCACGGATCGAGCGCGATCTGGAGAGCGGCGAAGCGGTGGCGGATGCGATCCGCACGCTCCAGGTGCGCGGCGCGCCGCTCATCGGCATCGCCGCCGCGATGGGTCTGGTCGCGGGCACCCGCGAGCTGCGGGCGGCGCCGCGCGAGGCCTTCCTCGCCCGGGTGCACCAGCTCGCGGAGCTGCTCGGCGCCACGCGGCCGACCGCGGTGAACCTGCGCTGGGCCCTCGATCGCATGCTGCGCGTCGCGACCGCGATGCCGGGCGGCGGGGCCGCCATCTGGGAGCGTCTCCAAGCGGAAGCGACAGCCATCTGGGAAGAAGACCGCGCCATGTGCCGCCGCATCGGCGAGGCCGGTCTGCCGCTCGTCCCCGAGGGGGCGAAGCTCTTGACGCATTGCAACGCCGGGGCGCTCGCCACGGGCGGGATCGGGACGGCGCTCGCGCCGATTTATCTCGCGCATGACGCGGGGCGCCGCGTGGAGGTGTTCGTGGACGAAACGCGCCCGGTGCTGCAGGGGGCGAGGCTCACCGCCTGGGAGCTGGTGCACGCCGGCATCCCGTGCACCGTGATCGCCGACGGCGCGGCGGGATCGCTGATGCGCCAGGCGAAGGTGGATCTCGTGATCGTCGGGGCCGACCGCATTGCCGCGAACGGCGACTTCGCGAACAAGATCGGCACCTATTCGCTCGCGGTGCTGGCGCTGCACCACGGCGTACCGTTCTACTGCGCCGCGCCCTCCTCCACCATCGACGTCGCGCTCGCCGACGGCGCGGGCATCCCGATCGAGCAGCGCGCCCCCGACGAGGTGAAGAGCGTGGCCGGCCGCCTCATCGCCCCCGCCGAGGCCGCCGCGCTGAACCCCGCGTTCGACGTGACGCCGGCCCGCTACGTGACGGCCTTCATCACCGATCGCGGCATCGAGCACCCGCCGTTCCGCGACGGCGCGCGCCGATGAAGGCGGGGGCCGGTGGGCGCTGGAGCACGCGCGCCGCCAGGAGGTATAATTGGGCATGACTGCGGGGACGAGGTTCGCGATCGGCGCCGCGCTGATCGTCGGCTCGGTGGGCTACCTGATGGCCTCGGGCGTGAAGCAAACGGGCCAGTACTTCCTCACACCGACGGAGTTGTCGCAGAAAATCGCGGTCGATCCGTCGTTTTACAACGTGGGCATGAAGGTCGGCGCGCACGTCGTGCGCGGCTCCGTCACCAAGGACGTCGCCACGCAGACGCTGAGCTTCCAGGTCACCGACGGGAGCGCGCGCTATCCCGTCGTCTTCCACGGACTTCCCCCCGATACGTTCACCGATTCGGTCGAAGTGGTCGTCGAGGGCCGCCTGCAGCAGGACGGCGTGATCCACGCGACCAACGTGCTCGCGAAGTGCGGGTCGCGCTACGAATCGGTGCCCAAGGCCTAGATGTCGGTCCTCGGCAACCTGGCGCTGTGGCTTGCCCTGCTCGTGGGGGTATGGGGCGCGCTGGCCGGCTTCATAGGTGGTCTCCAGGGCCGGCCGGACCTCGCGCACAGCGCGCGGCGGGCGGTGTTCGCGATGTGCGGCGCGTTGCTCGTCGCCGTGTTCGCGCTCGAGTGGGCGCTGTTCCAGCACGATTTCAACGTCGAGTACGTCGCGGCGTACACGAGCCGCAATCTCCCGATCTTCTACACGTGGTCGGCGCTGTACGCGGGCCAGAAGGGGAGCCTGCTCTTCTGGGCCACGGTGCTGTCCGTGTTCGGGTCGCTGGCGCTGGTGCTCACGCCGCGCCGCCACGCCGAGCTGCTCCCGACCGTGGCCGGCGTCGTCTCGCTGGTGGCGAGCTTTTTCATCTCGGTGATGCTGTTCGGCCACGCCAACCCGTTCCAGCGGCTGCCCTACACGCCGCTCGACGGCAGCGGCCTGAACCCGCAGCTGCAGAATCCGGGGATGGTGTTCCATCCGCCGATGCTGTACCTCGGCTACATCTCGATCACCATCCCGTTCGCGTTCGCGATCGCCGCGCTGCTCGCGAAGCGCCTCGACGCCGACTGGCTGGTCGCGATCCGCAAGTGGACGCTGCTGTCCTGGCTGTTCCTCTCGATCGGGATCTGTCTGGGCATGTGGTGGGCCTACGTGGAGCTGGGGTGGGGCGGCTACTGGTCCTGGGATCCCGTCGAAAACGCCTCGCTCCTTCCCTGGCTCACGATGACCGCGTTTCTGCATTCGGTGATGGTCCAGGAAAAGCGCGGCATGCTCAGGAAATGGAACCTGGCGCTGATCATCGGCTCGTGGCTGTTGTCGATCTTCGGCACGTTCATCACGCGCTCGGGCGTGATCTCGAGCGTGCATTCGTTCACCCAGTCGAGCGTGGGCTACTTCTTCCTCGCGTTCCTGGTCGTGGCCGCCGCGGCCAGCTTCACGCTGTACGCGATCCGTCTCCCGTTGCTCACCGCGGAGACCCAGCTCGAGTCGATGGTGAGCCGTGAGGCCAGTTTCCTGTTCAATAACCTGCTGCTCATCGGAATCGCGTTTTCGGTGTTGTGGGGGACGCTGTTCCCCATTCTCTCGGAGCTGGTCCAGGGCACGAAGGTCACGGTCGGGCCGCCCTTCTTCAACCAGGTGAATGTGCCGCTCGGCCTGGCGCTGCTCGCGCTCACCGGGATCGGTCCGCTCATCGCCTGGCGTCGTGCGTCGCTTCCCAATCTCCAACGTCAGTTCGCCGTACCGGCCACGGCCGGCGGGTTCACGCTGCTCGTGCTGTTGGTGGGCGGCATGCGTGATCTCTACGCCCTGCTGGCGATCGCGCTCGGCGGATTCGTCGCCGCTACGATCGTGCAGGAATTCGCTCGGGGCACCCGGGCGCGACACCGCCAGTACGGCGAGGCCTACCCGCTCGCCCTGGCGCGCCTGCTGGGCCGCAACCGGCGGCGCTACGGCGGCTACATCGTGCACACCGGCATCGTGATCCTGTTCGTCGCGTTCGCCGGCATGGCGTTCAAGACCGAGACCGAAGCCTCACTCCGCCCCGGCGAGTCGGCGTCGCTGCGGAGTCCGTACGGCCACACGTACACGTTTACGCACCTTGGCATCTCGCAGTACGATGCACTCAATCGTCAGATCACCGCCGCCACGGTCGAGGTGCGTCGCAACGGCAAGCCGATCGGGTTCCTCACGCCCGAGAAGCGGCAGCACGTCGACGGGCTCGGTCGCCCCACGTTCCAGCCGTCCACCGAGCCGGCCATCATGAGCATGCTGCGCGAGGACCTGTACGGCGTGCTGGGCGGCACGGTCGATGGCACCGAGCAAGCCGTATTCCGTTTCACCATCAATCCCTTGGTCTGGTGGGTGTGGTACGGCGGAATGGTCGTGGCGCTCGGGGGACTGATCGTGATGTGGCCGGGGGGGTCGCCGGCGGCGCGGCGGGCCCAGGCCGGATATGCGGTGCGGCTGGTGGGGGAGGGCCGATGACCGTTACACGACGCCAGGACGCCACGTTACACGTGAGCCGTCGCGACTTCCTGACGCTCGGTGCCGGGTCGTTGCTTGGCTTCGTGGCGTCTTGGCGTCGTGCGACGCAGCAACCTGACTCTCTCCCGGGCACGGGACCATCCGGCCGCCTGTGGGATCCCGCCCGCGCCGGCCGCCCGCTGCCGCCCGTTACCGCCGCGGACAATGACGCCGCGATCCAGGCGATCGAGAAGCAGCTTCACTGCACCTGCGGCTGCAACCTCGACGTATACACGTGCCGGACCACCGACTTCACCTGCGCCGTAAGTCCCGCCATGCACCAGCGAGTGCTCGCGCTGGCGCAGCAGGGGCAGAGCGGGCGGCAGATCCTCGATCAGTTCGTGCGCGAGCACGGCATCGCGATCCTCATGGCGCCGCCCAAGCGGGGGTTCAACCTCGCCGGATACTTCACACCGTCGTTGCTGATCGTCGCCGCGGGCGTCGCCCTGACGCTGGTGCTGCGCCGCTGGGTCCGCGCGGCAGCGCCCCCAGCCGGGCCGACGCCGGTCGGCGCCGCGGGTGCCACGCCGGAAGAGTTCGCGCGCCTGCGTCGCGAGCTCGAGCGGCTCCCCTCCTGAGCGGCCTGCTCGAGCTCGCGGCTGGGATCCTGCTCGCCGCGGGCGGGATCTACTTCGTACTGGAGCCGATTCTCCGTCCTGGGACGGAGGGACGGGGGACGGGGGCCGGGGGACGGGGCCCGGATGAGGGAGAGGATCCCGACGACGACTTCTCTCCCCAGGCCGTCGCGCTCCGGGCGCTGAAGGAGATCGAATTCGATCGCGCGACGGGAAAACTCTCGGACGCCGACTACGAAACGCTCAAGGCCAAGTACACTGCTGAAGCCCTAGCAGCACTCCGCGCGGAGCCGGGGACGGGGGACGAGGGACGGGGGACGGGTCTCGCGCCGGCGGTCACTCGTCCCTCGTCCCCCGTCCCTCGTCCCGCGTGCCCCACCCACGGTCCCCGCCCGGAGTCCGACGCCCAGTTCTGCTCCGAGTGCGGCTCCCGGCTGGCGAGCGCCCCCGGCTACTGCTCGCGCTGCGGCACTTCGCTCGAGCGCGACGCGCGCTATTGTCACTCCTGTGGAGCACGCGTAGCCGCCTGATTGGAGACGTCCCTCACACCTTAACATCCCTCGTGCCGTCGCGTCTGTACCGCTCGGAGTGCCGACTGACCTTCGCACCCTTCGAGAGGAGACGCTCATCCATGCGCTACACCGTTCAGTTGACCGTGGCCGCCGCCGCCGCCGTCGCCGGCGCGCTGCTGCTCGCGTGCGGCGAGGGCACGGCGCCCTCCTCGCAGCAGGCGCAGGTGCTTGCCGCGGAGCAGGAGCAGCTCGGCGCCATGGTGGACAGCGACTTCGGACCCGCGGGCGCGACGGCGACCGACGCGGCCCCCACCGGCGCCGGCCGCGCGACCGACCTCGCGGCCGGTACCGCCGACACCGCGCCGACGTTCTGGGGCCGGCTGCGCGTCGTCCCGGGCGGCCCTCGCCCGATCTATCATCGCGACGTGACGATCCAGGGCGACACGGCGCGCGTGGAGCACGACATCACCTTCGACGGGCTGTTGCTGGTCGACACCAGCGCCGACGGCGTGTTCAACCCCACCGCCAAGCCGTTGGCCGACCGGATGACCCAGCAGGCCGTACTGGTGCGGGACGACTCCAGATCCCACGGCTGGCGCGTGCTGCAGCTCTCGCCCCAGGACTGGACGGTCGTGGATGCGAGCCGCCAGACCGTGACCGTGACGGACGTGAAAGTGTACCGCAACGATACGCTGCTCGTGGAGGTCACCGACCCCGCGGCCCTGTTCGACGTCACGAGCCGCGTGCCGCGGTTCCGGCTGGGGGACACGGTGAAGGTGGTCGCGGCGGTCACCAACACGACCAACTCGGGGTTCACCCCGCCGAGCTTCCTGTACCTGCATGTGCGGCATGCCGCGATCAGCGGAACCAGCTGGCGTCGCCTGAAGATGACCGACAACGGCGATGGCACGTACGAGCGCAGCTGGATCGCGCGGCGTACCGGGATCGACCGGTTCCTCGTGGACGCACTCGATGCGGCGACGCTACTGGAGGGCACGGTGGACAATTACCGGGCGAACGAGGTGGGGATTCCGTATAGGATCGAATAGGACTCGCGCTCTTGATTTTCCCCACTCGCCTCCCTATCACTGTCCCACCTTCAATCACGGAGCATCGGTGTGACCCGTCTCACACTGCGGATCGGGGTGGTGGTCGCGGGATTGGCCGTCGTCGGCCCGACGGCGCGGGCGCAGCGGCGGGTGCGCGGCGGCCGGGCCGTGCTGGTCGACCGGCCCGCCGTTGGGCCGCGGGTGGGCTACGACTTCAACTTCGACCACGCGTTCGTCGGCGGCCAGCTGAACCTGCCGGTGGGGCGACGCTGGACGCTGGTGCCGTCGGCGGAGTTCTACCCTGGCGCCACGGGCTCGCCCTTCCGCCTGAACGCGGATCTCAAGTTCCATCCGCCCACGGTGTACGGGTTCTTCTATGTCGGTGGCGGGTTCGCGTACCTGCACCAGTCGGGCGCGAGCCACGCGGGCGCCAACCTGTTCGCGGGGTGGGAGGGCAGACGGGCGCGGCCCTTCAAGCCGTTCATCGAGGGGAAATTCGTGTTCGCCGACAACACCTCGTTCAACGTCGAGGCGGGGCTCAACTTTCCGCTGTAGTCAGAACTCGAACCGCTCCATGCGGCGCAGCCCCACCCACAGGGGCAGCACCGTCGCCGCCGCGCACAACGCGGCCGCCACGGCGAACCACGAGATCATCCAGGCATCCACGACCACGGGCTGCCCCTCGTACACCGCCCGGACGTAGGCGTAGACGGCGGTCCACAGCGCCCGTAGCACGGCGCCGAGCAGCGCGATCGTCGCCATCATGTAGACCAGCCCGCCGAACGACGTCGGGATCTGCGCCGCGTTCTCCGTCTCGAACTGCGGGTACAGCGCCCCGAACCCGAGCGCCAACGCCGCGATCGCGAAGGTGAGGCCGCCGATCGTCAGCATGCCGACGACCATCATGAACGCCCGCACCTGGAGCAGCACGTTGGTGAGGCCGGTGAGCAGCAGCGCGAGCACGAGTAGCGGGACCGTGCCCACCCAGTACTTGGACCAGAGCAGCGTCTTCAGCTCGAGCGGGCTCGAGCGCAACAGCCACATGTGCCGGCCCTCGAGCGACACCGCCGGAAAAATGAATCGCGCGGCGATAGCGGCGAGCACGAAGCCCGCCAGCCCGAGGTTCAGGAACGACACCAACGTGACGTAGAAGAAGCCCACCTGCTCGCCGCGGTGCAGCGGCAGCGCCTTGATGTTGAACAGGTACACCACGACGAGCACCGCCAGCAGGATCAGCTGGCTCCACTGGGTCGTGTCGCGGAAAAAGAGCTTGACGTCCTTGAGCACGAATTCGCGCTTCGCCACCGGGAGAAAGCCGAGCAGCGTGCCGACGGTCCAGCGCCACCACTCGCCCCGGACGAACCGCTCGGCGCCTTCCTGCGCCTTGGTGAAGCCCGAGGCGAAGAGCGCCCGGTGCAGCATCGCGCCGATCGTCACGAGCGCGGCCGCGGTGGTCCAAAGCAGCAGGAGGGGCAACGGGTCCGCGTCGCCGCGCAGGAACGTCATGATCGCCTTCGTAGCCCACTCGCTCGGGAGGAACGGCGACGTCGGCGTGCGGAGCACCGCGATGAAGTCGAGCAGGTTCCGAAATCCTTCGGGCGACGCGAGCCGCTCCGGGCGGATCACCCGCAGCAGCAGAATCAGGCCGCCGGCCGCGCCCAGCGCCACGATCGACAGCAGATCGCGCGTGCGGCGCGCCGGGAACACGTTGACCAGTACGAGGGTGACGGCCGACCCCGCGACCGCGGGAACCACCAGCATCGGGAACAGGGTGAGGACCGCGAACGGCGCGAACAGCGGGCCACCGTGGTAGATCACGCCGTACGCCGTGAGGATCGGCACGGCCATCAGCGCCACCATCCACGACGAGTGCAGCAGCGTCTCGCCGAGCTTCGCCAGGTAGATCCGCAGCCAGTCCACCGGCGCGGACACGAGCAGGTCCAGGTCCTTCGCCAGGAAAAAGCTCGACAATGCGGTAATGACGTTGGAGAGCACCAGGATCGAGATGAACGACAACAGCACCAGGCCCAGCAGCTTGCCCGCGAGCAGCGGTCCCAGCTCCTCGACGCCCCGGAAGTAGCGCAGGATCACGTACAGCACCCGGAACACGGCCAGCCAAAACAGCGTCCCCACGCCCACCAGCAGCAGCAGCTTTCCCGAGCCGCCACGCGAGCGCTCCTCGCGGATCCGCTGCAGTGCGGTCCGCCACTTGGGCTCGAACACGCGCCACAGCGACGGCTGCGTCATGGAGCCCCGTCTCCCCCGCCGTGGCCCAGCACCTCCGCCAACTCGCGCACCTGGGCGCCCCCCGTCAGCTTCAGGAACAGCTCCTCCAGGCTGGCGTCGCCGGCGCGGTGTTGCCGCCGCAGGTCGTCCACCGTCCCCTCGGCCACGATCTTGCCGTGTTGGATGATGGCGACGCGGTCGCACATCGCCTCGGCGACCTCGAGCGTGTGGGTGCTCATGAGCACGGTGCCGCCTCGACTCACGAACTGGCGGAAGATGTCCTTCAGCAGGCGCGCTGCTTTGGGGTCGAGCCCCACCATGGGCTCGTCCACCACGATGTACTGGGGCCGATGGATCAACGCGCTCGAGATGATCAGCTTCTGGCGCATCCCATGGCTGTATGCCTCCACCAGCTCGTCCTTCCAGCTCGCCAGCTCGAACACCTCGAGCAGCTCGGCGATCCGCCGGTCGACGGCGTCGCCCTCCTGGCCGTACAGGGCCGCCACGAACCGCAGGAACTCGGCACCGGTGAGCTTGTCGTACACGAACGGCCGGTCCGGGATGAACCCGAGCCGCTGCTTGGCCGCGATCGGATTGGCGTGTACGTCGTCACCGCCCAACGACACCCGGCCATCGGTGGGTCGCAGGATGCCGGCGATCATGCGCAGCGTGGTGGTCTTCCCCGCGCCGTTGGGCCCGAGAAATCCGTACAGCACACCGCGCGACACCTCGAGCGAGACGTCGTCCACCGCGACGAAGCTGCCGTAATGCTTGGTGAGGTTCTCGAGCCGGATCATAGCACCTCGAGCTTGAGACTCCCGATCAGCCGCACCAGCTCGACCTGACGGGCGAGCCCGCCAATCACGAATCGCACGTGCGCCGCGTCGGCGGGAAACTGGTCGAGCGTGGGGTCTACCGCGACCCAGTCGCCGAGGTACACCTCGGGCCACGCATGATAGTAGAAACGCCCGCCGCGGTAGAGCAGGCCGGCGACGGCCCGGGCGGGGAGCCCCGCGGCCCGTGCCAGCGCCACATACAGCACGGTGTGCTCGTTGCAGTCGCCAGTCCGCGTCTCGAGCACCCGCACTGCCCCGCGCGCGCCCCCGCCCCCGACCAGCCGCGCCGCGACCTGCTTGGCCACCCAATCGTGGATCAGGCGGGCGGCGCGGGCCGGGTCGCTCTCGCGACCGACGATCTGGCGGGCCTGAGCCCGGATGCGCGCGTCGTCGCTTTCGATCCACGGCTCGGGCGCGAGGAACGGCGCGAGCCCGCGCTCCCGCGCCGGGAGCCGGTAGGCCGCCGTGAGCTCGGTCCCCCCCTGGCGCCGCACCACGAGCGTGTCTCCCACCAGCCGCTGACGTCCCGTCGTGAAGTCCGGCCCCGCGGGCGCGGCCCCGGAGAGTCGGGCTCGCAAGATCGACAGCGTGTCGCCGCGGGGAAGGGGGGGCGCGCCCGCGACGAGCGCAGTGGTCGCCACCACCTCTCCGGGTCCGGGATTCGCGCTCGCCCGGGCGACGCGCGCCGTGTCGCGACGCCGGAAGTTCACGTACGCCAACTCGAACGCGGTGCGCTCCATCGAGAAGCCCGCGGCGTTTGCCGCCCGGACGATGTGTCCCTGCGCATCGATCCAGGCCGTCGTCGGGCTGCCGCCCGATCGCTCCTCGATACGGAAGGCGCGGATCGTGTCGAAGTGCACTGCCACCCAGGCCATGGTCGTCGAATCGAAGCCTGCGCTGTCCGGCACTACCAAGGTGGACTCCGCCGCGACCGTCACGTCGACGGGTCGCTGCGCCAGCAGCATGGGGTCGAAGACGGCGCTCGCGTAGGCCTTCCCCGGCTTGAGCTCGCCACCGAACGCGAGGCGCAACGGCAGCAGCGTGGGGAGCACGACCGGCCGGAGCAGCGGCGTGCGGGTCGTTTCGGAGTCGGTCGCCGACTCCACGCTGACCGAGAGCACCGTGTCGCCGCTCACGAGGCCCCGCGCGGCGAAGCGGCCCAGCTCGCCAGCGAACTTCGCCTCCACGCCCTCGAACCGCAGCGTGCGGGAGAACGTGGCCCGGCTCATCGCCGTGGTGTGGTGCAGCGTGCCCACGGCCGGAACCTGCAGCACGAGCACGTCCGTCACCCGGACGCTCGTGCCGGAGGTATCGATGGTGGACGAAGCGAACCCGACCTGCCGCTCGGCGACGGCGAGGCGGTAGTACGCGGCGCCCGGAGGCACGCGCAACGCGGCCTCCGCCAGGCGCGCCCCAGTCGGCTGGAAGACTTCGCGTTTCACGAGCCACCCGAGCGAAACGATCCAGGCGCCGAGGATCACCGCGACCAGCGTACGCCGGCTCACGACTGGCCCGCCTCGCTGCGACGCAGCGCCGTCTCGAACACGTCCCGCTCCGCCGCCGTCTCCACCACGAAGGAGACCTCGCAAGGGAACGCCGCGCCGCCGAGGTGGACCTTGAGGATCGGCACCATGATCTCGGCCGCGTCCTCGACCGTCAGGTTGCCGGCGCCGGTGCCGATCGGCGGCACGGTGACCGTGCCGAACTCCCATTCCTGCACCTGCTGCAGCGCGGAGCGCCACGCGCGCGCCACCCCGTCACGCGTGACCGGCTCGGTGTCGCTGCGGATGACCGCGTGGATCACGAAATCCGCCGGGAGGTCGCCTCCGCCCGCCGTGACAACCGCCGCGCCCACCGGGAGCTCCTTCTGGAGCCGCAGTTGGCTCGAAAACTCGGCACCGCCCACCGTCTCGAGCCGCCGCACCGCGGGGGTGGTCGGGTCGAGACGGGTGGTGGCGGGACGGACGATCGCGTCGGCGGAGCGGAACGCGAGGTCGTCCACGACCACGCGAATCACCGGGCGGCGGCCTCCCGGGAGCGGCGATACATGCGCGTCGCTTCGGCGGGCCGGTTCTGGCGATCGAGCACGATGCCGAGGCGGTGCAGCGCCCGGGCGTTGCGGGGCTCGAGCTCCACCGCCCGCTCGTAGGCGGCCTGCGCGGCCGTGAGGTCGTCCACATGATTGAGCGCCTCGCCGAGGTAATACCAGGCCGCCGCGTGGCCGGGATCGACCTCCGTGGCACGCCGCAGCGGCGGCAGGGCTTCGCTCCAGAGCCCGCGGCGCGACAGCAGCACGCCCAGCCCGGTGAGGGCCTCACCGTGCGCCGGGTCGACCCGCAACGCCCGCTCGTAATCGAGCTGGGCCGCGCTGTAGTGCTGAGCTGCCCCGAGCCGGGCCGCGCGCTCGACCAACAGTGCGACGTTGTCCGGGTCTCGGTCGAGTGCGTCGTCGAGCGTGGGAGCGACCAGCGGCGCATCCGACGCCGCGCCTGCCTCGCCACCGGGCGCCGCGGACAGCGGCAGCTCGACGCTGATCGGCGGCGGCAACCCCGCCCGTGCCACATCAGCGGGCGTCGCGATCGTGCTCTCGTCCGTGAGCGAGGCCGCTTCCTCGATCAACTCGGCCGCCACGCGGGCCCGATCGGCCGCCGATTGCCAGCGCGGCTCACGCTTGCGGATCACCCACCACCTCCTGCGTGAGCCAGGACAGATACTGATCCAGCCCGCGCTCGACCGGGAGCGCGAGCAACTCCGGCACCGTGTACGGATGCCGCTGCCGCACGGCGCCGCACAGGGCGTCCCACTGCGATTGGTCGGTCTTCAGCAAGACGACCACCTCGGCCTCCTCCGTCGTCTTCCCCTGCCAGCGGTACAGCGAGCGACCCCCGGGCAAGAGCGTTCCGCAAGCTATCAGGCGGTCGGCCAAGAGCGCTGTGACCAGGGCCCGGGCGTCGGCTTCACTCGCGAGCGTGGTAAGCGCCACTAGAGCGGTCGTAGGCATGGGGAGCGCTAACGTAGGGCGGCGAGCGGGGTTAGGCAAGGCGGACCAGGTTGGTGGAGGTTCTGGAGGTTGGTGGAGGTTGGTGGAGGTGGTCCCCTTGGCGGCGCAACCTCCCTAACCTCCACCAACCTCGCCAACCTCCACCAACCTCCTCCGAGAGTTGACCGGGAACCCGCTTGCCTTCTAGCCTACGAGTCTATGTCCAGCGAGTCGTTAGTCGTCCGCGGCGCCCGCGAGCACAACCTCAAGAACATTACGGTCGAGATCCCGCGCGACAGCCTCACGGTCATCACCGGGTTGTCCGGATCCGGCAAGTCGTCCCTCGCGTTCGACACGATTTATGCCGAGGGGCAGCGCCGTTACGTCGAGTCGTTGTCGGCATATGCCCGTCAGTTCCTCGGACTGATGGAAAAGCCCGACGTGGACGCGATCGAGGGGCTCTCTCCCGCGATCTCGATCGAGCAGAAGAGCGCCGGCCACAACCCGCGCTCGACCGTGGGCACCATCACCGAGGTGTACGATTACCTCCGCTTGCTGTGGGCCCGGCTCGGCACACCCCACTGTCCCAAAGACGGCTCACCGATCGAGCGACAGAGCGCTTCCCAGATCACCGATCTCGTGCTCGCTTGGCCGGAGGGGACGAAGCTCGAGGTGCTGGCGCCGCTGGTACGCGGCCGCAAGGGCGAGTTTCGCGACGTGTTCGAGGCGGCGAAAAAGCAGGGGTTCGTGCGGGTGCGCGTGGACGGGGAGACGCACGATCTGAGCGACGCACCGAAGCTCAACCGCCGTCAGAATCACGATGTGGCCGTCGTGGTGGACCGGCTGGTGCTGCGCAAGGCCGATCGCGCGCGCCTGGCCGACTCGATCGAGACCGCACTCAAGGCAGCCGACGGCACGGTGGAGATCGTCCAGGGCTCCAAGTCTACGCTCTTCTCGGAGCGCTACGCCTGTCCCATGTGCGGGCTCTCGCTTCCCGAGCTCGAGCCGCGGCAGTTCTCGTTCAACTCGCCGTTCGGGGCGTGCCCCGACTGCTCGGGCCTGGGCACGCGCCGCGAGGTGAACCCGGACCTCGTGCTCGGCGACCCGAGCCTGTCGATCCTGGAAGGCGTGATCCTGCCCTGGGGCGAGCCCTCGGGCTACATCCGCAAGGTCATCCTGCCGAGCCTGGCCCGGGCGTTCAAGTTCGACCTCAACGCCCCGTGGAAGGAGCTGCCGGCGCAGGCGAAGAAGGTCGTCCTGTCGGGCGCGCCGGGAAAGACGCTGACGTTCCAGTACGACAGCGAGCGCTGGCATGGGCAGTATGAATCGGGCTGGGACGGCGTCCTGAAGCACGTCGAGCGTCGCTACCGCGAGACCGCGTCCGACAGCGTGCGCGAGCAGCTCGAAGAATTCATGGTCGAGCAGCCGTGCCCGACCTGCCACGGCAAGCGGCTCCGTCCGGAGAGCCTGTCGGTGCTGCTGCACGGCAAGAGCATCGGCGACGTGGTGGACCTGCCCGTGTCCGATGCGCTGGCGTTTTTCGAAAGCGTTCCGCTGCGCCGCAACGGGCGCCCCGGGGGGGGCCTGGACCCGGAGATCGCCCGGCCCATCCTCAAGGAGGTCAACGACCGGCTGCGGTTCCTGCGCAACGTGGGCCTGGACTACCTCACCCTCGGCCGTTCCGCGGACTCGCTTTCGGGGGGCGAGGCGCAGCGCATCCGGCTCGCGACCCAGATCGGCAGCCGCCTGGTGGGGGTGCTCTATATCCTCGACGAGCCCTCGATTGGCCTGCACCAGCGCGACAATGCGCGGCTGCTCGCGACGCTCAAAGAGCTGCGCGACATCGGCAACACGGTGCTCGTCGTGGAGCATGACGAAGAGACGATCCGCGCGGCCGACCACCTCGTCGATCTGGGACCACGCGCTGGCCGTCACGGGGGCGAAGTAGTCGTTGAGGGGACGCTCGACACGGTGCTGGAGCACGCCGACTCGCTCACCGGGCGCTACCTCCGGGGTGAGCTGCGGATCCCGTTGCCGCCCCGGCGTCGCGTACCTGACCCCGAGCGCACGCTCGGGGTGATCGGGGCTCGCCAGCACAATCTCCGGAACCTCACCGTGGCGTTTCCGTTAGGCCTGTTCGTGGCCGTGACGGGCGTATCGGGCTCGGGCAAGTCCACGCTCGTGACCGACATCCTGTATCGCGCGCTGGCCCGCCACTTCTACCGCGCCAAGGTGATGCCCGGGGCGCACGATCGCATCGAGGGGCTCGATCACATCGACAAGGTGATCGACATCGATCAGAGCCCGATCGGCCGGACGCCGCGCTCCAACCCGGCGACCTACACCGGGCTGTTCACACCGATTCGCGAGTTGTTCACCTATCTCCCGGAGTCCAAGATCCGCGGGTACGGGCCGGGCCGGTTCTCGTTCAACGTGAAGGGCGGGCGCTGCGAGGCGTGTCAGGGGGACGGTCTGGTGAAAGTCGAGATGCACTTCCTGCCGGACGTCTACGTGCCGTGCGAGGTGTGCAAGGGGCGGCGCTACAACCGGGAGACGCTCGAGGTCCGATATAAAGGAAAGTCGATCGCCGACGTGCTGGATATGTCGGTGGCGGAGGCGCTGGACTTCTTCGAGAACCAGCCGCGCATCCGCACGAAACTGGAGCTCCTGAACGACGTAGGGTTGGGCTACATCCACCTCGGCCAGTCGGCGACGACACTCTCCGGTGGCGAGGCGCAGCGGGTCAAGCTCGCCACCGAGCTGGCCAAGCGCGACACGGGCCGTACTCTCTACATCCTGGACGAGCCGACCACCGGCCTGCACTTCGAAGACGTGCGTCTGTTGCTCGAGGTGCTGCACCGGCTGGTGGACAAGGGGAACACCGTGGTGGTGATCGAGCACAACCTGGATGTCGTGAAGACGGCCGACTGGGTGATCGACCTCGGGCCCGAGGGGGGGGCCGCGGGCGGTGCCGTCGTGGCGGCGGGGGCGCCGGAAGACGTCGCCCGGGTCAAGGGCTCCTTCACGGGGCAGTTCCTCCGCAAGGTGCTGGCGGTCGGCGACTAGGTTGGTAAGTTCACAAAGGAGGAACGGTCGTATGGAGCAGCAGTGGATACCCGCGGTGGCCACGATCGCCATCGTGCTCGTCAGCGCGACCGCGCTAGTGCTGAGGGGGCCGATGGGGAAAGCCCTCGGGGAGTGGATCCGCGGGTGGTCCAAGACCGACCAGCAATGGCTGGCCATGCAGGCGGCGAAGCATGGTGCCGTGCCCGCTGCGTCGGAGAGCCTGCTCGCCGAGGTCGACGAGCTCAAGCGGCGCCTGGCCGAAGTCGAAGAGCGTGTGGATTTCACCGAGCGCCTGCTGGCGCGAGAGCGAGATCCGGAGCGTCTCGCGCCGCCCCGCTGATGATGGATATCGAAGGCGTTCTCGCGATCATCTTCCTGTTCGGAGGCGGCACGCTGTTTCTCCTCTCCATCTCGCCGATCGGCCGGGCATTCGCCGAGCGCATCCGCGGCAAGGGGCAGGGGGACGTGCGGGCCGAGCTCGCCGACCACAAGGAGGCGCTCGAGCAGGAGCTCGAGGCGGTGCGACGCGACGTGGCGGAGCTGGCCGAGCGGGTGGACTTTGCCGAGCGGCTGCTCGCGAAGCAACGCGAAGGACAGCGGATCGGACCGGGATAAATGGACGGCAAGGACCTGCTGCTCACGGTCTTCGGCCTGTGCGTATTGTGGGGGGCCTACGGTGTGCTGCGACCGCTCGTGGGCGCGATCGCCAAGCGGATCGCGGACGGCCCCAAGCGCGATGGCTCGGCCGATCAGGTCCCGCTGTTGCGTGCCGAGCTGCTGGATGAGCTGCAGCAGGTGCGCCAGCAGGTGGGCGATCTCGCTGAGCGCGTGGACTTCGCCGAGCGTCTGCTGGCAAAGCAACGGGAGGGCGAGCGGCTGGCGCCGCCGCGGAGCTCATGAACCCCGAAGCGGTCGCGGTGCTGATCCCCATCGTCATATTCGGCGGCTTTTTCAGCTGGCTGATCGTCCGGACCGTGAGCAAGGCGTACACCGCCAAGTTGCAGGCGGGGAGCGGGGCGGCCCCGGCGCTCGAGGCGAGGCAGGAGGAGTTGACGACGGGGCTGGAGGAGCTGCGTCGCGAGGTGGCGGAACTCGCGGAGCGGGTGGATTTTGCGGAGCGATTGCTGGCCAAGGCGCGGGATGGTGAGGGTGGGAAACTGGGCCCCGGGGAAAGGCGTACGGCGTCTACGTGATGCAATTTCCACCGTTTCCGGGGCAGCCCGACCTCAATTACGTGATCCACCAGGTGTCGCCATTCGTCGGGCTCATTCTCATGTTCGTGGGCGTGCGGTGGGTGTTGCGTTCGCCGGTCGGTGAAGCGCTGGCTGAGCGTATCCGGCACCGCTCGCCCGGACGCTGGGCGGTGGCGGGGGAGGACCCGCAGCGGGTGGCGGCGCTGGAGGAGCAGGTGTCGCACCTGCAGGCGCAGGTCGGCGAGCTCGCTGAGCGCTTAGATTTCGCCGAACGCATGCTGGCCGAGCGGCGGGAGCGCAAGTTGGGCGCGGGACAGTGACGCCCCGCCAGCACACCGAGGGTGCTCATGGGAATCTTTGACCGTCTCTCGACGCTGATCCGGTCGAACATCAACGACCTGATCAACCGTGCCGAGGACCCGGAAAAGATGCTGAACCAGCTGATCGTGGACATGCGCAGTCAGCTGGCCAAGGCAAAACAGCAGGTGGCGGCGGCCATCGCGGACGAGAAGCGTCTCTCCGCCCAGGTGGACACGGAAAAAAAGAGCGCCGAGGACTGGGAGCGCCGGGCGGTGCTCGCGGTGCAGGAGGGACGCGACGATCTCGCCAAGCAAGCGCTGCTGCGGCACAACGAGCACGCGCAGGGCGCGGTGCAGCTGCACGAGACGTGGATCAAGCATCGTGAGGAGACCGAGAAGCTCAAGCTGTCGCTGCGCCAGCTGAACGACCGGATCGAGGAGGCGAAGCGCAAGAAGAACATCCTCATCGCCCGCCAGAAGCGCGCCGAAGCCCACAAGCGCATTCAGGAGACCATGTCGTCGATCGGCGACAAGAGCGTGTTCGAGACGTTCGAGCGCATGACCGAGCAGATCGAGCACGAGGAGCGCAAGCTGATCGCCGCGGCCGAAGTGAACGAGGACCTGTCGGGCGACACCCTGGTCAAACAGTTCCAGAGCCTCGAGGTGAAGGCGGACGCCGACGAGCAGCTGCTCGACCTGAAGCGCAAGCTGGGGCTCTTACCGGCGGGCTCGTCCGGTGAATCCAAGCAGCTCGGGAAGGGCGCCGCGGAGGCCGAGCTGGTCGACGACGACGAGGCGCCCCCCGAGCCCCACCGCTGAACACGGAGCCGTCCGCCTCTCGGTCGTCGGGCGCCACGTTCGTGGCGCTCTTCGTTGCCGCCCTCACCATCCTGTTCATCGTGCGGGTGGTCGAGGTGCTGGTCCTCGTGTTCATCGCGGTGCTGTGCGCGGTGTACCTCTCGGCCATCACCGACCTGCTCGAGCGCCGCTTTCGCCTGGCCCGCCCACTCGGCCTCACCGCCGCCGTGCTCGCGACCTTGGCGGGCGTCGCCGGGATCGGCGCCATCATTCTCTCGCCGGTCGTGGAGCAGACGCAGGCACTGATCTCCGGGCTGCCGCAGACCCTGACCAATATCCAAAACGTCATCGCCGCGTGGGCCAGCGAGTACCCGTTTCTGCGGAACACGGAGCTCGCCAACCCCGCATCCGGGCTGGTCGCGGGGCTCATCAACGACGCGACCATGTTCCTGCGGGGATCGCTCCTGCCGTACGTCACGGCCGGGGGCAAGCTGTTCATCGAGAGCGCGAGCGTCGTCGTGATGGCGCTCTACCTCGCGCGGCAGCCGCGCCTGTACCGGGATGGGATCCTGTCGCTCGTGGCTCCCAAGTACCGCGCGGTCGCCGCCCGGATCCTCGACGACGCCGGGGCGACCCTGCGCGCCTGGCTGGTGGGACAGATCCTCGCGATGCTCGTCCTCGCCCTCCTCACCGCGATCGGGCTGTGGGTGCTCGGCGTGCCCTACTGGCTCGCGTTCGGAATCTTCACCGGGCTCGTCGCGGTCGTGCCGTTCTTCGGGACGCTCGTCTCGACGCTCTTGCCGGCCCTGTTCGTCGTGGGCACCGGTGACTGGGTGCGCGTGCTCGCCGTCATCGCGCTCGGCGTCGCCGTGCACGTCGTCGAAGCCAACGTCGTGGTGCCACGCATCATGGAGCGCCAGGTCTCGCTCCCCCCGGTGCTCACCATCACCAGCGTCCTCGTCATGGGCACGCTGCTCGGTGTCGTGGGCCTGGTGGTGGCCGTGCCCATCCTCGCCGTCGTCATCGTGGTGATCCGGCACGTGCTCCAGGGCGAGATCTACGGCGACGACACCCATTACGAGCCCGCGGTCCTCCGGACGACGGCCGAATTCCGCGCGCCGAGGGAAAAGCTGCCCGTCTGATGCCTCCGCAAAACACTCACCGGTTCCTCATCATCGCCGACGGGCAATTCGAGCCGATGACGTCGAAGACCGCCAATTGCTGCATCCGCTACATGCCCGAGCGGGTCGTCGGGGTGTTCGACCGGGCGAAGGCGGGCAAGACCGTCCAGGACGTGCTGGGGTTCGGCGGCTCTCTCCCGGTCGTGGGGGACTTCGAGGAGGGTCTCCGGCTGGGCGCGACCGCCGTGCTCATCGGCATCGCGCCGATGGGCGGTCGCCTGCCGGCCGAATGGCGCGGCTGGCTGCGCAGCGCCATCGAGCACGGGCTCGAGATCTGGAGCGGCCTGCACACCTTCATCGGCGACGATCCCGAGCTGGGAAGGCTCGCCCGGGACCGTGGCGTCCGCATCTTCGACGCGCGCAAGCCCCCGGCGAGTCTCCCCGTCGCGGACGGGCTCGCGGCCGAGGTGGCCGCGTACGTCGTGCACACCGTGGGGTCCGACTGCAACGTCGGCAAGATGACCGCCCAGGTCGAGCTGCGGAACGCGCTCATCAAGCGAGGGGCGAGCACGCGCTTCGTGGCCACAGGGCAGACGGGGATTTTCATCGAAGGCTGGGGGATCGCCGTGGACGCCGTGGTGGCCGACTTCATCGCCGGGGCGTCGGAATGGCTGGTGCTCGAGGCGGCGAAGGACGCCGACATCATCCTCGTGGAAGGGCAGGGGAGCCTGATTCATCCGGGGTATTCCGGCGTCACCCTGGGCCTGCTGCACGGCTGCTGCCCCGATGCGCTGATCCTGTGCCATCAGGCCACGCGCCAGTACATCGGCGATTATCATGGCCGCGAGCCGTGGGTGAAGATTCCGCCGCTCGCGGAGCTGGTGGAGATCTACGAGCGCGCCGCGGCGCCGGTGCGACCCACCCGGGTGATCGGCATCTGCCTGAACACGTACGATTTGAGCGAGGCCCGGGCGCGCGAGGCCGTGGAGCGCGCGGCGGAGGAGACGGGCCTTCCCGCCACCGATCCGGTGCGGTTCGATGCGGCGCCGCTGGTGGAGGCGATCATCCAGGGAGCGATGGCGGTGAAATAAGGATGGCGGCGGCGGCAATCGGATGCCCTCCGCCACTGCCGGCTCGGCTAGGCTCTCGCTCCATGGCGACCTCCGCGTCCGTACCCGTGCTGGTTGTGACCGACGTGGCGGCGCGCCTGGTGCGCCGCGGGCTGCTCGCGCCCGCCGACGCGGCGCGCGGCGGCTGGCGCCGGGCGCGGCTGCTGGTGTTCCGTCGCGGCCCGGTCGTGTGCGAGCGGCCGCCCGACGCGTGGCTGCTCGACGTGGCGCTGCACCCGCGCGCGCCGCGCGTGCGTTGACGCTCCCCGGAGGCGCTCCTACGTTTCAGCCGCACCGATGACCCTCGCGCTCTACAACACGCTCAGCCGGCGCGTCGAGCCGTTCACGCCGCTCGCTCCCCCCCGCGTCACTCTCTATACCTGCGGCCCGACGGTCTGGAACTACGCCCACATCGGCAACTTCCGCACGTTCCTGTTCGAGGACCTGCTGCGCCGCTACCTGGTCTACTCGGGATACGACGTCTTCCACATCATGAATTTGACGGACGTGGACGACCGCACGATCAAGGCCGCCGCTGCCGCGGGCAAGCGACTGGACGAGCATACGGCCCCGTTCGTGCAGGCGTTCTTCGATGATCGCGACTACCTGCGGATCCAGCCGGCGCATGCCTACCCGCGGGCGACCGCGTCGGTACCCGCGATGGTGCGCCTGGTCGAGCGACTGCTGGAGCGCGGCGTGGCGTACAAGGGTGAAGACGGCTCGATCTACTTCGCCATCGCCAAATTCGCGACCTACGGGCGGTTGTCCCGGCTCGACACGCGCGAGCTCAAGCTGGGCGCGCGGGTCGCGACCGACGAGTATGCCAAGGACGATCCGCGCGATTTCGCGCTCTGGAAAAAGGCCGAGCCGGCCGACGAGCGGGTCGGCGCGGCGTGGGATGCCCCGTTCGGGCGCGGCCGCCCGGGGTGGCACCTCGAGTGCTCCGCGATGTCGCTCGAGCAGATCGGGCAATGTTGTCGCACGGAGACGCTCGACATTCACGCGGGCGGGGTCGACTTGATTTTTCCGCATCACGAAGACGAGATCGCACAGTCCGAAGCCGCGACCGGACAGCCGTTCGCGCGCTACTGGCTGCACGGCGAATTCTTGAACGTGCGCGGCACCAAGATGTCGAAGCGGTTCGGCAACTTTCTCACCGCGCGGGACGTGCGCGAGCAGGGCGTCGATGCCGCGGCGGTCCGGCTCCTGTTCTGGCAGACGCACTATCGCAAAGCGCTCGATTTCACGGACGAGGCGTTGGCCGCAGCCGCTGGGGGCGTGAAGCGACTGGGGGAGTTCTACGAACGACTGACGCGGGACGGGGGACGGGGGAAGGGGGACGGGTCGGGGCGGCTCGCGGAACTCGCCGGCAAATTCGAGTCCGATTTCCGCGCGGTGCTCGACGACGATCTCAATGCCCCGCGGGCCTGCGCCGCGCTGTTCCAGCTGGTGCACGACGGCAATGCCGCCCTGGACGCGGGAGCCTCGGGAGCCGCTGTGGCGATCGAGGTCCTGGACCGGGCGATGGGCGTGCTCGACATCCTTCCCACCATCAGGACACCCGATCCGGCGTTGGTGCGGTGGGTCGAGGAGCGCATCGCCGCGCGGGACAAAGCCCGCAAAGCCAAGGACTTCAAGGAAGCCGACCGGATCCGGGCGGAGCTGCTGGCGCGGGGCGTGGAGATCGAGGACACCCCGTCCGAGACCCTGTGGCGACTGGTCTAAGTCCCTGACGCCACAGCCACTTGCACTGGTGGCGTTCTCCCCTTAAGCTTCGAGTCTGGAAAGTTTGGCGTCGACCAGCTGACGTAGCTCAACTGGTAGA
>Ga0209350_1000219_pt1 | contig 37001 bp, 27 predicted proteins | sample GraSoi013_2_20cm_2_FD_185822 | JGI IMG/M metagenome (GOLD analysis project Ga0209350, IMG submission 185822) | Grasslands soil microbial communities from the Angelo Coastal Reserve, California, USA - Sample 09_27_2013_2_20cm (SPAdes) (version 2) | ecosystem: Environmental > Terrestrial > Soil >...
GGCCGAACTCAAAGCATTGGGGGGGGGTAAGTGACACACGGAGCACGGTCGCAAGGGACAGTATGAAAACAACCCGACATTGCAAGGGAGGATCGTTCGCAGTTCAAGGACGCACGCAAATGCCGATGGGATCGAATAGATTTAGAAGTTCCCCGCGTAAGCGGTCGAACGTCAAAAATGAAAACGATGCGTCAGACGTCGCGATCCTGAACGTGGCGTTTGATTCTGAATCATTGTTTCGGCGCAGAGTTCCGGGCTCGTTATCTGGCAAGAGAAACAGAGCGGTTGATGATGTTTTCCATACTTTGCTTTCCGAAGCAAATCGAGAGCTCGCCAGCCTGCTGCAGGACGTACGGACAAAAGCTGGCGGCACGTCGCTTGGTGACGCTCGAAGTCAGCAAGTAAGTGAGCTATTGATACGCGCAGTCCGCTGTGCCGCGAAGCAGTACACGCTACAAGCAGAACTGGGCAACCTTGCCCTCACGGACGAGCTCACAGGCTTGTATAACCGCCGTGGTTTTATGGCCCTGGCAGAGCGCCAATTGAAACTTGGGCGCCGATCTGGTCGTGGAATGTTGCTCTTTATGATGGACGTGGACCACCTGAAACAGATCAACGACACGTTCGGCCATTTGGAGGGCGACTGCGCGTTGGAGCGCACGGCCGAAGTTTTGGAAGAAACATTTCGCGACTCGGATGTTGTCGCTCGTCTCGGGGGAGACGAGTTCGCTGTTCTTGCGATTGAGGCAGCCGGGCACTGCGAGGCCACGATCAAAGCACGTCTCTTCGAGTTATTGAAATCCATCAGCGCCAAGCAATCTCGCTACTCGATATCTCTTAGCATGGGCGTCGCGCGATTTGATCCGGACAGCCCTGCGTCGATCGCAGACCTGATGATGAAAGCAGACCAGGCAATGTATGAACAGAAACGACAACGATTAGCGTCGTGTTTCGAAACGGAGATTAGTTCCCGTAGCCAATAGGCTTTCTGGTTTCTAGAGATCCATCGTAGCTGGATTCTTGTTCCCTTAGCTCTTCGGCGCCGCCCAGCCCGGCGCTCACTGACAGAAACCAGCTCGCAAGGTGATAACGCAAATGCCCGCGGGATCAGGACGACTTGAAAGACGGATTCGGCTGGCTGTTCCAGTTGAGGTATCCAGCCCTCAGAATCCGTCTGCCTCTGAGCGAACGACTACGGAAAACGTTTGCTCGCTTGGAATACGCGTTCTGAGTCAACGCGCCAAAGAATTGAATGAACGACTACTGGTCAGCTCAATTGTAGGCGACCTGCGAACTTTTGCGCGAGTTGTCTACTGCCAGCGGCTTCCCGACGGACGGTTTGGAATCGGATTACAGTTTCAAGGTCGGACTGCCAGCTGGCCAAAGGAGCCGTTGCCCAGGTCTGCAAATTGAATTGCGATTACTCGGCAGATCAAGCAAGCCCCGATGCTTGATTCTTGCTCAGCATTTTCCCGATACGCAATTCAGTCGGACACCTGCTTGTCCCGAAACTTGATGGTAGGTAAATTGCCTTGCATGATCTTGCTGCTTGGTTCTCTCGAACCAAGGAAGCCCAGAGAGTGCACCCTAGCCCTAGTCTAAAATTTGAAGATCAAATGGTAAATCTATCTCGGACTGAATGAAAGAACATGGCGAAATGTGACGTAGCAATTGTAGGGGCCGGCCCTTATGGCTTGTCTGCGGCCGCTCATCTTCGAGCCGCCAATGGCCTGGACATTCGCGTTTTCGGCGAGCCAATGTCTTTTTGGGAAAGGCACATGCCGAAGGGGATGCTGCTTCGGTCTCCATTGGCGGGATCGCACCTTTCCGATCCTTCTCGATCTCTGACGCTGCAAGCCTATCAAAAGAAGAGTGGAAAACAGGTCACCGCTCCGTTGCCGCTCTATCGCTTCACGGACTATGGACGCTGGTTTCAATCGCAGGCCGTGCCGGACTTGGATTGCAGGAAAGTTAGTCTCGTGGAGAAGAACGGAACTGGTTTCCAACTGACTCTGGAAGACGGGGAATCCTGGAAAGCGCGACGGGTGATCGTCGCGGCTGGAATTGTGCCATTCGCATGGCATCCGCCTGAGTTCAGCTATCTTCCGTTCACGTTGGCTTCGCACGCATGCGAACACTGCGACCTCAGCCGCTTCGCAGGGAAGAGAGTTGCCGTGATCGGAGGGGGACAGAGTGCTTTGGAGTCTGCGGCGTTATTGAATGAGACGGGAGCTGAAGTAGAAGTGCTGGTTCGTGCTCCTTTCGTGCGCTGGCTGTGGCGCCAAAAGTGGTTTCACACATTTCGGCCGGTCGCTCGGCTCCTGTATGCGCCTCCCGATGTGGGCCAAGCGGGGCTTAGTCACATAGTGGCAAGGCCTAATGTTTTCCGGCGGCTACCACGCTCATTGCAAGATCGGTGGGGAAAGCGCGCTATTCGTGCCGCGGGCGCCGCGTGGTTGAACCCACGTTGCGCGCCGATCCGCATCAGCACAGGCACATCCGTTGTTTCTGCTTCTCCAGTCGCGGAGCAGGTCGTTCTTAAATTGAGTGACGGCACTGAACGGCGCGTCGACCATGTGCTGCTTGCGACCGGGTATCGCGTGGACGTCTCACGCTATCCATTCCTTAGCGGACGAATGCTGGAATCGATGCGGCGCATAAACGGTTACCCGCAGCTTGATTCTGGATTCCAAACTTCAATCCCAGGTCTCCACTTCCTTGGTGCACCCGCGGCTTGGAGTTTTGGTCCCCTCATGCGATTTGTGGCCGGAGCGGAATTTGCCTCCCTCGCCGTGACGCGCGGGATCCTGGGAAACCGTAATTCGAAACGTAGTTCATGAATCATGGCGGCCACAGCCACAATTCCAAACCGGATCGAAAGCTCGACACACGATGTGGCAATCACCCCGGGTGGCCGCGGGGCCTTAGTGATGGGCGCGGACTATCGAGCGCTCGGTGTGGTTCGAAGTCTGGGCCGACGGGGGATTCCGGTCTGGCTTATCAATCAGGGTGGTCACCTTGTGGCAAGTGCCTCAAGGTATGTTCGCCGCAGACTGCCATGGCCTGTCTGTGACGACCAGGAAAAAATTAATTACCTTCTAAGACTGTGTGCCTCCCATGATTTGAAGGGATGGATACTAATTCCAACGGATGACCATTCCGTTGGATTGCTATCTAACCATCACCAAGCGCTTTCGAGCAGTTATCGGGTGACGGTCCCGCCATGGGAAACGTTGCGCTGGGCATGTGATAAACGGCTTCTTTATCAGCTTGCCGAGAAGGTCCAGGTTCATCAACCCTGGACCTTTTGCCCCTCGACCCGCGAAGAACTTACAACAATTGATTTTCCCTTTCCGGTCATTCTCAAACCCGCCTTACGTTTGCGACCAAGTAATCTCACCATTCCTAAAGCTTGGCCTGCCGACGACCGCAAGTCGTTGCTGAAACGTTATGACGAAGCCAGCGCGTTATTCTCACGGGAAAACCTGATCATCCAAGAGATGGTTCCGGGCGGAGGGGAAGCGCAGTTCTCTTATGCGGCTCTTTGTAAAGACGGCCACTCGCTGGCTTCGGTCGTGGCGCGGCGCACGCGTCAATTCCCCAGGGACTTTGGTCATTTCAGCACTTACGTTGAGACGATTGACGCACCGGAAGTCATCGAACCGGCCGAGCGCCTGCTAGGTGCGATGCGGTTTACTGGCCTTGCAGAAGTAGAGTTCAAAAGAGATCCCCGGAATGGTCAATTCAGCGTTCTCGATATTAATCCGCGCGTTTGGGGCTGGCACACACTCTCCAGCCGTGCGGGCGTCGATTTCCCCTACCTCCTTTGGCTGCTTGTCCGGGGCGAACCCGTTCCCCATTTGCGGGGACGGGAAGGAGAACGCTGGGTGCACCTGATCGCCGACCTCAGGATGGCCATCGAGGAAATCTTGCGAGGCCGGCTTTCACTGCGCGAATACCTGTGGTCCATCCGCGGCCCAGTAGAGTCTGCCATCTTTTCCTGGGATGACCCGCTTCCCGGACTTCTTGATTTGCCGCTCTTCGCCTACGTTGCGGGAAAACGCCTTCTCCGCCCGAAGGAACCCTCGCGCAGTTGACTCGTTTCTTCCACTCCAAGCATGGCCGCGGGCCATGCTTGCCGCCGATATTGACCCAACATATTCCTCAGGAGTTCACCGGTTCCTGATTTGCGGTGTGAACCCTATTGTGGCGCGGGTCCGCTTTGCGTACGGTCAACCTGAACAGCCGACAAGCAGAGCCTGATAAGGGTCAGTCTTGCTGGAGATTGCGTGGGAGTCTAAATTATGGCGGGAGAATCGCCTTCCATAGTGTTTTCTTGCAAAGGGAATGCTGCTCTCGTCCGCCGATTGGCAATTGCTCAACCCTTGGTCTGAAACAAGCATAGAAGTCTGACGAAGAGGAGTGGGAGGTCCAAATTGCGAATCTCGGTAATCGGTTGCGGATATGTGGGGTTGGTAACGGGAACTGGCCTCGCGGAGGCCGGCCATCAAGTCATCTGCACGGATAATGATCCCGAACGCATCGCTGCGCTGAAATCTGGCGTGGTGCCCATCTATGAACCGCATCTAGATACGATGCTCGCTGAGAATCGCCGCGCTCAGAAGCTCTCCTTCACCAGTGACGCCGGAGAAGCCGTGCGAGAGGGAGAAGCCATCTTTATTTGTGTCGGTACGCCGCCGTTGGAGACGGGCGAAGCCGACCTCTCGGCGATTGACAATGTAGCGCGCTTGATCGCCGCTGAAGCGTGCGAGTCGAAGTTGATTGTGGAAAAGAGCACGGTGCCCGCGCAAACGGGACAACAGTTAAAGCGCACCCTGGAAGTGTATCGCCGGAATGCTGGTGTGGAGTTTCGCGTAGCCTCCAACCCTGAGTTTCTGCGCGAAGGCACGGCTGTCGAGGATTTTCTTCACCCAGACCGCGTGATTATTGGCGTGGAAGATGAAACCTCGGAAAAGCAACTGCGGGAGATTTACCGTCCGATCCTGGAGCGACGCTTTCACTGCCCCGTGCACTTGAGCGGGTGTCCCTCGACGCAGTCGCCGGCGTTGGTGGTCACTACGATCAACAGCGCCGAACTCATCAAGCATGCTTCAAACTCCTTCTTGGCCATGAAGATTTCGTACGCCAACATGATTGCTGACATGTGCGAAAAAGTAGGCGCCAACATTCAAGAAGTCACTCACGCCATGGGTTTGGATCCGCGCATCGGACCACGATTCCTGGAAGCGGGACTCGGATTCGGCGGCTTTTGTCTGCCCAAAGATGTCCAGGCTTTTATCCAGTTGGCGGAACGCTCAGGAGTGGACTCGGGCATGTTGAAAGAGGCCGAGCGGGTGAATAGGCGCAGAATCGATCTGTTCTTGGAGAAAATCCGACAGTCGCTTTGGGTCGTAAAGGATAAGCAAGTAGGCGTGCTAGGTCTGGCCTTCAAGGCTAACACCGACGACATCCGGTTTGCGCCCTCGCTTGAGATCATTCGCCGATTGCTGGCTGAGGGGGCCCAGGTACGCGCATACGATCAGGAGGCGATGGACAGGACTTCTGCAATACTCCCGCACGTTCGCTATTCTCGAGAGCCTTACGAAGTAGCTGACGGTGCCGACGCACTCCTAATCCTCACCGAATGGCAGGAGTTCCGTCAGCTTGATTGGGCCCGCATCTACAGCACAATGGGCCGACCACTGGTGATTGATGGTCGAAACCTGCTCAATCCAGGCGCGATGTTGGACCTTGGCTTCGAGTATTATAGCTTCGGTCGTCCTATTGAGGCTTTGACCCAGCACCTTATCCCCTCGCTGGATTCTGGCGCTTCGGCGAGAGCAAGTGCCTAAATACCTCCGGCTTGGTCCGTAGATTCCGAACGCAATCTCGTTGCTCTTTCCACACTCCTCCCAACATCTTGACTCTGTAAGACTTAGGCTGACAGCCCTAGATGGACAAAGGCTCACAGCCCGTTTTCTGGCCTTACGAGCAGTTGTCTGCCTGCAGTTCTTCCGCCTATCGTTTCTTTAGGCCCAGTCTCGACACAGGCTGATGGGAGAACTCTTCTTCTACTCCCGGCACTCTTTCTGCTCTTTGCCAATAAGTGTCGCGGCGGGGAAACTTCTTGAGAGAGACAGTGCATGAATCGCTTGAGTTTAGTCTTGAGTTTAGTTTTTTTAGTGATCCTACTTGGTATCTTTTCCACGGGTTGTTCTGGGCTGGCGTCTACGACGACCACTGGCCCAGTCGCCACAGCTCCTTCGATTACTATACAACCAACAAGTAAAGCAGTAACTGCCGGACAGACGGCATCCTTCTCAGTGGCAGCCACGGGTACCGCTCCTCTAAATTACCAGTGGAAGAAAAACGGCATCGCCGTCAGTGGGGCGAGTTCGTCCGCCTACACAACGCCAGCGACGAGTACTTCGGACAGTGGTGCGCAATTCACAGTAATCGTCAGCAACTCTGCCGGCAGTGTGACCAGCAGTGCCGGTGTCTTGACGGTGAGTGCCTCTATCCCAGCTCTGCAAATCACGAGTTCGCAGTTGCCCGGCGGGACCGTTGGCAGCGCTTACAGCGCAACGCTCAACGCCTCAGGCGGATCCACACCTTATACCTGGAGCGTCACCAGCGGCGCACTGCCAAACGGTCTCACACTGAATTCGGCTGGATCTGTTTCCGGAACCCCGAGCATAGGTGGCTCTTTCCCTTTTACCGTGCAAGCGCAAGATGCTGCAGCGCATTCTGCCTCTGCCAGTCTCACGATTACGGTCAGCGCCTCTATTCCGCCTCTGCAAATCACGGGCTCGCAATTACCGGATGGAACGGTTGGTAGCGCTTACAGCGCTACGCTCAACGCCTCAGGCGGATCGACACCCTATTCCTGGTCGGTTTCGAGCGGTACGCTTCCTACCGGCCTGAGCCTGTCTTCAACTGGAACCATCTCAGGGACTCCGACAGTGGCGGGGGCATTTCCCTTTACTGTGGCGGTCAAGGATGCCGCCAGTGCTTCTGCTTCCGCCAATCTCAGCATTAACGTCGTGACTGCTGCGGCTCCCTCGGTTTCTATCAGCAGCCCCGCGAATGGCGCTACCGTCTCCGGCACCACCACTGTCTCCGGCGTGGCCTCCGACGGCCTAGCCATCACCTCCGTCCAGCTCTCCGTCGATGGCGGCGCCTTCGCCAATGCCTCCGGCACCTCCAACTGGTCCTTCTCCCTCAACACCAACTCTCTCTCCAACGGAGCGCACACGCTTACCGCGAAGGTGAACGACTCCTCAGGCAACTCAGCGACGAGCTCCCTGGTGAGCATCACTGTGAACAACGGCTCGACGACGACTACCGATTGCACCCTCTATGCTTCGCCTTCAGGAAGTGACTCCAATTCCGGCACTAGCTCTTCTTCTCCCAAAACCTTTCAGGGTGCGGCTAATTCCACTCAATCTGGTTCCGTTGTTTGCCTCCTCGGCGGTACCTATACTCTTTCCTCCTCCTTCTCACCCCCCACCAGCGGCTCCCCTTCTTCCTGGATCACCTACAAAAACTATGACTCTACCCCTGTCAACTTCGTCTGGTCCGGCGGCTCCAACGCTTCCGCCATGTTCTATATCGGCGGCGGCTCCTTCCCTTCCGGTCCCGCTTATCTCGAATTCCGCGGCCTCAACCTCAACGGCAATGCCAATGCCGCCGACGGTTTCTTCTGCCGTGGCTCCCACCACCTCCGCTTCATCTCCAACTCCATCTCCAATACCGGCGGCTCCGGTATCGCTTCCATCGACTGCGACTACCTTACCTCCGATCACAACCTCATCAACCACAACGGCTTTATCCCCTCAGGGACCGCCAACCCCCAGTGGTATAGCTGGACCAGCGCTATCTCCTACAACTCCAACCAGTGGTTCGATAACTACCCCGGCTTCCACAACATCATCTCCAACAACATCATCTCCGGCGAAGTCGACCAAAGCACTCACCACACTGACGGCAACGGCATCATCCTCGACCTCTCCAGCGGCTCCTACGACCCCGCTACCGCCAACACTCCTCCCGCCCTCATCCTCAACAACGTCGTCTACGGCAATGGCGGCCGCTGCATCGTCGCTTACGTCGTCACCAACTTCTGGATCGTCAACAATACCTGCTTCAGAAACGACCTCGATACCTCCGAATCCGCTTTCGGCTCCTTCGAGCCCAACGACTCCCACGACGGCTACCTCATCAACAACATCGCCGTCGCTTACACCGGCGGCCATCCCCCCTACGAACAGGGCGGCACCGTCACTAACGTCCACTACTATGCCGACCTCTATTTCGGCGCCGCCAACAACTTCTCCTACTCCGATCCTTCCCAGTTCCTCCAGGCCGATCCCTTGTTCCTCAATCCCCCCAGCCTGAGCGCCGGTGGGTATGCCAACGCTCTCGTGCCTTCCCTGTTGAGTACTGGACTGACCCTGCTCCCGCTCAGCCCGGCTTATAACCGTGGCATCGACCCCAGTACCCTATCCGGGTTGCCGGCCAACATCGTCAGCGACCTCAAAAAGTACATCTACACCGACATCACCGGCAAAGCTCGCCCCCAAGGCGGCGGCGGCGACCTCGGAGCCTATCAACACTAGGCTCCGGCCAAACGCCTCTGGGCGTTCGGTATATCCCTCAATCCAAGCGGGCGGAGCTGGTCAGAGTGAAGACCGGCACCGCCCGTCCCCAAAAGCACCAGGCCCCGCGGTTTGGGCGCCTAGCAATGCCCCTAAAGTCTTCCAGGAGGCAACCGTAGGGCGATAGAAGACAAACAGGCCAATGGCCGCACCAGCGGCACCGGACCTGCTCTTGAAAGGGAAGGTAAAGTCGATGAATAAGAGGAAACCAACTGGAGGGGGCATTCTTCTAAAGCCGGTCCCGCCTAAGGACGAAGGGAGGGGCTATCGCATTGAGCCTAAGACGATAAGCCTGGACGTGCCGCAAGCCAACCCCCTGAGGGTAACGGAGCCGAGTGCGGAGCGGTGGCAAGGCAGTTTGTCCAAGGAGGTGGAATGACTATGGCGAAAATGGGAAAGAACCTTCGCCCTCTTTGCTACGAACATTACGTCGCGATGAAGCCCGTTCAACTTGAAAACAGCACTCATACCTTCACGACCCACTCCCTCGCTTACGCATGCCCACTTTCTGACTGCTTCATCTTTTTTTCAGACAATACCGGATACTTTTCGGTTGAGGGCGACGAGCAACAAAGCAAGCAAACAGGAGTGCTGCGGGTTACTTGTCCACAAGATGGACTACCTATGTATCTCGCTGAGGTTCACCCCCAGAAGAAGAATCTTCGCTTGTGGAGATGCGGAAAACCCAACTGCAAGGGGCATCGCGCAATCGAAGAATACATATTTGATCCACAAGACGCTTCTGTACAACAGTATTTCCGAACGAACTGATAGGAATTTTGGCCTTGGGCGTGAGGAACTGGACTCAAACCATGCGGGCGCGGATCGTGACATTGGATTGGGCCACGCCGCTCTTAGTTGACACTCGATGAAAGCTCTCTTCGAACCCACATTCCTGGAGTATTTCAGCATCTTCGGGATAGCTTTCCGGCGGAAGCGGCTTCATCAGGAATCCTCTTAATAATCCTTCGGCCATGAGCACGCGGTGGAACAAAGTGTAGAGGCCACGTCTCAAGCTGCGCTTTCGGACGGCGGCAATACCAAGCAGCAAGCAGCAGAAAAGCACCCACAAGCCCAACGGAATGAAGTCTTGAGTAATCAAAGTCCACAGGAGAGAGCCGAGACCGGCAGCTAGCCACAGCGCCGCCGTAAGACTCCACAGGCCCCGTTCCTTGAGATACGGCCAGAGCAAGTTGGTTCCCATGTGGTAGCGGATGCATTGACCTACACCGAGAAGGAAATTGCGCTTGCGCCTGCCCAGCAACGCTGATGGCGTTTCTTGCGGCTGCGAGTAGTGGCGGACAATGGGGGCATCGAGTTGCAGGACTTGATACCCCGCATGACGGATTCGGATATAAAGTTCTGGCTCTTCATCTGAAAAGAGGTAAGGATTAAACGTCCCGACATGCTCAAGCACGGACCGCCGATACAAAGCTGCGCCACCAGCGACGAAGGACACGCGGGAGACCTCTTTCGGAATGGCCCCGTGGGTGATCGGAGCTGGCGAAGGGGGCACTGATGCACCAGACGGGGGTAGTTCGATAACCTTTCTGGACAGCGTCACTCCGCCTTTGGGCATTTCTCGCATCACTTGAACGGCTTGCCCGAGCCAACCCTGGAGCAGTTCCATGTCGCCGTCCAGAAAGAGGACGAACTCTCCTCGCGTGCGCTTGTAACCAATGTACCGCCCAGCAGCAGGAGAAAGACGCTGCCCTGGCCGGAGACGCACAACGTTGATCGGATAGCGGCCGGCGAACTTAACAGTTTCGTCCGTAGAGTTCGAATCCACCAGAATGATCTCCCTGGAAGGAAACAAGGACGTTGCCTGGAGGACGGACTCGATCAGGCGCGGGATGTTCCAAGCCTGATTCTTGGTGATCAATACGATCGACAATTCAATCATGGTTGGTAGTTGAAGACCAGGTCCACCCAATAGTTCGCAGAGTTGTAAGTGCTGGTTGGGAAGCCGCTGGCGCTGCTGTACGCATAAGGCCCGTTGGGAGTGCCGCTGCCATTCGGTGGAGCGTGCAACGGCGCATTGTCCACGCCAGAACTCGCGAAATAATCCCCGTCCACGCTGTAGTGCCCTGATGGGGCATGGTAGGAGGCCACGTACAAGGCGTTGGCATTGACTGGCACAGGATTTGGAAAGTCCACCTCCTGCCAACCAGAGTCGGTTTCCCCGGTGAAAGTCGCAGTAGCCAGCAAATTACCCGCGCTGTCCCAAAGACTTCCCACATGCGTTCCCGTATTGGCGGCGCTCTTATAAAAGCGAATGCCCGTAATGTAACCGTTGAAATCGGACTTGAAGGAAACTCCCAACTCGACTGGGTCATCAGGACCAACATCAACAAGCGACGGAACAGCGGTGCTCGGCCAGATGGTGCAGGGACAGTTGGTTAGGCCCACGGCGAGCGTGATACCCCCGTTGGGAACCTCCAGATTCCCGCTGTCATCAACCGCTCGACTCTGGACGCTTAGAGTTGAGGAATTGCCAACCGTGGAGGTATAACTCCAATTTTCGCGACCCACAGCAGGGTGCCACGTGTTTCCCCCATCCACAGACACCTCAACTGCGCCCACCACGCCACCTCCAGAGTCGATAGCGGTTCCGGAGATGGTCACTGTAGAACCCGGGCCCGCCGCACTGCCCGAGGCGGGCGAGGTTATCGTTGATTGGGGCGGTGTGGTGTCAGTAGAAGGTGTCGCAGGAAAAAGGCCTCTCTGTAACGCCGCCGGCTGAACTCCCATGTCAGCAAGAATGTTTACGGTGGCCTGTTGCATGTTGAGGTCGGTCGGCGTGATATTGTCTATCGCATGATTGTTGTCCAGCCCCCAAGACCACTGGACAGTACCCGCCCCGAAGACAAGGGCTCCACTCGCGGCGCGGTAGAAAGTCAGATGGTGGGTTGCCGAACAAGTGCCACTGCTGTTGTAGCCGATGAGGCAAGTCGGCACGGTTAATGTCGTGGTCGAGAGGGGCACAAGACCTGCCGGACGGAATCCGTTATCGGCATCCACATCCCACTCGTAGCCAAGCACGCCCGCCGGCAGCGTAGCAACTTGCCCGGGCGCCAAGGACGCAATGCTGGTATTCCTCCAGAAGCGCATTCTACCGTCTGCCTGCGGCACGGTGATGGAATCTCTGCGCACTTCGTTAACCAGGAAGCTTGTGCCGCTCAAAGCGTTTTCTGGACGGCCCCCATCGGCTGGCGGACTGAATCGCGAGTCTCGCCACATGCCGGTCCAAATGGGCGGATCCGCGGGATCGATGACTCTGTTCGCCAATGTCTCCTTATAGCAAACCAGCGTGCGGTATGGCGTACTTGTGCCGTCAACGCTTGATTCCCAGCGAGTCTTCCAAAAGATCTCGTTGCCACTGAAGAAAGCCAGATTCACACCGGCCGCCCGGGCAGCTTCCACATTGGCGCGTTGTCCGCCCGACCAATATTCGTCATGACCGATTGACATGAAAACTTTGTGCTGGGTGATCAGCGCGCGGTTACGGTGCGTATCCACGCCCGTAAAATAGCTGACGTCGTAGCCATTCGCTTCCAGCCAGCGAATCATGGGATATTCCGCGCTGAAAAACCAAGCATACATATTTGGCACGTTAAACGGCCGGTTGTAGCTGACTTTGTACGCGCGACCGAGCTCGCCGGAATAAAAACTGTATCCCCCATAGTCGTTGTAAGCGTGCCAACTAGTGTCCGACGTTTGCGCCAAGACGTCGGAATGGCTGGCATCGTTGCGCACAACAAAAAGCATGGGACTCGCCTCACCGGTATCCTGGCGCACGAGCTGAGCAAAATAGACTCCCGACGTAGCCGCGCTGGGCACAGTCCAAGAGGCGGATGGGGCCCAGTTGCCGCAGTCGGTTAGTCCGGTAGAGCCATCCCACAGGCAAGGAGGCTGGCTTTGCGGGAGCGCCACGGAAGGAGATACGGAAGCGACGAAGCGCGCTCCATTCCCCTGGTAATAGCCTATTCTGTAGATATTAATGCTGTACGCTGCGGCGCTGGTGTTGACTTTGAAGAACACCGTTTGGCCAACGTTCACGCTAATATCCGTGGTAAATCCCTGTATGTTGCTCGAGCCTGCTCCCGCTACATACCACTGACCAGGAGGATTGCCAGGCAGACAATTCTCCGCTTCAATCGGATTTGCAGGAGCATCGCATGTGGCAAAGGCTGAGGCAGCTCCACATGCGTTCATTAATATGAACAGCAAAACAATTCTGAATAAAAAACCGATCTCGCCGAATTCCCTATGCTGGCAGCGTTTTGCTTCTTGTACAAGGCGGATCAGCAGTGCTAGGTTCTGAGCATGACACATGGCCCTAACTCGTTTTCAGATCTGGAGTGGTGGCTGGGCACGGTTGAGGTCAAAGAACAAGAAAATGAACAGGACGTGGGAGAGTCTTGTTCCGCCTGACTTGTACTCCAAGCAGCGGTCCTCTCCTGCTAGTTTTCTCGTGGCGCTATTCCGTCAACGGAAGAAGATACTTGTCTCTAAATCGGCGAACACCTCCAGAAGCCCAGATGGCCAAGACAATCAACGCAGCGCTGTAGATCCCTGCCGCGGAAACACCCCTCAGAATCCCAGTTTGAGTTGAGGAGAAAAGAAGATATGCCGTCATGCAGACGCCGGCAATAATAGGCTTCCAAATGATCTGCGAGAGCGGGATCCCGCGGAATAGCCGCGACACGGGGATATAGTGCTGGCAGCAATCCACCAATCTCGTCACTAGCAGCGCGATCGCGGCCCCGCGCAAACCGAAGAGGCGGATCAAAGGCCAGCCGACTAGCAGATTGACTACCGTATCCACTGCGACGATTCTTAGGGTGATTCTCTCACGATGGCTGGCTACAAGCGCTTGACCTAGAACACTCGTGAATACTTGCGAGATCAGCACCCAAGCTACAATTCGCAACGCAGGGAACGCTTGTTGAAATACAGGATTCTTGTAGAGGATTGACAGAGCCCAATCGCCAAGGAAGAAGAGACCAGCTAGGGCGGGGAGCGCCAGGATCAACAGAACTTCAATGACTTGCGCTGAGATGCGTTTCAGGCTTTGAAAACCTGGCTCTGCCTTTCGGCACATGAGTGGGAACACGCTTTGTCCGATGCTCTGGTAAACCAGCAGCAGCGGTACCATCAGCTGCGTCGCCGCGCTGTAGAGGCCAACTTCCATTTCTGTCGCCAATTTGGATAGGAGCAGGACATTTAGACTGCTCATAACTGCAATGGTGCCTTCGATGCCAAGAAATGTAACCGCAGACCGGAAGGTGGCCAGACAAAAGCGAAAGTCAAACGGATCCGCCTGCATGGGAAATTTTCGGAAGAGAATCCAGACTTCAGTCAGGGCTGTGACGAGAAAGGACGCTAGTAGAGTCAGGATGATCGCATATAATCCACTCTTCCTCGTTAAGAGCAAAAATGCGCAGCCGACCTTGGCTACATTCACGGGCACATTCACGTAGGGAATGAGGTGCATCCGCTCCCAGGCTTGAAAAATGCCATCGCAAATCGCTGCTATTGCGTTCGGAAGGAGGCCGATGCAGAGAAGCAAAATGGCCAGAGTAGTGTCGGCCGGATAGTGCATTAAACGAAGGAACCCAAACAACAAGGCTAAGGAAGAAAAGGAAGAGAACGTCACAATAGCGCAACCCGTGGTGAAATATCGACCCGTCTGGCTCCGATCGAGAGAGACTTGCCGGATTGTGAGTGTCTTCAGACCGGCTACGGCAAGTACTTGGAAGATGTAGAAGAGAGTAAGCGCCAAGGAAAGCTGGCCGAACTCGTGCGCGCCAAGGTGTCGAGCGACTAGGGCGTACAAGATAAAGCTCGTCGCCCGGTTCATCGCATCGCTTGTGAGGATCGAAAGGGCGTTGCCGCTCGTCTTGCGGAAGTTCAAAGACACGGAAGGACCCTAGTTGAGGACTTTTCTACAGTAGAATTGCGGCATTTACCGGATGGCAAAGCCTTGCCGGTTATTCGCAGCATACGTTGTGATCTTCCCTTTGCAACGTATCGCCGCATCGTTCGGTGAGCGTCTGATCGGCAGAATTCGTACTGGATGAGTCCGCGAATTCGGAGAAAAGGCGCGAATCCGGCGATGGATAGAAATCCCACAAGTGGTGATCGGTTGCTTGAAAACCTCCCGGGTCGAGGAATTCTTCTTCTGACATCGCTTGGCATCGTCACCTTCTTGTTGTTGCTAGTGTATTTTCTGAGGCATGTCCCCCGGCTTACCGTTGCGAACCCTGAGTCTGCCGCCCCCAACTGCACGCTCTTTGTTTCGCCAGCAGGAAAGGACGCCAATTCCGGCACAAGCACCACTTCGCCAAAGTCACTCTCCGGCGCCGCTGCCGTCGCAAGGCCCGGATCGATCGTCTGTCTTCTCGGCGGCGATTACTCTCTGAACTCGTCCTTCAAGCCACGCTCCAGCGGCACGGCTTCTTCTTGGATCGTCTACAAGAATTATGGCGATGGCCCCGTCAACATCATCTGGAACGGCGCCGCGGACGCTTCCGCTATGTTCTATCTCGGCGGTGGCAGTTTCCCTTCCAACCCTGCTTATCTCGAATTCCGCGGGCTCAACCTAGATGGCAGAGGCAGCGCCGCCGACGGCTTTATCTGCCGCGGTTCCCATCACCTTCGTTTCATCTCGAACTCCATCTCCAATACCGGTGGTTCCGGCATCGCCTCCATCAACTGCGACTACCTCACCGCCGATCACAACGTCGTTCATCACAACGGATACATGCCTTTGACTACGGCGGTACCCGGCGATTATGGCTGGACGAGCGGGATCTCCTTCAATAGTGCGCAGTGGTTCGACTCCTATTCCGGGTTTCACAACATAATCTCCAACAACATCGTCGCTGGGGAATACGACGGGTCCAGCCATCACACTGATGGAAACGGGATCATCTTGGACCTCAGCAACGGTTCGTACGATTACGACTCTGCTGATACACCCCCCGCGCTAATCATCAACAATGTGGTTTACGGGAACGGGGGAAGATGTATCGTCGCGTATGTTGTCACAAACTTCTGGATCGTGAACAACACCTGTTACAAGAACAATCTCGACCCCGAAATCAAAAACGCCGGCTCTCTTACGACCAACAATTCCAAGAATGGGAGATTTATTAACAACATCGCCGTAGCCTGGAAGAGCGATCAGCCACCCTACGAGCAGAAGAATCCCAACAGCGACATCCTTTATTACTCGGACTTATACTTCGGAGCCCCCAACAATTTCGTCTATTCAGACCCTTCGCAGCTCATTGAAGCAGATCTCCTCTTTGTCTATGCACCTGTACTTGATCTTAAGCTTCCCAGCCAGCATGCGAGTGTCCCGCACCCCTCTCAGATAGGAAACGGCTTGGCTTTGTCGCCGTCCAGCCCTGCGATTGGCAGGGGCATCGACCCCACGGCCCTGCCCAAATTGCCGAAAAACATCATCACGGACTTAAGGAAATACGTCTATACGGACATCGATGGCAAGAAGCGTCCACGTGGAGGACCTTTTGACCTAGGGGCTTACCAGTCGTCCAAAAACTTAAGTAAATAACCGATAGAGGTCTTCACCAGCCTTCTCGGTGACGCGATCGGGGACCATATGGTCGGTAAATCGATTCGTCAGCGTGCCCAGGAGTTGTCTCAATTCCTTCTCGGCCGGGGTCGCCGGACCGTTGGGCGCGTGCCGAAGAAAGGAAATGGTCTTTTCCTCCGTTCCGAATTTACGCTTGTAACGCACCAATCCTTCCTGGTCGATGTCGCTCAAGCCAAAATCCAGATACGAAAAGCCCCGTTCCTTTCCGCGTTGAATCCCTTCCCAGATCAGCAAATCGTTCGGCCGAGAAGAAAGGTCATCATGGAGGGACGCATTGAACTTGTAGTAGAGCGTGTCTTTCCAATCCAGGAAGAAATCACCGGCCACAATCTTATCCTCGTGAATCGCCAGAAGCAGAAATCCGTGATTCGCATCCACGAACTGCCGCCAGATATTCTGGAAGAAACTATAAGGTTGCGCGAGAAGACCGTACTTATACTTCCTCACTTTCAAGTGCATTTCAAAAAAGGACCGCAGTTCGTGCTCTGACTCGGCGACACGAACGGTGAGCGTGGCCCGCTCCGACTTACGAATGGCGCGATGTGTGGAATCGTGCATCGCATTCCACAATGCTTCGAGTTCCGGACGCAGGTCCAAGCGGTGCCATTTGGCCTGTTTCGCAAGGGTGAACCGTTCGTCGCTAAGCGGCAGGCTGTTGTGCAAGCAACGCAGGTTGATGGGGCAGCAATCGGGCAGCAAACGATCGATAAGGAGGCGCCAGGATTGCTCGTCACTTACTAGCGGGTCGCAGTAATCCGAAAATGGAAGCGCAACGATTCGTTCTCCTAACATGTCTGAAATCTTGCAAAAAGGTAAGCCAGCCTGAGGTTCTCCCCGGTCATTGAGCACAAGATAAGCGCTCAGTTCCCATCCATAGGTGTCCGAGAGCACGCGCATCCAGCTCGGAGAGTGAAAAACGCTGCTTGGGGCGTGCATGACCAGCCTGCACCACAATGGGTCAGTCCGAGGATCGACGCAGACAACCTTCAAGTAACTTACCTCCGGAAATTTTTAGATTCACATCGCAAAGAGAGTGTCGACGAGGAACGGAAGCAGGCTTCGGGAGCGTTCACCTCAGTCCACCCAGTTCCCCGATTTATAGCTCGGCGCTTGTGCAAGTGACGAATGTTGCGGCTGAACCGTGCTAATGGGCTCTTGGGAAACCTGTTCCTCTATTTGGGCTGCTCGAGGAAGAACCAGCCGGTAAGCGCGCAGAAGATTGGGAATCGAATATTCCCATGCCAATTGCGTCTTTATCCTGCGAGGGCCAACCTCTCCGAGAGCCGCCCGGCGTTGCGGATCGTCCATAAGCTGTGCGATCGCTCTAGCAAAAGCGCTTTCGTCATTTGCAGGTACGTAGACTGCCGCATCCTGTGCGGTGAACCGATGCTCCGTCAAATCAAAGGCAACAATCGGTTTTCCCAGCGACATGTACTCCATAATCTTGAACATAGTGGAATGATTGGTGTACGGATTAGACGGCGAGGCATCCACACAGATGTCCGCAGCGGAGAGATAGCGGCGAAGTTCCTCGCCGAAGACGAACCCCATGAACTGCACGTGTTCGTCAAGGCCAAGCTGATGTGCCTGCGCCTTCAGGCTTGCCCAGGCATCTCCGCCGCCGATGAGTGCGCAATGAAAATCAGTTCGGCGCAGATCATGGACAAGGTGTTGAAGAACCCGCAGCAGACAGTCGACACCGTCCTGAAAGCCCATGACACCCACAAAGCCGATGATCGTCTTTCCCATCCCTCGTAAACCACGGTCAGGCTCGCTGCCATTGAGACTGCTCAGCTCGATTCCATTGCGAACGATGGTTATACGGGTTTCCGGCACACCTCCGCGTTCCACGGCGAACCTTTTGTACGATTCATTCGTGACGATAACGTGATCGGCAAAAAAGCAGGTCAGCTTCTCCAGCCATATGAGCACGCGATAGACAACGGAATTCCCGCGGCCGGATACCCTGGCTTGATACATTTCCGCAGACAGGTCGTGATGGTCATAAACAAAACGTTTGCCGAACAACTTGTACAGCATAGCGATAAAGACAAAGGTATCCGGCGGATTATGCGCATGGATAACATCAAAGCCTTCAGTTAGGAAAACCAGTGCCGTTAGAAAAAAGCTGGCTGCCATGGACCAGCCGTACTCCCAAATGTATCCCAGAAAACCGATGGCAGCGCGTGGCGCCGGATAGCGATATACGCGAACTCCGTTCACTGTTTCACGATGTGGCTGGTCTTTACCGGCCGGACAAATAACCGTTACGCGATAGCCTGCTGCGCTTAACGCATTTGCTTCCCGGCGGACTCGCAGGTCCTGAGGGAAGGTCATGTTTTCCAACAGCATGAGGATTCGGTTATTCACCGGCTTGTTCACGGGGATTTCCCTCATCAGCTTCACTAACTCGGCCATCCTCATACCGCCTGAGCGGTCAACGCTGGGGCCTTTCGCTGCGGTCGCACACGGGAATCCGTGAAAATGCGTTGCCACAGTTCGATGTTCATGAGTCCCCACAGAAGCGAACTGTGATCGGCGAAACCATTTTCGTGTTGCTGAATCAGATTCTCAACGAAGGCGGGATTGAAGAGTCCTCGGCTCTTCAAGGCGGAGGGAGAGAGGAGGTCTCTTACAAAGGACCGCGCTTCATTGCGAAGCCATAAAGAGGAAGGCATTGGAAAGCCTTGCTTTTTCCGATGAATGATCTCCGGAGGAAGCCAGCGCTGACTCACTTTTTTCAGCAAGTACTTACGAACTAAGCCCTTCAATTTCAAGGTCAAAGGCAGGGAGGCGGCGAACTCCACGAGCTTGTGATCCAGCAGCGGAACGCGAGCTTCCAGGGAGACGGCCATGCTCATCTTGTCTCCCCTCGCCAAGAGCAGGTCTGGCAACCACAGTTTCGTATCCACGTAAAGCATGCGGTTTACGGATGCGGTAGCGTTCGTGGACGCGAGATGTTGCGCGAACACGTAATCCGCATCGTAGCCGCTTAAAGATGCCTTCAGGTCCTTTGAGAGCAACGCCTGTTTCATCTCCGAATTGAAGAGCGGGAACCAATTTACGAATCGAGTGACCTCCTCAGGCTGGCTTAGCGCGTAGAGAGCCAGCTTTTGGCGGCGCAATCCAGGAAGTCGCGAACCTGCGGCCAGTGCTAAAGACCTTACGGCCTTGGGAATCCGCTGGAAAAAGGATGAGAAACGTTCACCGCTGTATCGCGCGTAGCCCGAGAAGAGCTCGTCACCGCCCTCTCCCGTAAGGACCATCTTTACGTCGCGAGCAGCCAACTCTGCGACCATGTAGTTGGCCAGTGTCGCGTGCTCCGCGAGCGGCTGATCCAAATGCCACGCAACTTTTTCAGCAAGGTCAATGAGGTGGGACGGACGGATGAAAACCTCGTGATGGTCGGTGTGAAATTTGTTCGCGACCGCGCGCGCGTAAGGAAGTTCGCTGAATGCTTGTCCTTGACCTTCAAATCCGACTGAGTAAGTTTTTACAGGTTCGTTTAGAAACTGGCTCATTAAAGCAACGATCGTGCTGGAATCCATCCCCCCGCTCAAGAACGCTCCGAAGGGCACGTCACTAATGAGGTGCATCCTCACGCACTCGCGCAGCAGGGCTTCCAGTTGTTCGGCATATTCTTCTTCCCGAACATTCCGATCGTTGTGATTGGTAAACGACAGGTCCCAATAACGGCGAACCTCCACGCCATTCGCGTCGCACTTAAGGATGCATCCAGGTGGGAGCGCGCAGATGTCTTCAAACATCGTTTGTGGCGCTGGAACATATTTCAGAGACAAAAAATTGTTCAGGCCTTCCGTGTTTAAGACTGCTTTAACAGACGGATGTTGGAGGATCGCCTTGATCTCAGAACCAAAAATCAACCTTCCACCGGCTTGCGTGTAATACAAAGGTTTGATCCCAAGGCGGTCACGCGCCAGCAGGAGCCGCCGCTTGCGCTTATCCCACACTCCGAATCCAAACATCCCGCGCAGGTGCTGAACGCACTGTTCGCCGAACTCCTCATAAAGATGAACGATTACTTCAGTGTCGCTTGCGGTCGCAAGAGTATGCCCCCGGCCTTCAAGCTGTTCTCTGAGAGACTGGTAGTTATAAATTTCGCCGTTGAAGACAGTCACGACAGTCCCGTCTTCGTTGTTTATTGGCTGCTTTCCTCCATTCAGATCGATGATGCTGAGCCGCCGCATTCCGATTGCGAGGTCCCGGTCTAGAAACCAGCCCGCATCATCCGGCCCACGGTGGTGTAAGACCTGGAGCATATCGTCCAAAACCTGTTGGTCCACAGGCTTCTGGGTCTTGTATTCGTAAATACCACAGATTCCACACATGGCTTGGGTTCCGGCCCCTATGAGTTGGGTTTACTTGCCGGCAGAAGAACGCGGGCCCGTGTCCGGTGCGCGGTGCGACCGCCATGATTTCGCAAAACCTGTTCGTAAACCTGAATGATTCGCTGGGCGACCGCAGGGCCGGACAAATGCTGTACGTGCTCCCGCCCGCGCGTCCTTTGACGGTGGCGCAAAATATCAGTGAGACGCTCGCTGAATTCTTGCACGTCCGGCTCGCAAATGTGACACCCGTCCGTGTTGCCAATAATTTCGCGGACATCACCCACATCGGTGGACACAATCGGCAAATTGCAGGCCATGGCCTGCTTCACAACGTTGGGCGAGCCTTCCTGATAGGAAGTAAATACGAGGGCATCACATGCATTCATGAAGAAAGGCAAGCGGTCTTGAGGTTCCTTATGAACAACCAGCAATTCGATCTCAGAATTTTGTCGGCGCAGGCGGTCCACGACCTCCTTCGCCAAAGGAAAGCGCTTGACTGGTATGTCCGGGCTGGCCGCGAACAGCAGATATTTTTTTCGGAGATCCAAGCCCAGTGCGATTCGAGCTTGTTCGCGGTCCATGGGCCGAAAAAGTTCGAAATCTACTTCATGGGGAATAACGTAAACGTCCTTTCTTTTAAGCCTGCTTGCCATCCCTCGGCTTTTGACAATGACGCCATCCGCCACATGGCTCAGCAGACGTCCGCCGAAGACCGCGAGTCTGCTGAACAAGGTCTGTTTCCCCCGCACGTTCACTGTTCCCAGAAGGTCGTCGCCGCAATAACTCACGACTACGGGAACTTTCCATTGGGTGCGCGCAATAATACCTACATAACTGTAATGCGCGTGTACCAGATCAATCGCACTGGCCGCCAGTCGCCGGCGCAATTCCAGCACCGCCTTGGGATACATTAACTTTCGCGAGGGCCCCTTCAGATGGAGGAGTTCAACTTCCACTCCAGCGCGCTTCAAATACTCAACCTGCGTTCGAACGAACGTTCCTCTGGAGGGATTTTCACTCGCGGGATAAATCGACGTGGCAACCAGGACTTTCATAGAGTTTTACGGTTAGTGGACTTCAGCCTTGAACGCAGATTGACGCATGTTGTTTAGATGACGGAAATTCAATTTAAAGAGGCGGCGACTCTTGTCTCGCCAGAAGGTTGTCGCCATCCATGCGATGCGCTCGAATTCTTGTAGAGTTTGCTCCACGTGGCGTAATTCAACAGCAGCCAGAGAACCGACGAGTGATCCCGTTCACCTTTGCGATGCTGGGCGATTAACCGGCTGATGGTCACATAGTTAAAGATACCAGGCGCCAGGTGACCGTTTGTCGCACTCAGGGAATCGCAAATCATTTCATACAAGCCCCCGCGCAGCCATTCACGCAAAGGCACGCTGAACCCATGTTTGCGTTTTTTCAGTGTGGCCGCGGGCAAATAGCGGCGGACCGTATCGCGAAATATGGCTTTCGTTTGCCAGCCGCGCAGCTTCAGCGAGGGAGGCAAGCTGGCAGCGAACTCCACCAACCGATGATCGAGCAGTGGTGAGCGAACCTCCAGGGAATGGGCCATGCTCATTCTGTCCACTTTGACGAGCATATCTTCCAGCAGCCTGTGACGCAGATCGATATAACTCGCCTTGTTAAGCGCGGGGAGATCCGAATGCATCGCCGCGATGACATCGTCTGAATACAGTGGGGCGGAAACCTGGGAAGTCTGCGCCAAAAACTCTCTGGTGAAGAGCTCTTTCAGCAGATCCTCGCTACAGAGAGCGCCCTTGCTAACATACATCTGCTCGAACGGAAGTAAACTATCCTCAAGTACTTTTACAGTGCGCAAGGCGCCGTACTTTTTACCGGCGGGCAAGCAGGCTGCTCCCGCTCGTGCAAAGGCAGGCAGAATCCCTCGGTTTAGCCAGGATGGCAGACGCTGATAATAGCTGGCAAACCGCACGCCCTGGTGGCTCGTATAGCCCAAGAACAGTTCATCACCGCCGTCCCCACTAAGAATCACAGTCACATGTTGGCGCGCCAGCTTGGACACGTAATAGGTAGGTAGCGACGAAGAGTCTCCGAAGGGCTCATCAAAATGCCGCACCAGGCTTACCACGGTTTCCGGCAAATGCGCCTTCAAGTCGGCTTCGTTCAGCCGTAAGACATGATGGTCCGTCTTAAAATGGTCCGCAACGACTTGCGCGTCGCGGGATTCGTCCCACTCCGGCCGATCAAACCCGATCGTGAACGTCTTGAGCGGCCGCAACCCTGCTTTGTGGGCATACGCGACGACAGCGCTAGAATCCAGACCTCCACTTAGAAACACGCCCAGTGGTACTTCGCTCATCAAGCGAATGCGAACACTCTCCGCCAGGAGGGCGTCCAGCTCTTCCGCAACTTCCCCTTCTGGCCGAGAGGCTCGGTCGCTCTCCTGAAAGTTCAGATGCCAGTATTTGCCGGTAGTGACCGTGCCGTATTGATAGGTGAGCCAGTGCGCCGCAGGCAGCTTTCGGATGCCCCTGAACATGGTTCTTGGTTCAGAAATGAAGCCATGCCGAAAGTAAGGAACGACACCTTCCGGGTCAGGGTCGGCCAACTCTGGGACCGCGGCCAGAATGGCCTTGATCTCCGACCCAAATACCAGTCGACTGCCCAGCTGAGTATAGAAGAGCGGTTTCTTGCCAAGTCGATCGCGACCCAGAAGCAAACTCTGGGTTCGTTGAGCCCACACCGCTACCCCAAACATGCCCCGCAGCGGGGTCAGGCAGTCAGCGCCCCTTTCCTCATACAAATGCGCGATGACTTCCGTATCCGAGGCAGTGCGAAAGGTGTGCCCGCGTCCAGCCAGTTCCGACCTCAGATCGAGATAGTTGTAAATCTCTCCGTTCAGAACAACCTGGACCTGGCCATCTTCGTTCTCCACCGGCTGATGGCCGCCCGCCACGTCAATTATGCTAAGGCGTCTGATGGCCAGGCCGACGCCGTCGCGTACGAAGTACCCGTCCTCATCGGGACCGCGATGCCAAATCGCGTCCGCCATGCGCTGGAGCGTGCGCCGTATTTCCGCGCTCGCCATTGCTGGGTCGATGATGCCTGCTATCCCGCACATATGGATTTCTGAGCAACCAACTCTCTAAGCTGCTCCCCGTGAGCTTGGCTGCTTGCGATTTCAGGGGGCGGAACAGCCGGCGAGTTGGTGCAACACCCTCGGAGCTCCGGATGAGAAGACAAACCTCAGACCGCGCTGGAAAGTGGAATCTGCCGCTGATCAGCCATGCAAATCCTGTACATCGCAGCCAGGAGGCCGGCAACCAACCAGAGCAACTGTTGAAGGGGACGATCCCGGAATAAGTCCACACCCTGGTGAAGCATATGACCGGCAATGGCCGCAACAAGGCCGAGCGCTAGCGGTGAGAGGACAGAGTCCCCGAGCTTCCAGCACTGCCAGCCCTTACGCAGAGTACTCAGCAGAAATGCCAGATAGGCCAGCAGGCCACCAATCCCCGTCTCCGCCAGGATCAATAGGTATTTGTTGTGAACGGCCCAGAGCCATTCGTGACGAAACTCGGAAGTCGCATATTGGTCCATAGCCGAGGTGAAATTATTTGCGCCCACTCCCAGCAGCGGGTTATCCGCAATCATCCGAAATGCCAGCTTGTTCAAAGGAATACGGGACTCCGCCGATCCTTGGTCGTTGCCGAAAAGACGTTCCGAAATGACGCCGTGAAGGGGCAGGTACAGTAATGCAATGACTACGAAGATCGCGATGGGCCGTTTCAAAGAAATGCCGCGCTGGCGCCACTGTACGAAGCACAGCACCACGATCGCAAAGACTAGGGCAATCCACGCTCCACGCGAGAAGGTGAAAATTAGCGCGACGCCGCCTAATCCAAGCACCGCCGATGCCAGCCATTTGTACATCTTGCCTAGATTCGCAAATAGGATGCCGGCTGCAAACGCAAGCATCACGCTGAAGTAGGCGCCCGCTACGTTGGGCACTCCGATCGTGCCACCGATTCTCATGCGCCCGCTGTCGCCAAGGCCTTCGGCGATGATATGGATTGGGAAATCCCACGTCGTCGAGGCTGTCACCGTGAATTTCATTACGGTGATGACCAGGCTCTCAAACAAGCATCCGCCCAGTAGCAACGACACAACGAACAGGACGTCCTGGCGGGTTCGAACATTATTGGCAACATAAAAGTAAATGAGGCAGGCTTCAAACAAAAGGTACAGTTCGAAGAGCGAGAGGACTTGATCTCCGGCAACAAGCACTGAGAGTGCGGCGATGGCGAGATACACTAGAAGGGGCAAATTGAAGTGAGGCGAGGAACGCTCTCTCGTCGTTCTTCTTGCCAGTGCCCGGACGACCCAGGATATGTAAAGTGCCGCTAGGGCGAGCGTTGTCGCCGAAATACTCAGTCCTTTTAATGCTCCTCGCGCGGCATCTAGTGGCCTGTAGAAGAGATATGTGCCAAATTCAATGGGGATGTCCAAGATGACGACCGCCAGGAGGAATCTTTGAAGACTCCTGGAAGTCAAAGCAAGAAAAGGACTCAAAATGGCGACTATCAGAGAGTCCGCGCCGAATGAGCGGAGACGCGCGTAGGTCGCCGCTCCCCCTGTGTGGCTCGGGCTCGAAATTGCGTTGACCGCTCGTGCCTGCAACTCCTTCCCCAGGTCTAACCTCCTTTCGCTGATTGCTCCAGGTGTGGTATTCCCGGCAGACTCACGCACTAGCGCTCGGGCCCTGGTCAAGAGACTTTGACACCGAGTGAGCATCTTGCCCGGCGGACATGAAATCGCGTATCGCCTTGGCGACGTATTCGATTTGATCTTGCGTAAGTTCTGCGTACATCGGCAATGACAGAACCTGCTCGGCACACGATTCGGTGACCGGGAAATCTCCTCGCTTGTGCCCCAAATCTCGATACGCCGGCTGTAGATGGATTGGAATGGGATAGTGAATGCCCGCGCTAATGCCCCGCGTAAGGAGGTGTTCTTTCAGTGCGTCCCGTTGCTCGGTGCGAATCACATAGAGATGCCAGACGGATTCGGCGCCTGCCACCTCGTGCGGAAGTACGACGTTGCAACCATCCAAGAATTGGTGATAGAGAGTCGCGTTGCGGCAGCGTGCGGCATTCCACTTTTCCAGGTATTTCAGCTTCACGCGCAGAACGGCGGCCTGCAAAGTGTCGAGCCGTCGATTGTAGCCGCGGAACTGGTGATGATATTTTTCTTTCTGCCCGTAATTGCGCAGCATTTCCAAACGTCTTGCGACCCCAAGGTCATTTGTGACCACCGCGCCGGCGTCGCCGTAAGCTCCCAAGTTTTTGCCTGGATAGAAGCTGAAAGCCGCTGCATGCCCCAATGAGCCCGCCCGCTTCCTCTTGTACCGCGCGCCGTGGGCCTGGCAAGCATCTTCAATAATCACCAGCCCATGCTTGTCCGCGAGTTGACGAATTGGATCCATATGTGCGGGATGGCCATAGAGGTGCACGGGGAGAACCGCTTTCGTCCGAGGAGTAATGGCGCTCTCGATGGCTGAGACATCCACAGTGTGGGTGGATGGATCGACATCCACCAGGATTGGCGTTGCGCCAACGTGGGAAATTGCCAGTGCGGAAGCAATGAAGCTGTTCGCAGCGGTGATTACTTCGTCGCCGGGCCCGATGTCAAAGGCTCGGAGGGCCAGCTCCAGAGCCGACGTCCCCGAATCCATGCCAACTGCGTATTTCGCTTCACAAAACGCAGCGAACTCTTCCTCGAAGAGGCTTACTTCACGTCCCAGGATAAAATCAGTTTGCTGTATTACTCTGGACGTCGCCTCATTGATTTCTCGTTCGATGGTGCGGTACTGAGCAGCAAGATCAACGAACGGCACTTGTGGCTGTTTCGAGTGCATTAACATTTGGGTGGACATAATCACCTTTGTTTTCTACCTCCACTTGGAGTCCCTTGCATTCAATCGAACGATTTACGGCTTCAAGCACTCGCACAACGTCTCGGCCTTCAACCCCACTGCTGATGGGCCGCTTCCCGGTTCGCACACAATCCAGAAAATGCCGGCACTGATGCTTCAGCGGCTCAACCGGCTCGATGCGGGGACTGATGATGTCGCCATCCCGGATCTCGAATCGAAATTCGCCATAGTTCAGTGGTTCGTGTTCAACAGGACTGACGCCCTTCTCAAACACGCGTACCTGCTCAACTCCGTTCAGGTCATTGAAGACGATCCTCTTATCACTTTTGACGACCACGACCTCTCGAGCTTTGTCTGGATCGGCCCAGCTAACATGAACGTGAGCAAGAACATTGTCAGGATAGCCGAGCGAGATGAACCCAACATCGTCACGGCAGTTGCCTAGTACCTTGCCTCCAACCGCACTCACCCATTGGGGCGTGGTGCCGAGGAGGTAGTTGAAGATCGCGATGTCGTGGGGGGCGAGGTCCCAAAGGGCATTAACGTCGCGTCGGATGGGGCCCAGGTTTGTCCTGCGAGCGTATAAATAATAAACTCGGCCACGGTCGTCTTGCACGTACTCCTTCACCTTCCGGACACCAGCGTTGAAGATGAAGGTGTGCCCGACCATCAAGATGGCGGAGTTGGATTCAGCCAAGTCAATCAGCTTCTCAGAGTCGGCAGCAATGATGGTCAGTGGTTTTTCCACGAGGACGTGTTTCCCAGCCATTAACAGGCGGCGCGCCACGTTAAAGTGCGTCGAAGCTTCAGTGCAAACGACAACCGCTTCTACGTCTGGCTGCGACGCCGCATCCTCAATCTGCGTCGTCAGGTACACTCCCGGAAACCGTCGCGCAACCTCATTCAGACGTTCTGCACTCTGGTCGCAGACTGCCAGTACGCGCGCATCCGTCAGTTCGTTGAAAATCCGGACATAATTCATACCCCAGTAGCCGCACCCAATAATGGCGACTCCCAACGGTTTCGCGCTTTCCAGATGTTTCTTGCCTCCGAGTGGAAGCAATGTGGTGTTCATTCTGCACCTCTCCTGGATACTACCGCTGGGACGGTAAGACAAAGAATTTTGAGATCCTGCCAAAGGGACGTGTTCTGAATGTACTCGAGGTCCATACGGATCATCTCCTCGAAGGAAACCTTGCCGCGCCCCTTCACTTGCCAAAGGCCAGTGATCCCGGGCAGCGCAGCCAGTCTCTTGTGATGCCCGTTTCCATAGCAGGCGACTTCGTAAGGAGGCACCGGACGAGGCCCCACAAGGCTCATGTCTCCTTTCAATACGTTCAAGAGTTGCGGCAGCTCATCCAAACTGAACTTCCGCAGAAATCGGCCGAGTCGCGTCACTCGGGGATCATTGGTGAGCTTGAATGTCCCGCCATTTTCCGGCGAGGGTTGGGCACGACCTTCGACAAAGTCTCGAATGTACGCCTCGTGAATTGAGGAATCAGCGTTCTTCACCATGGACCGGAACTTGTACATCGTGAAATTCTGAACGAGCCAGAATGCACGTCCCCCCGCCGATTGCCGTTTTGCTCCAACGCGTTCCTGGGTGAACAGCACTGGGCCCGGTGAATCCAGCCTGATCAGGACAGAGATCAGCAAGAATAGCGGGAAAAGAAAGACAAACAGCACACCTGCAAAGATCAAGTCCAGGCAACGCTTGCAGGTGAAATAGAAATTTCTTTCTGATCGGTCGGCCAGCAGGGCTATCCGGCTTGGCCATTGCCAAGTTTGTTGTTCAGCCATTTTGTCTAACCATTCTTTCTGAAATTAGGGCGGTGAGTCGGGTGGGCAGGATTTTCTTAGGTCTATTAAGAGGCGCCTGCTTTTGAGGGGACGAAGCTCATCACATTCGAAACAGCCCGGGTTTGTAATCGCGTTTAACCTCACGAGATGTAGAATCTATCTTTAGAGCCTCCGGTAGATCGCGTCGGGAATTGGAAATGCGCGATTGTTCAACACAACTCCAAGTACGCTCACGTTAGCAACCGCTAGATTATCCTTCACGCGCCGCGCCGCTTCCTTCCGCGTGTTATTTGCCTCCACCACCAGCACGACACCATCGGTCCAACGACTAAGCTGCATCGCGCTGGTTTGCAGTCGGAGCGGTCCCGAATGGATGACGACATACCGGAAGGTGTCGCGCAGTTCTTTTATTCTTTCTCGCAATCCTTCTGCCATGGTGGGAAAACGTAATTCAGTAGCTGACTTCCCGCTTGGCAGCAACCACAGGTCATGGTCCGGGATTTGCTGGGCGAAATTCTGTATGGGACCGGATTCAACGGTGGCTTCGGCCAATCCTTTGCAATTTTCCACACCAAAGTATTCATGCAGCGAGGGCGCCCGGAAATTTGCATCCACAACACACACTGGCCCTTCGGCACGAGACGCAAGGATCTTCCCCGCGCGGGCGCAGATCGAACCACAGCCCGACTCGCTTTCAAGACCAGCAAACAGCGCTACCCGCGGCGAACCCTGAGTTGTTCCGGGGAAAACACGCTGAACTAACTTGAATTCTTCTTCGCGCGCGATCGCGTCGATACGCTTATCTTGCTGGCTACCGCGCGCCGGTAGCTTCCGTTCCCACTTATTGGCGGCGCGCTTAATTCCTTCAATCCATTGGAATGAGGGAGAGAACTTTGGACGGAAGCTCCGCTGCGCCTCTTCCCTAAATGGGGCAGTGGATCCCACACCCGTCGGGCTAGTCGGCACGCGAAGTTCCTGTTCCTCAGGCGCTGCTTTCGGTAAGGAAGGGCTCTCCACTGCATTCTGCATGGAATTCTTCTCAACATAGTCCGCAAAATCGTCAATCCAGCTGGTTGGATTTTCCGAAGGTCGAAATATGGCCGCAAAATCATCGTTTTGCGCAACACTCGCTTTATTATGCTCCAGCACAGAGCTGGGGTCGGGCCACGTACTGAAAGCTTCGAGAGGAGGCTCGTTAACTGTCTCGAAGACGTCGGGCAAAGATGCATTCAGCATGATTCTCTCGAAGGTCTCTTTATCCAGGGCAAGACTTGCTTCATCCCTCGCCGCCGGAACAGTATCCTCCCCCTGGATCGCTGTTTCGAACAGGGTCTGAACGTTACCTACTCGTTGGAGAAGCTCAAAGTTCTTGCTCATAAGTGTTCGGTTGCTCCGCGCTGCGATTTCAACATCTGTACCCGCTCGGAAGTGTGTTTCTCACTTTGCCCACGACATCGGGAGCTGGATTTCTTGTCCTACGTGAAGATGGTCAAGGTCTTTTAGATTTGGATTAAGCCTGCGGATTTCGGACAAAACCTTGCTGTCATATCGCCCTACCATAGACATGCAGAGATCTTGCAAGGTGTCTGTCGGTTGAATCACATACGTAAATGTCCGAATTGAACTCTCCCCTGCCCTTGTTTGAGGCGCCTTCGGGGAAAGCACGCCGGAGGAAACACTGCGCGCTTGTTGTTCAGACCTGGGTTCCAAACCCCGAGCCGGAACAGAACTTGCACTGTCGACCGGGAGGACAGCAGAAGGCTGCGCAGTTGCCGGTCGTATCCGCGTGCCCAGGAAAATCCCCAAACTGCCGATCGCAACCAAAAAGATCGTCGTCTGAAGAAGGTGACGCCGCCGGAAATTTTCGCGAACGCGGGAATAAAGGGACTTTCGCGATGAGCGAGCGTTCCGAGCAACGGGTGGCGCTGCCCCTTGTTGCGAAACTGCGGGTCCCGCGACTTCGAAACCGGTCGATAGGTCCTCGGCGGCTTCCTTCGCCACACCGGCGTCAATTTGCCTCATTCGCATCGCACAACCCAACGACAGCGCATTGAAGCAAAGGTTGTTGATGAGTCGTGGTATTCCCCGGCTGCGTTTGGCGATCAGCTCCAAAGCTTCACGAGTAAACAACTCAGGACCTTGATACCCCGCAACCTTCAGACGGTGCTGAACGTAACGGACCGTCTCGTCGAAAGGAAGCGGATCCAGCCGCGCCTGAACTGCAATGCGTTGGCGGAGCTGGACCAGGCTCGGTCGCGCCAGCCGCTGTGCCAGCGCCGGTTGACCGGCCAGAATGATCTGAAGGAGTTTCTTGTCCGGCGCTTCAAAGTCCGAGAGCAGTCGCACGGTCTCAAGCACTGCGTCGGAGAGATTTTGCGCCTCGTCAATAAAAACTACTACTCGCCTTCCTACTTTCGTCTCGCGAAACAGGAATTCGTTTAGTTCCGAGTGCATCCGTACAATGTCTTCGCCCTTGTTCTCGATGCCCAGGTCATCCAGCAAGTAGCGAATCAACTCTCGGGAGTCACACTGCGTCTGAAACAGGAACGCGCTGTGGACGTAGCCCTTCCATCGCTGCAGGAGCTGGAACAGCAGCGTGGTCTTGCCCATCCCAGGCTCCGCAACGAGGGATAGAAAACCGCGTCCGGTTTCAATACCGTAAAACATGGATGCCAGCGCTTCTCTATGCCCGGGACTGAAATAGAGGTAGCGCGGATCCGGCGTCACGCCAAACGGTTGGTCGCGCAGCTTATAAAAATCGAGGAACATGGTTTCTAATCGCCATTCTTCGGAAACGCGGCAACCACGGGGCTGCCCAGGAAGGATTCGACCTCTTCCGGCGTCCGCAACGACGGATCCCAGCGGTCCGCGACAACAGCCAGAATTACGCTCGCCAGGCTCCCAAGGACCACGCCAAGAGCCATGACCAGCAGCCACCGCGATTGGGATGTAAACGGTACCGTGGCGGGTTCCGCTACCACCACGTTTGAAAAGCGCTGTCGGTCCAGTGCGTCTGAAATTCGCGCCTCCTCTGCTTTGCGGAGGTACAACATGTAATTCTCTTCGTTTGACTTGGCCGTACGGAGCATGTCCTGCTGCAGGAGTTCCTTGCGGTCCAGTTGCTCATTCTCAGCCCGGTACGTCCGAATCAGCGAAGACATAGCCCCCGCGCGCGCCTCTGTTGCTGCGAGCTCCGTTTTTGCCTTCGCCAGTTCAGCTCGCATCGCATCATAAGTGGGATCGCGGTCCGTTGTTTCGTCTCTCAGGGGCGCTTTTTCTGCCGCAGTGATGGCCGCGCGCGTCGCTGCAATTTCCTGCTCGACTTCCTGCACCGGCCGGTATGTTGGCTCGAATTTTGTCAGGAGCTCAGTGCGCTTCAATTCCAATTCCAGGAGCTTGGACTTCATGTTCTGCATAAGTTGCGGATTGTCTGACGTACGCACCTGCGTCGTCTGACGGTTGGGAAGCGAGGCTAGTTGAGCCCCGAGCGTGGCAATGCGTTGTCGGCTCTCTGCTATCGTCGCCCGCGCAGCCTTCTTGTCGGCTTCGAATTCCGCGAGCTTGCGCACGCTCATTTCTTTCTCAAGCGTCGGATTGACGACACCCTGGTCCCGGCTGAAACTCGTCAGTTTTTCCTCGGCGCCCTTTAATGCCTTGCGATATTCCTCGGCCTGCTGGTAGAAGAATTCATATTGCCCCGGAGCCCGATGCATGGCCAGGTGCTTTTCCAGATACAGACTGGCCAGCGAATTCAGCACCTTGGCCGCCATCTGCGGATCTCTCGCTTTGTAAGAAACGCTAATTAGATTCGTCAATTTAATCGGCTGGACTGTCAGCGCTTTTTCCAGTTTGATCACCGCGCGCGCAATTTTCTGCTCGTCGTTCTCCTCCGCTTTGCTCCAGAAAGGAACTGTGTTCAGGGACTGAAGATTACACGCAACCACCACCTTGCCGAGCAAATCCTTGGACCTGATCAATTCCGCTTCCGACTGCAGTTCTTCCTCGCTTACTTCCGTCCGCCATTGCACGGGAGTTTCGCGTTCCGGCGACACGACTTGCTCGGCCCGTTCATGCCTTACCAGAATTTTCATCTGGGCTTCGTATTTCTTGGGCAGCAGAAACGCAATTACGGCGGAAACCGCCACGATCCCTAGAAAGGTATTAATGATCAACCGGCGCTGGCGAAAACCGATCACCAGAAAATCCCGCATTGTGAAACTCTGCTTTTCCTCGTCCGCGTGAGTGTTCAGTGTTCCTTCGATCATTGCTTTGACCTCACTCCTGTGAGAAACGGCTACAGAACGCCCGGATTTGCATACAGACCGAGCGATGAGGTTGGGATGAATCTCCCGATCTTTGACATTGTGTTCTTCGGGACGTAAAGAAAATCGCCAGGTTGCAAGTAGGCGTCCTCGTTCAGGTTCGCATCTTTCAGCATCTTCTTCATGTTTAGTTTCTTGACCTGAACCCAGCCATCCGGCACACGGTGAAATAACACGACCTGCGAATGTTTCGCTGAATCTCTAAGGCCTCCGGCAATGGCAACTGCCTCAGTCGCGGTCGTCTCTCCGCGCAAATCAAATTTCCCGGGATGACCCACTTCCCCGCCCACAATGAAGAACGGTTTCTCAAAATCCTTCAACTCAACGTTGATTACCGGATCGTGCAAAATCTTTCCGTAAACGGCTCGCAGCGAATCGTTCAATTCGGGCAGCGTCTGGCCCTCCACGCGTATGCTGTCCACGCCACGTAGCGTGATGTAACCGTCGGGTTGCACAGTGACGGTCTGATTGAACTCCGGTGTGAAAGGAAAATTCAATTCCAGCACATCCGCTGAGTGCAATTGGTATCGTCGATTGCGGTGCTGCAGCTGCGGTGATTGCCCGCGCTCTCCGGTTCCATCTGCGCTGGGGCGAGTCCCTTGTTGCGAAGGGGAAGACGCCGGCGCTTTGACGTCTTGCGCGTCCGCCACATATGCCGCGCCCGCTATTGCGCAAGCTAGCAATCTAATATGAAGTACATATTTTCGAAGCATCGATACCTCATTGGCCTTCCAAATCCTGCATTCGGGCGGCTTCATCGCCCCTCGAACGACTCGCCCGCCAGGCCGCGCGTGCTATCAAGCGGCATTTGATGTATGGAGATAGATTTTGCCGGACCGGACGGGGCATCAATGAGTGAAGCCCTTGCCCCGGCATGTACGCTGCTGATCCATCTGCGGTCAATTTCCACCGCCACCGAGCGCTGCAACAGGCTGACGGATAGCACCAGTTTTAGTCCGGACTTGATCTTGAGGACCATTCCAGATAAACCCTGCAGCGGCCCCTCCTCAATCCGAACCACGTGCCCGACCTCCAAATACGGCCAGGGCATAGTCGGGAGACCGCTCTTGCCGACGCGCTGGATCGCAGCAATTTCCGGCTCTTCCACGGGAATGGGGGTTTTGCCTACTCCGACAATCTGGATCACGCCCGGTGTCATCAATACAGGTAATCGGTTGTGCGGGTTCATCCGGCAGAAGAGATACCCGGGGAAGAGGGGCAGATCGACCTCTTTTACCCGATCGGACCATCGGCGAATGAACTTGCTGACGGGCAAATAGCACTCGTAACCCGCGTTCTCCAGCAACAGGGTCGCATTCCTTTCTCTGCCGGTCCTGGCCAGGATCGCGAACCACGGCCACTGCTGATTGCGCATTCCCATGACAACTCCTCTATAGATGCTACCGCCCTTGGAGTCCCAGAAATCCCAGGACCCGGTTTCGGCAAATGCCTAGCTCCCCTCGGACACACCGTCTCAACTCACACAACATTCACTTTCGAGGGGGTAGCTTGGCTCTCACGAAAAAGTAGCCCATGCCAAACCCCTTCACAATCCGGTCTTAACCTCAAATTGCGCAAGGGACAATTCCCCAGACACAGAAGGAATCGTTATTTCAGCGCTCTTGCAGTACTTCAGGGCGGTTGGATGTAAGCAATTCACGCAGGATCCCCTTTGCTCCTGGACTCAGGTATTAACCTGAATCCAAATCCTTGATTCAACTGATTGTCCCCCTCGCACACCTCTCCATATCCTAACTAGGGATCATTCCTCGTCCAGCCCAGTGGAGAGAATGTGGGAATAATACTCATCTGACCGGAAGACATGCTATTCGACTCCCCTGCTTATTTTCTCTTCCTGATACCCGTCGTGCTCTTGTACTGGCGTCTCAACCAACGCGCCCAAAATATTTTTCTCCTCCTGGCAAGCTACTTTTTCTACGGATGGTGGGATTGGCGCTTTCTCGCTCTGATGATAGGCAGCACCACCGTGGACTACCTGATCGCTCAGAAGATTGCTCCGTCTCGTGCGGATCCCCACCGGAGGCAATGGTTCATCTTCTCTATCGTTCTCAATTTCACGATTCTTGGGGTTTTCAAATACTTTGATTTCTTCGCGGGTTCCTTCTTAGGCGCCCTCGACAGACTTGGCATTCACAATCTTCCCCTGCCCTTGATTCGCATTATCCTGCCGCCCGGCATTTCGTTTTACACGTTCCAGGAAGTGGCCTATATCGTGGACGTTTATAAAGGAAGAATTGAAGCCTCCAGGTCCTTTTTCGACTATGGTCTTTTTATCAGCCTGTTCGCCCACCTGATCGCCGGTCCGATCCAGAGACCAGGACACCTGCTGCCACAAGTCCAGAAGCCCCGCACTTTCGATGCGGACCGGTTCTTCGACGGGCTGATGCTGATTTTTTCCGGCCTCATTCGCAAATGCGTCGTCGCAGACAATTGCGCCGTTCTGGCAAACGCGGTTTTTGGCGGGCAATTCGGCTCGTCAAACTTCTGGCTCGTATTGCTTGGAACCTACGCGTTTACTTGGCAGGTTTACGGGGACTTCAGCGGTTACAGCGACATCGCGCGCGGCAGCGCACAATTGCTGGGCTTCCATTTTATGGTCAATTTCCGCCAGCCTTTCCTCTCGAATCGTCTCCAGGAATTCTGGCGCCGTTGGCATATCAGCCTGAGCACCTGGCTCCGGGATTACTTGTACATTCCTCTCGGCGGAAGCGCTCATGGACAACGGAAGACCGCCCGGAATCTCTTCATTACCATGGTTCTCGCCGGCCTTTGGCACGGCGCAAATTGGACATTCGTCATCTTTGGCGCCATTCACGGAGTCGTGCTGGCTGTAGAGCGTTACTTCTTTCCTGCCCGCTCCAAATCAGCGCGGCCGGATGTTCCTCCACGCTCCCCTGGCTTCTTAGCACTCTGGGGCCAGAGAATTCTCACATTTAATATACTTGGCTTGAGCCTGGCCTTTTTCCGCGCCACTTCCCTCCGCGCTGCTGTGCAACTATTGGCAGGACTCTCAAATTTCGCCTGGCGGAGTGAATACGCCTCGGCGTTCTTCATGCTTTGCCTCTTCTCCATTCCACTCTTCGTGGTGGACCTGCTATTGGAGGCCAGCAACCACGAATATCCTTTCGCAACTTCACCGTATGCCGTTCGAACGGCCCTCGCAGCCGCTGCGCTTCTCGTGCTGGCACTTTTCTCAGGGAGCAATCTCAATGCCTTCGTCTACTTCCAGTTCTGAATCCCGCGCCCTCTTCTATTCCAAACTTCTGGTTGGGATCTCTGCCCTGCTCATCGTTTTATTTGAATTCTTAAGCGGCTATCTGCTCAAACACCACTCCGAAACTTACGACCGCGTTTCCCACCAATATGCCGAAGCCGTCAAGATGCAGCCAGCAACGCCCGGCCAGCCGACCTCGGTTCTTATGATAGGAAACTCTCTGCTGCTGGAAGGCGTCGACGTAAACCGTTTGAAGGAATTGACCTCTGGACAGATGCATATCTGCCCCATCTTCCTTGAGGCCACTGGCTACTATGACTGGTTCTATGCGTTGCAGCGCCTTTTTCGGGAAGGTGCCAGACCCCAGGTCGTGGTCCTAGGCGTTGGAGTAAATAGCTTCCTCGCGAATAGCGTACGCGAGGACTATGTTCCATTAATGCTATTTGATATGCGGGATTCCCTTGGGGTGGCTTCCGCTCTCAAGATGGATCGGACAGCCACCAGTAACCTCCTGCTGGCTCATTCCAGCGTCTTCTGGGACACGCGCACTGTCCTTCGAACGCAGATTCTCAGGCATGCAGTTCCTCATTACAGGGAGCTCGTCTTGCTCCTGAAGCCGCAGCCTTCCATTCCGTCACCGGCACAATTTCAAACAATTGCGAATAGTCGTCTTGAGCGCCTTCGTGAGTTATGTGAGTCCCATGGGGCCAAGCTAGTCATTCTTGTTCCACCGACTCCCTCGTCCGTGGATGCCGTCCATCAAATGACGATGGCTGCACAAAGAGCTCGCGTGGACGCGTTGGTACCCATTGATCCAGCCGCTCTTTCGGTCAAGTATTACCAGTCCGATGAACTTCATCTCAATCCCGAGGGCGCCAAACTTTTCACCACGGCTTTAGCAACTTTTCTTCCTCGCTCTGTGGACCATGAACAGGCAGCCTCTCCCAATTAGCGGACGCGAGCTCTAGCCGTCGGATGGTCCGGTTGCACTGACCACTACCGAGGATCGTGTCACTGGGAAGTCCGCAAGACACGATCCGGCCATGAGCTAAGACTCCAACCCTATGGTATTCTGTCGCCGTGCCCGAGTGGCGGAA
>Ga0209350_1000220_pt1 | contig 36967 bp, 27 predicted proteins | sample GraSoi013_2_20cm_2_FD_185822 | JGI IMG/M metagenome (GOLD analysis project Ga0209350, IMG submission 185822) | Grasslands soil microbial communities from the Angelo Coastal Reserve, California, USA - Sample 09_27_2013_2_20cm (SPAdes) (version 2) | ecosystem: Environmental > Terrestrial > Soil >...
GTGCGGACTTCACCTTGCGGCGTGCCGCGGCCTTGTCTTTCCGTCGCCGTAGAGCGCCCGGGCTCTCATAGAAGCGCTTCCGTTTCATGTCCTGAAACAGTCCGGCTTTGGTGATCTGACGGCGGAATTTCTTCAGGACGTATTCCAGCCTGTCGCCGTCGCCTACGGTCACTTCCATCCGGGTCTCCGTGTGAGAGCGCCAGAAACAGTGAAGGACCGGGGCGTGAGCCCAGGTCCTCGAAACAGTCTCTGGTTCGTGTTCGCTCGCCGGGAATGATCGCTGAGGGTACCGGGTTTGTCAACTACCTGCCGGGGGTGCGCGACGGGTTTGCTTGACGATGTCGCGGGACGTCTTCAGGTTAGACGCCTCTTTTCCCCTCCCGGAGTCCCCGTGATCTCCAGGTTACTCGTCGCCGCTCTTCTCCCGTCCCTGTCCTTGGCCGCCCAGCGGTCGGACTCGCTGCCCCTGAAGACCACGCGCAGCGTCGACTTCGCGACGTCGGAGGGGACCTGGATCTCGCTCGACGTGTCGCCCGACGGACAAACGGTCGTATTCGAGCTGCTGGGAGACCTGTACGCGATGCCCGTCACGGGGGGCGAGGCGAAGCGCATCACCGCGGGCCCGGCGTTCGACTCGCAGCCACGCTATTCCCCCGACGGCAAGACCATCGTGTTTCTCTCCGACCGCTCGGGCTCCGAGAACGTGTGGCTGTGCGATTCCGACGGCTCCCACCCGCGCGCCCTCACGAAGGGCGAGAAGAACCTCTATGCCTCGCCCGCGTGGACGCCCGACGGGCAGTACGTGGTCGCGTCGAAGACGTCGATGCCGATCGGCAGCGTGTACGAGATCTGGCTGTATCACAAGGACGGCGGCAGCGGCGCGAGCCTCACCAAGGACGACAAGGGACCGGCCCCCGGGCCGCCGGGGCGGGGCACGCAGAACAATGCGCTGGGCGCGGCGTTCGGGCCCGACGGACGTTACCTGTGGTACGCTCGCCATCGCGGCGGATTCGGCTATAACCTCGACCTCCCGGAGTGGGAGCTCGCCATCTACGACCGCCAGACCGGGAAGGTGTTCAACCAGACCGACCTGTACGGCAGCGCGATGCGTCCCGTCCTCTCGCCCGACGGCAAGTGGCTCGTCTATGCGACGCGCCACGATGCGGAAACGGGCCTGCGACTGCGCAACCTGTCGTCCGGAGACGAGCGCTGGCTCGTCTACCCGGTGCAACGCGACGACCAGGAGTCGCGCTTCACGCGCGACTTGATGCCAGGATCGTCCTTCACCCCCGACTCGAAGGCCCTCGTCGTGTCGTACGGCGGGAAGATCTGGCGCGTGGAGGTGCCGTCGGGGCAGGCGACCCCCATCCCGTTCACGGCCAAGGTGCACCAGGACCTGGGGCCCTTGGTGCGGTTCGAGACCCGGGTGGATACGGGCGACGTGCTGGTGAAGCAGATCCGCGACGCGAGCCCGTCGCCCGACGGGAAGCGGCTGGCGTTCACCGCGCTCGACAAGCTGTACGTGATGGACCTGCCCGCGGGCCCGCCTCGCCGCCTGACGACCGACAGCGTGCACGAGCAAGTACCGGCGTGGTCGCCCGACGGGCAGTGGATCGCGTACGTCACGTGGACGGATCAGGGCGGCTCTATCCAGAAGATCCGCCCGGACGGCCGGGGCAAGGCACAGCGGCTCACGCCCGAGCCCGCGTTCTACGATCACCCCGTGTGGTCGCCCGATGGGCAGCGTATCGTGACGATCAAGGGTCCGCGCGCCCCGCGTGTGGCGGAGCACTTCGGGCCGGGCTACGAGCTCGACTGGCTCCCCGCCGCGGGCGGCGCGCCTACGCGCATCACGCCGATTTCGGGCGGCGGTCGTCCGCACTTCAGCCGCGACCCGAACCGCATCTACCTCTACGAAGCCAATGAAGGCCTCGTCTCGGTGCGCTACGACGGCACCGACCGGCGCGTGCATATCAAAGTGACGGGCTTCACCCCCACCTTCGCGCCCAATCCCGAGCCCTTTCCCGCGGACGAGGTCCTGATCGCGCCGGATTCGAGCCGAGTGCTCGCGACGTCGAGCAACTACGTGTACGTGGTCACGCTGCCCCTGGTGGGCGCCACGCCGCCGGCCATCAACGTGGCGGACACGGCGGCGGCATCGTTCCCCGTCCACCGGCTCACCCGCGTGGGCGGCGATTTTATCGGCTGGACGCCGGACGCGAAGACCGTGTACTGGTCGGTGGGGCGCAGCTTCTTCCGGTACAGCCCCGCGCTGGGTGATTCGCTCGGCAAGGCCAAGGCCCGGGCCGACTCGCTCCGCGCCGATTCGCTCAAGCAGGCCACCAAAGAGAAACCCGATTCCGTGGGCAAAGCCCGGGTGGATTCACTCGCCAAGCTGCCGGCCTACGAGGGCGAGCGCGTCGACGTGACGATTCGCGTGCCGCGCGACGTGCCACGCGGATTAGTGGTGCTGCGCGGCGCGCGCATAATCTCGATGAAGGGCGACGAGCTGATCGAGAAGGGCGACGTGGTGGTGACCGACAACCGCATCGGATGCGTGGCCGCAGCCTGCACCGCGCCCGCCGGGGCACGCGTCATCGACGTGGCGGGCAAGACGATCATCCCGGGCCTGATCGACATCCACGCCCACCCCTGGCCCACCTGGGGGATTCACGAAACCGAAGTCTGGAAGTATCTCGCGAATCTCGCGTGGGGCGTGACGACCACGCGCGATCCCCAGACCTCCACGACGGACGTCCTCACCTACGCCGACCAGGTCGAGACCGGCGAGCTGCTCGGCCCCCGGATCTATCACACCGGACCGGGGGTCTTCGGCGCGTTCCTCGAGGAGAACTGGACCAGTCTGGACGACGTCCGCAACACCCTGAAGCGCTACAGCGAGTTCTACCACACCCACACGATCAAGCAGTACATGGCGGGGAACCGCAAGCAGCGGCAGTGGGTGATCATGGCGGCCAAGGAGCTGGGCCTCATGCCCACGATCGAGGGTGGGCTCGACTTCAAGATGAATCAGACGGTGCAGCTCGACGGCTATCCCGGCTCGGAGCACGCGTTCCCGATCATGCCCCTGTACACCGACGCCGTCCAGCTCGCGGCGCAGTCGGGGATCACGTACACGCCCACGCTGCTGGTGTCGTACGGCGGCCCGTTCAGCGAGAACTATTTCTACGAACACTACGATATCCACGACAACCCGAAGATCCGACGCTTCATTCCCCACGAGGAGATCGACCAGCGGGCGGAGCGGCGGCCCTGGTTCCGCGACAACCAGTACGTGTTTCCGCGTATCGCCGCGTCGGCGGCCGCGGTGCTCCGCGCCGGCGGCAACGTGGGCATGGGGTGCCACGGACAGCTCGACGGGCTGGGGTGTCATTGGGAGCTGTGGGCCATGACGGCGGGCGGGATGACGCCGCGCGAAGCGCTGCGCGTCGGCACCAGGGACGGCGCCTACGGCATCGGGATGGATCAGGACCTGGGCTCGCTCGAGCCTGGCAAGCTCGCCGACCTGATCGTGCTCGATGCCAATCCGCTCGACGACATCCACAACACGGAGAAGATCCGCTACGTGATGAAGAATGGGCGGCTGTATGAAGGCGAGACGCTCAACGAGATTTGGCCGCGGCAGAAGCCGGTGCCCAAGATGTGGTGGTGGGAGCAAGAACCAAAAGGCGTCAAGTAGAGACGTAGCAACAAAGACGTAGCACAAAGACGTAGCACAAAGACGTACCACAAAGACGTAGCACGGATACGCCTCCGCGTGACGCCTTTGTGCTACGTACTTGCTTGACGTTTGTGCGTGACGTAGTTATGCTTGTTCAGAGCCGCGAGCTGGCATCCTTCCGAAGGACGGTCCCGCTCAGGAGCGGGTTCCGGCGCTGTACACACGCCCGGTCTCATTCCCCAGGTTCACAACGAGAGTGACGCTGCAGCGCGGTGACATGATTCACCGGCAGCGTGCGTGTGTGTGTATTGCGAAAGGAAGCAATCAGTAATGCCATTTACATCCCTCGGGCTCGTGCCCGAGCTGGTGCGCGCCGTGGCCGACGAAGGCTACGAGCAACCCACCCCGATTCAGCAGGAAGCGATCCCCCTCGCCCTCGCCGGCCGCGATCTGATCGGGTCGGCCCAGACCGGGACCGGCAAGACGGCGGCCTTCATGCTCCCGATCCTGCAGCGCCTCACGCGCAACGGCACCACGCAGGTGCTGCGGGCCCTCGTGCTCGTTCCCACGCGCGAGCTCGCCGAGCAGGTGCTCCAGAGCGCGCGCACCTACGGCCGGCACCTGGACGTGAGCGCGGCCGCGGTGTACGGCGGCGTCGGCATGGAGCCCCAGACCCGCGCCCTCACGCGGGGCGTGGACATCGTGGTGGCGACGCCCGGCCGGCTGCTCGACCACATGGAGCGGGGGCACGTCGATTTCTCGCGGCTCGAGGTGCTCGTGCTGGACGAGGCCGACCGCATGCTCGACATGGGCTTCGCCCCGGACGTGAACCGCATCTTGCGCGCCCTGCCGCACAAGCGACAGACGATGCTCTTTTCCGCCACCATCTCCCCCGAGGTGGACGCCCTCGCGCGCAAAGCGCTCGACGGTCACGCATCGGTCGAGATCGGCCGGCGCGCCAAGCCCGCGGAAGGGATCGAGCACGTCATCGTCGCGACCGACAAGCTCCAGAAGCGCGGCGTGCTGGCGCGTATCCTGCAGGCGAAGCCGGCGGGCCAGACGCTGGTGTTCACCCGCACCAAGTACGGAGCCGACAAGCTGGTGACGTTCCTGCGGCGCGAGGGCATTGCGGCACACGCCATCCACGGCGACAAGGCCCAGAGTCACCGCACCCGCACCCTGGACGCGTTTCGCTCGGGCGACGCGGACGTGCTGATCGCGACCGACATCGCGGCGCGGGGGATCGACGTGGACGGCATCCGGATGGTGGTGAACTTCGATGTACCGCACGAAGCGGAGGTTTACGTGCACCGCGTCGGCCGCACGGCGCGGGCCGGCGCGCGGGGACTCGCCCTGACGCTGCTTTCGCCCGACGAGTGGCTGTTGATGGGCGACATCGAAAAGCTGGTGGGGCAGACGTTTCCGCGGGAAGTCATTCCCGGGTTCGAGCCATCGGTGAAACCGCTGCAGCCGAAGCCGCTCCAGGCGGACCAACCGAAACCGGGGCGGTCGGTACGGGCCCGCACCGGGGGCCGCCGCCGGCGTTAACGGTGTCGCGCGACGTCTTTGCGCGACGCCTTTGCGTGACGCCTTTGCGCGACGCCTTTGCGTGACGCCTCTGCGCGACGCCTTTGCGTGACGCCTCTGCGTGACGCCTCTGCGTGACGCCTTTGCGTGACGCCTTCAGCCTCTATTCTCGATCGGTACGTAATCCCGTTTATCGGGACCGGTGTAAATCTGCCGCGGTCGGGCGATCTTCTGATCCTTGTCGAGCAGCATCTCCTGCCACTGCGCCAGCCATCCCGGCGTCCGCCCGATGGCGAACAGCACCGGGAACATGTCGATCGGGAACTTCATCGCCTCGTAGATGATGCCGGAGTAGAAGTCGACGTTGGGATAGAGCTTGCGGGACCCGAAGTAGTCGTCCTGCAGCGCGATGCGCTCGAGCTCGACCGCGATGTCGATGAGCGGGTTCTTGCCGGTGACGTCGAACACTTCGTCCGCGATTCGCTTGATGATCTTGGCGCGCGGGTCGTAGTTCTTGTAGATGCGGTGCCCGAAGCCGAACAGCCGGAACTCGCCCCGCTTCACGCGGTCGATGTAGGCGGGGATGCGGTCTTTGGAGCCGATCTCGCGCAGCGTCTTCAGGACCTCCTCGTTAGCGCCGCCGTGCAGCGGTCCGTACAGGGCCGCCGCGGCCGCCGCCATCGCCGAGTAGGGATCGGCGTGCGAGGAGCCCACACCGCGCATCGCGCTGGTCGAGCAGTTCTGCTCGTGATCGGCGTGCAGGATCAACAAGACGTCCAGGGCCCGCTCGAGCGTCTTGTTCGGCGTGTACTTCACTTCGGTGGTCTTGAACATCATGTTGAGGAAGTTGCCCGTGTACGACAGATCGTTGTCGGGGTAGGCGTACGGCAGGCCCACCGAATGCCGGTGGGCGAAGGCGGCCAGGGTCGGCGTCTTCGCGATCAACCGAAAGATCTGGTTGCGGCGCGACGTCTCGTCCTGGATGTGCTTCGCCTCGGGATAGAACGTCGACAGCGCCGCCACCGTGCTGACGAACATCCCCATGGGGTGGGCGTCGTGATGGAATCCGTCGATGAACTTCTTGATGCTCTCGTGCACGATCGTGTGGTGCGTGACGTTGAACACCCACGAATCGAGCTCGGCCGCGGAGGGCAGCTCGCCGTGCAGCAGCAGGTAGGCCGTCTCGAGGAAGGTGCTCCGTTCGGCCAGCTGCTCGATCGGGTACCCTCGGTAGCGCAGGATCCCCTTGTCGCCGTCGATGAAGCTGATGGCGCTGCGGCACGCCGCCGTATTGAGAAAGCCCGGGTCGTAGGTCTCGAGGCCCTGGTCGCCCTCGGCCAGCTTGATCTGGCGGAGGTCGACTGCCCGGATCGTGCCGCTCTCGATCGGGAGCTCGTACTGCTTGCCGGTCCGGTTGTCGGTGACCGAGAGGGTGTTCTTCGGCACGCGGTGCGGGTCCTGGTAAAGGCTCGCGAAAGATAACTGGGGCTTCCACCACCCTCTACCGTCCTCTACCGCCCTCTACCGTCTTGCGTATCTTGCCACCTCATGACCCAGCCCGCTTCGGCCAAACGTCCGCCGCTCTACCCCACGCGCTCGGGGGCGGGGGCGCTGCTGGGCCAACAGCTGGCGGGCCGCGGCTACCTCGGGTGCATCCTGCTCGGCATCACGCCCGAGGGGGTGGAGATCGCCGCCAACGCGGCCAAGGCGATGGCGGCGCAGTTCGACGTCCTGGTGGCGGCGTTCATCAAGCTCGGGTCGAACCTCGCGCCCATCGGGGCCATCGCCGAGTCCGCGCCATCGGAGATGGATCCGGACTTTCAGCCCGGGGGTGCCCTCATGGACAAGCTGGCCAGCGCGATCGACGAGTCGCGCGCGCGCATCAGTCAGGACCTGATCCTGTACCGCACCCAGCGGCCGGTGAAAAAGCTGGCCGGCCGGATCGCGGTCATCGTGGATGGGCAGGTGGCGTACCCGTGGAGGGTTCTGGCGGCCGCCAAGGTCGCCGAGCAGCTGGGGGCCAAGCAGGTGGTGATCGCCACGCCGGTCGCGAGTCAGGCCGCGGCGGAGCGCATCGTCGCCCGCGGCTACGAATTCGCCTGTCCCACGGTGGTGATGGATGCGGCGGGGCATCCCGCGCCGTACGGCGACGTGTCGGGCGAGACACCCGAGCGGCTGCGGAGCATCATGATTGCGCATCAGGCGGCGTAGACCGTTGCACGACGCCACGATGCCACGTTACAAGACTGAGGCGCCTCTTCGTGCAACGTGGCGTCGTGGCGTCATGCAACGTGTCTACGTCTCCAGCTCCACCATGCCCCTCTCGAGCCACCGGTGTTCTCCCGCCAGCGTCTCCTGCGCCACTTGGTACGCTCGGGTGTCCGCGTTGTGGCGCAGCTCCCGGAACTTGACGTGCACCCGCGCGCGCGCCTGGCGGCAGAACAGATCGGCGAGCTCCACGGCGCGGCGGCCGGCGGCGGGATCGTGCCGCAAGAGCCACTGCGCTCGCGCGCACGCGGCCGTCATGGCGAACAGCTCGGCCCCGACGTCCACCAACCGGAACAGCACGGCCTGGCGGTACTCGAGCTTGGGCCCGAAGCGCACCATGGCGTGGAACACGCCGCGCGCTAGGCGCCGGGCCCCGCGCTCCACCGCCCGCAGGTGCCGGGCGAGCGGCCCGAATTCCCCGTACTTGGGCCAGAAGCTCCAGCCCAGCCAGCGGGACGGATACCACCACACGTAGAACCCGGCCGCGCGCACGAGCCCCCGGAGGCGCTGCCCCGGGCTCTTCCCCGGCATCACGACGTCGCCCGCTACCTGGAGGTGCTTGTCTACCGCCTCCCGCGCGATGAACAGGTGCATGATCTCGCTCGACCCCTCGAAGATCAGATTGATGCGGAAGTCGCGCATGATGCGCTCGACCGCCACGGGCCGCTCTCCCCGGGCGCGCAGCGAGTCGGCCGTTTCATAGCCGCGGCCGCCGCGGATCTGCACCGTGTCGTCGATGATGCGCCAGCCGGCCTCGGAGTTGTACAGCTTGGCGATCGCCGCTTCGAGGCGGATGTCGTAGCCGCCGCGGTCAGCCATGGCGCCGCACAGCTCGGCCACGGCCTCCATCGCGAACGTGTTGGCCGCCATGGCGCCGATCTTCTGTGCGATCGCGTCGTGCTTGCCGATGGGGCGACCCCATTGCACGCGCTCGCTCGACCAGTGACGCGAGATCTCGAGGCAGCGCTTCCCGGCGGCGACCGACGAGATGGGGAGGGTCAGGCGCCCGGTGTTCAGGGTGATCAGGGCAAGCTTCAACCCCTTGCCCTCGCCCCACAGCACGTTCTCGCGCGGTACGCGCACGTTCCGGAACGAGATCACGCCGTTGTAGATGGCCTTGAGCCCCATGAAATGGCAGCGGTGCTCGACCTTCACGCCGGGCCAGGCCGTCTCGACAATGAACGCCGTGATCTGCCGCTTTTCCTTCCCATTGACGGTCTTGGACGGCGTCCGCGCCATCACCACCATGAGCTCGGCCTTGGTGCCGTTGGTGCACCACAGCTTCTCCCCGTTCAGGATCCACGCCTTCCCGTCCTCGCTCGGCGTGGCCATCGTCTCCATCGCGGCGGGATCGGACCCCACGCCCGGCTCGGTCAGCGCGAACGCGGAAATGGCGCCCTTGGCGAGGAGCGGGAAATACTTCTTTTTCTGTCCCTCCGACCCGAACATCTTGAGCGGCTGCGGCACGCCGATCGACTGGTGCGCCGACAAGAGCGCCGTGATCGAGCCGTCGATCGAAGATACCAGCGCGATGGCGCGCATATAGGAGAGCTGCGACAGGCCGAGCCCGCCGTATTCCCGGGGAATTTTGATGCCGAACGCGCCCAGCTCCCGCAGGCCCTGAATCACCGCGTCTGGGATCTCGCCCTCCCGATCGATGCGGTCCGAGTCGACGTGCTCGCGCAGGAACCGCTCGAGCTTCTCGAGGAAGGGCTGGGCGCGGCGGACCTCCTCCGCATCCTGCTCGGGGTAGGGGTGCACCAGGTTGAGCCGCAGCCGGCCCAGGAACAGATCGCGGACGAAGCTGGGCGCGGCCCACTCCTGCTCGCGCGCGGCTTCGGCGACTTCGCGGGCCTCGTCGGCGCTGACCTTGCGCTCCGGAGGCGTGACGGTAGTGGCCATGGGTACCTCCCGCTCTAAGTTAAGCGCCTTGACAGGCCCGCGCTCAGGGGGAGATTCGCCTCGCGCTACCATGAGGAGCCTCGCGATGCGCCACGCGTTGCCGCTGATCGTCGCCCTGGTGCGGACCTCGCTCGCCGCCCAGACGCCTCCGCCTTCCCAGCCCATTCTCGTCAAGGCCGGCCGCCTGATCGACGGCCGCTCCGACGTCGCTCGCAGCAACGTGGGCATCCTGATCGCCGGGGACCGCATCAAGGCCGTTGGGCCCCTGGCCGAGGTGCAGCCCCAGGCCGGGGTGGGGGCCCGCGTGATCGATCTCGCCCAAATGACCGTGCTGCCGGGGCTGATCGACACGCACACGCATCTGCTGCTGCAGGGCGACCCGACGGCCGCGTCGTACGACGAGCAGCTGCTGTACCAGTCCACCGCCTACCGCGCCATCCTCGCGGTGCGCAACGCGCGCATCGCGCTGGAGCATGGCTTCACGGCGATCCGCGACCTGGAGACCGAGGGCGCGATGTACGCCGACGTGGACGTGAAGCGCGCCGTGGAGCACGGCGTGATCCCCGGGCCGCGCATCTTCGCATCCACGCGGGCGATGGCCCCCACGGGGATGTATCCGATCGTGTCCGACAACTGGGAGCTGGAGCTGCCGCACGGTGTGCAGCCGGTGGACGGCGTCGAGGGCGCCCGACTCGCGGTGCGCCAGCAGGTGGCCCACGGCGCTGATTGGATCAAGTTTTACGCCGATCGCCGCTATTACTTCGGAACCGACTCGGTGCTGCACAGCTGGGTCAATTTCACCGACGAAGAAGCGCGCGCCATCGTGGACGAGGCGCACCGGCTGGGCCGGCGCGTGGCCGCGCACGCCATCGGCTCGGACGGGATCGCCGCGGCGCTGCGGGCGGGCGTGAACACGATCGAGCACGGCGACGGTATGACCGATTCCCTCATCGGCGTGCTCGTCGCCAAGGGCGTCTACTGGGTTCCGACCGTGACCGTGGCCGTGTATGTCGCCGGGCCGCGGGGCGGCGCGTGGCAGCCGATGGTCGATCACCAGCGCCGGGCCTTCGCGCAGGCCTTGAAGAAAGGTGTCCGAATCGTGTTAGGAACGGACGTCGGCGGCTTTCCCTGGACCGAGCTCAACGAGGCGAAGGAGTTCGCGTATTACGTGCAGTACGGCATGACGCCGATGCAGGCGATCAAGTCGGGAACGTCGGGCGCCGCCGAGCTGCTGGGGCAGGCGGACCTCGGCGCCGTCGCGCCCGGCATGGCGGCCGACCTGGTCGCGGTCTCGGGCGACCCCTTGAAAGACATCACGGAACTGGAGCGGGTACGGTTCGTCATGAAGGGCGGGGTCACTTATGTTTCGCCATAGTGCGGCGCGCGCTCGGAACTAGCCTCGCTCTCTTTTTCGGCGTCGTCGGCCCGGGCCTGGGGCAATACCGCCCGGCCGGCACCGGCGGCGTTGCGGCGTTGGCGGACGCCCTGCGCCAGCTCGGGCCCACCAAGCGGATCTTGATGATCGGCGCGCACCCCGACGACGAGTACTCGGATCTCGTGGCGCTGTTCGCGCAGGGGTTGGGGGCGCAAGTGGCCTATCTGTCGCTCAGCCGGGGCGAGGGCGGTCAGAACCTGATCGGCCCGGAGCTCGGTCCCGAGCTGGGAGTGATCCGCTCGGAGGAGCTGCTCGCCGCTCGCCGCATCGACGGAGCCCGCCAGTTCTTCGCCCGGGCGTACGACTTCGGTTACTCCAAAAACATTGATGAAGCGCTCCGGATGTGGCCACGCGACTCGCTGTTGCGCGACGTGCTCGACGTGGTGCGCCGGTTCCGTCCCCAAATCATCGTCTCCGTGTTCTCCGGCACCCCCAGCGACGGCCACGGCCAGCACCAGGTGGCCGGCGTGCTCGCGCGACAGGCGTTCGAGGCGCTGCGCGATTCGAGCTGGGGACCGGTGAAGCTGTATCGCTCGCTGTACTCCGACACCGCTTCCGCCACGCTGCGGCTCGATGCGGGCGCGCTCGATCCGGTGCGTGGCCTCTCATACCATCAGATCGCCATGGCCGGTCGGAGTCAGCATCGCTCGCAGGACATGGGACAGCTCGAGCGGCCGGGCCCGAGCACCGCCCGCCTCGTGTTCGTCGAGTGGCGGGACGCGGGACGGGGGACGCGGGACGGGGAGGGCCTGTTCTCCGGGGTGGATACGCTTCCCCCCGCCCAGGCCCGTTACGCGGCCCTGATCGATTCCGCTCGAGCGCGCTTGAACCCGTCGCATCCCGAGGTCATCGTCCCCCTGCTCGCGCGCGCCCGGCGCGAGCTCGGCGGCGCCGATTCGGGCCAGCAGGCGCTGCTCGATCAGGCGCTCGCTGCCGCGGCCGGCGTCGCGCTCGACGGCGCGGCGGACGATGGGATCGTGATCCCGGGCGAGCGCGTCCAGGTCGAAGCCACGCTCTGGAACGCGGGCCGGGAACCGGTGACGCTGGACGGCATCGACGTCGCGGCCCCGGCGGGATGGAAGGTCGAGCGCGTCGACGCGGCGACCTCGCCCGTCGCCGCGGGCACGGTGGCGACCCGGCGCTTCGCCGTCACCGTCGCCACGGAGGCGCCGCGCTCGCAGCCGTATTTTCTGCGGCGGCCCCTGCTGGGAGCGCTGTACGACTGGAGTGGCGTGCCGGCCGAGTGGCGCGGGCTACCGTTCGAGCCGGGGCCGCTGCAGCTGACGGTGCGACTCACCGTCGCCGGCGAGCCTCTGGCGCTCACCCGCGAGATCGTCTACCGCTACCGGGATCAGAGCGTGGGCGAAGTCCGCACGCCCATGTTCGTGACGCGCCCGTTCGACGTGGCCGTCACTCCCGACGTGGTCGTCTGGCCGCTTGATGGCACTGCCGCCGGACCCCGCTCGTTCACGGTGACGGTGACGAACCGCACCCGCGGGCCCGCGTCCACGAAGGCGGTGCTGACGCCGCCGCCCGGTTGGGGAGGGGGCGGGGCCGTCCCGTCCGAGAGTCTGTCATTCCAGCGCGAGGACGAGGCCAAGAGCTTCACGGTCACGCTGGCGCTCCCCGCGAGCGCGCGACCAGGCGTGTACCAGGTGAAGGCCGCGGCGGGCGCGAACCGCGAGCGGAGCGAGGGGTCGCTGGCGATCATCGACTACCCGCACATCCGGGCGCGTGGCGTGACGCACGCCTCCGTGGCCGAGGCCCGGGCCGCGCGCATCGCGCTGCCCAAGCTGGCGCGCGTCGGCTACGTGCGGGGGGCGTCCGACCGCGTGCCGGAGGCGCTCGCCGCCGTCGGCATCCCGATCGAGCTGCTCGGTCCCGACACGCTCGGGCGGGGTGAACTGTCGCGGTACGACGCGATCGTCATCGGCAGCCGCGCCTATGAGACCGATCCGGCGCTGGTGGCGGCCAACGGGCGGTTGCTCGATTACGCCCGCTCGGGCGGGCTCGTGATCGTGCAATACCAGCAATACCCGTTCGTGAGCGGGAGCTTCGCGCCCTACCGGTTGTCCATCGCGCGGCCGCACGACCGCGTGACCGACGAGACCGCGCCCGTCACCGCCCTCGAGCCGTCGCACCCCGTATTGCACGTCCCCAATGAGATCGGTCCGGCCGACTGGCAGGGATGGGTGCAGGAGCGCGGGCTCTACTTTGCCCACGACTGGGATTCGTCCTACACGGCGCTGCTCGAGACGCACGATCCGGGCGAGTCACCGCTCTCGGGGGGCCTGCTCGTGGCGGCGCTGGGGAAGGGCACGTACGTCTACACGGGGCTGAGCTTTTTTCGCCAGCTCCCCGCCGGTGTCCCCGGCGCCTATCGATTATTCGCCAACCTCCTCGCGCTTGGCAGACGGTAGAATGCGGAATGCGGAGTGCGGAGTGCGGAATGGTCCGAGCGAGGGTCGGGCCCCCATGCAGGCTCCACGGATCGAACCTTCCCTGTCAATTCCGCATTCCGCATTCCGCACTCCGCAGTTGATTACTGAGGTGAGGCCTGTCTCGCGCTCAGAGTCATACCGACCGCCACCACCGTAACCGCTCCGATCACGTTGTGCCACAGCCACGAGACCGACGGCGCCCCGAAGTTCACGACGCCCACGGCGGCCATCCCGGCGATCAGGCCGAAGAACGCGCCGGTCGCCCGCGCCCGCGGGATCATGGCCAGGAGAAAGACGCCGAGAATGGAGCCGTAGAAGAACGACCCGAAGCGGTTCACCACCACGATCAGGGAGCCGAGCGTCGCCGCGAACGTGGCGACCACGCACGCGAACAGGCCCCAGAATCCGGTCGCGGCCTTCGACACCAGGAGGTAGTGCGCGTCCGGCGCTTCGGGCCGCACCCAGCGCCGATAGAAGTCGATCACGGTGACCGTGGCCAGCGAATTCAGCTCGGCGGCGATGCTGGACATCGCCGCGGCCAGTACCGCGGCGACGAAGATTCCGATGAGGCCCACCGGAAGGAAGTGCAGCACGAAGTACGGCATCACGTAGTTCACGTCCTGCGCGCTCGTTCCGGTGACGCGGCGGGCCAACCCCAGCGCTTCTTCTCGCGCCGCGCTCACGTCCGCCTCGCGGGCGCGGAACGCTGCCAACGAGGCGGCCGCCGCCTCGCGGTCTCCGCGCACGCGCGCCACCGCCACAGCGCGCGCCGCGGTCTCACGCTCGCGAAGTGCGACGCCGTACCGCTCGTCGAGGACTCCGTACATCGCGGGCTCGGCCGCACGAACGGCTTGCTCGGCCGCGGGGTTGAACAGCAGCGGTGGTCGTTGGAACACGAAGAAGACGAACACCAAAACGCCCGTGAGCAGCACCAGTGCCTGGAGCGGAATCTTCCAGTAGGCGCTCATCAAGAGCGAGCTCCGCGCCTGGTCTACCGACTTGGCGGTGATATAGCGCTGCACCTGGCTCTGGTCGGTCCCGAAATACGACAGCATGAGAAACGTGCCGCCGACCAGGCCGGACCAGAACGTGAAATCGTTGGTCAGGTCGAACGAGAAATCGAAGGCGCGCAGCCGGCCCGCCGCGCCCGCCAGGGCCAGCGCGTGGTCGGGTGCTACGGGGAGCTGCATCAGGAGGGTCACCATCACCGCGATCAGGGCGAAGACGATGAGCGCCATCTGCTTCACATCCACCCAGGTCACCGCCTGCACCCCGCCGATCATGGTGTAGATCACGGTCGGCATGCCCATCAGGGCCACCCCCCACAACAGACTCCAGCCAAAGATGGCGGAGAACACCACCGCCGGCGCGGCGATGATGGTGCCGCACGACATCCCGCGCGCTACCAGAAAGAGGAAGCTCGTCAGGGATCGGGTGCGCGCGTCGAACCGCCGCTCCAGGTACTCGTACGCGGTGAACACTCTGGCCCCGTGGAGGAACGGGACCAGCGTCACTCCCAGGATGACCATGGCCAGCGGGAGGCCGAAGTAGAACTGCACGAAGCGCAGGCCGTCGGTCGCCCCCTGCCCCGTGGTGCCGATGAGCGTGATGGCGGAGAGCTGCGTGGCCATGACCGAGAGGCCCACCGCCCACCACGGGAGGCTGCGGTTGGCCAGGAAGTAGCCCTCGATCTCCCGCGTGCCCTTGGCTCGACGCACGCCGTCCACCAGCACGTACACCAGGTAGACGGCGACGATGAGCCAGTCTAGCGCGTGCACGACCGGGACATCACCGGGTGTAGCGGATTTGGAGCAGCCAGAGGAGCAGCAACGTCGCCACCTGCATCGCCATCACGGAGAGCAGCGTGCGGCGGAAGAGCCGCGAGGCGTGGTCAGGTGCCGGGGTATCGGACATGTGAAGTGGCAAGAAGATTAGAGCAGGATCCTCGAGGAGACTAGGCCATGAGACGGATGGCGGTGCTGATGGCGGTGGCGTTCGTGGACATGATCGGGCTGATGCTCGTCGTGCCCCTGCTGCCGCTGTACGCCCTCCATCTGCACGCGAGCGCGACCACGATCGGGTTCCTGACCGCCGCGTTCCCGGTCGCCCAGCTGGTCGCCTCGCCCGTGTGGGGACGGGTGTCGGACCGCTACGGGCGACGTCCGGCGCTGCTGGTGGGGCTCACGGCGTCGACCCTGGCGTACGTCGTGTTCGGACTCGCCGGGTCGCTCTGGCTGCTGTTCGTGTCGCGCTTCGTCCAGGGCCTCGGGGGGGGCACGACCGGTGTGGCGCAGGCGTATGTCGCGGACACGATGGCGCCGCACGAGCGGGCCAAGGCGCTCGGGTGGCTGTCGGCCGCCACGAGCCTCGGCGTCGTCATCGGTCCGGTGGTCGGCTCGTTCGCCGCGCGCGCCGGCCAGTCGGCGCCCGGCCTCGTGGCGGCCGCGCTGTGCCTGTGCAATGTGGCATTCGCCTGGAAGTGGCTGCCGGAGTCTCGCGTACTGCCGTCGCACGCCACCAGCGCGAGCGGGCGCCACGTGCCGCCGCCCGAGCCGCGACCGGTGCTGCATGCCATGTGGGACGTGATCCGCCATCCCGGCCGGCCCGCCGCCCAGCTGATCTGGATCTATGCGGTCGCCATGCTGGCCTACAACTCCGCGCCGGCCGTGTTCACGCTGTACCTCTCGTGGCGCTTCGGCATCGACGTGACCAACATCGGCTGGTTCTTCACCGTGTTCGGGGGCGTCGGCGTGCTGATGCGCGCCTTCGTGGTCGGACCGATCAACGACCGCCTCGGAGAGGTTCGGACCATGCGCGTGGGCGCGGCGCTGTACGCCCTGGGCTATGCGCTCCTCCCGCTGGCGACTTCGGTCCCCCTGTTCCTCCTGTTCCAGGTGTTCCTGCCACTCGGGACGGCGCTGCTGTTTCCCGCGACGTCTGCTCTCGTGAGCCACCGCACCGACCAGCATGAGTTCGGCTTGATGATGGGCGTGCAACAGGCCTTGCGCGGCGTGGCGAGCGTCGCGGGCCCGATCTGGGCCGGCCTCGCGTACCAGCACCTCGGACCCAGCGTTCCGTTCTTCGCCTGCGCCGTGATCATCGCCTGCGCTCTGCTGCTGGCTACCCGGGTGCCGCGCGGGGCTCCGGTGCCGGCGACGGCGTAACGCTCGCGTCGTGCTTATTTTCTTGCCATGCTCCCAATCCTGATCGCCCTCGTTGGATCGATCGTGCCGGCGCCGCCCGTCGCGCCCCGCCCGCGCCTGGTCGTCGTGATCACCGTAGATCAGCTGCGCCCCGACTACCTCGACCGCTATCGCCCGCAGCTGAAGAGCGGGCTGGCGATGCTCCTGAAGCAGGGTGCGGTGTTCACCGAGGCGTACCACGACCATGCGATCACCGAGACCGCGCCGGGCCACGCCACGATTCTGTCGGGGCGCTGGCCCGCGCGCACCGGCATCATTCGCAACCTGGCCGGGGTGCAGGACTCGGCCACGCCGCTCATCGGCGTCACCGGGATCGGAGCGTCCCCGGCGCGGTTCCGGGGGACGGAGCTGTTCGACTGGCTCAAGGCGGCCGAGCCGACGGCGCGGGCGCTGTCGGTGTCGGGGAAGGACCGCGGGGCCATCCTGCCGATCGGCCGCGCGAAAGAGCAGGTCTATTGGTACGCCGGCGGCGTGTTCACGACCAGCCGCTATTACGCCGACTCGCTGCCCCTGTGGGTGCGGGTGTTCAACGGTGAGCGGGTCCCGTTCCGCGCGGCGGCGACGCAGTGGAGCCTGTTCCTCCCCGAGCGGGACTACCCGGAGCCCGACAGCGTGCCCTATGAGAACCAGGGCCGCGACTTCGTATTTCCGCACCGGCTCCCCAGCGACAGCGGGCAGGCGGCCCTCGCCTTCATCGCGACCCCCACAATGGACTCGCTCACGCTCGCGTTCGCCCTCGAAGGGACGCGCGCGCTCCGGCTGGGCGTGCGCGGGACCACCGACCTGCTCGCGGTGAGCCTGTCCACCACCGACTACATCGGGCACGCCTACGGTCCCGACTCCCGCGAGATCCACGACCAGGTACTGCGCCTGGATCGCTATCTGGGCCGCTTCTTCGAGCAATTGTTCGTGCGCTACGGCGGCGGCAACGTCCTGATCGTGCTGACCGCCGACCACGGTGTGACGCCGTTCCCGGAGCGATCGCGCGCGCTGGGGCGGAGCGGAGCGGTGCGCGTGACGCCCGACAGCCTGATCCAGAGCGTCAATGCGGCGCTCGACGCTCGCGCCGGCGGGGCCGACTGGCTCGTGTTCGAGAGCGGTATGCTCATGGTGCCGGGCCGCGCCCGGCTCGCGGCACAGGACATCAACGTCGACAGCGTCATCGCCGACGTGGCCACCCGGCTGCGCCGGCTCGCGGGCGTGGGGCGCGTGGACCGCCCCGCCGATCTGGCGGCCGACAGCGCCGATCCTGTAGTGCGGCGCTGGCGCCACCAGGTACCGCCCGACGCCGGCGTGGAGCTGGTCGTGACACTCAAGCCGTATTCCATCTGGGGCATCGCGAACGTCCCCATCGCCATGCACGGTCAGCCCACGGATCTGGACGCGCACGTGCCGCTGATCTTCTGGGGTTCGGGGGTGCATCGCGGGGTGTACGGGACCCGGGTCCGCACGGTGGACATCGCGCCGACGCTGGCGCGGCTGCTCGACCTCACCCCCGCCGAGCCGCTCGACGGTCGGCCCCTCACGGAGGTGCTCCCATGAGCCAGAAGCTCACCGCCGATCAGGTTCGTCATGTGGAGGAGATCGAGGACTTCCAGCGGACAGCCGATCGGCTCAAGCATCTGGTCACCGAGCTCGAGGCCAACCGGGCCGGACAGACCCGCACGATTCAGCAGCTGTGTGAGAAGATCGCGATCGAGGCGTCCCAGATGCGTCAACGCGCCCTCACGAGCAACGTCGGCACAGTCGCCGACGTGGCGGGCACGATGTCGGTGATGGCGTCGCGCGGCGGCGGCGTGCTCATGAAGATCCGGGCGCTCGGGGACGCCGTGAACAGCATGCAGATGCAGCTCGACGCCGCTCTGAAGAAGGCGATGGCGCCACCGGAGCCGAACAAGCCCGCCTGAGCGTGTCCGCCATCCGCTGCACGGGCCTGGTCAAGCGCTATGGCGACGTGCTGGCCGTCGCCGGGCTCGATCTCGCGGTGACCGAGGGAGAGTGCTTCGGCCTGCTCGGGCCGAACGGCGCCGGCAAGACCACCACCATCGAGATCCTGGAGGGGCTCACGCCTCCCGACGCGGGAGACGTGGAGATCCTCGGGCTGCGCTGGACCGGCGGGGCCGAGACCCGCGCGCTGCGCGAGCGCCTCGGCATCCAGCTCCAGGACACCCAGCTCGCCGACAAATTGACGGTCGAGGAAACGGTGCGCCTGTTTCGCAGCTTCTATCAGTCGTCGCACACGGTCGACGAGGTGCTGGCGCTGGTCGAGCTCGAGGAGAAGCGCGGCGCCTGGGTGGGCAAGCTGTCCGGAGGGCAGAAGCAGCGCCTGGCCGTGGCGTGCGCCCTCGTCTCGCGGCCGGAGCTCTTGTTCCTCGACGAGCCGACGACAGGGCTCGATCCGCAGTCGCGTCGCCAGCTGTGGGACGTGATCGGCCGGTTCCGGGGGGCGGGTGGCACGATTCTCTTGACGACGCACTACATGGAAGAGGCGGAGCGGTTGTGCGACCGCGTCGCCATCATGGACCACGGCAAGATCATCGCGCTCGACACGCCGCGCGCGCTCATCGCCTTGCTCGGCGCCGAGCACGTCGTGGAATTCGCCTTGGCGGACGGCGCCATCCCGACCGTCGAGGAGCTGGCCGCGCTCCCCGGCGTGCGCGCCGTCCGCCCGGCGCCGGACCGCACCGCGCTCACCGTCGCCGAAGTGCACCGCGCGGTCCCGGCGCTGCTGGTGCTGTTGGAGCGGCGGGGCGCCGCGCTCTCCCTGCTCGCTACCCACCACGCGACGCTCGAAGATGTGTTCGTGACGCTCACGGGGAGACAGCTGCGCGATGCGTGACCACCCCCTGGTCCAGCTGACGCTCGCGCGCATGCGCGAGTTCTACCGCGAGCCGGAGGCGATCTTCTGGGTGTTCGGGTTCCCGATCGTGCTGGCGTTCGCGCTGGGCATCGCCTTCCGCAACCGCGGGCCCGGCGAGCTGCGGATCGCGGTGCTGCGTCACACGGGCGATTCGGCGCTGGCCGCCGCGCTCGGCCACGCGCCCGGCCTCGCGGTGACCGTGCTCGACAGCGCCGCGGCGCGGCTCGAGCTCCGGACCGGTCGCGTCGCCCTGCTCGTGATTCCGGGTGAGCGCCTCGTGTACCGGTACGACTCGACCCGCACGGAGAGCCAGCTGGCGCGCCTGCAGGTGGACGACGCGGTGCAGCGGGCGCGCGGGCGGGCCGATGCGGTCCGGGTGGAGGACGAGCGGGTGACGGAGCCGGGCGGGCGCTACATCGACTTCCTGATCCCCGGCCTGTTGGGCATGAACCTGATGGGAAGCGGCCTGTGGGGCGTGGGCTTCTCCGTGGTGCAGGCGCGGACCAAGCGCCTGCTCAAGCGCTACATGGCGACGCCGATGCGGCGGAGCCACTACCTGCTGGCGTTCGTGTTGTCCCGTCTGGTCTTCTTGTTCGTCGAGGTCGCGGCCCTGGTGGGATTTGCGTGGTGGACGTTCGACGTGGGCGTGCGGGGCTCGTTCGCCGCCCTCGCCTTCACCACGGTGCTCGGCGCCCTGTCGTTCAACGGGCTCGGCATGCTGGTGGCGAGCCGCGCCCGCACCATCGAAGCGGTCTCCGGACTGATGAACCTCGTGATGCTCCCGATGTGGATCCTGTCGGGTACGTTCTTCTCGTACGCCCGCTTCCCCGAAACGATGCAGCCGTTCGTGCGCGCCCTGCCGCTCACGGCGCTGAACGACGCGCTGCGGGCCGTCATGATCGACGGCAGCCCGCTCACGCGGCTGGGCACGCCGCTCACGATCGTGACGGCGTGGGGCTTCGTGAGCTTCGTCGTCGCGCTGCGGATCTTTCGGTGGCGCTAGGTCAGGGGGTGACGATCACGACACCCTTCATACCCAACGAGTCGTGAAACGCGCAGTGATACGGGTACGTCCCGGCCTTGTTGAACGTGAACCGAAAGCTGCCGGCGGGCGTGCCGTCGCAGGGCGGGTACGGACAGGTCGGCGGCGGCGGGCCGGGTGGACGAGAAACTCGGGTGTTAGTGCCATCGACTTGGGACTGCATGAGAGACGCGTCCGACCGACCTGGCGGATGTCCGGTTCACTCGCCGCGCAGGACCGCCCTGAGCCGGCGCAGCAATCCGCGTGACCGCCGTACGGCCTCCCGAAAGGCGATCGCCGACTGGAACCGGGCCCGCGGGTCGCTCGCCAGCGCCCGGCGCAACACTTCTTCCAGCTCGCGCGGCACGTCGCGCCGGTCATCGGTGAGTGGCGGGAGATCGTCGGTCGTCTGGCGCGCCAGGATCGCCTCGGGGGTGCGTCCGTCGAACGGGGGGCGACCGAGCAGAGCGAAGTAGGCCGCGGCGGCGAGCGAGTACAGGTCGGCGCGCTGGTCGACGCGCTCGCCCAGCAGCTGCTCCGGCGCCGCGAACTGGGGCGTGCCGCTGCGCGAGGTGGCGCCGCCGAACCGCCCATCGCCCCGCAGCGCCAGGGCCAGCCCGAAATCGGTGATGCGCAGGCGGCCGTCCGGCTCGATCAGCATGTTCTCCGGCTTCAGGTCCCGGTGCACCAGTCCGAGGGCGTGCGCGTGCTCGAGTGCCGAGAGCCCCTGGTCGAGCAGGCGCACGACTTGATCCACCGAGAGCGGTCCTTGTGTCTGAACCAGCTGGGCGAGGTTGGTGCCGGGCACGAGCTCCATCGTGTACCACTCCAGTCCGGCCCGGCCCATGATGTCGTAGATGCTGACGATGCTCGGGTGCCGCAGCCGCCCGGCGAGCTGCGCCTCGCGGCGGAACCGCTCCGCCACCGCCGCATCCGCCGTGAGGGACGGGTGCAGCACCTTGATCGCAACGTCGCGCTCGAGTCCGAGGTCACGCGCCCGGTACACCCGCCCGAATCCGCCCGTGCCGATCTCTTCGAGCAGCTCGTAGTCGTCTCCCAGCGCACGTCGCAGCCGTCGCTCGAAGCCTGCCTCCGCCAGGGAGGGCGTCGCCGCCGGCTCCTGGAACACGCCGGCGTCGCTCACGAAGTCCTCGAGCATCTCCGTGGCCGTGAAGTAGCGGGCGGCCGGCGCGGCCTGGAGCGCGCGCAACAGCACCCGCTCGAGGGCAGCTGGCACGGCGGGCCGGAGCTGCCGCGGCGGCACGACGCGCGCCGGGTCCACGTCCGGCTCCTGGCCGGTGAGCACGTAGTAGACCAGGGCTGCTACGGCATACACGTCGCTCGCGGGCTCGCCCGGGCCCCCGGCGCGCACCTCCGGCGCGACGAAGGCGCCTCCCGCTCCGCGCTCCTCGGGCGGGACATTGGGCAGGCACCAGTTGGCGTAGCGCAGGTCGGTGATCACGGCCCGGCCCGAGAGCTCGAGCATGAGCGTCAGGGGCACGATGCGGCGCAGGATCACGCCGCGGGCGTGCGCGTGCTCCGCGGCGCTGAGCAGGTCGCGCACCAGCGTATGGGCCGTCGGGATCGGCCGCGGGCCCCGGCGCAGCGCGTCGGCGAGACTCTCCCCTTCCACCCAATTAGTCGTCCGATAGGCGAAGCTTCCCGCGATCGCCGCCGCGTAGACGTGGCGGATCGTGGGGTGGTCGAGCGCGGCGAGGGTCTCCGTCTCCCGCAGAAACCACGCGCGCCCCGGCGCGTCGGGCGCGAGGTGCGCGTGCAGCGCGACATGCCGCTTGAGCAGGCGATCCCAGGCGTGGTACACCACGCGCTCGGCCGTCACGTGGACGAGCCGATCGAGGCGAAACGCCGGCTCGAGCACGCGTATGACACCCTCGAGCAGCTCGGCGGGAGGCAGGGCGGAGGTCATCGCGTGGCCCAATCTAGCGGGCCGCGTGACCGCCGTCACACGGTCGTGCGTGTGTTTGCCACTCGAATCGATGTACGGCTGCGGGCGGTAGCGCACTAGCCGGCCGGTCGGCTGGCCAGTAGCTTTGCCCCCGACCGGAGGTTCCGGAGGATCCCATCGCCTACGAGCCACTGCCGGACCGCCGCGCCCCCGACGATCGCCGTCAACTCGACGACCGCCGCTCCGGTGTGGACCGCCGGTCGCGTGCGGAGCGGCGCCAGGGGAGCACGCCCGTACCGAAGGAGCACCGTTCCGGCTCAGAGCGCCGCTCGAGCGGCGAGCGGCGCCGGGCCCCGCGGCGCGCGCTCGCGCCCCGGCGTCTCCTCCCGGACCGCCGCGCCAGGGGGAGTCCGCTGCTGGCGTAGCGAGTGCCTTACCTCAGGCTGATCGATTCCGTCACGCACGAGGTCACCGAGGTCTCGGACCCGGTCGCGCGCCTCGGCCGCAGCCCGGACTGTCGCGTGGTCGTGGGTGGGCCCCGTGCGGGGGTCGTCTCGGCGCTCCACGCGGAGCTGCGCTACGAGAACGGCGCCTGGCGTCTGACCGACCTCGGCAGCCGCAACGGCACCTACGTCAACGACCGCCGCCTCGAAGCCCCGGTGGTCCTCGGGCCGGGTGATGTAATCGGTCTGGGCGAGTCGGGGCCGCGATTCGAGATCGCCGCCGTAACCGCAGGCGCGCCCCTCCCGCCTACCCTCCCCGAGCGCCGCGCGCTTCCCGCCGGGGACCGTGCCTACGGCATCACATTGCTCGACAGCGCCACCGGTCGCCGCTACGAGGCGGCGGGGATGCGCATCCGCATCGGACGCGGCCACGAATGCGAAGTCCAGGTCGCCGCGGGGGCGGATACGACCGTCTCCAGGGTCCACGCCGAGCTGAGCGTCGACCCGTCGGGCTCGCTCCTGGCGCGCGACGTCGGGTCGAGGAACGGTACGTGGGTCAACGGCGAACGGGTCACCGCGCCGCTCCCCGTACGGTTGGGCGACCGCATCTTGCTCGGGCCCGGCGGTCCGATGCTCGTCGTCGACGGGCTCGGCACGGTGCCGCAGCTCCCCGTGGCGCGCCCAGCCGCGCGCCAGGGGGCGGGCGCGGGGGCGGGGGCGGGGCGACCCAGCGTCGCACGGGTCATCGGCCACGCGTTGGCGCAAGCGAGGCAGGCGCGGCGCGAGGGCAAGCGGGGCTCGGGGGCGGTCTTCGTGCGGACCGTCGTCGCCGAGGGATCGCCGCGCTGGCTCATTGGTGTCATGATGGTGTTGTTTTTCCTGCTGGCGGGCGCCGTGTACGGCGTGTACTGGCTGCTCTCCACGCAAGTCGAAGCGACGACTGCGGCGCAGCGCAGCGCCGAGGATTCGGTGCGGTTGGTGACGCGGCGTCTCGAGCGGGACTTGGAGGTCGCCCGGGCGAGCGCGGCGCCTGCGGCTCTGGTGGAGAGCCTGCGTGCGCAGCTCGGGGTCGCCCAGGCCCGCACCGCGGAGTTGCGCGCGGCACTCGACCGGGCGCAGACGGCGCTCGGCGCGCAGCTCGCGGCGGGCGAGGCGCAACGGGTCGCGGCGCAGAACGAGGTGCAACGGCTGCGGGAAGAGCTGGCCGCGGCGGAGCGGCGCGCGCCGTCCGCGGCCACGCTCGATAGCCTGCGCGGCGCCGTGGCCAGCGCCGAGCTCGAGACGCGAGGACTCGACGCCAAGATCCGTGCTATTCGCGGAACCGATTTCGCCGCCATCGCGCAGCAGAACCAGGGGGCGGTGGGGCTCATCACCGTGAGCTTCGGAAAGGACTATTACAACGGCACCGGGTTCGTGATCACCCCCGACGGCTACATGCTCACCAATTGGCACGTCGTGGCCGACTCGCTGCACCCGCGACCGGATACGATCTGGGTGATCCTCGCCGATCAGTCCCAGGCCCGCTACGCCGATGTGATCGCCACGTCACCGGAGCGCGACATCGCGGTGATCAAGCTGCGTGGCTATCGGGGCGGATACATCGCGGCGGTCGACTGGAGCGGCACCAAGGCCCGGCAGGGTGAGCCGGCGGCGCTGATCGGATATCCCGCGGGGGCGGGATTCGCCCGGCTGCGCACGGCGGTCGTCCGGACCTCGATGACAGCCGGCATCATCTCGCGCGCCACCGACGAGCTCATTCAGTTCGACGGGATGACGATCGGCGGGTCTTCGGGAAGTCCGCTCTTCAACGCCAACGGGGAGGTGATCGCCATCCACCGAGCGGGTCTGGCGCAGGCGCCCGGGTTCGCCTTTTCCGTACCGACCAGGCACGCCGTCGCGATCATGCCGATCGCTCTGCGTCGCGAGCTCGGGATCGAGTGACTGCTCGCTAGTTTTTCGAGTAGTCGATCGTGACGACCAGGTCCGAGCGGCCCAGCGCGGGCTGAGCGATGCTCACCTGCGCCAGTGTTGAGATAGTATCGATGTTGGCGTTCGGGGTCCCGGTCGCCGCGTGCCGCAGCGCGACGCGCGCCGCCTGGAGGCCGTCGAAGCTTGCCTTGGTATCGACGACTTGTGCGGTTACTTGCAGCGTGCCACGGGCTTGGGCTTCTGCAGTGGTCGGCCGCCCCAGCCAGACGGCACCGAACACGAGGCCCGCCACGACCGCGCGGGTGATCGCCGAGCGACGTCGACTTGTCATCGTGGTGCTCATTGGGGTCCGGGTCATGTGTTGTTCGGAGTGGTAAGGCACGGTCCGTACCCTGGTGGCCAGGCATCTAAGCTGCTGCATGATAATAGCTTATATGATAACGTGGTGGTGCGCCCAGGCTGTGCCGCCGTCAAATACTATGACAGTCGTGGTGATGGCCACCGGCTAAGCGCTTGGAGGTCTTGGCATAGCAGACAATGCGTTGACTGTATAGAACATTGACGATCGTCAAGAAAATAAGCAGTATGGCACGCCCCTTGCCTGTTGCGTTGACACAACAATCGAGGCGCACGCGCCTCTTGGCTGTAAGTGCCGTACCACACGATAGATAGGGGGAGACGCCGCATGTACACTGCTTCCAAAGCCGCACTTGCCACGCTCGTTCTCGCGCTGGTGGCGGGCACTACGGTCCGCGCGCAAGGCGTGAACGGCAGCATCACGGCGACGGCGTCGGTGCAGTCGCCCATCGCGGTCGCCGGCGTCCAGAACCTGGCGTTCGGCAACGTCTTCCCCGGAGTGGCGAAGACCGTCGCCTACAGCGATGCGACCAACGCCGGCCGGTTCGACGTGACAGGCCAGGCCAGCACGCCGGTCACTTACTCGTTCACCTTGCCGGCCAACCTCACGACCGGCGGGAACAACCTGCCGATCGGGTCGTGGACCGGCTATGTCAACGGGGCGAACTCGACGTCGGGCGGAGCGGCCATCACACCCTCGTCCACGCCCGCGGGCTCGACGCTGAGCGCCGGTGGGACGCTCTACTTCTTCGTCGGCGCCACGGTGACGCCCCCGGTCAACCTGCCGGCCGGCAGCTACACCGGTACTGTGACGCTTACGGTGTCGTACTAAGCAGGCATTTCGCATAAGTTTGGCTGTCGCCGCGCCGGCAGAGGCTGGGTGGTCCCTCTGCCGGCGCTGCCACACACAGGAGGCCCGCGATGAGAGGTCTGCGGTACGCGTTCCTGCTGACAGCGACGGCCATCATGCCCCTCGCCGGTCAGCGTCCCATCTCGGTGACGGGCATCCAGTCCCTCACGTTCGGGACCCTCCTCCCCGGCATGCCGACCGTGGTGTCGCGTACCGACCCCGTGAAGAGCGGGCGGTTCGACCTGGGCGGGCCCCACGACACTCAGGGCCAGGTGAGCTTTAGCTTGCCCTCCGTGCTGACGGGGCCGGCCGGCGCCACGCTGCCGCTCTTCTTCTCCGGAAGCGACGCGGGGTACTCGCAGTCGCAGAACATCGGCAGCCAGATCGGGTTCGACCCGAAGCAACCGTTCCTCGTCACGTTCAGCGGGCAGGGGCGCGGGTCCGTGTACCTCGGCGGTACCGCGCAGCCCGCGCCCACGCAGCGCGCCGGCTCCTACAGCGGGACGATTACCCTCAACCTGACGGCGTTTCCATGAAGCGAACCGGGCTGTCGCTCGCGCTGCTGTGCGGCGCCGCGCCGCTCGCCGGGCAGGGCGTGGTGATCGCCCCCCATGCGGTGTTCATGGACGCGCAGACGCGCAGCGGCGCGGTGCTGTTGTACAACCCGAACACGGAGCCCGTCGAGGTAGCAATTTCGTTCTTCTTCGGCTACCCGGCGACGGATACCGCGGGGAGCGTCATCGTGCGGACGGTCGAGCACGCCGATTCGACCAGCCCATCCGCGGCGGGCTGGATTCAGGCCTTCCCGCGCCGCCTCACGGTTCCGCCCCTCGAGCGCCAGACGATCCGTCTCCTCGCCACGCCGCCTCCGGGCCTCGCCAACGGGGAGTACTGGGCGCGTCTCGTGATCTCGGCCAAGGGCGGGCAGCTCCCGGTGACGGGCGTGGCGGACACGGCGAAGGTCAAGGTCGGGCTCACGCTCGAGGTGCGAACGATCATCGGCGTATTCTACCGCAAAGGCGCGGTGCAGACGGGCGTCACGCTGGCCGGCCTGCGCACGGCGGTGGTGGGGGATTCGCTCGCCGTCTGGGCCCGTTTGACGCAGCAGGGGAACGCCGCGTATATCGGCAGCGCCCATGCCGCGCTGCTGGACTCGAGCGGCAGGACGCTCAGCGAAATGAAGGCGCCGATCGGCGTCTACTACACTATGGAGCCGCGCTGGGCGCTCCCGATCGGCGCACTCGCTCCCGGCCGCTACCGGCTGCGCTTCGACCTGTCCACCGGACGTGAGGATCTGGCTCCGGAGCTGGTGCTGCCGAGCCCACCGGTGCGGGATTCGGTCGAGGTTCGCGTCCCGTGATGCTGGGACTCCGGTACGCGGGCCTGATGGCGGGCGCGACCGCCTTCAATCCGGTCGCCGGCGCCACCGGTAAGCTCGGGCCTCCCGCGAGCCCGTACATCTACCTCTGGATCGGCGGTACGGTGAGCCCCGCTGTTACGGCGACGCCCGGCATCTATACGGGCACGATCATCGTCACGATCGCCTACCTGTAGGACAGATGATACCGGTTTTGCGCGCGACCCAGGTCGCCCTGTGGCTCACGGTGGCCGGCATCACCGTGGCGGCTGCCCAGGGGGCCGCCCGGGCCGATACGGCGGAGCCCATCCTCGTGGAGCTGCGCCTCGGGCACGTCGCCGGTCGCACCGTCGCGGCGTTGCGGCTGCGGACCGAAGTCCTCCTCCCGCTCACCCAGTTCCTGCAGCTCGCCGAGATCCGCTACCGCCTGAGCGCGGCCGGACGGATCGAAGCGACGGTGGACCCCGGGGGTCGGCGTCTGGTGATCGACGCGGGCGCCGACACGATGAGCTACGGCGCGCGACGCGTGCGGTTAGAGCCCGAGTACCGGACCTTCCGCGACGGGGAGCTGTACGTGGGCGCCGAGCGCCTGGGCGACCTGCTGGGATCGCCGTTCATCGTGGATTTCTCGGAGCTCACGGCGACGCTCGCCGATCCGGGCGACCTGCCGGTGGCGCGCCGGCTGCGTCGCGAAGCCGCCCGGACGACGCTGCTCCGGCCGCGCGAGGCGGCGCATCCGGATCTGCTGCTCGCGGCGGAGCGCCCGCGGTGGGATGGCCTGGTGTTCGACTACACGTTGCTCGCGCCCTCGAGCGACCCGCTCGCGGGCAGCGGCTACACGGGGGCGCTGGGGGCGGACGCGTTCGGTGGCTCGCTCGAGCTCGTCGCCTCGAGCGTGGGCCGAGCGGCGGACGGCGTGGTGCAGATCGCCGGCTCGTGGACGGGCGTGTGGCGCGACCACCGCTGGCTCGAGCAGCTGCGTCTGGGCGACGGCGTGTCCACGGGGCCGGCGCCGCGCGCGCTGCGCGGCCTTTCCATCACGAATGCACCGTTCGTCCGCCCGTCTCTCATCGGCAGCGAGCGCTACCAGGGGGCCCTCGAGCCCGGCGGCGGATGGTCGTTCGAAGCGTACCGCGGCGGTGCGCTGATCGCGTTCGATTCGGCGGATGCTGCCGGTCGATTCAGCGTGCGGGTTCCCGTACGGTACGGCGAAAACCCGGTGGACTTCGTGGCCTACGGGCCGCTCGGTGAAATCCGCGAGTTCAACCAGACCTTCCGCGTCGCCGACGAGCTGCTGCCGGCCGGGCGGCTCGAATACGGCCTGTCGGCGGGGTCGTGCAGCGGGACGCCGTGTGGGGCCACCGCCAACGTCGATCTGCATTACGGAGTGAGCGACCGCTGGACCCTGCGGGGCGGCGTCGATCGCTTCTGGCGCGACACGCTACCCGATCTCACCCACGCCTACGCGTCGCTCGTGGGCAGTCCCTCGACCACCTGGACCGTCACGCTCGATGGGGTCACCGCCGGGTTCGCGCGTGCGGGACTGCGCTACGAGCCGTCCAGCGACCGGCGAGTGACCGCGGAATACACTCGCTACGCCGACGGCACGGTCGCGCCGCTGCTCACGCCGCCCGGCGCCCGCTCGCGCCTCGTGCTGTCCGGGTTCTGGCGACCGATCCGCCGGGCCGGCTTCTTTTTCTTCGACGGCAACTTCGACCGTCAGACCAGCCTGACCGGCACGACCACGCTCGCGCGCCTCGAGAGCTCGACGGAGGGCCAGGCGGTGCGCGCGTTGCCGTTCGTTCGGCTCGAGCGCGACGCCCCGGCCGGTGTGCCGGGGGCGACCCGGTGGTTCACCGGCGCCAGCGCCTTCGTGCTGCCGCGCCCGGCGCTCGGCCCCGTGCTGGGGCCGATCTGGCTGCGCGGCGCTGCCGAGATCGAGACGGACGGCCCCCTGCGGCTGTCGTCGTATGCGCTGCTCGCCGCGCGCCCCGTGGGCGCGGGGTTGCGAGTCGAGGCCGGCGTCACATGGCTGCGCGGTTCGCCCGGGCCGGTGCTGTCCCTCTCCTTCACGTCCTACCTGTCGGCGCTGCGGTCGTATACCACGGTCAGCGCACCCGCCGGTGGTACCGTCAGCGGAACGCAATACGTGCAAGGGTCCCTGCTGTGGGACCGCGCCACCGGTCGTCTCACGACGGCGCCCGGACCATCGCTCGAGCGCTCGGGCGTATCGGGGCGCGTCTTCCTGGACGAGAACGCCGACGGCGTACAGAACCCCGGCGAGCGCGGCATCCCGGGCGTGCGGGTGCGCGTGGGCACGAGCACCGCCGTCTCCGACTCGAACGGCGAGTTCCGTGTGTGGGACATCGTGCCGTTCGAGCCCGTCAGCGTGCAGGTCGACTCGCTGTCCCTGTCCTCCCCGCTGCTCGTGCCGGCGTTCGCGAGCGCGCTGCTCGAGCCCGGTCCCAACCGCTTCCGCGGCCTGAACATTCCCGTCGTCCAGGCCGGCGTGGTGGAGGGCCGGGTGAGCCGCGAGGCGGGCAGCGGGCGCGTGGGCGTGCCCGGTGTGACGCTGCGGCTCACCGACCGGCGCACCGGAGCGACGCAGCGCTTCACCACGTTCTCGGACGGGGCGTTCTATGTCCTGGGGGTGAAGCCGGGCGACTACGACCTGGCGGTCGACTCCGCCGTGCTGGACGCGCTGCAGGCCACCGCCGCGCCGCTGCGGGTAACTCTCGCGCCCACCGCGAACGGCGTGGGCGCCTCCGGACTGGAGGTCGAGCTCAGGCCGAAGCGGTAGCGCGCCCGGCGACTTCGCGCACCACCCGCTCGAGGACGGCGAAGTCGAACGGCTTGGCCACGGTGGGCACGCCGGACTCTTTGAGCAGCGTGGCCGTCTCCGGCGTGAAGGCGTCGCCGGTGCTGAACACCAGGCGCGCCACGAGCTCGGGCCGATCGCGGCGCAGCCGCTCCAGAAACTCCCGTCCGCTCATCCCGGGCATCCGCACGTCGGAAATGATCACGTCGAAGGCGCGCTGCTCGAGCAGGCGAATCGCCTCCCAGCCGTCGGCCACGCCCTCGACGTGGATGTCGCGGCGCTGCAGGAAGCGCAGCAGCGCTTCGCGCAACGCCACCTCGTCGTCCACCACGAGCACCGCGAGCCGGCCGGCCGCCGCAGGGGGTCCCGGGTCCGGAGCGGTCGCGCGCTCGCGGGCCTCCTCGCGCTGGTCGCGCGGCAGCAGCACGCAGAACCGGGCCCCCCCCCCGGGCTCCGACTCCACCCAGATGCGGCCGCCGTGCTCCCGCGCGATGCCGTAACAGGTCGAGAGCCCCAGTCCTGTGCCGACGCCTTCCGGTTTGGTGGTGAAAAACGGGTCGAAGATCCGGGTGCGGAGCTCGGCGGGAATGCCCAGGCCCGAGTCGGCGATCTCGAGCCTGGTGTCGCGCTCGTCGGCTCGCGTGCGCACGGTGATCGTGCGCGTCGCGTCGACCGTCACGAGCGCCTGCTCCGCGTTGATCAGCAGGTTGAGGAGCAGCTGTTGCAGCTCGGAGCCGTCGGCCCAGATCTTGGGCTCGTCCGGATCGAGGTCGAGCGCGACCGTGATGTTCAGGGTCGAGAGGTGATAGGAGCGCAGCGCGAACGTGCGGCGGGCGATGTCGTTGAGGTCCACGAGGGCGCGCTGCTTGCCGCCCGCCCGCGCAAACGCCAGCAGGCTGGACGTGATGCGGCCGATGCGGGTGGCTTCGTCGTACACCATCTGCAGCATGTCGCGATGCTCGGGCTTGAGCTCGTCCAGCAGCAGGGTTTGCGCGAAGCCCGAGATGATCGCCGCCGGGTTGTTGATCTCGTGGGCGACCCCGCTCACCAGCTGGCCCAGGGCGGCCAGCTTTTCGGCCTGCTGGTTCTGCGACTCGCTGCGGCGCTGGTCGGTGACGTCCCGTGCGAGAATCAGCACGCGGCTGATGGCGCTGCCCTCCCGCACCGGCGCGTACAGCAGCGCTGCGATGCCATGGCTTCCGTCGGGGCGGATCAGCGGGATCTCGAGGCGCTGTACGTCGCCTCGAAACGCCGCGGCGAGCCGCTCCTGGACGAGGGCGACGGCGTCGGGGTTCACGAAGTCGAACAGGGTGGGGCGCTGCGTGGTCCCGGGGATGGCTCCCAGGCCGCGCGCCGGCTCATTCGCCTCGAGGACCTGGCCGGCGCGGTCGACCACGACGATGGCGTCGGGCACGGCGTCCATGACGAGCCGCAGGTTGCGCTCCGCGGCCGCGGTGGCCGCGAGCGAATCCATCAGCGATCGGGTCTGACCGGCGACCTCGTTCTCGAGCCGCGTCGCGTAGCGCCGGTTGGCGCGCGACGAATACGTGAACCGGACGCCGATGCTCGCGACCGCGGCGCCGATCAGCACGGCGGCGACGAGGGTGCGCCCCGCCCGATCGGCGGGGGCGAGCAGATAGGCCAGCACGATCACCAGGAACGAGAGGGCGGCGATCGCCACCAGCGTGCGGGTAAGCCGGTTGAGGGGGGGCACAGGCGACCTCCGCGCTAACCTAACGGCCATCCCCGGTGGTCGGGAGGGTTCGTTATGTTTCGCGGCCGTATGGACCTCCTGGGATGGAAAGACGCGCCCCGCGACTCACTGGCGCAGTGGGATGAGCTCGCGCGCTTCGCCGAGGCGGCGCGGCGCGACGGGTTGACGCATACGGTCGTGTGCGGGATGGGGGGCTCGAGCCTCGCACCGCAGGTGCTCGCGGCGAGCTTCGGGCAGGCCCGGCTGTCCGTGCTCGACAGCACCGACCCGGCCGCCGTGCTCGCCGTGGCGCGCGCGCCGGAGTTCGACCGGACCCTGTTCGTGATCTCGAGCAAGTCGGGCAGCACGGTCGAGACACTCTCGTTCTATCGCTATCTCGCGACCCGGGCGGAGCCGCGGCGATTCGTGGCGATTACCGATCTCGGCAGTCCACTCGAGGCGTTGGCGCGCGCGCGCGGCTTCCGTGCGGTGTTCCCACACCCGCCCGACGTGGGGGGACGCTATGCCGCGCTGACGGTGGTGGGGATGCTGCCCGCCGCGCTCGCGGGGATCGATGGTCGCGTCCTGCTCGAGCGCGCCCTCGCGGTGGACCCGGAGGCGGCACGGGCGCTCGGGGCGCGCATCGCCGCCGCGGCGCTCGCGGGGCGCGACAAGCTCGGACTGCGTCCCCCGGCGGCCGTTGCGCGGCTCGCGGATTGGATCGAGCAGCTCGTCGCCGAGAGCACGGGGAAGGGCGGACGCGGCGTGATCCCTGTGGTCGACGACCCCGTCGGGGCACAGTATCCCGATTGCCAGGTCGTCACCGATGTCCCGCCCGAGCCGCTCGCGCTGGGTGCGGCGTGCGTTTCCTGGGAGTATGCCACGTGGGAATTGTGCGTCCGCCTGGGGGTGAACGCGTTCGATCAGCCCGACGTGGAGCAGGCGAAGGCGCTGGCGCGCGCCGAGCTGGAGGGGGCACAGCGCGGCGGCGTAGGGGCGCAGCATGCTGCGCCCCTACCTACCCTGACTCCTGAGGTGCTGCGCCGGAGCGCCCGTCCGGGCGACTACCTTGCGATCCTCGCGTACCTCGCACCCACGCCTGACGTCACCGCCAAGCTCCAGGCCGTGCGGGCGGCCTGGGGGCGTGCGCTCGGCTGCGCCACTACGTTTGGCTTCGGCCCGCGCTACCTCCACTCCACCGGCCAGCTCCACAAGGGCGGTCCCAACACGGGCCTGTTCCTGGTGGTCACCGCGGACGATGCCGAAGACGCCGAGATCCCCGAGACGGGGTTCACGTTCGGGCGGCTCAAGCGCGCGCAGGCGCGGGGGGACATTCGGGCGCTGCTCGCCCGGGGACGGCGCGTGGCGCACGTGCATCTCCGGCGCGCGGAGGAACTCACGCAACTCGCAGCCCTTCGTCCAGCATGATCTCGGCCCACACGGGCACCGGCGGGATGCGCTTCACCAGGTCGCGCCGCGCGCGGTGCAGGCATTCGAGCATCCGATAGAACGGCAGGTGCCGTGCGGCCCCGGGAGCACTCGAGTGCTTGTAGGCGTCGAGGAACCGCTGCACCACGTCGTCCCGGGCCTTGAGCGAGCCCAGCTGCGTCAGGGCCAAGCGTTGAACGGACACGACGAACCAGGCGACGTCCCGGCTCGGGTCGGCCACGTCGCACTCGTCCAAATCGATGGTTACGGTGCGGCTCTCGCTCAGGATGACGTGCTCCGGGATGTAGCTGCCGTGGCCGGCGCGAGCGGCTTCGGTGCTGAGCGGCGGAGCCGCGGCTTGCAACCGCCGGAACAGCAGCTCGCCCTTGTCGGCGACCGGTTCTCCGAAGCTGGCGATCTGGTTACGCCAGGTCGCAAACCGGGTGAACTCCCGCTCGGTGGCCGCCGCCTTGCCGAGCCGCGGCGCGGTGGCGTGGAAGCGCGCGAGCCACTGCCCGCAGCGCTCGGCCGCCATCCGGCGCTCGGACGCACGACCGTGCACGATCTTCTCCTTGGCCGACGGGCCCGACACCTTTTCTTCCAACAGGACGCGCCACGCGGGGATGTACGCGAGGGGTCGCGGAATCGAGAACGCCGCTGCCGCACCGAAGCCAGCGTGGCATATGGCCTCCATGGCCGGCAGGACGTGCGAGCGGTCGTCGTCGAATACCTTCGCGATGGCGCCGTACCGTCCGTTGGTCGTCTTCATGGTCAGCTCGAACGTACAGCGCTCCCGATGCCACTTCAGGGCCCGCAGATGCATTTCGCGCGGCGTGCCCCACCCCCATTCCACGCAGGCGAGACGCTCGACCTCGCCGCGGACCTGCGGGTGCTCGAACACGGCGACGAAACGGGACGGCGCGGTCTGAGCGTCCCCAGCGGCGCCGAGCGTCATGCGACCTCCACCGTCCGGCTCACGCCCGCCGCGAAGTCGTCCTCGAGCAGCGTCGCGAGCTCCCGCAGGAAGTTGCCGAAGTGTCGCGACAGGGTGCGGTGCGGCCCCCACCAGGCGAGCCACTCGAGCGCCTGATACAGCGCCACGGCGGTCAATTCCTCCCGAAACGCCTCCCCGTCGATCTGCCGGCCGGTCACGGTTTCATACTGCTCGCAGTACGCGCGCCGCATGGCGTCCCGCTGGTCGCTGGTCCACTTGCCGGCGGTGAGGCTTACGAGGTCGAACGTGCCGGGGCCGAGGGCCGCCGTCTCCCAATCGATGACGACGACCTTGGGACCCCGCTTGCTGCGGCGCAGCAGGATGTTCTTGCCGAAATACTGTCCGTGGAGCACGCACGGCGGCAACGCGCTGAGCCACTCGATGCGCTCCACGAAGCACTCCAGGCCACGCGCGACCAGGCGGTGCTCCGCCCCCTCGAGGTGGGGCAGAAGCTGCTCGACGCGCTCGGCGCAGCCCTGGTAGTGCGCCTTGTCGTAGCGGGGCAGAAAGCGTGTCTGTGTGTCGGGCAGGCCGCGCGTCGCCGCATGGAAGCGCGCTGCCCAGCGGGCGGCGGCCGTCCAGCGGGGCATGTCGAGGTAGTTGTGCAGCACCGTCCGCCCGCCGTCCTCGAAGAAGGCCCAGAAGCGATCGCGCTCGGGCTCCCAGCGGTATCCGTACAGATGCAGCGTCCCGAACCGCTCCGGCGAGAGGATGGTTTCGTACATCTGCAACTCCCGCCGACCGGGCTCGAGGTCGAGGGCCCGCACGGCCCGCGCCTTCTCCATCTGATGGTTCGGATTGAGATCCTTGAAGAACACGAGGAACGGTCGCCTTTCGCCCTTGAGAGCGACGCGCAGGCGTTCAGTGGGAAAACTGGAGCTCCCCATCGAGAACTGGCGATGGAGCTCCTGAATCCGTACAGGCCTGCCCCGGAGCCGCGACAGCCCCGCCTCGAGTGTCTGGCGAATCGCCGGGGTGAGCCGCTCGTCGACCGGGCGCGGCTCGACCGCGCGCCGTCGCTTGCTGCTCGCGCCGGCGGGCGTCGACCGCGCGGCACTCATGTTCCGCTGCCCGCCCATTGTTTCAGATTGTTCATCGCGCCTCCCTCCGGGCGAACGAGTTGAGCGTCGAACGACAGCCGGAAAACCACGGGGGCGCCGGGCAATCGGCGTGCCGTACCCGTCACGGACGCGGCGCATGGCGCGCGATGGAACAGACATGGAAGTGCCTGCGTCGCAACGCGAACGGGATGTAGGGTTGTTGCGTGCTGCGGTGCGGCGGGTCCGCAGCGTTACACGCTGAACGCTGTGTGGGTCCTTCGCCGCTGCGGAGCGGCAGCAGCCCGCGCGATCTCGATCACGCGGGGCGGCGAGGGAGGCGCGGCGACTAGAGACTCAGCCAGTAGTTGAATTTCACCAACAGCACATTCTTGGGCCGATCGAGGAACAGCTCGCGCCCGAAGTCGCGCGCCACATCGAAGCTCGCATCGAAGGGGAAGTAGTTTGAGCGACTGTGCGTCCAGGCGAGGAAGACCGTGGACCCCGGACGATACTCCCAGCGCCACACCGCCTTGACGCTGAGCGAGCGGGTGCGGAAATCGGGGTTATACAGCCCGAACGCCGGCGCCGACCCCGGGCCATCGGGGTCGACACGGAAGCATTCCGTCGGCCCGGTGTTGCACACCGTGTCGCCCGGCGCCCCTGGCGTGACGGTGGAGCCGTTATCTCGCCCGTAGGTGTTGAAGGCGAAGGTCTTCCGCGCCTGCAGTTCCTTGAAGCCGCGATAGGCACCGGTGAACGTGAACGGCTGTGCGTACAACTGAAAGCTGAGGGTCGGCGAAAACGTGGCGTTCAGCTGCAGCGTCGCGCTCAGCTGGTGCTCGATCAGGTCGGCGAACACGTACCGCGCGCTGTCCGTCGGCGTCGCGAACGGGTCGCTGACGCGCGTGACGTATTGGGCTGCGAAACGACCAGTGGAATACCCGGGCGCGAGGCTCAGCGAGACGGCCGAGCTGGGCCGCAGTGTCAGCTTGGGGAGCAGGTCCAGGGACCAGCCTCCGGCCGTATCGTGCGTGACGGCCGCAAACGCGTACGCGCTCACCTTCTTGCGGTCGTCGGTATAGCCGTCGGCGCTCAGGTACCAGGAGGGGGGCGTGCGCGCCAGCGGGCCGCCGCGCGTGAGCCGGTCATCGATGGCGCCCCCTGAATAACTCGCGGTCACCTCCCCGATCCAGAAATTCCGGAATTGGCCGAACGCATACATGCTGACTTTTCGCTGAATCGCGTCGCCATCGTAGTTCCAGCTGCGGTCGAGCGACAGCTCGGTGACGGCGTGCAGGAACACCTTGCCCGGACGGCTCCAGCGCCGCCGTCCCTTGACCTCCGCGGACATGCGGTCGACGCGCTCCTGGAACCCGAGGTCGTTCACCTCGAAGCCGGGCGAGACGAACTCGCCGGCGGCGCTCCAGTTCCACGCGCCGCCGACGCGATTGAGAAACACGTCCCCCGTGGTCCCCGCGAGCGAGGTCCGGAGCGAGTCGTAGCGGAAGCTCTTGGCGTCGGGCCGCCGATAGTAGCGGCTGGAGGATTTTTGCGCCGCATTGATCGCGGCGGTGTCGCCGCGGATATAGGACCCGCCGAGGCTCGCGGCCAGCGTATAGGTGTTGTGACCCCAGCGGTGGAAGAAGTCCACGCCGCCCGTGTAGGCGGCCTTGCCGAGCATGTTGAGCGCCGTCGTATCGAGGTCGCGATTCACCGCCGTGGCGACGAAGCCGATGGTGGTGTTGCCGTGGCGCAGGTCGCGCTTGAGGCGGCCCACGAAGTAGTTGGTCAGCGGCTCGACCTCGTGGCTCTG
>Ga0209350_1000222_pt1 | contig 36737 bp, 31 predicted proteins | sample GraSoi013_2_20cm_2_FD_185822 | JGI IMG/M metagenome (GOLD analysis project Ga0209350, IMG submission 185822) | Grasslands soil microbial communities from the Angelo Coastal Reserve, California, USA - Sample 09_27_2013_2_20cm (SPAdes) (version 2) | ecosystem: Environmental > Terrestrial > Soil >...
GTGTTTGCTCCGCGCTTCTTTCAGACCTCGCCTCGCGGCTCAGCCCTTGCGCTTCGCTATCACTTCGCCTCCATCAGGCTGTGAAGAGGACTTTCACCTCCAAGCTGTCAAACATGCTCGGCACACACCAAAAGGGGCGGCCCGACTGGTCGGACCGCCCTTTTTTCATCGAATCCCTGTTCCCTTTCCTTTCGAATGGAGTAAAATGCCGCCCATGAATCGACGAACATTTATCGGCACTTCCGTTGCAGCAACTCTCACAGCCGCCGCCAAGCCAGCCTGGGCCGCGGACACCGCACATCTAGCCGGCCGCTCTCCGGTCGCGCATGCAATTGACCGCGTCGGCCTCCAGCTCTATACCGTCCGCGACGCTATGAAGACTGACTTCGCGGGCACCATCGCCAAAGTCGCCGCCACCGGTTACAAGGAAGTCGAATTCGCCGGCTACTTCGATCATTCTCCGAAAGACGTCCGCGCGATTCTCGACAAGAATGGACTGGCATCTCCTTCCTGCCACGTTGGCTACGACGTCGTCGAAAAAAAGTGGCCGGAAACTCTCGAGGCCGCCAAGATCGTCGGCCACAGCTACATCATTTGTCCCTGGATTGACGAAAAGCAGCGCGTCGAACCCGGTGGCTGGAGGCGCGCCGCCGATCTTTTTAATAAAGCCGGCGAAGCGAGCTCCAAAGCGGGCATCCAGTTCGGCTATCACAATCACTCCTTCGAATTCGATCCTGCCGAATCCCTCGGCGGCAAGCTCCCTTACGATTTCCTTCTCGCCGAAACGGACCCCAAGCTCGTCGCCATGGAAATGGATCTCTGCTGGATCAGTGTCGCTGGCAAGGATCCTCTCGCCTATTTCGAAAAATATCCCGGCCGTTTCCCGCTCGTTCACGTCAAGGACTGGGTGAAGGATGCCTCTTCGCCGACCGCTTATCAGGGAGCGATGGGCCAGTCCGTTAAATTCGGCGGACGCATGGCCGATGTCGGCCAGGGCTCCATCGACTGGAAAAATCTCTTCGCGCACTCCGAGAAAGCCGGCATCCAGCACTATTTCGTGGAAAACGACTATCCCAAATCGGCATTCGACGACATCAAGGTCAGCTACGACTATCTCCACGCGTTGAGTTTCTAGCAGTGGGACAGGCATTCTTGCCTGTCCTTTTCAGCCGGAGGAATCATCGGCATGTGCAAGCCACTCACAGTCACACCTCTGTTTGCGATTGCAGCTCTTTTATTCATCTCCGCCGCCCAGCCGCAAACTCCAGCTTGGAAACCGCTCTTCAACGGCAAGGATCTCACTGGCTGGAAGCACGTCGGCCCGGGCAACATGACTGTCGAGGACGGCCTCATTCGAACGCACGGCGGCATGGGCCTTCTTTATTGGACTGGCGGCAAGCTCTCCAACTGCCGCATCCGCGTGGTCTACAAGATGCGCGACTCAAACGATAATTCCGGCGTCTTCATTCGAATTCCCATTGAGCCGCGCGAAGAATGGATGCCCGTCCATTACGGCTACGAAGTCCAAATCGACAATCATCCCGAAACTTCGAACGAAGATGAATATCACGTTACCGGCACTCTTTATTCCCTGACCAAGCCGCTCGCCAAGCCCGGCAAGCCCGGTCCCGAGTGGAACACCATGGTCATTACGCTCGACGGCCCGCGCACCATCGTTGTTCTTAACGATGTCACCGTCACCGACTACACGGAAGGGCAGCCCGTTCCCGAACGCAAATTCAATTTCGAACCGCAGCGCGGCACTCGGCCCAACGAGGGTTACATCGGCCTCCAGAATCACAGCGACAACGACATCGTCTTTTTCAAGGAAGTCAGCGTCCAGCCGCTGCATTAGATTATTCGTTGTTGTAGCTCAGGCCTTTAGGCCTGAGGCTTTTTCTTTGACTTTCGGCTTCAATTTTTTTCAGGAGAACGCTATGACCAAGGATCTTTCCCGCCGTCAATTTCTCCATCGCACCGCCGGTGCCGCAGGTGCGCTCGCGGCTTCGCCCACAATTTTTCTTGAGCCGGAGCACATTCCTCTGCCGCTGCAATCAACTCCTCCGAGCGACCGCCTGCGCTTCGGCATCATCGGCATCGGCATGCAAGGCTCCGGCTTGCTTCGCGACGCCATCCAGCTCGCCGGCGTCGAATGCGTCGCTGCTTGCGATCTCTACGATGGCCGCCACACGCTCGCGCAGGAAATTGTCGGCAAGAAAATTCCCGCCACGCGCCGGTACAAGGATCTTCTCGACAACAAAGAAATCGATTGTCTCATCGCCGCTGTTCCCGACCATTGGCACAAGCAAGTCGTCGTCGACGCCGTCAGCGCCGGAAAAGATATTTACTGCGAAAAGCCCATGTCCCATTCTCCCGCCGACGGGGTCGCCATGGTCGCCGCAGCAAAGAAAACCGGTCGCGTCGTGCAGATTGGTTCGCAGCGCGTCAGCTCCGTGATTTGCGCGAAAGCAAAAGAGCTTCTCGCCAACGGTATCGTCGGCACGCTTACGCTCGTTGAAGGTTCGCTCGGCCGCAACGATCCCACTGGCGCGTGGGTGTATCCTCCTCCTCCCGATCTTTCCCTCAGCAATTTCGAATGGGACACCTGGCAGGGCGACGCCACCAAGCGGCCCTGGGATCCGGACATGTCTCCCAAGTATTTCGCGCGCTGGCGCTGCTGGAAGGAATACGGCACCGGCCTCGCCGGCGATCTTCTCGTCCATCTCGTCAGCGGCATGAACTTCATGCTCGGATGGAACGAGCCGCCCAAGCGCGCCATGGCTCTCGGCGATATTCTGCGCTTCAAGGATGGCCGCAACATGCCCGATGTTCACGCAACACTGTTCGATTACGGGCGCGCTCCCGTTTATCTGCGCCTCAATCTCGGCTGCGAGACGCCGGAGATTTACCGCTTCCAGGGTTCCAAGGGCATTCTCGAAGTCACCGAATACACCATCACTTATTCCCCGCAATCCGGCGAAGACGAGTCTCCCAGCTATTACACTTCCGGCTATCCGCAAGTGATGCGCGAAGCCTACCTAAGAAAGTGGCACGAGGAGCACGATCCCAAGCCAGGCAAGGAACCCATCAGGGAGGGATTCAGCTATCGCGGCGAATCCTGGGACGCTGAAAAGCCCCACCTCTGGAGATTTTTCCAGGGCGCTCGCAATCATCAGCAAGTTACCGAAGACGCCGTCTTCGGCCACAACGCCGCGCTGGCTTGCCACATGGCCAACCAATCCTATTTCCGCGGAGCCGCCGTCACCTGGGACGCCTCCTCCAACCAAATCAAATCCTAACGCCAGATTCACCTCGCCCTGCTTAATTATGTGTAGGGGCGCAGCATGCTGCGCCCCTCTCGGCAAACTCGTCGCCAAAATTTTCCTTGACTTTTCTCAATTTCATACTATACTTAACGGTGTAGATAACTACGTGTGGAGCGCGGGAGCTTGCTCCCGCTTTTCTTTTCAAGGCCGCCGTTTCCGCCTTGGCGGCCCAGACCAACCAAAATCGCGCCCTTTAGAATCAAACGGTTACGAAATGCTTTTTTTGTAACTCCTTTGTTTTGACACTCATGCATTTTCATGTGGGGGGTACCCCCTCACCGAGGAAACAATGAACACAACCTCTCACAGTTCCATGCTCTTGCCGTCTCTCGTCAAAACCGACGGCGATCCGTCCCGCTGCCACTATCGCTTCCCCAACGGTAAGCGCTGCCGCCTTCCCGGCGCGGATTCCCAGCTCGGTCTCTGCCTCCCTCATTTCACCTTGAGTGCCGCGGCCGAGCTCTCCCGCAGGCATGCTCATGATGACGCTGAAGATTTCTCCGCAGAACTCCTTGGCCAACCTTCCGAGCTGACGTCTACTGTACAGGTGAAGCAGTTTCTGTCTCGCCTTCTACTGCTTGTTACTAGCGGGCGCATATCCCCACGTCGCGCTGCCGTTCTTGTCTACATTACCAATCAGCTCCATTTCTCACATACCAGCCCTCGCCGCTAACAGGAAGCGCACTCCGGCCGGCCAGGTTCGAAGTGACGGGTGCCGGACATGGCCGCTGAGGGAAGCCTCCTATTGTGCGGCGAAGGGCAAGGGCTGATAATCGGAACAGGAGTACGGCCATGAAACAGACCCAGAAACATTCACCTCTAAAGGAAGTTCAGGCACCTCTCGAAGAAGACCAAGCGCCGCTGAAGGAGCTGGATGAGTGGGACGATTTTGTCGCCACCCGCTACCGGCAGGGCAAATCGGAAGAAGAGTTCCGGAACTATAAGGCCGACGCCAACCCCACGGTGACGGAGTTCTACCGGCAAAACCACAAATACCAGACGCTGGATTTCGTCCTGAAGAAGAAAGCCGAATACTGCGGCCTGAAGCGCGGGAAAAAGAGCATCTGGGAAATGGCCGAATACCTGAACACTTTAGTGGATGACAGCGATCCCGATACCGACGTGACGCAGATCGAGCACCTGCTGCAGACCGCGGAAGCGATTCGCAAGGACGGGCATCCGCGGTGGTTCATTCTCGCCGGCTTTGTGCACGATCTTGGAAAAGTGCTCTGCCTCTATGGCGAGCCCCAGTGGGCCGTCGTCGGCGATACGTTCCCGACGGGCTGCGCATACTCAGATCAGGTGGTTTTTCCGGAGTTCTTTGCCGCCAATCCCGATAGCGGCAAGCCCGAGTTCCAGACGCAATACGGGATCTACGATCCGCACTGCGGGCTGGATAACGTGCACCTCTCGTTTGGACACGACGAATACATTTTTCGCGTGACGCAGAAATACCTGCCCGAAGAAGCGCAGTACATGCTCCGGTATCATTCGTTCTACGCAGCGCACAAGCATGGCGCTTACCGCCACCTGATGAATGACCATGACGAAGCGATGTTCGAGTGGGTGCGCAAGTTCAATCCCTATGATCTATACTCGAAAGGCCGCGAACGCCCGAACATGAAGAAAATCCTGCCTTACTATCAAGAGCTCGTCTCTGAATTCTTCCCGGATAAAATCGACTGGTAAGCGGTCTTGAGGGCAATTGGGTGAACGCGCTCATCCTCAAAGGCCGAGGGGTAGTGCCAGGAAATGGCAGGAGGAGCGAGCCGCGATGCAGTATCTGGCAAGAGTGATCAAGCAGCACGAAGAAAAGCGGAAGGGGGAGAGGCTGTATACAACGGCAGAGGCGGCCAGGCGAGCCGGAGTATCGCGGCAAACGCTGCAGACGTGGATGGCAGTGGGAAAAATCAAAGGGCCGGAGCTGATCCGACCGGTGCACATACGGCTGTGGAGCAAAGAAGACATCGCCCAGCTGAAGAAGGTGGAGAAACGGCCGGGAAGGCCCAGGCGAGAAGACGCAGGCAAGAAGAAGGCGTCTCCCCCAGTGCTGGGCGAATGGCTGAAGTGAAGTGCGGCCCGCCTGCGAAGGCGGACGCTGCAACGACTGGTCAGGATTCCGGCGGCGGGGGGCAGCCGAGGAACTCGCGCTGCGGGACATTCCCCATATATTGCAGGTCAGCGATGCCGATCTTGCTGGTGTAGAAGCCATCGCAGGTCATATTGCGCAGGAAAGAAAAGAAAGCCACTCCCTGGCTGAGCGTGGGATCCTTCTTGCCGTTTTTGCGAAACGCAATCAAGTCCAGAATTTCCTTCTTCTGTTCCGGCGTACATTCCATAAAGACTTTGCTGTAGCGGTCGCTGCAAGCGGCGTCCAGCCAGAAGAAACCGCCGCCGAGCCTCAATTGATATTCGGGATTCTCGCTGGTGAGCAGATCGATGAACTCCGGCGCTCCCGCTTCCACAGCGCCACCGGATTTTTCGTCCTTGGGAATGATCGTGTCGCACAAAAATGTCAGCGTGGCGTACTGCGACGCCGAAAAATATTTCGGCGTGTACGCTCCCGCGGGAGCGGCAGCCTTTTCTTTGTGCACCATCTGGTGGACGTACTCAGCGGCCTCGGCAGGAATGACTTTCAGGACCGAGCCGGCGGCGGTGACAGCCAAAGTGCGCAGGATGTCGCGGCGGCTGATGGATTCGTTAGGCATGTGCGTTCCTCATAGGAAAGAGCAGAGCTGAAGCTCTACCTCTACAAATTCCCTTTCTTGGCTTCGTCAAGAAGGTATTCGGAGGCGCGCCAGGAGAGCGCCATAATCGTCAGCGTCGGATTCTTATCCGGGTTGGTGACCAGCGACGCGCCATCGGTAACAAACAAATTCTTCACGTCGTGCGCTTGGCAAAAACCATTGAGCACGGATGTTTTCGGATCGGCGCCCATGCGCGCGGTTCCGACCTCGTGAATAATCTTTCCGCCCGGCTCAATCCCAAAGGGATATTCGCCATGGATCGTAGTCTTGGTTCGGTATTCGCCGCCCATGGTTTCGACGATGGCGCGAAACGTTTCTTGCATGTCCTTGGCCTGGAGCAATTCGTAGTCCGAGAACTTGAAGTGGAAGCGCAGCGCGGGAATGCCCCATTGATCGACAACGTCTGGATCGATCTCGCAGTACGTGTCCGGATTGGGCAGCATTTCGCCGCGTCCGGCAAAACCGATATGTGTGCCGTAGGTCTGGCGAGCGCGCTGCTTTAATGTGGCGCCGTAACCCTCTTCATCGCGGCACAGGCCGTAGAACATGCCAACACCGGGCATCTCGCGTCCGCCGCCAAATTCGATGTGATAGCCGCGCGGAAAATCATTCTTGCGGTCGAATTTCCACCACGGCATGTACATGTGCATGCCGCCAACGCCGTCGTGATTGTGCGGCGGCATTTTCTCGAGCTGCGGGAAGTAGCCGGAACCGCTGCTGCCGACGGAATCGGTGAGATATCTGCCGACGGTTCCGGAAGAGTTGGCGATCCCGGTTGGAAACATTGTGGACTTGGAGTTCAGCAGTAACCGCGCGGATTCGCAAGCGCTGGCGGCCACCACGATGGCGCGGGCGTTGATGCGCTTTTCCGTGCGCGTCGTTTTATCAACGTACGAGACGCCTTCTGCTTTGCCTTCTTTGTTGACGATAATTTCGCGCGCCATCGCGCCGGTAATCAGCGTCAGCTTTCCCGTTTTCATCGCGGGAGGCAGCAGAACCTGGCTCGAACTGAAATTCGACGCGGTGATGCAGCCGCGGCCACACTGGCCGCAATAGTGGCAAGGCAGGCGGCCGTTGACCGAACGTGTGAGGATCGCGAGGCGCGAAGGAATGCAAATGATGTTGAGCTTGTCGCAGGCTTTCTTGACCATCAATTCGGTGCAGCGCGGTTTGGGAGGAGGCAGAAAGACGCCGTCGGGCGCGCTGGAAACGTTTTCTTTCGTTCCGAAAACGCCGATGTAGCCTTCCACTTTGTCGTAGTACGGCGCGAGATCCTCGTAAGTGATGGGCCAATCGTCGCCGAGACCGTCGCGCGTGGCGGATTTGAAATCGATCGGGGCAAAGCGCAGCGCAATGCGCCCCCAGTGATTGGTGCGGCCGCCGACGATGCGCGAACGAAACCACTCAAAACGCGCGCCGGGAGCGGAAGTGTACGGTTCGCCTTCAATCTTCCAGGCGCCGTTCGGAGCAAGGAACTCGCCAAAATTTTCGCGCGCGTGCCCGCCGACGCCGGCGCCGCGATGCGGCGCTTCGTACGGCCACATCAGCATCTTGAAATCTTTTTCTGGATTTACGTTCGGCCCGGCTTCCAGCAGCGCGCAGTTCAGGCCGCCCTCGGTAAGGATCTTCGCGGCCATGCCTCCGCCCGCGCCGGAGCCGATGATGCAAACGTCATACTGTTTTGCGGAACGAATCACTTGAGGCATGGGACGCTATCTCCCTAAAGATTATTTTTCTTGAGTTCAGAAACCGCGAAATCACAAGCGCGCGCCGTAAGAGCCATATACGTGAGCGAAGGATTCACACATGCGGCAGACGTCATGCACGCGCCGTCGGTCATGAAAAGATTTTTCGCATCATGCGTCTGATTGTGTTCATTCAAGACGGAAGTTTTTGGATCGCGGCCCATGCGCGCGGTGCCCATTTCGTGAATGCCAAGACCGGGCGAGGAAATGTCCTGGTAGACATAAATATCCTTCGCGCCGGCAGCGGCAAGCATTTCCGCGGCCTGGACAGCAATGTCTCTCGACATGGCATGCTCGTTGTCGCCCCAAGCGCAGTGAATTTTCAGCGTGGGAACGCCCCAGGCGTCGAGCTTCTCTTTATCCACTTCGGCGTAGTTGCTGTGATACGGTAGGCACTCGCCGAAACCGCCTAATCCCATGCGCCACGGGCCGGGCATCTTAATGGAGTTCTTGAATTCCACGCCGATACCGGCCTTCGCGGCGTTGGCCGACCAGCCGTCGCGGCTTCCTCCGCCCTGGTAACCGTAGCCGCGGAGAAATTCCTTTTGCTTGGTCTTCACGTTTCGAAAACGCGGAACGTAAATGCCGTTGGGGCGGTTGCCGAAAGGCATTTTGTCTTCGTGGCCGGGCATTTCGCCGCCGGCGCCCGCGCCCATGTGATGATCCATCAGATTATGGCCGAGTTCGCCGCTGGAATTGGCAAGGCCGTTGGGAAATTCGGGCGTAGCGGAATTGAGAAGGATACGCGTAGACTCCAGCGTCGAAGCGCAAAGGAAAAACACGCGCGCCTTGAACTCGAGAGGGTTTTTCGATTGCGCATCAATGACGCGGACACCGCTGACGCGGCGCGTTTTCGGATCGAAGATGAGGCTGTGGACAACGCTGTAAGGGCGAATGGTGAAGCGCCCGGTTTTTTGCGCGGCGGGAAGCGTGGAACTGAGACTGCTGAAATAGGAACCGGTGATGCAGCCGCGGTGGCAAACGCCGCAATAGTGGCAGGCAGCGCGCCCTTTGTGAACTCGCGTGAGCACGGCCGCGCGGCCGATGGTCATCATGCGATCATCAAAATGTTTGGCGAGCGCATCGCGAAAATCCTGCTCGACGCAGGTCATTTCCATCGGAGGGAGAAATTTTCCGTCGGGCAATTGCGGCAAGCCTTCGGACTGGCCGCTAATGCCGGCGAACTCTTCCACGTAGTCGTACCAGGGCGCGATGTCCGCATAGCGGATCGGCCAATCGACCGCGACTCCATCCTTCAAATTCGCTTCAAAATCGAGATCGCTCCAACGATAACTCTGGCGCCCCCAAGTGATGGATTTTCCGCCGACCTGGCGCCCGCGAATCCAGGAAAAATGCTTGCCGGGAGCGGAGGTGTAAGGATTTTCTAGGTCATTGACGAAAAACTTGCTGGAATACTCGTCGCAAGCGTAATAAACCTCGCGCTGAATGGGTTGCGTCCGCTGGCGTTCCGCGCGATTGTCCCATCCGCGATATTTCAAGTCGTACACCGGAACGTGCTCGACGTAGTCCTTCTCAGGAACGATGGTGCGGCCCGCTTCGAGGACCAGCGTGTTCAGTCCTTTTTCGGTGAGCTCTTTCGCCGCCCAGCCGCCGGTGATTCCCGACCCCACGATGATTGCGTCGTAAGTATTGGTGGCCATGTGAGTCTCCCCTACGCTTTCTTTTCCGCGAGCAAAGACACACAGCCGTGATGAGCGCCCGGAATAATTTCCAGTTTCAATTCTTGCGTGAAGCCGATCTCAGAAGTGTAGTAACCGTGGAGCGTGATGCCCTTGAAAACGTTGAAGAAATCGCCTCGAAGCTGCTTGTCACGGTCCTCCGGAATGGTATTCCCGTGTCGTCGCCGTCGGCGAGCGCTTTGTGCGGCAACGGATTCGTCCATGGAGCGAAGCAGGGTGACTTGTTGCGCGTGCGAAGCATCGACGAAATTCTTTCCGAACAGTTCGTTGCTTTGTTTGTCGACGCCGGCAAGACCGTCGAGAAAATTCTTGCTCTCGTCGTCGACGGCCCACTCAGTGAGGATAACGTCAATGAATTCATTGACGCGCGCGGCCTTGGCGCCGGGCGTATCCGTTTCAGGAATAATTTGATCGATCATCGCGACGGCTGTGTCATTCTGATGCGGGTTGAGCGTACGCAACGTGTAGCCGGACGCCGGGTGGGCATCGCGGAAAAATCCCAATAAATCAGTCGGTACTGCAGGTAAAACACCGCCAGCCAAAAGTAGTTTTAAAGCTTCACGCCTTTGCATTGATCCTCCCCCGGCCCGATCACACGCAGAATATTGTCGCTCCCCGCGGCGCAAAATCAAGCCCCGCGCGGAAGAGCGTGCTATTCGCCCAAAAGCTCCTTGCGCACGTTTTTCAAAACGTAAGCGGCCCGCTCGACTCCCACTTCCCCCGCGAGAATGGGGTCTTCGTTCTCGATGCTGAGAATGCCTTCGAAACCAATGTCCATGTAGGCTTTGACGATCGACTTCCAAAGACCGGCGCCGTGGCCGTAGCCCACGGCTCGAAAAGTTTCCGAGGCCAGGTCCAGTTCGTTGGTCTCGAACGCAAAGTTCAGCACTCCGTACTTATTGACATTCTCGGGAAAAAAAACGGTGTCTTTCATGTGCGCGTGGAAAAGCGCGCCCTGTTTCCCCAGAAAGTGGATGACTTCAACAGGATCGCAACCCTGCCAGAAGAGATGGCTCAAATCGCAATTGGCGCCAATCTCTTCGCCGACGGCTTCGCGAAGTTTCATTAGCGTGCGCGGGTTATAGACGGCGAAATTCGGATGCATTTCAAATGCGAGACGCTTGACGCCATGCTCGCGCGCGTATTTCGCTGCATCCTTCCAATACGGAATGATTTTTTCTTTCCACTGCCAGTCCTGCATCTTGGCGTACTCGGGAGGCCAGCGATAGGTGATCCAGTTCGGCTGGGTATCCTGTGGAGTGCCGCCCGGACAGCCGGAAAAACCGACGATCACTTTCACTCCCAACATTTCAGCAAGGAGAACGGTCTTGCGGAACGTATCGATATCTTTCTGGGCGTGCTGAGGATTGGGATGAATGGGATTGCCGTGGCAACTAAGAGTGGCGACACGAATCCCGCGGTCCTCAAACTTTTTCAGCCAGGCTTTGGCCTGAACGCGATCCTTGACGAGGTCGTCGAGCGGGCAATGCCGATTATTCGGATAGCCGCCGGTGCCGATCTCCATGGCTTCCAGACCGAGAGCGGTGACTTTATCCAGCATGGCGTCGAGGGAGAGATGGTCGTAAACGGGATCGAACACGCCGATAGGGATTTTGCGCAAGTTGCCGGCTGGCTTTGCCGCAGGAGCGCCGGAAATTGGATCCTCGGAATTTGCCGCGTGTGCCAGCATCTCACCGCCGGGAACCGCAGCCGCCAGCAAACCACTCGTGGCAGCCAAAAACTCCCGCCGGCCGATGGCGGAGTTCTCCGATTGCTTCTTCATGCGTCTCCTCGACGAGCGCAGTAGTGGAGTGAGCACTAATGTTTCCGCCGCATTATACGTCAATGTGACAGGTAAACAAGCGTCGAAAATCGTTTTTCTAAAGGGTTCAGACCGACGGGGAGAACCAGCAAAGAACACCTTGGCTCTGGACTATACTCCAGGGTGTAGGTTCTGTAGAGGAGCAAGAGCAATGCAGATTGGCATGGTCGCTAAAAGAATTGGGCTCAGCGTTGATGCGATTCGCTTCTACGAGCGCAACGGTTTGCTTCCAGCGCCTCCCAGGACGCCTGGAGGTTTCCGGAGATACGGTGAAAACGAGGTGGAGACGCTGGCCTTTATCCGTCGCGTCCAGGGCCTGGGCTTCAGGCTCAGCGAGATTCGAGCGCTCTTGAGACTGCGGGCAAATCGCTTGCAGCCTTGTGCGCCGGTGCAGCGTCGATTGCAAGAAAAGCTCACGGATGTCCGGCAGAAACTTGCCGACCTTCATGGGCTCGAGAACGAATTGCGATTGGCTCTGCGCAGTTGCAAGCGAGAGCTGCACAAACGGCACGCTCATTGCCCGATTTTCAGGGAAAGAAATCTGCGGAAGGCGGAGAGCAAAAGTGAAAGTTGAGGTTTTATATGTCGCGGAATGCCCTTCTCATCCAGCGGCGGTGCGCTTGGTCAAAGATATCCTGCTGGCAGAAGGTCTCGTGGAAAAAGTCCAAGAAGTGCTCGTCAAGGACGAAAGAATGGCTGGCGAGCTCAAATTCCCTGGCTCTCCGACCATCCGAATCAACGGACGAGACGTGGCGGGAGAGACGCAGAAGGCGAGAAATTTCGCGCTTAGTTGCCGTTTGTATCCCGGATCGAAACAAGCCGGTCTTCCGCCGGAGGAAATGATTCACCGGGCAGTGATCGAGGCCCTGCAAGAGGACAGAGCGTGAAACAAGGAACGGGAGTCTCGGCTTCACTGGTGGCGATCTTGAGTTCCGTCGCGACGATTAGTTGCTGCCTTCCGCTGGGATTCGCCGCCGCTCTCGGAGTTGGCGCAGCGAGCGCTTTCTTCACCACGCTGCGTCCGTGGCTTCTGGGACTATCCGTTGTGCTGCTGGGCCTCGGATTCTGGCAGCAGCATCGCGCTAAACAGTGCGCGCTCCGGGGCAGATGGATTGGCAACGTGTTGCTTTGGGCCGCAGTGATTGTCGTCGTGGGGATGATTCTGTTCCCACAGGAAATCGCCGGCATCATTGCGAATCGGTTCTAGAAATGAAGAAGCGAGCAATCATTATCGCGGTGATGGTGTTCGTTTTGCTCCTTACGGTTGTGTATCTTTGGGGGCCATCCTCGGTGCCCGCCGGCCAGGAACCTCTCGCGGTGCTCTCGAACGCAGATTTGCACGAGTTCGCCGCTGCCTTTGACCGCGATACCGATGCTCTCCGGATCGTGCTCCTGTTGTCCCCGACTTGAGCAGCTTGTCTGCGGGGGTCTTCCGCAGCCGAGCAAATCCTTGCGCGGTACCCGAACCGGAAGGCGCGTGTGCTGGTTGTTTGGGAGCCGATCCTTGCGACCGATTGGAGGCCACCAAGCGGCAGCACCCTGGCCCGGATTCCGGACCAGCGCGCGCGACAGTTTTGGAGAACTAGCTCGAATCGCGGAGCAGAAGCCGGGACAGTTGCATCCGGACTGCTGCGTAAGCAAAGGGTTTCATTGGGATGAGGCGGTGCTCTTCGCACCGCACTCACTCTGGAAAAGCGGACCAACTCCGGTGTTCTGGAACGGACCTGTTTATAGAATTGCTCCAGCGCTGGAGAGGGCCGTGAACAAACAGCCGTGACGGACGTTAGGGCAGAATTTTGAACGAGTCGAACAATTAGCGTGGTTTCAGCTGTTCTAGGGCTGGAATGGAGACCGGGACAGTAAGGGCACGCTCGGCGGCGGGTTTGCGGTTCTGAATGGCTTGGAAGAGCATATCGATCGCCATGCCCGTATTGGGAGGAACAAAAACAGTCGCCGCCAGCAGCCCGCTGCGGACCCATGCCTCGCCAGTTTTCGGCAAGCCATCGCAGCCGGTAAAGGGAAGTTTCAGCCAGCGCTCCTGTTCCGATTCGCTTGGCAATTCTTCAAACGCTTTTCTGGCACCGATGGCCATCGAATCATCCTGCGCGCCAATCACGTCAATGGTCGCTTTTTGCGAAGTGCTCAATTTGAGCCAGGAGCGCACCGATCGCTGGGCGCTTTCCTCTGTCCACTGCGCTCTCAGCAATGTGAAGTGAATATTTGAAGGTTTCGTCTCCTGCATTCCCGTAGTGCGTTCCTTGGCTGCCGAGTTTTCCGCCGGTCCCTGAATATAAAGGATGGAACCGCCCTTAGGCAGAAGCGCGGCAAATTGGCGGCCCTGAATACGGCCGATTTCCAGATGGTCGGAACTTACACCGAAAACGGGAGCGGAAGACGATCGGCGCAGCTCCGGGATGTAACTGGCATCGCGATTCAATACCGCCCACCCGACGCGCGCGGCCACAGCCGCCCGGGCGACCTGCGGCAACGCAGTGCCGCCGACGGGTTCAAAGACAACGGCATCAGGACGCTGAGTCTCGTCAGCCTGAATTGCTTTCAGTATCTGCGTGCTCTGCGTAATGGCGTCGTTATCCGCATAGACGGTCTGGATGTCCACGCCCAATTGGCGGGCCATCTGCTCGGCCGACTTCGCCTGTTCGACTTGATAGTCGTTGTCGTCCGTCGTGAGCGAAACTAAGAAGCGCAACTTTTTCATGGCAGTTTGAAGGCCCTTCGCTTGGGCACCATGTTAACAATACATCGAGCGGAATCGCAGTTACGGAAAAGTTGCGAGCAGCGTTTCTCCATTGAAAACGGCTTCCCGGCGGATGGATTCGAGCGCATCAGGGCCAGTCCGCATCAAGGTTTGTCCGCTTCGAGACTCTCACGTTTCTTCAACCTGTTCGTCTCAATGAGTTTTTGATACGCCGCGAGGGCCTGCTGCGCCTCGTCCAACCGGCCGACGCGGCGATAAGCCTGGCTCAATTGAAAATAAGTAGCGTCGCGATCCGGGGAAAGCTTTTTTGCAGCTTCCAGACTTTCGATGGCGCCAGCAGCGTCGCCTTGCTGCAGAAGCGCGCGGCCGAGTTCGAACCGCGCCATTTCATAATCGGGCTTAGCCTGGACCACTTCGCGGAAGAGCGCAGCTGCCTGGTCCGCGTGGCCCTGCATGAGAAGCGTGTAGCCAAGGTGATAGCTGGTGACGGGATTGCCGGGGCGAATCTCCAGTTCGGAACGGAATTCCGCGGCTGCCGATTCGAAATCACTCTGACGAAGATGCACCAGCCCCATGAAATAGTGCGCTTCGGGAAGCCGCGCGTCGATTTGCAGCGCCGTCTTGAATTCGCCTAACGCGTTTGAATAATCTTTTTCTTGAGCATAAGCCTGACCGAGAAAAAAATGGACCGTCGGATTGTTGGCGTTTTGCTCGATCAATAGTCGGAAGATCCGCGTGGCCTGCTCGGAAGAGCGTGTTCGAACGAGGGCCGTGCCCCAAGCAAGAAGCAATCCCGCATCGTCCGGAGGCGCATTAAGAAAAGGCCGGAGCACTTCGGCGGTCTTCACAAAGTTGTCCGTCAGGAAATAGCTCATCCCGAGAAGCTGACGGGCAAGACGGTCATCCGGATGAGCCGCCAGCTGGCGCTCAAGAGGAGGCACTGCATCGGAATAAAGCTCGGCGCGATAAGCGGCGAGACCCCAGTTGCGGTCGAGCCCGGGAAGATCGGGCTTCCAGGCCGCGGCTTGCTTCAAGAATTCGGAAGCCTCCTTGAAGTTGGAAGCTTTGGCACGCATTACGCCCACGTCGTTGTAGGAACTGGCGAGGATTTCTGAGGCGAAGGTACGGTATTGCTTGGCCTCCTTGGGTTCCACCACTGCTTGTTGAGCCGCTGCCGGCCGCTGGACGGCGGGATTTTCCTGCATGCCTCCCTGAACCATCGCTTCCGTGGATTTCATCTGGTCGTGAGCGCCCGATTCGAGCAGGCCGGCAATGCGGTCGGACGTGTGACTATCGCCGTCCGAGGGGACCGCGGGCTCGTCGAAAATGTGCTGGGCGTCATAACGGAATTTCGCTTCGCGATAGCGCTGCGAATTCAAGAGTGCTTTCTGAGCTTCCTCCAGACGGCCGAGCCGGCGCAAATCCTGACCGAGCAAGTAGTACGCGCGGCTAACGTCCCGCGGAACTTCCTCCGGGTCGCGCACAAGGCGGATATATTTTTCGAGAGCCTCGACGGCTTGCGGAAGACGCTTCGTCTCGCTGTACGTTTCACCCAGATAGAGGTAGGCGAACGACTCTTCGGGACGCAGGCGTCTGGCGTGCAGGAGAGCGGCTTCGGCAGCAGGAAAATCGCGCAGCGCGACGGCGGAGATGCCAAGGAGCAGCAACGCATTGTAATCGTCGGGATGAAGCTTCAGTTCACGTTCGAACTCCAGGCGGGCTTGTGGATAGGCTTCCTCGCCGCGGAATTCGAGGATGGAATAGCCAAGCAGCCCATGGGCGTGCGGATATTTTGGATCGAGCTGGATCGCTTTCCGAAATTCAGCGACTGCCGACTCGGGAAAATGGCCAATGGAATAGGCGCGCCCAAAAAGAACGTGCAGAGCGGCGGAATCTCCCATGGTGTCCTGTAAGTGCTTAAACCATTGCTGGGCGTCGGTGAAATGCTTGGCCCTCAAGTAGGCGATGCCGAGAAAGTAGGAAGTTTCAAAATCGTCATCCAAGGCGATAGCGGCCTGGAGATCGCCAATGGCGGCTGGAAAATCTCCGCGGTAGAGATCAATGCGGCCAAGGACGTTCTGCGCGCGGGCGTTACGCGGATTGCTGCGGACAACAGTCTGGGCGAGTTGGCGGGCTTTCTGGACTTCTCCGGCGCGGAACCAAGCTATTGCGGCGTCGACAGTAATATCGGGATCGCCGGGGGCAAACTTGAGGGCCTCGTCAAGCTCGCGCGTGGCTTCGTCAAAACGGGATTCGGAGGCGGAAAGGTTCCCGAGTTGCCGGAGGCCGAGGGCGATCACCTGGTTGTAGCGACGCTCAGCTTCTGAGAGGTCTCCGGCGGAGAGGGCGGACTTGGCCGACTCGAAATTACGCTTAAGCTGAGTCGCGGGATCGTCGGCGGGCCGAGTCGTTACGACGAAGGCCGCGGAAAAAACAAATAGCAACACGGCCTTTGAAAAACGACGCAGCATCGCAGATCCGGAATGGGACTTAGCGGGCACCATTCGTAGCTCCACCTATCGGTGGCGGCAAGTTTTTGGTATCGCGGATGCCCGCACCCTCTACGATGGTGTAGATACAGTCGGCGGCCACGTTCTGGAGCGTTTCGACCGTGCCGTTCGGCCAGCGAATCTCGACGGATTCCATTTTTTTCGCCGTGCCCAGGCCAAAGTGGAGGCGCAAATCGTTTTGCGAGAGATAACTTCCTCCGCTGTGGACCTCGTTGAACTGTTTCACGCCCGCCGCGCGTATCGTTATGCGCGCGCCGATCGCCGCGCGGTTGCTCTTGGTGCCGACAAGCTTGAATAGCGCGCGATGAAATCCGCTGGCATTCATGTTTTTCAGAAGCGACGGTGCCTCACCCACATTTAGAACCAGCACGCCGATGTTGCCGGTGTTAAAGACGTCGCCGAACGCCGCGCCGCGGCGCGAATGGAGTGGAAGGGCCGCGAGGCCGGACTCCTTGGAGACTTCGTCGAAAGTACCGTCGCGATTGTTACGATGCAGCAGCAGCGGCTCGCGAAAGCGCGGACCAGTCTCCAAAGTGTCTATTTGCGGATAGACGTGGCCGTTAGCGACGAGAATATCGAGCCAGGTGTCATTGTCCATATCAAAAAAGCCGGTGCCCCAGCCTACATACGGGTAGCTGGGCTGTCCGACGCCGGAAGTCCAGCTCACGTCGTCGAATCCTTGCTGACCCACATTGTGATAGAGCGAGTTGGGCTGCTCCTCAAAATGGGTGACAAAGAAGCTCAGGCGGCCGCTGTGGTCATAATCGCCCCAGTCCACTCCCATGTTGCCAAGCTCCATCCCTTCGCCGCTGAGAGCTACGCCGGTAAGCATGCCCACGTCCGTAAATGTGCCGTTGTGGTTGTTGTGGTAGAGGTAGTTGGGAACGGAATCGTTGGCAACCAGGAGATCGGGCCAGCCATCGTCGTCGTAATCGACCCACATGACGCCGAGGCCGTAGTAGCCGATCTCGTCGTGGACGCCGGCTTTGACGGAAACTTCCTCAAACGTGCCGTCGCCGCGATTGTGATAGAGGAAGTCGCTCTCCCCTTCGAGGCCCCAAGGACCGCATTGCACCAGAATGCCTTTGAAGCGGCAGAATTTGTTGCTGCCGAATTGGGGAAGATTGTTCATGTCCAAATGGGAATAGCGGGAGACGTGGAGGTCGACGAAACCGTCGCGGTCGTAGTCGCCCCAGGCTGCGCCAGTCATAAAACCACTGCCGCCGACTCCTGCCTTCTCGGTGACGTCCTCGAACTTGCAGTTGCCAAGGCCGCGATAGAGTGCGCTGCCGCCAAAACCGGTGACAAATAGATCGAGCTTGCCGTCGTTGTCATAGTCGGCGACGGCTACTCCCATGCCCCAGCCGCGGTGCGTCAGCCCTGCTTCCTTGGTGATGTCTTTGAAGGTGCCGTCGGGCTCCTGGTGATAGAGCGTGACGAGAGGGTCGCCGCCAGCGCGGAAGCGCTCGACCGTGGAGCCATTAACGAGCACTGCGTCGAGACGGCCATCATCATCGCAATCGAAGAGGCCTGCGCCTCCGCTGGTGGAGTCGATGACGTAGTGAGCTTCGGGAGCGGCAATGTGGACGGCGGTGAGGCCGAGGTCCTTGGCGACGTCCTTGAAAGTGGGGACGGGCGGCAAGGCGCTGCGGTCTTTTTTCTCTTGCGGAGAGCGCTTTGCGGGTGGCGGGACAGGCACCGGAACGCGCTGCGGGCCCTGAGCTTGCGTGAGCAGAAATGGAAGGAATAGCGGACTAAAGAAAAGCAATGATGTCAGCAGAGAAAGAATGCCACGCGGCTTACCTGTCATGAGTCTCATTATACCGGAAAGGATTTAAGCGTTCGTGCGGCACCGGGGCAAAGGGCCGGCGAGTCTGCAAAAGAAACGTCCCACCAAGCCCCTCGACGGGCTTGGCGGGACGCTGAAGGAGCAAAGTCGTGCCAGTACGATCAGAAGATGAACTTCAGACCGTACTGGATTTGGCGATAGCCGTTCTGGACAACCGAGTTGACCTTGCCGTAGCTACCTGGTGAGGGAGTCGCGGACAAGATCTGGGTAGCCGTTGTGACGTCGGGTACCACAGCTCCCGCGGCGTTGCCGTAAATCGGGTTCTGGAAATTAACGGTCGGGTTAAGGATGTCATTCGAATTATAGTGTGGGTGGTTGAACAGATTGAAGAACTCCAACCGGAACTGAGCCTTAATGCGTTCCGTGACCTTGAAGTTCTTGTCGAGGCCGAGGTCGTAGTTGTTGTTGCCAGGCCCAGAGCAAAGGCCGGGGCCAGCGTTACCGATTTGCCCAAGCTGGTACCCATTCATGGTATAGACACCCGGGTTGAGCCACTGGGTCTTGTCACTTGTATTTGCGCGGCAGGACTGACCCACAACGCGATTCGCGCGCTCGCGACCTGTGGGCCCTCCGCTACCAATGCCCATCGGGTCGCCCACTTTTCCAGTCCCACCGAGACTCATGAGTGTGGTGATGGAAGGTCCGCTGGCGATGCTAACAATAGGGGTGACTTCCCATCCTCCCAAGGCGGCGCGCTCCAGGCCGTTCTTGTCGGTAAGCTCGGGCAGGTGATAGACGACGTTTGCCGAGAAAATATGGGGATGGTTGAGGATGTCCGGCCCCCAGTCCGAATGCAGGTTGTAGGCATCCAAGTTCTGTGCTGGCGTGTCAATTCTTTGGGAGTTGGCCAACAGCTTGGAGAAGGTGTAGGACGCCTGGAAATTGGCGCGGTTACCCATGCGGGCGTTGAACGCACTTTGCAACGAATGATACGAGGCGCTGCTTGCGTGAGTGTAGTACTTGATCGCATTGTTCAGGACGGCAGCGCCGAACGGGCGCAGATTCTGCGCGAACAAGGGATTCTGCGGGTTGTCGTTCTCATGCTGCACGTAGAGCAAGCGGTTCGCCGGGAGCACCGAGTTGATATCGGTGATGGCTTCCCAATGTAGTGTCTTGCTACCGACATAGCCCAACTCGAACCGCGCGTCCTTGAACACCTCGCGCTGGACAGCGAGGTTCCACTGCCAGCTATTGGGAACCTTGTTACTAAATTCCTGGCCGGCATTCGGAGTGCCCAGACCCGTGCTGAAGCATCCGGCAACGGTTCCGCAAGCCGGAAGCGCGTTCGTACTATCGAGGAAGCGCCCGTTGCCAGCCACGCTCACGAAGGAAGCGTTGAACGGCGGGTTGTTACCCGCGAGTTGAAGAGGCCAGAGACGGTCGCGATTGTAGAACTGTCCGATACCGCTTCTAATGGCCCACTTACCCTGACCAGTCGGATCCCAAGCCAGGCTGAGGCGCGGGGCGAAGCCCTTGAAATTGCGGTTCATGAGGGCAGCGTTTGGTCCGGCAACCCCACCAAGGGCGCCCGCTGCGGTGCATGGATTTGCACCGATCCCAGGCGCATAGACTAATCCATTGCAAGGATCGGTTCCGAGCGATGCCTTAAACGCGGAAGGGTTGAACAGCGAATACTGGTTGTCTGATAGATATACGGGGGGCAGGAAAGACCAGCGAACGCCATAGCTGACGGTGAGCCGAGGGGTCAGCCGGAAATTGTCGGCCGCATAAGCTTCAATGTTGTGCCAGACATTGCGAACCTTGAAGATGGTCTGCGACTCGCCCCAGCCAAGAGCCATATTGTTGAGCTCAAGGTCCGAAATGCCGTATAGGGTAGAATTGGCGGAGCCCTTGAAGCCATTGTAGCCGACCGGACCACCAAGGTTGCCGAATTCGCCGTTGGCGGCCTGTTCCGCTTTGTAGTTTCTTCCGTAGAGAACGCCGAACTTCAGAGTATGGCGATTCTTAACCCAGGAGAAGTCGTCCTGCCAGGTATACATGTCCTCCTGGTTCTGCCACGGAGCGATGGTCCATACACTGGGCAAGCCGCAGCAATTGATCCACACGGCTGGTCCTTTGTCGCCATAGAGCTTTCCGGAAAGCGGGAAGAACGTGGGAATGGTATCGTTCAACTTCTGATCGAGTCCGGGGTTGGTCCCGTCGGGCGTAATGGTGATACGGTTGGCCGAGTAGGAGAAGGTGAAGTCATTCACCATGCTGTTGCCGATGGTCTTGCTGAGCCTGCCGACAACAATGCGGCCGGGCTGATTCCAGAATTCACCAATCGGACCCAGGTTGTTATTGCCCCAGCCAAAGCCGCCATCCGGTGGCCCGAGCACCCAGGAGTCATTAGTAAAGCGCATCATGGCCCGGAGAGTCTTGGTCAGGTTGATGTCACCACGGGCATTTTCTTCGCGCCAGTTGGTTGGTACACCGAACGACTTGGTGAAATTGTTGCGAGCACAGGGGTCGGAGTTTGTCGGAGTCGGATAGGCTTGTAGCACAACCTGGGCTGCAGGGCTCAAGGCACCGGCACTAAAAACGTTGGGCGCTGAAAACGTATTCAAGGGCGCGCCAGCAGGACGCTGCAAATCGATGGCGTTCTTGGTTACTGGGTCTGAAGGCCAGCCGAGCTCAGAAACGGCGTTTGGACAAGCTCGAATGGCGCTGAAATCACCGGCTTTCTCTGCGGTTGTCGGGACGCGAGCAGTGGTCGTTTGCCCTTCGATCATCTTGTTCCACTCTTCCGAATAGAAGAAGAAGATTTTGTCTTTCTTGACGGGCCCGCCAATCGTAAATCCGTAGTCATTGCGGCGAAGCTTGTTCTTTACGCAAGGAGTGCCCGCCGAGAGGCAACCGCTCTTGACGAAGGTGTCAAAGGCATTGAGTTTGTCGTTGCGGCCAAAATAATAGACGCTGCCGTGGAAGTCGTTCCCTCCGGACTTGGTGATCATGCTGATCACTCCGCCGGCCGAACCCCCAAACTCCGGACCGTAGCTGTTGCGCTCAATCTTGAGTTCTTCGATGGCATCAATGGACGGATACACAAGAATGGTACGCTGCGAACCGACGTCATTATTGCTGGCTCCATCGACGAGCCACTGGTTGGCATCCACCGCCCCGCCGCTGATGGACAGGTCTGCGCCGCCTTTCAAACCCTTCGCCAGCGGGTCGTACCCCGGCCCCCCAGTCACGCCAGGTTGAGATGAAACCAAGGCCATGAAGTTACGGCCGTTTAGGGGTAGGTCGGCGACCTGGCTGCCTTGAATCAAGCCACTCAATTCACCGTTCGTTGTCTCCACGGTGATCGGCGCGGCCTCGACAGTAACCGATTCAGTAATCGCGCCGACCTTGAGGCCAACGTTGATCACCAAGCTGTCGTTGGCGTGGAGTGTGATTCCGGTTTGCTCGGAACTCTTGAATCCGGAATGCGTGGCGTGAATCTTGTAGTGGCCAAGAGGGAGATCAGGAAAGTTGTACTCTCCGTCACTGCTGGTGAGTGCAGTTCTGTTGAACGAAGTGTCCACGTTGGTAATGGTGACCTCGGCGCCTGCGATCGCCGCGCCTTGCTCATCCGTTACCGTGCCGCGGACGGCTGCCGTGGTCACCTGCGCTCGCGCGCTGAAAGCGCTGCACAGCACCAGCGCAAGAACTGCAAGCACCGCAAACATCGAGCGCAATTTGCCAAATTCATAATTCAAATTCAAACGATCAATCTTCATTCGTTTACCCCTCGAGGAGATATTTGCGCGAAAAAAAAGAAACCACGAAATCCGCACAGTAGCGAATTCCTTCGGATTGCCTCGGATTCACGTTCTCTTTCACCCCAATGCATTTTCGAGAAGGACCCCAACCCCTAAAGCACTACGGGACGTAATGCTTTTCTACTAGCGGCGTATTTAGTACTATTCCGCCGGGCTTGTCAAGGAAAAATATTGATATTCTAAAGAAAAATAATGATATTCTACGGGTGGGCTGAAGGGGATTGCCAGGAACGCGGGATCTCCCGCGGGGCGGGCATGGGACTGGACATTTTCGGGGCCATATCTTCGCTTTTCTCCTGGAGTTCACTAACTCTGGCAAACTCCCGCTCCGCCGCTACCACGTTTCCCATAGCGCGGTAGAGGCGCGCCAGCCGGTAATGGGCGTCGGGCTGCGCAGGATCCAACTTCTCAGCGTGTTGCAGCGCAACCAGGGCCTCCTGGTATTTCTTTTGCTCCGAAAGAATGGCACCGATATCCACGTATGCCATGCGAATGTCGTTTCGCAACTGGATCGCCTTATTGAGCAGAAGTAGCGCTTTTTCTGGAGCGTTTCTTTTCAGCTCGATGTCCCCCAGGTAGGCCAAGGCCTGTGCGTTGGCAGGGTCAATGCTCAATTCAACCTCTAGGGCGGCCTTGGCCTCGTCATACTTGTGCTGCTTCCAATACAGGTAGCCGAGGCCGAAATGGACGTTAGGTTCGCGAGGAGCGGCCTTTGCGGCGGCCTCAAACTCGGGTATGGCCTCCACAGTTCGGCCCAAACCATCCAGTGCTTCGCCGCTCAGCATATGCACGGCTGCCGAGTCCGGATCTTGCTCTAGAATTTGGCGGAACTCATCCAACGCGCAGGAGTATTTCTTGGCCAACAAACAGCTTTGCGCCAACGCGCGGTGAAGTTCGATATTTGTCGGATCAGATTTGGCGGGTAGCTCGAGATATTTCGCGGCGTCCTCAAAGTGCCTTGCTCCATAGCAGCTTAGGCCCAGCAGGGTGAGCACTTGCGAGTTCCTAGGGTCAGCCGCGAGGGCCGCGCTCAGCGGAGCGATTGCCGCATCGAAATGCTGTTGTTTGAATTCAGCAAGCCCCCAATTCAGGTGAACTCCCGGCAACTTCGGATTCAGAGCGATCGCTTTTCTGTAGGCTGGAACCGCTTGCCCGTACTTTCCTTGCTTTGAGAGAACCAGACCTAAGCTCGCGAACGCGGCGGCATCCTGAGGGTCCGCTTGCGTGATCTGACGCCAGCTTTTCTCCGCATCGGCGAGTTTTCCCTGTTGTTCCAGCGCGAGCGCCTGGGTTGGAGTTGGTGTCTGCGCGTTTGCCGGGGCGACTGAAAACACTACGAAGGCGACACAGCCTAGCTTCCACATCTTCATAGAGTATAAAAGTGAACTCAGCAGAGCCAGGGTATCCTTACATCATCTCCGGGGACGGTCCACGGTCAAGACGGACCAAAAGGTCTCACGCCAAAGGCCTGAGCTACAAAAACCTGCGGCGGCGGGCGTTCTACTCTCGCCGAATTTTCCCGTTCTTCACCAGCCCATCCAGCCAGCGTCGCGCGGTCGCAGCTTCCGGGCGATCGCCGTGGCTCTTCAGAAATTCACGCAGAGTCTGCGCGGCATCGTCGTAGCGCCCTACAGCGGTGAGTGACTGTGCAACAAGAAGATCGATCTGGGGCGCCTTCCCGTTCGACTCGGCCAGCGCCTGCTGCGACGTTTTCAACGCCTGGTCATATTGCTGGCGATAGTAATACGATTTGCCGAGCGCCCAATGTGTTTCCCACCCGCCAGTTTGCATCTGCAACGATTTCTCGAGCGGAGGAATGGCTTCGTCGTATTTCCCCTGGTCGGTAAGGGCCATTCCCAGTGCCGCTAAAACGCGCGCATTATTTGGTTCCAGCTGCGAGGCCTTTTCCAGAACGCCTTGCGCCTGTGCCCAGTTGTGCAGGCTCAGATAGAGCACCCCTTGCACATACAGCACATCGGGGTGCCCAGGCGCCAGCTTCGCCGCTTCCTCAACGAACTTCTCGGCTTCCTTCGGCTTGTTATCGCCTAATGCTTGCAATCCCTTGTCGAGAGCCTCTTTCGCTTTCGGCGCGAGCAGCGGCCTACCCGGAATTCCCGTATTGCCTCCGAAAGCTGATTCCTTTTGCAGATAGACGTCAACTTCGGCTTTCACGGCCACGGGCACCGAAACCTCCTTTTGCGCGGGCTTGTACCCAGTCGCGTTGACTGCCACGGTATAGTCGCCCAATGAACGCAAAATGAAGAAGGCACGACCATGGGATGCCTCTTTCTGGTCCGTCGGCATTCCTTCCTTGAAGATCTTCACGGTAGCGGGAACGGAGATGGCTTCGCCGGAACTGTCGCGTACTGTCACCGAGATTTCCGCTTTGTCTCCACGCAGAAGAGTCCCTTCGCTTCCGCTGTCCTGGCATAGAGCCAGGTGTGGCGAAAAGAGAACGTACGAAAGCACGGGGAACAGGAAATACATGACTCGGAGAGGCGGGCATTGCTCGGCGCGGCCCATAATCGTTCGAAACGGTCTAGCTGAAGGGTAGTCCTAGCCACGGGGCCCGTCAAGGAATAAGGCTACACTACGGCTGGCACGGAGGTGGCGAGCCCCAGGCATTTTTTCAAGAAGTCGTCGTCTGCTTTTCTTGGAAATTAGGAGCTCAAAATAACCAAAGCCCCGCGCACACAATGTTTTGTGCGCACGGGGCCGGATAACAACCAAGGTAAAAACATTAGAAGTAAATCTTGCCGCCGAGTTGCAAGATTCTTGGGTCAAAGGCTGATGTGAATTGGCCGAAGCGGCCGTCCGCTTTGGTCGTATCCACCGCATTGAACTGCGTATGGTTCCAAGTGTTGAAAGTTTCCAGACGGAGTTCGAAACGGCTACCGCGAGATTCGCTCAAGGTAAAGCTCTTGAACAAGGACATGTTCCAGTTGTCGCGGCCAGGACCACGCAGGGCGTTGTGGCCCAACGTGCCCCAAGGGGACGATGTGGCGGTTACCGTTGGGGCCGTAAAGGCCGCCGGATCGAAGTATTGGATTTGTTGGTAGCACTTGGAGGCGGGAGTGCAGGTAACCGGCGTCTGCGGATAGGAGATAGCGCCGGTCAAATTCGGGCGGTTGGTGCCGCCTATTCCGTTGCCGCCTTGCGCCCCTCCGAGCGTGATGTTGAGTGGGAGGCCAGTCTCCAGGGTAACGATGCCCGAGACTTGCCAGCCACCGACTGTAGACCTCACGAGCCGGCTCTGACTGTGGCGCAAGAGGGGGATGTCGTAGATGAAGTCCACCACAGCAATGTGGGTGCGGTCGTATCCGCTGGGTCCGACGTCATACACCCAGCCGGCATAGGGATTCGACACAGTGCCGAGGTCTCCGCCGCCGCTGCCAGCAGTGGTCGGATCAACGGCACGCGAGAGCGTGTAGAACGCCCGGAGGTTGAGGTCGTGGCTAATCTGAGAATTGAGATCAACCTGTAGCCCATTGTAGTGGGTATTAGCCTCGTTGTCGGCGTTCCTGATAGTGGTGAAACCCGGGTAAGGCAGAGTGGGTATGGTTTGGTAAGGGCTGGCCGGTTTGCCGGGTATCAGACCTGCCAGTGCCGGAAGCTGACTCTGGTCAGGCAAGTTGATGTTGCGGTAGTCGTTCTGATGCCTACCTTGATTGCCGACATAACTTACCGACAAAACAGTCTTGGCGGCAAAGGAGTGCTGAACGCCGACGCTGTACTGGTAGCTCGCCGGCAGCTTGTAATTGTCCACTGCCAAGCCGACGATGCTGGCTGCGTTGATCGGCCGTGCAGCGGCTGTCCCAGTGGAGAGAGAGAGGCTTGGGTTCGTCATCTCGACGTTATTGAGGCTGACTTGCAAACTGAACGGAATGTTGGGACCGGCGTTGTACATGTCATTGCCCTGAATGCGCTCGTACATGATGCCGAACCCACCGCGGACAACTGTCTTACCGCCGCCACTCAGGTCATAGGCAAAACCAAGACGTGGACCGAAGGCTGCCCAGTGATTGTTGACCAAGCCCTTAGGAACCCCATTCTGTCCGGGGATGCCGATTCCATTCAAGTAAAGTGGAACGCCTGCAAGAATCGAATTCGGGCTGGTGCCCAAGCCAGGGCTGGCACCGCCCGGGCAGCCAGTCGCGGCAGTGTCCGTTGGTCCGCAAATGCTGTTGTTATTGCTGAAAGTGGCTGCTTTCGCGGGGTCGTAGAGGCGGGGATAAAAATTGCCCATGCGGTTGTTGGCTTCGTATGTGTGCGGCACGCCATCCCAGCGCAAGCCAAGGTTGAGGGTGAGACGATTGTTTACGCGCCAGTTGTCTTGAACGTACGCGGCCCAAGAAACGTTGTTCCAGTAGCCATGGTCCTGAACTGCCAGCTCCTGATAAGAGACAGGCGCCCCGAGCAAGAAACTGGCGAAGCTGTTTCCACAGGTAGTGTTGGCAGGGCAGGCGGCGCTTCCGGCAGTGAGGTCCTTGTTAAAGGTAAACCCGCCCTGGGTTTGACCGAATAGATCCTGGACCTTCTTATAGATGGCCCAGCTTCCACCGAACTTCAGTTGATGTGCGCCTTTGGTCAGAGAGATGTCGTCGCGGATCTGGTAGTCGTCGGCCTTGTTGTGCCACGGCCAACTGGAGATTTCAAACTGCGCACCGGTTCCGCCGCTCAAATCAATGTTGGGGATGCGAGTCAGGTTGTTTGGTCCGGTGAAAAGTCTGGAGTTCGCAGAGACGTATCCAGAAGGAAGCGCCAAGCTGGTCAAGCCGGTGGCCGCGTAGGGAACGATGTTGATTACGTTTCCGTTGTAATTGAAAGCCGCTTCGTTGAGCAACGTTGGGCTGATCGCATAGGTTGTGTGGATGACGCCGCTACGCGATGGATTGCCGAAGGTATCACCGACAGTAGGAACGTTATCGCCGCTCCACTGGCTGGTGGCGAAACTCTGTGTTACTTGTTCAGCAATGTAGTGTCCGAAGATGGAGAACTTGGAGCTGAAGTTGTGGTCAATGCGAACGACTTCTTCCCTAAGATTGGTAGGAGCATTAGCGCCGCCAACGAATGTGCCTACCCCGTTAGCAATGTTCGTGGTCGGTCCGGGGAAGATCCCTGCTTTGAGCAGAGCAGCGGCATTCGGATTGATCATGCAAGATGGAATCACATTGCCAGGAAATTGCCCACCTGAGGTGATTCCCGCGGGGGGCGCCTGGCCGGGACAATTCGCGAACAAAACGGTTTGCGCGACTTGCGCATTCGTCCCATTACATGTCCCAGGCGCGCAGAAGGTTGGAACAAATATCGGGTTCGGTGTAGATGCGGTAAGAAGACCGGCGAGGTTACCGCCATAGGTCGCGGTGTCCGGAACGTTCTGATTAGTTCCGCCGCCCTGAATGAGTTTCCGCCATTCCATGTTGTAAAAGAAGAAGGTCTTCTTCTTGTCGGGATTGTAGAGCTTACCGAAAGTGACCGGGCCGCCGACGTTGAAGCCGTAAACGTTCAGCCGCAACTCTTGGATCTTGGCAGGGGCCGGGCGGAAGAAGTCGCGCGCATCGAAGGCATCGTTGCGGTTGAATTCCCATGCGGAAGCGTGGAGTGTGCTGCTTCCGGACTTCAGAACCATGGTCATGGTCCCTGCCGAGGAGAGGCCGTAGTCGGCACTGTAGTTGGAGGTGAGCTGACGGAACTCAGCGATGGCGTCCGTGGAGGGAGCAATGCTCATGCCGCCGGCGCCACCGCGGTCATCATCTTCGCCGCCGTCGAGCAAATAGATGTTGTGGTTCTGCCTCATGCCATTAAACTCCACGCTAGCGTTTCCACCGACTGGGGTGTTGACAAATCCGGTGATCTGGCTCGATGCTCCCGGCGCTAGCGCTGCAAGCTGGTAGATACTGCGGCCGTTTACGGCAATCTGGCTCATCTGCTGATCGTCGATGACGTTGCTGACCTCGCCGGAGTCCGCTTGCACGCGAACAGCATTGGCTTCGACGGTCACCGTCTCCGATGCCGCGCCCAAAGACATCTGGAAATCCACGCGAGTGCGGTCCCCAACTTGCAGCACCAAGCCCTTCTGCTCGGCAACCTTGAATCCCGTGGCTTCGGCTTTAATGTTGTAGTGGCCGACTGGCAAGTCGACGGCTACATACTGGCCCGCTTCATTTGTGGTAAACGTGTTAGCCAGATTGGTCTCAACGTGGGTCGCCGTAATTTTCACATTGGCAATTACTGACCCCGAAGGATCCGTCACCGTTCCGACAATGGTGGCGTTCTGGCCAAATGTCTGTGCCGCCGTGCCCAAGACCAGCATGCATAGAAGCAATGCGTGAGATAGACGGAATTGTTTTACGGCAAAGGGATTTACACGAGAAAACTGAGAAATAAGGAACGTCATTCTTCTCCTCCACACCCGTATCCGCTTATTAGGGAAGAACCTGAAGGATGCCTAACCACCACGCAACAACCCCTGACTACTCGCGGAGCCCTCTTCAACTATCGCCTATATATTCTTGAGGTGGATGGCTGTCAAGCGAAAATATGATGTTCCAAAGAAAAATAATGATATTCTACGGCCACGAAAAGCGGAGGGTCTGGAGCCCTCCGGTCGAGGGACTGTTTTCAACAGTGGTGCTTTATCCATATAAATGTAGGACTATGCCGACTCTTGGGCGAAACTTCCCGCCAGGAGCTTGCATCCAAGCCTTGCTCGGCAACAGCCAAGTGGCGCTAGAATCTCGGCTTATTGGGGCATCGGGCGCGCTTGCCGCGACGCAATTCCCAATTCGGCGCCCCGTTTCGAATATCCCATTTTTAGAAGATGTGCGGAGAACCAAATAAAAATGATGCTTCCGCCGAGAAAAAAGCCAGCGCATCGCGGCGAACCCAAGGTCACGCTCAAGACCATCGCGCAGCATCTCGGGCTGACCCCGGGAACGGTCTCGGCCGCCCTGAACAACTCCGCGGCGGCACGTTCCATTCCCCAGCACACCAAAAACCGCATCATCGAAGCCGCGAAAACGCTCAACTATCGGCCAAACTTTTTTGCGCGCACCTTGCGCCTAAAGAGAACTTATACGATTGGCGTGATCGCCGAGGAAATTGGCGACGCCTACGGCTCGATGGTGATCAACGGTATCGAAGAATATTTACGCAAGAACAATTATTTCTTCCTCACCGTGATTCACCGCCATGATCCGAAGCTCCTGCAAACCTATGCGCAAATGCTGCTGACACGTGGCGTCGAGGGCTTCATCACGACGGATACATCCCTCACAGAGAAACTAGCTCTCCCTACCGTTGCCGTGGCGGGACATCAGCTCGTCGATGGCGTAACCAACATCATCCTGGACCACACGCGAGCCGCGAGGCTGGCACTGGAACATCTTCGCGATCTCGGTCATGAGGAAATCGCGTTCATTAGAGGGCAGACCATGAGTTCGGATTCCACCGTGCGTTGGAACGCCATCTGCGAGGTGGCGCAGGAACTCGGGATTCGCATTCGTCCCGAACTGACCATCCAACTGGAGGGCTTCGATTCGACGCCCGGCATTGGATATACTTTCTGCAAGCAACTCCTGGCCAGGAAGCATCCTTTTACAGCACTTTTCGCTTACAACGACATTGCAGCCATTGGCTCAATTTGGGCGATCCGCGAAGCCGGCTTGCGCGTGCCGGAAGACATTTCGATTGTCGGCTTCGATGATATTTCTGGAGCAGCTTACGCCAATCCCGGTTTAACCACGGTAAGGCAGCCACTCATGAAAATGGGCCAAATCGCGGCGCAAACGGTCGTCGATCTCATCGAAGGGCGCGGCGAATACGTGCCGGAAATCGCCATCGAGCCGGAATTTGTGGTTCGCCAGTCCACAGGGCCCGCCGCCGTGCGCCAGCTTCGAAGCGTTAAAGCGGCCTCGCCACATTTGCAAACGGGATATTTAGCCAAATAAAGGTCAAGTTCAGTTCCCTGCCGCTTTGCAAAACGCCGCGCTTCCACGATGCCCAAGCTCGACCGGGCCCCGCGAAATCGCCTGCCATTTCCACAAAACAAGTACAGGAACGTTCATTGCAAAAAAATCTGGCCGCAAGGTCAGTGTGACCGATTGGGGGAGTACTGTACTTCCAAATCCTCGAAGCGGAGCCGGGAGCGTGGCTTACTGAAGCCAGAGCCATGCCCGGCCCTCGAAAGAGGTCTGTATGAAAAACAGATGGATCGTGGTTGGAGTTGCCGGAGTCAGCGTTTTGCTTGGCGGCGCCACGGCAGCGGCGCATTCCTATAATCCAATCAAATGGATCAGGAAAGGCCCAAGCCCCACGGCCAGCGAACAGCTCGCCGGGAACAAAGAGCAGGAAAAAAAGTTGTCGCTGCAATTGCAGGCGGTTCTGCCTCCGCGCACCAGCATGAAGGATGCTTGCGCGGGATTCAGAACTCTCAGCGATTGCGTCGCATCGCTCCACGTCAGCCGCAATCTCTCAATCAAATTCAACTGCCTCAAGTGGGATGTGACCGGCGCGAAACCTGCTGGCGACGTTAAATCGTGCGCGGCTCCGTCGAATGACAAGGGCATGGACCTCAGCAAAGCGATTCGCGTGCTGAAGCCGGACGCCAATTTCCGTACGGAAGCCAAGAACGCGGAGAGGCGCGCTCGCGAGGACATCAAAGACGCATCGTAGTCAGAGTTAACCATCGCTTCTCTCTCTGTAAGGGCGGGCTTCGGTCCGCCCTTTCTTTATGCTCCTTCCCTTTCTTCCATTTTGCATTTGCATCGGCACGGCTGAAACGTCTTCCAATAACTCGACCCCACCCCCCGGTTTCGCGTAAATGTTGCATCTAAAGGGTTTAGTCTGCGCGTAAGTCTTTTGTTTGCAACACTTGCGGGGAGGCGCGTAAATGTTGCAGATAAAGGACTTAGGGGGCGTAGAGAAGGGGAAAGGTTGAGAGTTAGAAGTTGAAAGTGGAGAGTTTGGAGAATGAAAGAGGATAGAACAGTCTGACGCCCTTCGAGGGTGCTCAGGGTAGACTCCGACGCCCCGGCAGGCCCGGGCTAGACGCCGTCCGCAGAGATCGCGCGGAAGCGGGGAAACGAATCGGCGAGGATGGAATCTGGCGAACACGCGGAAGGATAGCATGGGAGTAAGGTTTGGCTAAGCGTCTTGCAGTGAACGGTCGAAATTGAACATCGAACGGTTATTAGGGTGGGTGAATGGTTTCTGTGAGAGTGGAACGAACAATGAAAAGCAAGGTCAACGACCGCACCTCCGCAAATCCATCCGGAGCGCCCCGGTAGAAACGACCGGGATGCAAAAAGCGCACAAAAGGCGCGCCTGAAAACCGTAGGGTTGCGGCACGCAGATTCGTCCTCCTGGTTATCTCTACGCCACCCGCCCACTCGAGGAGACTTAAGGCCGTCAAGGATGACCCACCCGCCCGGAAGTTCTCAATGCCTTCATTCTTTTCCACAACATCCCTGTTATGAAAACGCCCTCGATGGCTCCGACTGGGAGCAGCAGAAGCTTAGGAATTCCAAAGCGCCGAGGTGGCAACGCTTGGAGCACCAAGATGAGAGCGATCGTATGTCCAGCGAAAATAAGAACAAGACTTGTCCAAAACGATTTCCGCCCCCACTCTGGCCGTAGTGCTGTTCCTATAGCCGCAAACAGAACGATTGTGTAGACGACACCATCTTTCCACTGTTGGTTTAACCCGATCACCTCGGAGACAGCAACAGCGGAAATTGAGATCCCCAAAAAAATGACCCATTCTAGAATCGCGAATTTCTTTTGCCCGATCATCCGCAACCTCAGTAATTCATGCACGCTTGGTACTCATCTTGGGCCGCCTTCAAAGCCTCGTAGCCGCTATATAGGAACAAGGCGACCGTAACTCGTCCCAGTATCTTTGAAGTAGTAGACATTGGGACACCGATTCTGGTCCTAATCGCGCGCTTAAATACGCTGCTGGCTGCAGCTCCCTCCAAAGCTAGATGGGCTCCGGTTTCTGCGCTGTCGATGGAGCCATCGAGCGGATCGGGGGAAGAGAACCGCCCGAAGCGATTGATGTGGTACCGGGCCATGGCGTAATCGTTCGAGGAGTCGGAGTCGCGCTCGTAGGTAGTGAAGAGGAGCTTGTCATTGGTGGCGTTGTACCATGGTTCGCCGTAGGGAAAATGCCCCATCTGGGTAAAGGTGTTGCCGCTAGAGTCGGTGACGAGGCGGTTGGAGAGATGGTCCTGATGGTAATACTTGGTGCCGGTGGAGTCGGTCTTCGCGACGAGTGCCGGGAACGGGAGCAGGCGATTTGCCCGTGAGCGATGCGGTGCGGGGTGAGTCGCTTGTGGGCCGGCCGATTATACTTATGGGCTGAGAGCCCGCTGTCGTATCTGGCCGCCCTGCGACCCACCCGGTTGAGCTTTGAGCTCGCATAGGTAGTTGTCGATTCGCCCCGCAAAACGGAGCGGGATCGCCTCGGTCTCAAGGACCACGATCCAGTTCCGGAACCCCGCACCACATCTTTCCCGCCGGAAATCCGGCAAGGAGGTCTATGCGCGATGCTACGCTTCGTCGGTTGTGATGTCCATAAACGAACGGCAGTTTTTACCATCTTGCTTCAGGATGGAACGGTGTTCGCCACTTACACCGTTCCGGTAACACGAGAGGCCCTGGCGGCTTTCGCTGAGCGACAACTCACTGCTGAAGATCGCTTGGCGATGGAAGCCACTACGAATACCTGGGCGGTCGCCGGGGTGCTGCGACCGTTTGTGAAAGAGATCGTCATTGGGAATCCCTTGAAGGTCCGGGCCATCGCCGAAGCCAAGATCAAAACGGACAAGGTGGATTCGCGACCATCGAGCGCATCCAGCCCGGCCGGCCGCAACAAAACGGTCGCCACGAACGCATGCATCGAACTTTAAAGATGGAAGCTGCCCGGCCCGCCGGTTCCAACTTCCTTCAGCAACAATCCAAGTTCGATGCTTTCGTTCAGGTGTTTAACAACGAGCGCCCGCATGAGGCTCTCGATATGAAATGCCCGGGCGAAGTTTATAAGGCTTCCACGCGGCCATATCGGGGCATCGGAGAACTCTCTTATCCTTTTCACGATCGGACAGCTCTGGTTACCTACTGCGGAAGGATCTGCATTTTCAAAAAGAAAATAAATCTCAGCACTTCTCTCGCGGGTCAAGCGGTAGGCATCAAAGAGGTCGACGAGGGTATCTGGCTTGTCAGCTTTATGGACTATGATCTCGGTTACATCGATCTGGAGGAAAAAACCCTGCAGCCCTTGCAAAACCCGTTTGGCCCAAGAGTGTAAACTATGTCCTCGGAACGTTCTGTAAAGGATCTCTCCGGACTGTACAGGAAACAAGTGGCGCGCCAGGAGGGATTCGAACCCCCGACCCTTAGCTCCGGAGGCTAATGCTCTATCCATCTGAGCTACTGGCGCGCAGCAGACCCTCTTGAATTGTTTCGAGAGGGGGCGCACGGAAGAACTTCAAATCAACATTTAGCATTCTATCCGGTATGAATGGCGGGCGCTAGCGGGCATTCACGAGGGGCGAGCCGGTTCAACCCTTGGCGCGGGACCGGATTTCCTTGGCCAGCCTTTCGATCTCATCGGTCTTGCGAAGCATGGCAACGGAAAGCACATGGACTGAATCGGTCTTTTCGACTTCGGCCTTCAATTCGCTGGCCAGATCGTACAGCTTTTCGACATTTTTCTTAATTTCCTTTTGATTGGCCTCGAGTATCAGCTTGGGATCGGGCTTCGGGGCGCTCGGATCTTCTTCCTTTGGCAGCTGTGGGTTCTGCGGGCGCTTGGCGCCAGCCTGTGCGCCAGGCAAGAGACTCAGAATGCCGGCTGGCACGCCGACCGCCACAACGCTTGCCAGAAACTTACGCCTAGATTTCATGGACGGAAAAACTCCCTTCGTTGCGCTTAAATCCTCCCGCCGCACGGGGGAATACTTCCTTAAACCTCTTCCAATGTTATACTCCCACTCTCGTCAAAACATGCCTAGTTCCTTCAATCACTGGTTGGATTGGATTCTTCCGATTGCGCTTTATCTTCTCGGAATTTTCGTTATCGCCTTGGTAGTGAACCGTCTGCTGCGTGCAGTCAGCAATCTAGTCATTAAGCAAGCATCAGGACAAGGCCGACAGGCGCAACTGCGGGAGCAGCAGACACGCACGCTGGCAGGAGTTCTGTATGGAGCCGGGAGCAAGGTTGTCTGGGTCGTGGCGCTGCTAATGGTCCTGGACAAGTTCAAATTCAACATTATCCCTGCTGTAACTGTTGCGGGTCTCGCCAGCCTTGCCGTGGGCTTCGGGGCGCAGGCTCTGGTTCGAGATGTGATCATGGGATTTTACATCGTGCTCGAAGATCAGTACGTCGTTGGTGACACCATCCAAATCGGCGACTATATCGGGCGGGTGGAACACCTCACGCTGCGGCGCACGGTGATCCGCGACGCGCGAGGCGCGCTGGTTACCATTGCCAATGGAGAGATTCGCACGGTGAGTAACCTCAGCCGCGACTGGTCGCAGGCCTTCGTGGACGTCTCGCTCGCGCCGGAAAGTCCGGTCGAAAAAACATTGCAGGCGCTGGAAACCGCTGCGGCCGCGTTGCGGGGCGACCCGGCATGGTCGCAAGCGCTGGTAGACGGACCGCGGATTCTTGGCGTGCAGAGCTTTGACCGGACTTCAACGACCGTGCGATTGCAGGTTCGCACGGCGCCAACGCGGCAGGATGAAGTAGCGCGCGAACTGCGGCGGCGTATTCAGGTCGAGTTCCAAAAGCAAGGTATACCCATCTCGAGCGTGTATCGCATCGAATTGGCGGGCGTTTCCCACTCCTCGCCGGAAGCCGCCCAAGCGGGCGGTGCGAGTTAGAGCAAGGAGAATCGGCCATGGCCCAGATTACGTATGACGAAGTGAACCTGATGCTGCGCCTGTACGACATGAGGCGAGAGCCGCGGCTGCGGCAGGCGCGCGCCTGGTTCGTGGAACACTTTCATCCGCAATCTCCGGAAGAGATGATGAAGAGTTATCCGCAGGGGAGCGAGGAAAACACGTACATCCGCATGGTGATCAGCTATTGGGACATGGTGGCGGGCATCGTCAACCGCGGGCTGATCAACGACGAATTATTTTTCGACAGCAACGGCGAGATTTGGGTGGTATGGGACCGCATGCGATCGATCGTCCCGACATGGCGAGCAGCCTTCAAGAATCCGCTTCTTTTCCACCACATAGAAGAAACTTGCAAACGATTGGAAGCGTGGCGGGAAAAGCGGGCGCCAGGATCCACCGCGGCCATGCGGCAAATGATGGCGCAGTCAAAATCCGGAACAAAGACTGCGTAGATCAATCAGCGGCGCATCCGGATATGCTCCTGTTCCTGCGGCTCTGGAGCAAGTGAGGGCATGGTAGGGCTAGCGAGTTTCACGCAATTGCGTCCAGCCGCCTTGGCAGCATAAAGAGCTACGTCAGCCTCGTGGAGAAGTTCTTCCACGGGGCGGAAGCCCCACTCCTGGCTCAGCAATAGCCCGAGACTCATGGTAATGGGAATCGGACCACTGGACGACGGCATTGGTTTTTGGGAGATGGCTTTGCAAATCTCCTCGGCGCGGGCAAAGGCGAAGGCCGGTTTGCAATTGTTAAGGACCACCAGGAACTCCTCGCCGCCATATCTTCCGACGAAATCGTAAGACCGCACGGAGGCCAGCAGCCGCTTGGCCGTTTCTTTCAGGACGTCGTCACCGGTGACGTGGCCGTAGGTATCGTTCACGCTCTTGAAGTGGTCGAGGTCGCACATCAAGATGGCCGTGGAAACATGTTCGCGCCTGGAACGGGCAAGTTCGCGGCCCAGCAGATCCATAATCACGCCGCGATTCCAGAGCGAGGTCAGCCCGTCATGGGTGGCCTGGAATCGCATCTCCTCGCGGGCCTCGATCAAGCGGTCTTCAAGATTGAGGATTCGCAAGCCGGTGCGGAGGCGCGCTTTCAGCTCTTCGGGGTCAAACGGTTTGATCAGATAATCATCGGCCCCAGATTCGAGCCCGGCGACGACGTCTTCTTTCGATTCCTTTGATGTAAGCAACACCATATAAACGTAGGACTGGTGTTTCGTTTTCCGCACTTCGCGGCAAACGCCCGGACCATCCAGCTCTGGCATTACCCAGTCCAGCAGCGCGAGCCTTGGCCCATCTGGCAGGCACAACTGCTCCGCCGCCAGGCGGCCATTCTCCACGGCGGTCACTTCGTAACCCGCACGCTCCAGCGTTTTCAGGAGCAATTTCCGCGACATCATTTCATCATCGGCGACCAGAATCCTCATCCATGCACCTCTGCCATGCATGCGTCCAATTGCAGCAGGAGATGCTTGCTTACGCTCTCGAACGTGGAGCAAGCTTCCTGGAACTTGGAAATCTCTCGATTCTGGCCCAACTGCTCGAGCCGGGCGGCGGCGTCCGCTGCCGAGGTTGCCGCCAGGTTGGAAAGCATTCCTTTCAAAGTATGGGCCTCGGCAGTGACACGATCCCCATCCATGGAATCGATGGCAT